>Ga0302242_1002090_pt1 | contig 13062 bp, 3 predicted proteins | sample AAG_UR_Lys_MG_FD_193510 | JGI IMG/M metagenome (GOLD analysis project Ga0302242, IMG submission 193510) | Enriched activated sludge microbial communities from anaerobic digester in WTTP, New Holstein, Wisconsin, United States - AAG_UR_Lys | ecosystem: Engineered > Bioreactor > Anaerobic >... | reverse complement strand
TCGAGCTGATGCGGCGTTTTGACGAGATCAACCTGAAGTTTGCCGAGCCCATGGATGATGATGAGATGAACAGGCTTTTGGAGGAGCAGGGCAGGGTTCAGGACGAGCTGGACGCCCGCAATGCCTGGGACTTGGACAGCCGACTGGAACTGGCCATGGATGCGCTGCGTTGTCCTCCCTCAGAGCTGCCCATCAGAGTGATTTCCGGTGGTGAAAGACGCCGCGTCGCCCTGTGTAGATTGCTTTTGCAGGAACCGGACATCCTGCTCTTGGACGAACCCACCAACCATCTGGACGCCGAGACGGTGCTCTGGTTGGAGCGACATCTGAAGCAGTATAAAGGCACCGTGATCGCCATCACTCACGATAGATATTTCTTAGATAACGTGGCGGGCTGGATCTTGGAGCTGGATAGGGGAGAAGGCATCCCTTACGAGGGCAACTATTCCAGTTGGCTTGAGCAAAAGCAGGAGCGCCTGGCACGTGAAGGCAAAAGCGAAAGCCGCCGTCAGAGAGCTCTAGCCGACGAACTGGAGTGGATCCGCAGCAGTCCAAAAGCCCGTCAAGCCAAGAGTAAAGCCAGGATCAAGAGATTTGAAGAGCTTTCCAAGATCGAATACAAAAAGGAAAACGCCACGGATTCCATCATCATCCCGCCCGGTCCCAGACTGGGCACACAAGTGATCCAAGCGGTGAATATCAGCAAAGCATTTGACGACAAACTGCTCTACGACGATCTCAGCTTCACCCTTCCCGCAGGTGGAATCGCCGGCATCATCGGCCCCAACGGTGCCGGTAAAACCACACTCTTTGAACTGATTATGGGCATCCAGAGTCCGGATAGCGGCAGCATCAACATCGGCGAAACCGTGAAAATCTCCTACGTTGACCAAAAACGCATGATGAACATGGATAAGACCATTCTGGAACTGATCGCCGACGGACGTGACGTGCTGCAGGTGGGCGACAGGGAGATCAACGCCCGCGAGTATATCAGCAAGTTCAATTTTGGCAAAAACGAGCACACCAAGCCACTCAATCTCCTCAGCGGCGGCGAGAAAAACCGTGCTTACCTGGCCCTCACCCTCCAGTCCGGCGGCAATGTGCTGCTCTTGGACGAACCCACCAACGATCTGGACGTCTACACCATCCACGCCTTGGAAGAGGCACTACTGGAATTTGCCGGCTCTGCCTTGGTGATCAGCCACGATCGCTACTTCCTTGACCGCGTCTGCACGCATATCCTTGCCTTTGAAGGCGATAGCAGTTATAAGTGGTTTGAAGGCAACTTCAGCGACTATGAAGAGGATAAGATCCAGCGTCTGGGCGAGAGTGCGGCCATCCCGAAGAGGATAACCTATCGGAGGTTGACGAGGTAGGGGTCGGCTTTTTATTTGGCAATAAAATAGCGTTTCTCTGGAACAAATCTTGCTTCACATGTCGCTTCGAGAATAAAGACAGGAGTGTGATATGAAAAAGTTAGCTGCTTTGAGCATGCTACTTACGATTGCTTTTGGCCTCAGTGCCACCACGGTCAGTATAGGTTCCGTAGCCGGAGCTGCAAACTACTTTCCCATCCACACCGGCTACAGCTACAATTATACACAGCAGATCTATACGCAATCCCAGATCAATCACGCAGGCGAGATCTCCAGAATCAGGTTTTATCATCACAGCTCCTATCCGGGCAGTTTTGGCAGCAGCCATGACTGGGTGATTTATTTAGGCCATACCAGCCGCAGCTCTTTTCTTTCCACTTCGGATTGGGAGCCTGCCACCAACCTCACTCAGGTGTTCTCTGGCAGCGTTCTGGATATCTTCCCAGCCCAAGGTGAATGGATGGAGATAACCTTGGACACTCCCTTCAACTACGACAACTTTAGCAACCTGATCGTCGCCATCCATGAAAGCACTCCCGGCTTGAATTACTCCGTTTATTGGGGTAGCTTCGCCACGGGCAGCAATACCGGCCTGAGCTTGCCTCACAACAGCATCAATCCTGACCTCAGCAACCTCCCCAATGCCCGCTTGCTGACGGACAACCTCGCCTCCATCCAGCTTGTCTTTCCGGATACCGAAGTCCCTCTGCCGCCCAGGCTGATAAGTCCGGCAGACAACGCGTATGTGCTTGATGGCCAGACCTTGCGGTGGACTTTATCTGAAGGCAGCGCAGATGCAAGCTCCTATGACGTCTACATAGATGGAGTTTTGGTGAGCGAAAATCAGACGTCCAACCGCTACACCATCAGCGGCTTGGAAACAGGATACCACACTTGGCAGGTGGTAGCCAGAAACAGCATCGGCTCATCACTACCTTCTGAAACACGTGCGTTTGTAGTGGCATTGGCAGTCGGCGAGGGCAATGACACCTGCTGGCTCCCCATCTCGCCCAACAATTACAACAGCCAATCCCAGAGCATCTATTTGCAATCAGAAATTGCATCCGACATTCAGGAAGCCCGCATCATCGAAAAGATAGCCTACTACTGGAACGGAGCGTCCGCCTGCGTCAGCAGCAACGACTGGATTGTCTACATGAGCCACACAAACAGAACGGTATTTAACCACAATGCAGATTGGCTTCCCATCAGTCAAATGGTGCAAGTCTTCGATGGCCATCTGGAGCTCCCCGCCGTCCCGGGCTGGATAGAGATAGACCTGGACACCCCATTTATCTATAACAATTCAAGCAATCTGGTGATCGCTGTCTATGAAATGTTTCGTGAAGGTGACTACAACGCCCCTACACCCTTTTTTGCCAACACCGCCACTGCTGGCCAACACCGCAGCCTGCTCGCCACTCAGTACAACTACCACCCGGGCCCAAATCCACCCAATGATGGATTTCGTGTGGCCGCATATCCCAATATCCTGATCTGGTTTGCTCAATTGCCAGATACACCTGTGTTGACTGTCTCTCCCACCTTTTTGGATTTTGGAGCAGTGATAAACGGCGGCTCGGCCGAGCCACTTCCGGTGCAGATTACCAATATGGGTGCTGCAACCTTGAACCTTTTTGAGAGCGATATCAGCATCATCGGCGCAGGTGCAAGTGCCTTCTCTTTTGATCCTGCCAACCTGCCTGCCTCTTTGGGTGCTGCGCAGAGCGTGATCATCCCCGTCAGCGTAACTGGCGTAAGCACCGGCGAGATTTCCGCCACCCTGCGCATTGTCTATGAAGGACAAAACCACGATGTAGAGCTGCTTGCAGAGGTTTTGGCTACAGGCACCATTATCATTGGAACCGGCACGGGCAGCCAGCCTTATCCTTTTGATACCAGCACGGTTTGGCAAGGTTCTGCCGCTCTCTACACGGCGGATCAGATCAATGCCAGCGGCAGCATCCATATGTTGGGCTGGGATTGTTCCAGCACCTCCACTGCGGTGATCCCCTACAAGATTTGGGCCACAAACACCGCCGTCACCACTCTGGAAAGCATGAGCTGGCAGGATATGGTGGCTGATCTGACGCTGCTCAAAGAAGGCACTTTCACTCCCAACACCTTGGGATGGCAGAGCTTCCAACTGGAAACTCCTTTTGCCTATGCTGGAGGGAATTTGATCATCGCCGTGGAAACCAGATATGGCTCCTCCTGGTGCGGTCATGCACAAACGTTCAAGTATACCATCGGTGAATCAAGGCATCTGTATTGGGAAAGCTCCACTTACGGATTGGTAAACCAGAATATCCCCAACATCATGATGCACTTCAGCTCCGGCCTGCAGGATGATATCTGTGCCTTCAGCATCACTGGCAGCGCCACTCCCGCGCTGGGAGCAGCTTCAAACTACACAGTGAGCATCCGCAACAACGGCAGCAATCCCCAAAGCAACTATCAAATTAAACTGATGGGGCCAAACAACACCGTGTTGGCCTCAGTCAATGGCCAGACCATCAATGCCTTTCAGACTTTGGAGGTAGTGATCCCCTGGACGCCCACCCACACGGGAAATTTCGCTATCTCTGGCAAAGTGGAACTCCCCGGCGATGAATTGATCCAAAACAACCAGACCGGCAGCCTGCAAGTGGAAGTCCAGCCCGCAGGAACCCAGGCCGTCACCATTGGAGCAGGTGATGAGCTTGCAGGCTACCCCATAGCTTTCTATGAACTTAACTCCATCTATCAGACGCTCTACATGGCGGATGAGCTGGGCTTCGAGTGTGGAATCATCAACTCTCTTGAGCTCTACAACCACTTTCCATACGACAGGCTCAAAATAGCTACCAAAATCTACATGGGAAGCACAGACCGAACCGACCTGAGCACAGGCTGGATTCCCGTCTCCGAGCTGACCCTGGTCTTTGATGGACAGGTTAATTACCCTGCAGGGGACAACAACATCCTCATCCACTTCCAGACACCCTACGTGTATGCGGGTGGCAACTTGGTGGTGATGTTTCATCGTCCCGACTCAGGCTCTTTTGGATGGGAATTCCGTTTCAAGTGTCAGACTATAGGCGACAATCGCGCCCGCTATGCTTTATCATATGACGAAATCTGCCCATCCGATCCGCCTGAAGGGACACTCACAGGTCAATTTCCTCAGACAACTTTCCTCTACCATCCGGGCTCGCCAATCAACGACCTGGGTGCTTTGAGCATCACCGGTGATGTCAGTCCCACGGTGGGCACCGCTGCCCTCTACACCGTCCGCTTGCGTAACTACAGCGCTGAAACTCAAAGTGGTTATGCCGTGAAGATTATGGGGCTTCACGATGTGCAACTGGCCAGCATGACCGGCCCACCCATCAACAGCGGGCAGAGTCTGGATGTGGAGATTCTCTGGACGCCCACCACCGCAGGGCCTCTCACCATCTACGGCAAAGTGGAGCTTGACGGTGATGAATTTGCGGGTAACAACCAGACAGACCCGATGCAGGTGCATATCTCCCCTGAGGACATCCAATCTGACACCATCGGTGCAGGTGATCAACTCGCCCGTTTCCCCCTGGATTTTGGTTCATATGGTAAGTACATCATCTATCAGACGCTTTACAGAGAGGTTGAATTGGGCTTTGCCAGCGGAACCATTACCGCTTTGGCTCTTCACAACGATTTTGAAACGCACCTGCCCGCCAAACCCACCCAAATCTACCTGGGCAGTACAGACCGAACCGACATGAGCGAAGGCTACATCCCCACTTCCGAGCTGAGCTTGGTCTTTGAAGGACTCGTGACCTATCCCGCCGGTGAAAACACCATCCTCATTCATTTCCAGACACCCTATGTGCACCCGGGCGGCAACCTGGTCATGATGTTCTGCCGTACCGCAGATGGAAGCTTCTATTCTCTCGATGATCGGTTCAAATGTCAGTCAGGAGGCAGAAACCGTGCCTTTTATACCCGCTATTTAAATCCAAACAGCCCTCTCTCCGGAGAATTCACCGTCTTCTACCCCCAAGTCACCTTCCACTACAACGCCGATCTGATCCAAAACGACCTGGCCGCCTGGAAGCTCGAGGGCAATCGCACTCCCACCCTGGGTGAAGCTTCTCTTTACACCCTCCGCATCAGAAACATGGGCGTCCAAGCTCAAACCAATTACACCGTCAAGATCATGGGGACGGACGACGTAGAGCTTGCCAGCGTGAACGGCCCTCCCATAGCCGGCTTGCAGAGCTTGGATGTGATGATCCCCTGGACACCCACCCTCGCAGGAGACCATACCATCTACGCTGTGGTAGAAATGACCGGCGATGCGCATCCTGCAAACAATCGCACTACAAACTTCGACCTCATGGTTCAGCCCGCGGGCCTGCATGCTGTGACCGCAGGCGACGGAAGCCAGGACGGCATATATCCCATGGGCATGCCTTACAGATACTTCCTCTACGAAACCCTTTACTATCCTGACGAATTGCAAGGATTTGCAGGGCATATCACGGGAGTCAGGTTTTACATCGACTTCTTTTATGATGTAGCAAACGCACCTGTCTCCATCTGGTTGGGAACCACCACCCAAGCCGATCTCAGCGAAGGCTGGCTCCCTTCCACGCAGCTCACCCCGGTGTTTGATGGCTTGGTAGATTTTCCTATCGGACAAAACATCATCGAACTCACCCTGGATCAGCCCTTTATGTATGTGGATGGAGGCAACCTGGTGATGCTGATTCATAAACCAATGGGTTCCGCTTATGCTTCTGAAAACACATTTAGATGCCAGACCCAAGGCTGTAACCGCAGTCGCTACGGTTTTGATAGTTACTTCGAAATGGATCCGGCAGCCCCGCCTCATGGATTCCTTGCCAATCAATTTCCCCAAACCACTTTTACGGTGATCCCCGGTGAACTGGGACAGGTATCCGGAATCGTGACTGATGCAGAAGGACAACCACTCAGCGGTGCAGAACTGAGCATCAATGACGGCCTCTTCAGCACCACCACCAACGACGCCGGCGAATATCAGTTTCCTCACGTCCTGATCCTGCCCGAAACCTATACTCTCTGTATCACCGCCTATGGTTATTTTGATCACATCCAACATTTTGAGCTTCAGGCAGATGAACAGCTCACCCTCAATGCGACCCTACAGCTCTTGCCTCGCGTAAGTCTGAGTGGCACTGTCCTCGCCAGCGATACCATGACCGGAATCCCAGGTGCCGTCATCAGGCTGGATGGCTATAGTTCTCACATCTTGCTCGCAGACGATCAGGGCAGCTTCACCATCCCCAACCTCTATGGCACCAAAACCTACGCTTACGACATCCGTGCCGCCGACTACATCACCCAAACCGGTCAGATAGACTTGGGTGATACAGACTATGATCTGGGAAACATCATCCTCGCAGAGCTAACTTACGCTCCACTAAACGTGACTGCTGCGGTGAATGATACCTGCAATGTGGCTGAAATCTCTTGGTCTTATCCCGATCCTGATGTTCAGAAAGAAGCAGGGGACGTCAGCAGCCGGATTGGCAATGTGAGAAAAGCGTCTATACAGCGTCAGTCTTCTGATGTCAGCTCTCGTCAGCCGGAACAAAGCTTGAGCCGCAGCATGGCTGGATTGTTACTTTCTCAAGGGATCAGCCTCAAATCCACAGCCTCAAAAGCCCTCATAGGCTATCTGGTCTACCGGCTGCAGGTCAATCAGGAACATTATCCCAGTGTTTGGACTCTTTTAACCCCGGAGCCAATCACAACACCCAATTTTATTGATCACGGCTGGGCTGCGCTTACCACTGGCTATTACCGTTGGGCGGTTAGATCCGCATACACCAATGGCGTGACCTCTGAACCCGCTTTGTCAAACCATCTGCACAAAATTGCTGCCAACGGGATAGTGGTGGGCACGGTGAGAAGCAAAACCAATAGAGCCATCTTGGGTGCGACCATCACCAATGGGACTTTGAGCACCACCACAAACTCGATGGGTGCTTACGCCCTCACCCTTCCCGTGGGCACTCACACCCTGACAGCTTCCGCTCCGGGATATGTCAGCCAGACTATGGAAGACGTAAGGGTAGACTTGGATACTTTTACCGCTTTGCGCTTTGTGCTGTTGGCTGAGAGGCATGATGATCCTCCAATCCCCGTGGTGGCTACAGCGCTGCATGGAAACTATCCAAATCCCTTCAATCCGGAGACCACGATCAGCTACAGCATTAAGGAGGAAGGCAGGGTGAAGCTGGAAATCTACAACATCAAAGGCCAATTGTTGAGGACTCTGTTGGATGAAGACCATGCAACCGGCCACTACAAGCGCATTTTCAATGCCAAAGACGATCAGGGACGCAGCATCTCCAGCGGTGTGTATCTGATCAGGATGACTGCACCCGGCTACCAGAAGACTTCCAAGATGATGCTGATGAGGTAATGCTGCTCATGTACGGGCGGTCGCCGTAGCGACCAATGATGTAGCCGGCGGTCGCCGAACCGCCGCCAGCAGGCGCAGCCTGCTTCAAAAAAGAAACCAACCGATGCGTATCCCCACCACAACCACCCGCATCTACGATACCAGCGCAGCGGCTGACGACTGGCAACTGACAACTGCGGCGCAGCCGCCCCCAGCGCAGCGGCTGACGACTGACGACTGGCAACTGACAACTGCGGCGCAGCCGCCCCCAGCGCAGCGGCTCACAACTCACTACTCACAACTCACAACTGGCCGACACCGTCGGCCCCCCCTCTATAATATACTCTGACGATGTTGCTCTCATGACGAAAAATCAAAAATCCTATCCTCGTAACCGCTTGAAAGCCATAAACCTATGGAAAGCTGCAAAATTTGATACTTTCTCTGCCAAAGTGTAATACCGCTGGCAGCCATAATGGTCGCTACTTTGAGCGACCATGCCTCACAACTCACAATTGCATTTGCGATTATGCCTTGCAGATCAGATACACGAATATGATTGACAAGTAAATGCTGTTACAAAAAGGCTCGAGTACATTTATGGCGGGTGGCTTGATCTTCGCTTAAACAGCATTACATGAAAGCTAGGATCATTTCTCTCATAACTCAATGATTCTAATGTCGTTAATAGTATGAAAAGTCTTGCAGTATCCTGTGCCGCGATTGGATGAAATTTCTTTTACCAACTCTAATTGAACATGAGCCTGAAAACTGTATCCTGTTTTCGTGGGTAAATTGCAATATGGGAGTGCCGGGAAACACCGCAACCCCAAAAATTTCTTGCCAGTTATCCGAAAGTAGTTATCGTATGTGCATGGTCGGACGATACGTCTAATCTGTTTAATATAGTAATCTGAGATAGGACTTCAAACGAGCTTGATGAACCTAAAAACAACTGGTTGGAGTTTACACCAACATTAGGGACTCAACATGCGAGGTTGACTGGTTAACCTATCATCACAACACAAAAGGAGTAACCATCGATGTCCAAAACCGCCAATTATGTAAATAACATAGCCCGACATTAATCATGTTGAAGAAAATCATATTCCGTCCCTTTACTTTTCTTGTGCTTTTGATGATACTCATCGAGGCATTGGTCTCAGTTTTGCCCCAACAAGTATTCGGGATGCTGATTGACACTATTTCTGCAAGTAATGCAGACCTGTCCAAATACGTAATATACCCAATCGTCAAGATCACTACACAGTTTACCAAGCTCCCGATAATGACACAGTTGTTCATTCTGTATCCATTGCTATCTTTGTTTAGTTTATTTGTCTCAATGCTTAGAGGATACTGCGTGACTTACAACGGCGAGTGTATTCTATTCAAGATCAGGAAAAAGCTATTTTCCAGCCTGATAAGGAGTAACTACACTTATCTCAACACCCTTACTTCTGGTGAAACGACTTTGGGGATACTGTCAGATGTTGAAAACATTAGGAATATCATCATTGGCCCCATCAACGGTCTGCTAAGTGATTTGATCATGGCATTCTTCATGTTGTTAATCTGTTTTAGGATATCAACTGAGCTCTCAATCCTAATGCTCATCCCAATACCACTGGTTGTTTTCTTCAGTTTCGTTATTGGAAATAAGCAAATTAAGATTTCAATGCTCCAGCGTGAGCTCCTGTCAGGCCTAACATCAACTGCTATCAACAGAGTCAAAGGTTTCTTGCTTGTCAAACTGTTCGCACAGGAGAACAAAGAAGATGAGCAATTTACGTCATTGCTTTCGAAATACTTTCACCAAGCCATGAGAAGTTTGAAAGTGACTCTCTCTCTATTCCCGCTAACCAGTGGAGTCAAAATTATCGTCACTGTAGGTTTGCTATATATAGGCTTTTTTAAGGTTCAGCAGAAAGCACTCAGTATCGGCGCATTACTTGTCTTTATCCAATACTTGGGGAGGTTTTATTCACCTTTTGTCAATATCGCAAGGTTCTATAACAGCATCGCAATGTCTATAGTGTCATACAAAAGATTAAGCAACACCCTTCTTGATACTGAGCGGTATAGAGATATTACTGTTACCAATATCATCCCCAAAGCACATAATGTCGAGCTGGAACAGCTTCCGGTGTTAGAGTTTAATGAGGTTTCCTTCGGTTATGATTCACCCGCTTCGAGAGCGAATATCATAGAGTCATTGTGCTTTGAGGTGATGCGTGGAGAGAAGGTTGCGATTGTGGGTGAAAGTGGGAAAGGTAAAACAACAGTTTTGAACCTGATTGTGAGGCTTATCTCTCCCCAGAAGGGCATTATAAAGTTTAATGGAATAGACATAGACGATTATAGCACGGATTACCTCAGGTCAAAGATAGGCTATCTTTCTCAGACTAATATCATGTACAGTGTCCCTTTGATCGACAATGTCCGTTATGGAGTTCCAGATGCATCTTCTGAAGACGTAATCTGGGCATTGACTCAAGTAAACATGCAGGATTACACGAGTTCAAGTTACCTATTCAATACTATGGGCGAGGGTGGAGAGTTGTTATCCGGAGGAGAGAGGCAGAGAGTAGCTATAGCAAGATTGCTACTATGCAATCCTGAAGTCATTCTTCTTGATGAGCCTATTGCCAATCTGGACGATGATAACGCCAAGTGTATCATGGATTTGATCTTTAGTCTTTTCAGGGAGAAGACGATTATTATCACTTCGCATCAACCACTGGCTTTATCTTATACAACACGACATATCACGATCTGATGCCATTTACGGATAGTACACCGAAGACTGGCTCAAAACAGATGAAACCTTTGAGAAACAACCAAAAGGAGAAAATATGGTTGGCGAATTAGATGCATAACAATAAGAATAAATCACCTGCTATTCCGAGCGTGGTTATGAAACAGATAGCCAAGAGATATACTCTCGCCTTCGCTTTGAAAAAGGGTGGGACACCATTCCCGAAGGGCTGAAGCGGTAAAAAAAGTAGCCAGCGGTAGCTGGCCCCTAAATTCGTGCAAATTCGTGTAATTCGTGGAAAAAACAAAGAGCTCCAGAGCCATACGGATCCACACCACAACCATTCGCATCTACACCGCCAGCGCCGCGGCTGACGACTGACGACTGGCAACTGACAACTGCGGCGCAGCCGGCCCCATCCGTGATCATCCGTGTGTATCTGTGGAAAAAGAAAAAGCTCCATCACTGCCTCTATCTTTGCTGAAAAGCTTACCCATCCTTGAAACCAGCGTCAGCGACTGACTACTGACAACTGGCAACTGACAACTGCGACGCAGTCGCCTTTCGCCACCTCCTCGCCAAAACTTTTTTCCTAAAATCAAAAAAAGATGCCGTTCCAGCGTATCAAAATCGGCAATTCTGACACTATATATATAGACGAAAATGCTTAAGGAGATAACAAATGAAAAAACTACTGTTAGTACTGGTGCTGGCTGTTCTCAGCCTAAACCTCGTGTGTGCGGCACCTGATTATTCTATCATACCGCCGCAGTCGTTGCCTACCTTTACCGGTAGCTTGGAAGACCCTCAGATCTACATCGTGTATGAAGACCCAGAGGGAGTGTATGTGTACATTGAATACGAAGGCGTCCTTTACGTCTACTATCTGTAACGCAATGACGGTACACCCTGAGCTGGAGCTGAAAGAGATACAAGTGTCGCTTTTCTCAGCTCTGCTCTGGAGAGAAAGGAAACCTCTTGCCTTTTCCTGGATCTGCGTTATCTTACTCATGTTGCAGATTAACCCAAGCATTGTCCACTGCTTGCGATTATTCAAGTGCTCTTTTTTCGATTATAAGACGGACGGAGACAAAACAACGAATTAGATTTAGTTTTTGAAGGAGAACAAAAATGAAAAAACTAAAACTACTCACACTTACCCTGCTGCTCAGCGGAGTGCTGTGCCTAAGTGGCATTAACGATATGCCACTCATCGCCGAGTTTCAGGGTGAGCACATCAAATCACTTTTTGGTCATAAGCTGGTGTGTTTAGACTTCAATCATGATGGCTATGACGACCTGATCGTTTCTTCCAGAGCTTATGGATACTGTGCCTATCCCAACACTCCTCCCCGGGGTAAAGTCTACATCTACTACGGTGGACCGGGGTTTAGCTCAAATATCGCTCCAGCAATGAGTCTTGAAGGTGATTATCCGGAAGGTATGCAGAGGGTTGTAGCAACTATTCATAATGTGGGTGACATAAACGGAGACAGCTATGATGACCTTATGATAACTGACTACGTACCTGGTTCCGGAAATATGCCAATAGATGAGAGTGTCAGATTTATGATTTATTATGGTTGTTCAAATGACTTATCCTCACCCGGTATCATCTCGATGTTGACTCCCGGGGAATCATGGGGTCGTATTTATAAGTTAGGTGATATAGACGGAGATGGATACGATGATATTGGGATTTGGTATTGCATGAGTGGCGGCCGTCACTTATTGGATATTGTCTGGGGTGGTTCATTCGAGCGACAGAACATGATAGATATGGTCGTTATTGATGATCCTGATTTTTCAATTGTCGGGTTGGGTGACATCAACAATGATGGTTTTCATGATTTCTCCATTGGCTACTACGATGCAGATGGGTACTCCAATATCAGAGTATACTATGGCAATCAGGATAGAGTATATGACGAATACACACTGATACTGCATCGCTATGCTTTGTGGGCGGTTACCAGAAGATGTGTGCCCCTTGGAGATCTCAACAATGATGGATTTGCTGACTTTATGGGCTGGCTGCCCCTATCGGGTGATATTACCGTTTGGTTGGGTTCAAGTTCTGCTCCCACCATGGAGCCCAGCCTGATGTTATCTGCCTTTGGTGGCGAATATGCCATGCCTCCCAGACCAGATGACTCCGCCGGCATCACATATGGAGACCTCAATGGCGATGGCTATGACGACGTGATTGCCATCGGCTTTCTACGCTTTGGCGTCTGGTTAGGCAGCAGCAATATGAACGGATTTGTTGATCTTATGGTACGTAACTCTAATCTAAGAGGTTTCCCCTTTATAGTGTCGGGGGATTTCAACGGAGATGGCTTTGCCGATATTGCGGTTTCTGCCCCTGATTCACGTTATGATAATTACTACCCCGGCTATGTGTATGTTTACGCTGGGAATCCAGGCTTGGTGCCCAATGATGATGCGCTTATACCGGAGGCTCAAGATGGTTTCCAGCTTACCTGTAGTCCTAACCCCGTTTCAAACAA
>Ga0302242_1002088_pt1 | contig 13066 bp, 8 predicted proteins | sample AAG_UR_Lys_MG_FD_193510 | JGI IMG/M metagenome (GOLD analysis project Ga0302242, IMG submission 193510) | Enriched activated sludge microbial communities from anaerobic digester in WTTP, New Holstein, Wisconsin, United States - AAG_UR_Lys | ecosystem: Engineered > Bioreactor > Anaerobic >... | reverse complement strand
GCTGGCCAGCTTGGTGAACTATATCAACGAGAACGTGGACCACCACATCATCACGATCGAGGATCCGATCGAATTCTATCACTACCACAAGAAATCGACGGTGAACCAGCGCGAGGTGGGCGTCGACGTGCCCAGCTTTGCCGAAGCGATCCGCCGCGCTTTGCGCCAGGACCCGGACGTGATCCTGGTCGGTGAATTGCGTGACTTGGAGACCATCGAGGCGGCCATCACGGCGGCCGAAACCGGGCACGTGGTGTTCGGCACGCTGCACACCAACAGCGCTCAGGGCACGGTCAACCGTATCATTGATGCCTTTCCTGGTAATTTGCAGGACCAGATCCGCACCCAATTGTCCACGTCCATTATCGGCGTTGTCGCCCAGACCCTGATTCCCAAGATCGGCGGCGGCCGCGTGGCGGCGTACGAAATCCTGGTCTGCACGTCGAGCGTCGCCAACCTGATCCGCGAAAACAAGACGTTCCGTATCAATTCCTCGATTCAGACGGGGGCCAAGTACGGCATGCAACTGATGGACGACGCCCTATTCAAATTGTGGAAAGAAGAGAAGTGTACGATCGAGGATGTGCTGTCCAGGGCTCACGTCCCCGACGATCTGGCCAAGCGAATCGTCAATGCCAAGCGGGGAATCGAAGAGGAAGTACCCGAGGAAGTGCCGGAGGCGTTCAAGCAGTAACAGTACTCGGCGCATAATTCCCATACTTCGCATAACTCCCATATTTTTCTCGGAATCACTAGTTATGGCCATTCGCCGCATCGGACAAATTCTGGTCGATCTCGGATTCATCACCGACGAGCAGTTGGAGATGCTGCTGGAGGAGCAGGAGCAGCGGCCCGGTGAATTGCTGGGCAAGATCGCCGAAGAGATGGCGCTGATCACCGACGAGCAACTGGCTCAGGCGCTGGCCGAACAGATGCACATGCAGGTGGTCAATTTGGGCGAGATCGAGTTGAATCGTGACGTGATCGGTACGATTACCGACACGATGGCCCAGTTGTACCGCGTGATCCCGGTGATGCTGGACGACAGGACGTTGACCCTGGCCACCTGCGATCCGCAGAACCTGGCCATCCAGGACGAACTGCGGAACTTCCTGGGTTACGATATCCGGTTGGTGGTGGCCACCGAGGGCGACATCAAGCGGGCCTTGGGCAAGTACTACGCCAGCGAGAGCGAGAGCATCGAGACCATCTTGAGCGAGTTGGAGCAGGACGACGAATTAAGGCAGGCGGTCGCCGCCGCCGCCGGCACTCACGGTCCGATCGACTTGACCAGCGTCGAGGCGTTGGCGGACAGCGCCCCGGTCCGCAAGCTGCTGAACATGGTGCTGTTGATGGCCATCAAGGACCACGCCAGCGACATCCACTTCGAGCCGTTTGAGGACGAGTTTCGCATCCGCATCAAGGCCGACGGGGTGTTGTACGAAATGGTTCCGCCTCCGCGGCATTTGGCCTTTGCCATCACGACCCGGATCAAAGTCATGTCGAACCTGGACATCGCCGAACGGCGGTTGCCGCAGGACGGGCGCATCGAGTTGTCGGTGGGCGGTCACCCGGTGGATCTGCGGGTCAGCGTGCTGCCGACCATGTTTGGCGAAAGCGTGGTGATGCGGGTCCTGGATCGCTCGGTGGTGGCCCTGGACTTGACCCGTGTGGGCTTGGACGACGAGACGCTGGCGCGGCTGCGAAAGTGCATCAACATTCCCAACGGCATTATCCTGGTGACCGGCCCCACCGGATCGGGCAAGACCACCACGCTGTACTCGGCCCTGGCCGAATTGAACAAGGTGGAAGACAAGATCATTACGACCGAGGACCCGGTCGAATACGATATCGACGGGTTGGTCCAGATTCCGATCGATGCGGAAATCGGCGTCACCTTCGCCGCCTGTTTGCGGTCCATCCTGCGGCACGATCCCGATCGCATCCTGGTCGGCGAGATCCGCGACTTGGAGACGGCCGAGATCGCCATCCAGGCCTCCTTGACCGGCCACACCGTGTTCAGCACGCTGCACACCAACGACGCGCCCAGCACGATCACGCGGATGAAAGACATGGGAGTGCCCACGTTCTTGATCACGGCGACGGTCGAGGCGATTCTGGCCCAGCGGCTGGTCCGCCGGATTTGTACGCAGTGCCGCGAGCCGATCGAACCGTCCGACGAGGCGCTGATCGAACTGGGGCTGAAGCGGGAAGAACTGCAGGGCAAGACCTTCTTCCGCGGCAAAGGTTGCGACGCCTGCAACAACACGGGTTACAAAGGCCGTCTGGGCCTATTCGAACTGATGGTCCTGAACGACCAGATGCGCGACCTGATCATGTCCAACGTCACCACCGACGAGTTGCGGGAGGTCGCCCGCAAGAACGGCATGGTCACCTTGCGCGAAGTCGGCATCAAGAGCATCCTGGGCGGCATTACGACCGCCGACGAAGTGATACGAGAAACGGTGTTGGAAGCGTGAACGAAGGACGAAGGACGAAGGATGAAGGATGAAGGACGAAGGACGAAGGACGAAGGATGAAGGACGAAGGATGAAGGATGAAGGACGAAGGACGCATGAACGGGAGGTTTCCTCCGTCGTGCTTAGTCCTTCGTCCTTGATGCTGCTTTGTCCTTCGTACTTAGTCCTTCGTCCTTAGTCCTTCGTCCTTGATGGTGGTTCGTCCTTCGTACTTAGTCCTTCGTCCTTAACGGGGGTTTTGGCCATGCCAACTTATGAATTTGAAGCGATGGACGCTCGCGGCGAAGAGATCCGGGACGTGATCGACGCGCCGACCGAGGAAGAGGCCCAGACGACGATCCGTCAGATGGGCTACTTCGTGACCAAGATCACGCTCAAGAAAACCAAAGAAGGGGCGGTCGCCAAAGGGCCCAAGAAGAAGCGCGGGTTCGCGCTCGGCGGCGGCGGCAGCAAGGCGGTTACCACCTTTACTCGCCAGCTGTCCATTCTGCAGGATGCCGGCCTGCCCATCGTCCGCAGCTTGAAGATCCTGGAGGGCAATGCCAAACCGGGCAAGCTCAAAAATGCGCTGATGAGCGTCGTCGAGGAGATCGAGGCCGGGGCCACGCTGTCGGAGGCCATGGCCAAGAACCCGAAGATGTTCAATCGCCTGTACGTGAACATGATCAAGGCCGGCGAGGCCGGTGGCGCCTTGGAAGTGATTCTCCAGCGTCTGGCCGATTTCCAGGAACGGGCCGAAGCGTTGAAGCGCAAGGTCAAGGGGGCCATGATCTACCCGGCCGTGGTCATCACGGTGGCCATCGGCATCTTGGTGTTCATCATGCTCAAGATCGTGCCCGTGTTCACCAAGATGTTCACCGAATTCGAGCTGGAGTTGCCGGCGGCCACCCAGTTGCTGATCGCCATGTCGGAGTGGGTCATCAAGTGCTGGTTCTTGATCCCGCTGATCCCGGTCGGAGTGTTTCTGGCGATCAAGCTGGTCCGCAAGTTCCGCCACGGCCGCATCGGGTGGGACATGTTTATCCTCAAAGTGCCCATCATGGGCACGTTGATCGAGAAGAACATCATGGCCCGCACGACGCGCACGCTGGGCACGCTGGTGGCCAGTGGCGTGCCCATTTTGGAAGGACTGCAGATTACCCGCGACACGTCCGGCAACGCGGTCTTCGAGCGGTTGTATGCGAAGGTGGCCGAGTCGATCCGCGAGGGCGATCCGATTGCCAAGCCGATGAAGGCCTACTCGACCCTGGGCTTCCATCCCATCTGCCTGGGGTTCTGGTTCTTTGCCGGGGCCTTGCCTGGCATGTTGGTCATGGTCCTGCCCGGCATGCTGCTGATCGGCATGTACATGGCCGTCGGTTTGGGCGGCCTGTTGTGTTTGTTGTACGTGGTTCGCATGAAGGCCCGCGTGGTCGACGACCTGGTCGTGAACATGGTGGATGTGGGCGAGGAGACGGGCGAATTGGACACGATGTTGTACAAGGTGGCCGACACCTACGACGACGAAGTCAAGGTGATGACGGAGAGCCTGACGTCGCTGATGGAGCCGATCATCATCGTCTTCCTGGGCTTCGCCGTCGGCTTCATCGTCATCTCGCTGTTCCTGCCGCTGGTCAGCATGATCCAAGGACTGTCGTAACGGAAGGTGTCAGTGGTCAGTGGTCAGTTGAAAAAGACAACACGGCGTTGGAGCCAACTGACGACTGACGACTGACAACTGACAACTGACAACTGACAACTGACAACTGAGGCAATTGTCATGACAACCAACAAATCACGCCGCCCCCGCGGCTTTACCCTGGTCGAAATGCTGGTCGTGATCGCCATCATCGGCGTGTTGGCCGCCATCCTGGTCCCCACCCTGTACCGGGTGGTGATCAAGGCCCGGCAGACCCGGATCGCGCAGGAGATGTCGGAACTGCACAAGGCCATGGAGTCGTACAAGCAAAAGTTCGGCGACTACCCGCCGGACTTCACCACGTTAACTGGGCCAGCAGACTTGACCGACCAGAACCACTTGGTCGTCCGGCACCTGCGCAAGGCGTTTCCACGCCTCGCGGAGAACTTGCCGTCCGTGTTTAACGACGGCAGCGGGAATCTCGACAAGCCGAATCCTGCTGAGGCCTTGGTCTTTTGGCTCGGCCAACTGTGGAACGACCCCCGAAAGCCCCTAACTGGTTCGGGAGAGCTGACTACGCTTTTTCCATTTGACGAAAAGCGATTGATAAAGACAAGGACAATTGGAACAGGCACCGCTCAGCGGGACTTGTACGTTTATGTTCCGCCGGACGGCAAGAACGCGCCCTACGTCTACTTCGACAGCCGAGTTTACACAAATGCAAAACCCATCCCTGGCAGCAGCCCTCCCGTCGCTATTGCTAGTCTGTGCGTGTACAAGGATGCGGCGGGTACCGAGTTGTTGTATCCCTACGCGACCAAGCGGAATAACGCCCCGGTCGATCCAGTCACTAATCCACTCACCATGCCCAACCCGACGACGTTTCAGATCATCTCGGCTGGTTTGGATGGGGATTACGGGGACGTAACGAGCGTCATCGCGGGGGATCCAACGACCTACAAGGTCTTTCCGTTCGGGGACAACTACCAGATCGGCGACTGGGACAACATCTCCAATTTTAGTGTCGGCGGCGACGGCACGATCTTTGAGGATCACATGAAATGAACCCGCGTCGGTCCGTGACAATTCGAAGCGGCTTTACGCTGATGGAACTGCTGGTGGTCATCATGGTCATCGGCATCCTGGCCAGTTCGCTGCTGTTCGCGATGTACAACGCCGTCCAGCAGGCCAAGGAGGCGCGCACCAAGGCCCAGATCGCCAAGCTGCACGAATTGCTGATGACGCGCTGGGATTCGTACCGGACACGGGCGATACGTGTCCAGGGGTTGCAGAGCGCCGCACGTCGTAATGCACGTACCGTCGCCACGGCTCGCCTCTTGGCTCTCCGTGAACTAATGCGGTTGGAGTTACCGGACCGGAAGGAAGACGTTCTAGATCCAATTGCGGAGCCAGCTAGGGGGGTCACTTTTTTGGTTTACGGCGGCGACGACGTGTACATTCCCCGCCCAGCCTGCAATCGAGAGTACTTGCGAAGAGTCGCGAACTTGGTCCAACCTGCCAACCTGACGGCTGGAGCGGCCAAGTGGACGGAAGTGTATCAAGACGCCGAGTGCCTTTATATGATCATCGCCTCGATGCAGGACATCGCCGGCAACGGCCTCGATTTCCTGCACGAGGGCGAGGTCGGCGATCTGGACGAGGATGGGATGCCGGAAATCCTGGATTCCTGGGGCAAGCCGATTGCCTTTATTCGCTGGGCGCCGGGATTCGTGGAGCACCCCGGACCTGATTTCACGTTCCAAACAGCGGACGATATCCCGTCGTATTCGAATCTTCAGATTGTCGATCCCGAGGGGTCACCCGATCCGTTTGACCCACTTCGGATCGACAAGCGGGCGCCGGTTACAATGGACAGCAGCGGAACCGCGGAATACCAGTTCAACTTTGCACTTTATCCGCTCGTTTTCTCGGGTGGTCCGGACGAATTGCTGGACATCGTCCGGTTCGATTACGACGATACGACGGATCCCCCGACGCAGGTCGCTTTTAATTTCTTCCGCAGCGGTGGAGGCGTGGTCAACGATCCCTACGCGATCCTGCCGACAAGCGGGCGACGGCTCGGCATGCCGTTCCTGAATTCCGACGGGTACAAGGACAACATTACCAATCACGGACTGGGAGAGGGGGAATAAGACGTGAAGCGAGCGTATTCAACAATCCGACTCGATTCGCGGCGCAGACCGCATCCCGGCCTGACGATGATCGAGTTGCTGATCGTGGTCGCCGTGATGGCGATCTTGATCGGCATCGCCTTGCCGGTGATGAAGACGGGGATCGAGGGCCGCAAGCTGCGGGAGGCGGCTCGGCAGGTGAACACGGGGGTCACGCTGGCCAAGGCGTTGGCCGCCGAGACGAATCGCTGTGCAGGTTTGATGATCGACGTCGAATCGGTGCCAGAGAGTCCGAAGGTGTTCGCGAGGCGATTGTATCTGGCGGAAACGCCCCCGCCGTACGCGGGTGATATGGTTGGGGCTACGGCTACGATTTCGAATCCGTTTGAGGCAACATTCGATGCCAACAGCGCCAACCTTGCCAACGTTGCCAAGATTGGAGACCTCGTTCGCTTCGACCATCGGAACCCGTATTATCAGATCTCCAGTATCGTGCCTGTTGGCACGGGCTTTGTCGTGAGTTTTTCTGCTCCGCCGTCGGCTGGCTGGCCTGCTACTGGCCTTTCACTATCCTACGAGATCATTCGGAGCCCGGAAAAATCCAGCGCCACTCCCTTTGAGTTGCCCAGCGGCGCCGTGATCGACTTGACCAACTCCGGGTTCGGCTTGAGCAACGCGAGTCTGGCGACGGGGATTCCCGAGTCACCGCCAGCATGGGTCCACGAGAGTGCGTATGTCCGAGGCACGTACTGTCGGCCGACCAGTCGGCACGGCTTCTGCTACATCGCGGGCATCGGAGGGGTTTCAGCAACGACGGAGCCCACATGGCCCACGACGCTGGGAAGCACCGTGGTCGATGGCACCGTGACATGGCAATGCGTCAGACCTGCCCCGATCACGATTGTCTTTGCTCCGTCGGGGCGGGTGACGGGGGTGATGGGACTGAATCCTTCCCCATTTTCCAGTATGCCCACCCAGACACTGCATCTCCTGGTCGGCAACTTGGCGAACGTCGGCGCATTGAACCTGGCAGATCGTTCCGGCCTGTGGGTTTCCGTGGGACACCACACGGGAAGGATCACCACAGCGGAGAACGCGTCCTTCCCGCCGCTGTGGACCAGCGCGACTCCGTACGCGTCCGGCACCTATTGTCAACCGACCACGCCGAACGGTTTGTGCTACATCGCGGCCGTCGCGGGGATTTCCGGAGCAGGCGAGCCCGCTTGGCCGGGCTTGCCGGGCGCAACGGTCACCGACGGGGCAGTCGTGTGGGAGTGTAGGTCGCCGCCGGTATGGACCGCATCGACCGTTTGGCCTCGCGGCGCCTGGTGTCGGCCGACGACGGTTAACGGTTTCTGTTTCGTCGCGACGGTAGCGGGAACTTCCGGAGCATCCGAGCCGGCGTGGCCTACGGAACTGGGAGCCACGGTGGCGGATGGCGAAGTCGAGTGGGAATGCACGCTCGCCCTGGAGCCGGCTCGTGAGTACGCCCAGTCGGCGCAAGCGATCGGAGGGCGGTGACGATGACCAACTCGTGCCACAAGGAAATGATGTTTGCCCCCGGACGCCTCGCGCCGCCTCGCCCCGAACGCCGCTCCGGCGTCACGGTGTTGGAAGTGTTGTTTTCCATCGGCATTGTCACCGTGGGGCTGTTGGGGGTGATGATCATCGTCCCGCTGGCGGGCCTGCGCACGTCGCAGGGCACGATCGCGGACGGCGCCGACCGGTTGGGCCGCAACGCGATTCGGGCCTTCGACGTGTACCAGATGCGGCGGCCGGACGCCTGGGCCCAGTTGGACCCTACTGGCGCCGCGCAGTATATCCCCTTCACAGGCGGCGAACCGTTTTGCATCGATCCGCTTTACATGGCTGCGAATGCCAGCAAAGTTGGGATTTTTCGCTTTCCTTACCTGGGAGCGGGGGCAACCCCGGTGCCGAACGACGTTCCGTTCATGAGGCGGATTTCGCTGCGGACTTTTCCGGGAGCCACGCTCCCATCGGCGATTCCCGGACTGACGGGTTCGCGGATCATGTCGGTGGATCAAGCCGGCCAGTTTTTCTTGGGCGAGGACGACCTGGTGTTCAACCTGCCCAAGGACCGGACGGCACCGCCGCAACAGAAGTTCAGCTTCGATGACAGTGCCTCGCCCGTCACGACGGAGCGGCTCAAACGTCAATGGGAAGGCAAGTTCTCCTGGCTGGCGACCCTTGTTCCCAAGCCAGGTTACAGCAGCGACACATACCTGCTATCCATCGTTGTCTTTCATCGGCGCGAGCCACATGTGGACGCTGAGCGGATCGTGGATGTCCCGTCGTTTAGCACCGCCGGCTATAAAGGCGTCATCAGCACCGGCGAGAACGGCGGCGAAGTGGTACTCCATGCCGGTTCGACTTGGTATCCGCGTGATCCGAAAGCCGATCTGCAGATGAAGGAAGGCGAGTGGCTGATGCTCGCAGGCTATGACACGGCGACCAGCCGCGGATATTTCCAGTGGTATCGCATCCAAACAGCGGACGCAGGGCCGGTTCCCGATACCGCGGGAACGGGCTACGACCGCGACTTAACCCTGTTCGGGCGGGACTGGCCGATTGGCGTAGTCGACGTGACCAAGGCCGTCTGGATGCCCGGCGTCGTAGCCGTTTACGAGAAGACAATACGCCTGGAGAATTCGTCGTTGTGGACGGACCTCTACTAGGATTCGCCACCGGGCTTGTCCCGGTGGTTCAAGGCTTTTGCACTACGAGCGTGCTGAGGACGAGTCGATGCGAACCGCACGAGACGCGTCACAGTTGCAGGGGATTCTGCGGCGCGAGTTGCCGCGGATCCGGGAGATGTACGGCGTCGAATCGCTCGCGCTGTTTGGCTCCTATGTGCGTGGCGAGGTCGGTCCGGAAAGCGATCTGGATGTATTGGTCCGGTTTCGTCACAGTCCCGGGCTGTTGCGGTTCATCGAACTGGAGAACCACCTCAGCGACCTGCTCGGCGTGCGTGTGGATTTAGTGATGGCCGAGGCACTCAAACCCAACATCGGCCAACGCGTACTGGCGGAGGCCCAGCCGGTATGAAAGTGCCCCGCGACCATCGAGATTACCTGGAGGACATTCGTCGTGCCGTTCTGAAGGCTCTTGAGTTTGTAGAAGGCATGGCGTGCGAAGATTTTCTCGTCGATGACAAAACGCTTTTCGCCGTGGTGCGTGCTCTGGAAACGTCAGCGTCAATGCGGAAGTAGTCTGGAAGACCGTCACGGAAGACCTACCAGGGTTGTTGCCCATGATTCAAGAACTCCTTGACCAGATGTCCAGAGGAGATGCGGCGGGCAGCAACGGCGGCGGAAGCGATTGAGCGTCTTGTCGTTTGCGTCTTTCCGGACGCCGACGAGACACGCGGCGGCCCAGGCAACCGCCGCGGCGAAACCGAGCAGAGGCAAAGCCGCCGTGTGCGGCCATAGATACGGAGAAGACAATCATGGTTTATCGTCCCCAAGACAGACGCGGCGTGGTCATTCTGATCGTACTCAGTTTATTGGTGCTGTTCGTCCTGCTGGTGGTCACCTTCGCCATCGTCGCGGGCCAATACCGCCGCGCTGCGCAGGCGGTCGGGAGGCGCGAATGGCTGGGCGAGGATCCGCAGAAGACGGCGGACCGCGTCATGTACACGCTGGTTCGCGAACCAGGCCTCGACCATACGGGTTCTCCGTTCCGAGGACACGCGTTGCTGACGGACGTGTACGGTATCCCGGTCAATCGTCCGGCGACGGGAGACGTTGTTCCCAAGACGATGAAGGGGCGGGTGTCGGCCAACGTTACGCCGTTGGCCGGCGGACAGATCGTGCAGTTCGATTTTGTTCACCTCGATACTTCCTCTACCGGTTGGCCTGTGACAACGAACGATTCGTTGAGCGGCTTTTACGACGGCAGCGTGCTGACGTTTCTGGATGGCCCTTTGCAGGGCAACAGCGCGCGCGTCGTTGCCTATGCAGAACAGTCAACGGGCGTGTACCGGGTCAGGATTGTGAACCCGAACAACGATGGGACCGCCGTTCAGGTGCCTGCGGTTAACAATACCTTCTTGCTGAACGGCAAGCCGTTTGTCGGTACGGGATTCGGATACGACTCCACTGCTGCTTCCGGATCACCGCGACTGACGGACGAAGCGTTGAAGCCGAATCGGATCGGGCAACCCATCTATTACCCATCGACGCCGGCGAGGACGGATACGCTGATCCACTTCGTGAACGGGGGCCCGAACGAGTCCTACGACGCCGCTGACTACCAGAACATGATCCTGGGCGCAGTTGCGTACGACTCGTCGATCAGCAACACCAGGGTTTTGCCTTCATTTCATCGGCCGGAATTAATCTCGTATTGGAGGAATCTGACCAGTTCTCCTTCGGCGACGGAGTCTTGGGGCACGCTGGACAATCCGTCAGTCGTCCCGGCCGATTGGACTTCCTCGGCCAATCCAAGCCATCGCCAGTTTCGCCGAAAGCTTGTCTTCCGCCCCATGCCTTGGGATCACCCGAACTTCACGGGCAGCAATCAGTGGTTTGACGGGGCGACGCGGACCGCCCAACAGATCGAGGATGCTTTAACCAACGGCGGGGTTGATCTCAACGCAAACGGTATCTTCGAGCCCAACGAGGTCGCCTGGGACGTCGACAACGACGGCGACGGGATCAAGGACAGCATCTGGATCGACCCGGACCTGCCGATCCAAACGACCGAGGATGGCCGCACGTTTCGGCCGTTGGTCGCCATTCATTGCGTCGACATGGACGGGCGACTTAATCTCAATGCGCACGGCAACTTTGCCCACATCCCCGGAATCCTCCCGGTGCCTGTGCCCGTGCCGCTGGCGGGCGGCGCGGATTCGGCTACGTTTCCCAAAGGGCAAGGCTACGGACCGCCGGAAGTGGACTTGAACGACCTGATCAACAACAACGCCATCAACGGTCCGTACCACCTGCTGCTGCGAGCCCGTTACGGAGCCGATGGTTTGCCGGGTCGCGGCGGCTACGATCCGCTGATGCAGTTCAAGTTCTACGAATATCCCGGCAATTATTTCGCCAGTTTCTTCGCACGTTCCACGCACTTCAACAGATCGCCGACTCCCGTGACCCCGTTCGAGGCTCTGAGCAGTTTTGGCAGCAACATGGACCTGCGGGGGCTGTTCGCCTGCGGCGTAGATCACCGTGGCCAGCCGCTGTACGAGGGCATCTACACTCCAGGCTCGCCGCCGTCGGGGTTTGTCGACCAGCTGACGGATAGCCCTTACGAGTTCAATTTGAACAACCCGTCCGGAGCGGACGCGCCCTTTACGGTCGCGGAACTCGAAAAGGTCCTGCGCTACCGTGACTTCGACGCGTCCACGTTGCAGTCCCGGCTGACGGACCTCAACAACTTGGACTTCCTCAAAGACCCTCCCGTCGGCCCTGTTTTGGGGCCGGTCAACCGCCGGGCCGTCACGACGGACAGCTACGATATCCCCGTGCCCGGGGTGGTCAGCCCTGACGGCTGGACGGGCACGCCACCGCAGACCCTCGTGGAAATCCTGGCTGCCCGTTTGGGCGGGACGGCAAATTTGAATGCAGAGATCGCCAAGATGCTCTCGCCCGACTTGATGATGGGCCTGCGGATGGACATCAACCGGCCGTTGGGCAATGGGCGTGACGACAACGGCAACGGCGTGGTGGACGAAGCCTACGGCGTCGCGGATCCCAACAACGAGTCGTCGGGTCCGGAGTACGCCCTGAACGGCGCAAACCCGACCATTCCTGCGATGGTCATCGACCACGATAACGACGGCGTGATCAGCGGCGACTCGGACGCGTACTTGGCTCGCCACTACCTGGCGCGTCACCTGTACGTCCTGCTGATGCTGCTCAAAGAACAGGGGTTCCAGTTTGACTTCGATGGCGACGCCAGCAACAACACCGAGGAGACGGCCCGAGTGCTCGCCCAGTGGGCGATCAACGCCGTAGACTTCCGCGACGCCGACTCGATCATGACGCCGTTCGAATATGACGTCAACCCGTTCAACGGTTGGGAGGTCGATGGGGACATCGCAACGGACGAAGGCGGAGACCGGCGCGTCGTCTGGGGTTGCGAGCGGCCCGAGGTGCTGATCGCCGAAACGCTGGCCTTTCACGACGTCCGCACGGAAGATCTCGATGATCCCGGCGGAACCAAGGCCGACGGGGACCCTGACGACGACCAGCGCTTGATGCCTCGCGGAGCGCTGTTCGTCGAGTTGTACAACCCGTGGGCGGGTCACGACAAGTGGCCGGGCGAATTCTATGCCGCGGCACCCAGTGGGCTCTGGGGCGTGGCGCTCAACCGGAGGAACACGGCCGGTCATCCGGTCTGGCGACTGGCGATCACGGGCAGAGCCGAACCCGATGCTCTGGACACGGCGAATCCCGAGCGCGCCGTCTATTTTGCCGACCCCGGTGGCTTGATAGCGACAGGCGGCGCCAAACTCGGCACGCAAATGCATTACAGTACCGTGGGAGGGATTGCTCCTTTGGTTCCCGGCAGATATGCGGTGGTCGGATCGGCCGGGCCCTGGTCGGCCGGGGCCCCGCCCAGTTCGCCCTACGCGACCACGATCGGCCGTCGAAGCGACGCCACCGAAGGCGGCGGGCTGAATTCGGACAAGACACGGCAGATTGTGCTCAGGCCGAACGTCGACCCGGATGTCAACCAGGTGGAAGTCCGAAACAACACCAATCCCCCCGTGGACCCGGCCGCCGATCCCATGACCGTGGACCCGCCGATGGACGGTTTCTCGACGCCGCCCGCGAATGTCCAGCCGGCGATCGCGGTTCCGGTGGATG
>Ga0302242_1002086_pt1 | contig 13080 bp, 13 predicted proteins | sample AAG_UR_Lys_MG_FD_193510 | JGI IMG/M metagenome (GOLD analysis project Ga0302242, IMG submission 193510) | Enriched activated sludge microbial communities from anaerobic digester in WTTP, New Holstein, Wisconsin, United States - AAG_UR_Lys | ecosystem: Engineered > Bioreactor > Anaerobic >... | reverse complement strand
TGGCATATCTTTGTGCAGATCCAGCAGTGAACCTACGCCGGCAGCTACGACAGGCACGCCACAAGCGACGCTTTCATAAAACTTCTGCGGGAAACAGTATCTGCCGAAGGCGGAATCGCGGTTGCAAATTACTGAGATGTCCAAGGTGGATAAAAAGGTTGGAACCATCTGTGAAGGAAGCACCCCGAGATAATGCACTCTGGAGCTATGCGGTAGCTCGATTCCCTTGTCACGTGAACCGGCCAAAACAAGATGTATTTGCGGGTGCGTCAGGGCCAGGATTTCAAAGGCCTTAAACAGAGTTTCAATGCCTCTTGAGCTGGAGATTGCTCCTGCCGTACCGATAAAAATTCCATCTTGCGGAAGGCCCAGCTCCCGGCGGGAGACGGCTTGATCCATTGTTGCAAAAACACCTTCAGGTACGGCGTTTTCGATGACCTCAACTGGGCATTTACAGGAGCTTGTTTCCTTTACGTACCGGGCAAGTGGATGACTTACACAGGTGATCCCGTCAGCCCTGGCAAGAGCCCGGCGAAACATGGAAGTTACGCCTGGAATCCGTGTAAGAGCGAAGCTTTCAAAATTGTCGTATAAATCGATGACCAGCGAGGCACCGATATTTCTTGCGACGTGGACTCCCATGATCGCATGCACAACATCGGAGCAGGCCCAGACGAGATCGGGATGGAAATCTCCGGCAATCCTGTTAATCGTATGCCGATAGCTCATCTCACCCCAGGGAAGGAGGCGACGTAGATTTAACGCGTGCCAGTTGACTGTGGCGGAGGCAGTCACATCATCGCGCCTGCCTTCGTCACGCGTCCGGTAGCTGAGGCATACTCCCGTTACCTTATGCCCCAGCACGGCTAGAGCCATCGGCAGTTCTCTGAATCGGCCATATAGATCGTCAATCAGATCTTTATTCATGTATTGACGCTTGCTGAGGACAAGGATGTTCATTAAGAAAACTATGGCCTCATGATTTTTTTATTTTAGAGATGATATAACCACAATAGCGAGCGGATATACAAATTAGTTCCCGGAGACTCTTGGAAGACTTCATTCGGGAAAAGATCAAATTCCATGTTGAAGAGCGCGAGTCAGAGAAGAGGGCCGAGCCGGAATATGGAATATGTACGGACCCACGACCAGAAACATAACAACGGTGCAATACTTTGTTGAAGGTCATATTATGTGGTTCTATCCGGTGAAAAACCTTAGCGGAAGGGGTGAAGATGCGATCGCCGGCGCCGGGTGAACTGAATTGGAGAAAAAACGCACTTTCATCACCAACAGGATACTTTGTTCCGGGACCTAAATGTTCAGGATAGGGCGCATCCGTCCCCATAAGCAGATGACGCCGCACAGCCATATTAGGACCAAATGGGTATTGGCCGTATGGATAAATAACGTCCGTATCCCCACACTTGTGCGCAGAAGTAAGCAGTCCCATCAAATTGTAGGAACGCTGAATCCAATGTGGAACGTCTTTAAAATTAACTTCTATCAAGCCGCCAAAAATATTTACCTCAGGATATTTGAGAGATGTTGCATACAATTGGGCAAGCCAATTCCTATGTGGCAATACATCATCGTCGGTAAATACGATTAGATTACCTTGGGCTAACTTGAAAGCTGCGTTCAGCGCCCGGCCTTTACCAGGACACCCCTCGTATACATAATGGATTTTAAGTTGAGCCCGTGCGTTTTCGACTACTCTAGGTGTATCATCACTGCTCCCATTATCGCCGACAATGACTTCAAAGGGCGGAGAATCGACCTGTGCAGATAGTGCATCGATTAGTCGCGCAAGTGACGAAGAGCGATTTCGTGTAGCGATAAGGATACTGATTTTAACGTTATTTATCATGTAAGATATACCCTAACTGATCTTTATTCATGCTTTGTGCAGCTTCGTCGAATTTGGTTTTTAACAGGTTGTGGCGGCTTGATTTAAGCAAAAGGCGTTTCAGAATGATCATTACGTCGGCGGCAAAAAAGGCAGGTATTTTCAAAAACGCCATAAGTAAACTCTCTTGTAGTTTGTGATGCTGTATGTTTTTTTTCACAAGCGGCAGGATGTAGCGGTAAGGCTTTTCCCTCGCAATTAAGCAACATCTGCGATAAAAGTAATAGTTCGTTTTAAGGTCCGTCAGTTCTTGATGCATTTCTGAGGCATATTGTTTGCAGAAATAAAACCTTCTGGTTGTATGGGTGATTGCCGCTATTGTCCGGGCATTTGTATCTTTGTGAAAATCGGCAAAAAGATTGTTGCCATGCAGGCGGTAAGAGCCTAATATTTCCGGAATCACACCAACAGAATCAAGGCAGGCAGACGCGTAGGCCAGTGGCTCGTCAGCGCTGATTTTCCATTTTTCAGCGGGCAGGGGAAATATTTTGTGGGCCAATTTTGTAGGTAGACTCATTCCAGAGGTAGGGCTGAATATCCATGCATAATTATGTTTGATGATGATATCGGTCTTTGATATCTCGATCAAATTTGTGCCGGCAAATTGAGTCCATTTCATTTTCACTGAAGTACCATTACCATCTATTACATCAAGGTCATGGCATACCAGCCCCCATTTGCCTTGTTTGTATTTTTCAATAACTCGGGATACGCGATCTCGATGGCAGATGTCATCTGAATCCAAAAAACAAACAATCTCTCCCCGGGCTTTGGCAATGCCGGCATTAAATGCCGAAGCCTGTCCGCCATTTTCTTTCAAAATGATCCGAATTTTTCCTTTATATTTTGTTAAGATTTCTCTGGATTCATCAGTTGAACCATCATCGACAACGATCACCTCTATATTCTTCCAAGTTTGAGCCAGCGCGCTTTCTATTGCTTCAGCAAGAAAGCGGCCGTAATTGTAGTTACAGATCAAGATTGTTACGAGTGGTTTGGAATTCACGATGTAACCTTCACGAAGTGTATGTTGCTTGCTGCTATCTGTCGATTCGCTCCACTCATTATGGAACTACTCTGATCATTTGATTTTGTCACGGAGTAATCTGAAAAGATCTTTGGGATTTATTTTTAGAATCCTCAACAGCCTGGCTAAACGATTGTTCCAAAGTGTATCATACCACAGTCTTTTAATGGCGATAAGTATCCGTAAATGAAGAGCGAGTTGCTTTCTGTATTCATTTAAAGTAGATGCAAATCGCCGAGTACAGAGGTTATTTTGTGTGTCTTGAAAGGTTTTAGTCCCTTCAATAAATCTGTAATTTCCCCAAAACTCATCAAGATAGGTAACGTGTGCGGCCTGCACAGCCCTGATTAAGAAATCAATATCAAGTGTAAAGTGTTCCTCTACTTTATAGGGGCCGATTGTTTCATGGAGTGATTTATGGTAAAAATATTGGGACGGATTGACGGGGAATGGATTGATACGCCAACCCAGCATCAGATCAGTAATGTTGAGCTTTGCTGGTTTGTTCTCCTCATGTATTTCTTCCGCATCATTCCATCGGTAGCAATTACCAACCAGTAGACTTGGTTCAGGAAGGGTTTTGAACAGTTCCACAATCCGGTTCAGTACGTTCTTCTCATAAAAATCGTCCACATTGAGGAATCCCAGTATGTTGCCTTGAGCCATCCGGACTCCTTTATTCATGGCGTCGGACTGCCCCTTATCTTTTTCTGATATCCATCTGATGTGTGTGTGTCGCTCTGCGTACGCTTTGATGATTTCCAAGGTACCATCTGTCGATTCCCCATCGATAATTATATGCTCCATTTTAGGGCAATCTTGCTCGATAACGTTCAAAATGCAGGATTCGATAAAACGTTTATTATTGAGAACCGGTGTAATGATGGATAACAAATAAGGCATATTCGTTTTAGCTCCAGCTAATTAACTCGCGTTCGTAATACCTATGCTAGAATAGTCAGTGTATTTCTCATAATTTATTTGGTGTGGTGGTAGCGTCTTTGCTTTAGCCCGATATCTGTTTTTGATTTGTATTAATGATGATAATTTCGACAGAATTATCGGTACTGCCACCATACATTATTATGTATTCTAGATTTAGATAATTCTGTAACAAGACAGAACGTATAGTTTCTTTCAGAAACTGGCCTTGATTATATGCCGGTTAAACAATAATTATCTTCTGTCATTCTTTTTAATCAGGCATTAATGACGGCAGCGGCCTTGATTCCTCAGCCCACGGCCAGCCGGTTTTGCCTTGAGGTGGCGCGGGTAAACTATCAGTCAGTGTTCGTTTATAATTTTTGTAGCCTATCATATTGAAGTTATTTCTTCCTCGTTGATTCTAAAACTTGTTGATAGACATCAATATATTTTCTCGCAATCACTGATTCAGAAAAGCGTTCTATGGCGCGCCTTCGGGCCATCTCAGAAATGTATGCGTGTCTTTTTTCATTCTCAATTATCCAAGATATGCCATAGGCGAGGTCTTCTGTATTAAAGGCTTTCGCCAGCCAACCTGTTTCACGATGGATGACTATATCCGCAATGCCGCTATTGTCAAAAGCCACCACAGGTGTACCACATGATTGCGCTTCTGAAGCAACCTGCCCAAAAGCTTCTTGCCGAGATGGTACAACAATTATATCTACAGCCGAATACAGCATTGCCAGTAGTCTATCGTCCTTAATACGTCCAAGAAATCGAGTTACCCCTCTAAAACTTAGGTCTTTTTGGGGTTTATTTGGGCCAAATATAACGAGATCAAATTCGTCAATATCCTTTGATACAAGATGACGAACAGCCTCAATAAATAAATCTGCACCTTTATAAGGACTATCCAAACCCCAATCAGTCCCCATAAGAATTAATTTTTTCTGTAAAGGAAGATTAAGCACGATTCTTGCGGCCTGTTTGTCAACAGGCTTCCAAATTTCATTTACATCAAGCGGGTTGGGTATTATATGAATTTTCGTATTTGCAAATAACAAGCTCTCTCGCGTACATTTCGCTAGCCAATGCGTCGTACAAATAATTGTGAATTTTTGATCACGCCATAAACGCCGCTTTTCATTCCACACAATCCTATTGATATCAGTTCCTTTTTCGTCAGGCGCGCGATTGGACATCAAATAACCAACCCTAAACCGCGATGTCGGCGTGTCCGGTGCGTAATGTTCTGCGCCACAAAAAGCCCACATATCAGGAAATCTCCAAACTACGGGCTTTGATATACGACCTATATCTTTTATTGATAATATGCCAGGAATCCAATGAAGATTAACGATGTCCGCATCTGTTGCATTCAGATCATTGACTATTCCAGCGCTGACTTGTCCGAAGGAATGAAGCACATTATTATTTGTATGCCAATCACGTAGTTTCTTGGCAATTATAAGACTACTTAGTTTATTCTTTAAACGCACCAAACGCGATACATTAACATTGCAAACATTTGCGTTATCGGTGCCCCGATTTAACACCCACATCTGACTGTTAATACCAGTATCTGTAAGCGCGAGATGGACACGATAGGCTGCTCTTGCTGCGCCACCATTTGAATCTGAGGCTGCTAAATGTATTACCTTCATTTGTTTTTAGCCAATATTATTCACTAACTAAATTGATAATGCTTTTTTAGACCTTGTCTGTTTGAATGCGTTTGCAAACAAAAAAATGAAAATATGCACAGGGTATGTAATGTTTGCAACAATAGAGATTTGCTTTTGCAATACTTTCAATAACACAATTAATATCGATTCCACGACAACCAATTTCCCAGCAATGCTCTCTTGGATTAGTAATATCCTTATAAATCCGCTTTAATAATTCGTACTTAATTTCTCGACCCCGAAAATTCAATATAAAACGGAACTCTGGTCTCTGAAGACCAGCATGATCAGGAACACTGAAAATCACAGTACCTCTGGATACCCTATTCATTTCTGAGAGGGCACTAATTAATTGTTCAAAAGGAATGTGTTCTAGTACCTGGAACGCATATACAACATCAAATGTATTCGGTGCACAAGGAATGTTAAAAAGATCACCCACAATGTCGGGTTTTAATTCATACGCCATATCTAACGTTGTTGTGGTTTTGTTAAATTGCTTGAGCAGAGGTGTGAGTAGATTGGGGCCCGGGCCTATTTCAAGAAAACTTTTTCCATTAGTTTCTAAGCATGCGATCAACTGTTCACGCAAGGCAAGAAACCTGTCCTTATTAAGATAGTCATCTGAAAAATAATGTTCTTTGTTAACTTGCTTTGGCATAAAATATTATTTTGATTATTTTTCAGTCACAATCCAAGTTACAATCGGCCATAAAGGATCATTTTTTAAGGCAATTCTATGAAATGGATGCCACTTTGCTTTCGGTACTTTGTCGAATCGCATGCCTATTCTTAGCAATAGTAATGCTTGAAAATTTCCCCAAGATCCAACTTCTATTATTTTATTAAATTTATTTGATAGAAGGCATAAGGCGTCAGGTGTAAAGCGCCAGTAATCACCAGGCTCTTTATGTATTGGGTTAATAAAACATGAAGTGTGTACAGCAATACCATTGGGGCGCAGCACTCTCCAACATTCGTTTATCGCGAGTTGCGGATTCCCTGAAACATGTTCTAGAACTTGGTCTGTACAGACGAAATCAAAAGAATTATCATTATATGGTAAAGACAAAATATCTATCTCAGGATAATTGGCTTCTGTAAAACTGACAGGCTTAAAACCCATCAATTCCGAAATAATTTTCGAACTGCTAATAGAGAGCACATCACCTTCACGACTTTGAAGCTTTACACTTATTTGCTGTAGCGCGCTATACATTGAAAAGCGCGTAAGATGCCATTCATGTTTTAACCCAAACATTGAAGCACGCAACATTGTAGTTGTTATATTATATAGAATACTCATTTAATTAATATATCTCAAACAGTGTATTTATTTTAAATAATACCATGTTCCAAGTTTAGGATTCAGCACACCCTTCCAAACTTCCTTTGCATAGCGATTTATTTCTTCATTTTTGGATAGTAGAATAAAACAAATAGCATCAACCAATCGGAAATATGTATGTAAATTTGGTTCTACTCCGGCAATTGTAATTGAATATTGGCCGTGTAAAAGAAGATTTGAAGGTATTGAGTACCTTATTTTGTTAATGCCTTTTTTAATTTTAAATGATTTATCCTTTAAATTACTAGCGACATGCAGTACTGGCTGCCCTTCTTGATTTGTAATAATCATTCCAATAGTGGCATTAGGCAAATTTTTGCTTGCTATAATTTCTATTTCTATATCAATTTCAGCATCATCATCAAAATGCGTTTCCTTATACCCTGCTCTTGTAGTAGCCAAACTAATTAATTTAAGATCTTGATCACCAGGTGCATCCGCCTCCGTCCACTTTATGCAACCGGTAAAATTATTGGATGTTGATAGGTACTTACTCACAACATTGTTAATATCCCCTGATTCTTCTAAACATCCAGTGACGAGCAATAAACCTTTCGAGCAAAGCGATTTTATTGCACCAATATTATGACTCACAAACAACACCGTTCTGCCTTCTTTGTTGACATCTCCCATTTTTCCAAGACACTTCTTTTGAAACTGCGCATCACCAACCGCCAGTACCTCATCAACTACCAAAATCTCCGGTTCCAGATGAGCAGCTACAGCAAACGCCAGTCGTACATACATGCCGCTTGAGTATCTTTTAACGGGGGTGTCGAGATATTTTTCGATTTCCGCGAAGGCAACAATTTCATCGAATTTACGTTTTATTTCCGCACGGGTCATGCCCAGGATAGTGCCATTGAGGTATATATTTTCTCGACCGGTGAGTTCTGGGTGAAAACCTGTTCCCACCTCAAGTAGGCTGGCCACTCGTCCTTTGATTGTAATCCGGCCGGCTGTAGGTTCGGTGATGCGGCTCAAAACTTTCAACAATGTGCTTTTCCCCGCTCCATTTCGGCCGATGATGCCCACAGCCTCTCCGCGTCTCACTTCAAAGCTCACATCCCTTAATGCCCAGACTTCTTCAAGTGTATCTCCCTGGATGAGTGGTTTCCCGGTAACCAGGTCTTTTGTTTTGTTCCAGAGGGATTTAGCGTTTTGCATTAGCACGTCGCGCAGAGCCATGTAGCGATCTGTCTGGTTTTGATGGCCGATGGTATATTTCTTACCAAGGCCTTCGGCTTTAATAACTACATCGCCCATTAATTTGCTCTGTCGGTAAAACTCTGTCGGTGAAAAGTAAATAGTGAAAAGGGAATAGTAAAATCAGGGTTGTTTGAGGGTGTTCGCCAGACCGTAAAGCATTTTTGATATTTCCGTCATTTTACTAATGGTGTTGTTGTAAGTCTCAACGTCTATATAGCCTAGGAGTTTGCCCAGTTCAAGTTGTGTGTCAAGTTCGCTAAGTGATCCTTGGGCAATATTTAGAAATTGATTGAATTCCTTTCTGCCTTTTCTTGCAGCGCCCTCTGCCAGGTTGCTTGGTATAGAAACAGCGGCCCTCCGCATTTGTGATGTCAAACCATATTCTTCATGTTTGGGGAACTTTGCAGTTAATTTATAAATATCAATGACAAATTCCATGGCTTTCTGCCAGACTAAAAGTTTTCTATGTGGCCTCTCATTCATCTGTTTTAGCTATCCTCTATTTTCTTTTTACTATTTACTATTCTAAATGATATCTGCAAATGTTTTTTCCATTTTACGGAAGCGTGAAATACCAATCCACAGAAAAAAGGTAATGACGGCTAAGCTCAACAAAAAGCCGGGCATATAAATCCGGCTTGAAGTGCCCAGAATACACCAACGGAATCCGTCTATAACACCGACCATAGGATTGATACTGTACAGCAGTCGCCATTTCTCCGGTATGACATTGCTGCTGAATCCTACCGGTGAAACGTAAAGACCGAACTGGATGAGAAATGGAATCGTATAGCGGAAGTCACGATATTTCACATTCAATGCGGTGATCCATAACCCCGGCCCCAGACTCGCAAGCAATGCAAGGATGATAAAAAAAGGAAGAAGGAGGATTTGCCAACCGGGCAGGAATTGATAGAAGATCATCAGGAAGATGAGAATGACAAAACTGATCAGGAAATCAACCAGCGCGGTAATGATTGTTGCTGCCGGAACGATCATCCGTGGGAAGTAAACCTTGCTGATCAGGTTGGCATTTCCGATCAAGCTGTTGGATGATTCACTGAGCGCATTGGAAAACAACGACCAGGGCAGCATGGCGGCAAACACCATCAGTGCATAGGGTGCGTTCCCATCACCGGGCAGTTTGGCAATGCGGCTGAAAATCACTGTAAAGACAACCATTGTCAGCAAGGGCCGCAAAACTGCCCAGAGGATGCCAATTACTGTCTGTTTATAACGTACAGATAAGTCACGCCAGGACAGTATGATAAATAATTCTCGGTAACGCCATAGGTCTGCCCAGTAAATTTTCTCAGATTGGCCTGGTTCAATAATGATTTCGCTCATGACATTAAGAAATGGTTGGTGTTATGATACTTGATGATATTGCTATCCTTTGATTCCGTTCGATTCCCATTTCCACGCCGTTTGAACGATCTCTTCCAAGTTTGCATACCGGGGCTGCCAGTTCAGAATTCTCCTGGCCTTATCCGCGCTGCCGACCAGTATTGGGGGGTCTCCCGGACGCCTGGGGCCTTCAATGATCTTGATGGATTTGCCTGTGATGCGTTCGGCGGTTTGAATCACTTCTTTTACGGAAAAGCCGTTGCCGTTGCCGAGGTTAAAAGCGGTTGATGCTCCGCCGTCTTTCAGATATTCAAGCGCTGTAATGTGCGCCGCCGCCAGGTCGTTGATATGGATATAATCGCGCACGCATGTGCCGTCCGGTGTTTCGTAATCTGTTCCATAGACCTGAATATGATCGCGCTGGCCAGTGGCAACCTGCAGGACAAGGGGGATTAAATGGGTTTCCGGTTCATGCCATTCCCCGATCTCCGCATCCGGGTCTGCGCCTGCCGCATTGAAATAGCGCAAACAGACGTGGCGGATGCCGTAAGCCCGATCGTAATCTTTCAGAATTTGTTCGACCATGAGCTTCGTTTTGCCGTAAGGGTTAATCGGCACTTGAGGATGATTTTCCGTCATGGGAATTTCTATTGGATTGCCATAGGTGGCGCAGCTTGACGAAAAAATAAAGTTCTTTACGCCATATTCAACCATTACATCCAGTAAATTCAGTGTATTGATGACATTGTTACGATAATATTTTGCTGGCTGTTCGACGGATTCGCCCACGTAGCAATAAGCGCAATAATGCATGACCGCTTCTATCGGGTAGGCTTTAAAACACAACCTTAGTTGATCTTTATTGGCAATGTCACCCAATATGAAATGCCCCCATTTGCAAAATTCGCGATGGCCGTAAACGAGATTGTCATAAACGACTGTTTCGTATCCTTTTTGGTTCAGTATTTTATTGGCGTGTGAGCCAATATATCCCGCGCCGCCTGCAATAAAAATCATGGCCGGGCTACCTTGCTTTGAAATGGCTTGGATTTGATTATTGTTGAGTGTGTATCCGTCATGGTTTCACCGATGTGCATAGGGATGTTCTGAGAGCTTCGCCAAACCCTATGTAACCGCCAATGTCGTCATACCGGCGCGAAATCGGGTGGGCCGGTATCCGTGTTATCAAGTGCTGGATTCCGGGTCAGGCCCGGAATGACTCGTGGAGGTGTTGTTCAAAGATCTAAATTAAATTAAATGATCATGTTAGATTCAGCTCCGCCCCGCAAGTTACATATCGATGCCTGTAACCTGTCGGGGGAGGCAATATTGACCGTCACAACAAACGCTGCGGTGGTTTATTTTATTCCGGTCTTTGCCACACCAGGAAGTGTGGCCGGTCTTCCATTTTTTCCCTGAAGGTGTCGAACTCTTCCTTAGTCAAAACCAGAGAACGAATCTTTCGCTTAATATATCGTTCTGTTTTTCTGCTCAAATCATTGAGATGATACTGGTCAACGTTGCCTACCAGCACCAAATCAACGATTCCTGTGTCTTTTCCTTCGGCATAATCATCGATAATGTATGCTTTTTCCAGATCACCCAGACGCGACAGGATACTTTCAATGACCTGGTCGAGTCCGATCACTTTGGCGACCATGGAGCGAAGCTCAGGAAAGAGTGGATGCTCGTGGTTTGCCGTATAAAAAACATTACGCCCGCTCTTTTGGGTGGTGAGGAGTTTCGTTTTGGTGAGCTGATTGAGCTCTTCGCGAACCGCATTGGTGGAAACATCGAGGTCTTTGGAAAGTTCACGCAGATAGGCTTTTGTGCCGGGGTTGAAGAAAAAGCGTACCAGCAGGCTGATGCGGGTTTTTGAAGATATCAAACCTGAAAAAAGACTGGTCATCTCTGCTCCGTCACGAGTAGTTATTCTACTCATAACAGATACAGAATAATTGTCAAGATATTATTTTACTGAGTTGTCACTTGTACAGACGTTCATTGTCCTGGATATCCATCCACATGGCGAAAAGAAGTGACTGGAAGCTGCTGGAGAACAAAAAAAGAAATGCCAGCATGGTGATGGTAGAGACCTGTCCCCCGGATAGCGCTATGAAAAGGATTTTAATTCCATAGGGCAGGGCAACAAGGCCCATGGCTATGGCGAAGTGATATAGAAGAAACAGCGGGTGAAAATCGCGAAACAGGTATTTTATCCAGAGTCTTTTAAAAAAACTCTTGAAAAGCAGCCAGGAGATGCGGGGGATGACATTGGGCACCTTCATCTTCGAGGCTTCGCCGACGTTGTAAACCGGCTTAATTTTTACTTCTTGGATCGTGCAGAAAGCAATGTTCAATTTAACAAGCAGATCGTTAGGCATTCCATAGCGCGGATAAATTTTATGAATTTTGATGGCATTGAGCGCCGGCAGGGATATGGCCGTGTAGCCGGTCTGGGTATCGGAGACATGCCAGTATCCCGAAGCTATTTTTGTCAGGATAGATAGTATGGAATTGCCGAAAAAGCGTGTTTTGGGTATGACCAGACGTGCCCCGCCATGAATAAGCCGGTTGCCCTTCACATAATCGACCTCTCCGGTCAGCACGGGTGTGCATATTTTTTCCAGCTCCGCCGGATCCATCTGGGCGTCGCCGGCCATCACGGCTGTACAATCGATCGCATGGTCACGGCACCATTTGTAGCCGGTGGCGATGGCTGCGCCTACACCACCGTTCTTCAGATGGTTAATGAGGATGATACGGTCGGTTTCCGGGGTATTGTTGGCAATTTCGGAGGGAATATAAAATCTGGCGTCATTTTGTTGTTTTTCCCTTAGCAGTATCTCAGCCCTGTCATATTGATTCCCATCATATTGGGGGTTGCCCGCCGAAATTGTCGCACCGGGAACACACTGCTGTTGTATGCATGACAAGACGACATCGGCCGTGTTGTCACTCGAGCAGTCATTTACGACAATGATGCGGTCCACAAACTCCGGCATTGTGGCCAAAACACGGGCGATCTGTTTTTCCTCGTTGTAGGCGGGCACAACAACCGCAACCGTTTTATTAAATAGCATGGGAATCCCCCCGAAAGATGAATGTTGTCCTATGCTTACTATTTTCCCTCTGATTTGTCCAAAATAAAATAATCATAATACCCCAATTTGATTGATATTCCGCCATAAGGTAGACAAGGCTTCGCAGACTGGACGGTGATGCACGGGTACATTTTCTCTATAGAGGTACGCAGTGCCGTATTGTTTTTGCGGCAAAAGGCCAAAAGTCAATTAAAAACGGCAGTTAGCATCACACGGCAGCCTCTTACCAACCGGTTGTTTGGTCGTATCTGCTGATTGGGAGGAAGGAAATTTATTTGCCTTGACTTTAGTTTTTCTTTGGTTTAAAAACCAAATTGACTTTTAGTCAGTAACTGACTTAGCCTCATTTATCTACTCGGCTGAAAGTTGCAGATCAGGGATTGTTTTAAAAACTTATTTAAAAAAAACACTGCTGTCAAGCAAGTCCATTGCTTCCCTGATTATCAGAAATTGATTCCAGATGCATCTTCAGGGCAGGATCAGTTTCAAGTAATTTTACTTCTTTTCACAGTGGAAAGGGAGCC
>Ga0302242_1002081_pt1 | contig 13114 bp, 14 predicted proteins | sample AAG_UR_Lys_MG_FD_193510 | JGI IMG/M metagenome (GOLD analysis project Ga0302242, IMG submission 193510) | Enriched activated sludge microbial communities from anaerobic digester in WTTP, New Holstein, Wisconsin, United States - AAG_UR_Lys | ecosystem: Engineered > Bioreactor > Anaerobic >... | reverse complement strand
GACCATATATGCCAAGCGTATGGCATAATCGGTTATCTTCCAAAACCCTTTTATGTTGTATCCTTTGCGCTGTATTTGCATGTTCTTCTATGGTTAGAAGAGTGCAATATGTATCTGAGCGCGTGCATAATTTATTGCAATAATTTTTGAACAACCTCTTTAACGATCGAGCCATCAGCGCGTCCAGCGATTTTTTTCATGGTCAAACCCATTACTTTGCCCATGTCCGCTAGAGTAATTGCGCCAGATTCTTGAATCGCTTCGGCGCAAATTTTTTCTACTTCTTCGAGAGATAAAGCTTGAGGAAGATATTTTTCTAAAAATTTAATTTCTTTTTCTTGTTTTTCCACAAGATCGTTTCTGTTGCCGACTTTGAAATCAGCCAAAGCGTCTTTGCCCTGTTTAACCATGGTACGTATAACGGAGATAATTTCTTCGTCAGATAATTCATGACCCAAATCTATCTCTTTGTTTTTTATGGCAGAATTAACTAATCTTAACACGGATAAATTGAATTCATCTTTGGCCTTCATGGCAATTATTAATTCAGACTTGATTTGCTCTTTTAAAGACATAAAAGAAAATTATTATCACTGAATGCAAAACATCAAATATGTAAATACTAGAGTATTTGATGTTTTATATTTGAAATTAGTTCAATTAGCTTAACATTAAAAAGAAAACCCGCAAAGTTATTTGCGGGATTCTTTAACTTGACCGGTTTTGTAGAGATATTCGTATTGTTCACGTTTGGATTCACGACGCAAAGCGCTTTCACGCTTTTGATTTTTATTTTTTGCGCGCGAATGAAAGCGTTTTTTGCGGACTTCGAGCATAATACCACCTTGCTGGATTCGCCTTTGAAAGCGACGCAACAAGGATTCGAATGTCTCACCTTTTTTTCGCTTAACTTCAATCATGTGATTACTCCTTTCTTTGTGTAATATAAACCTAAGCATCCTTGAAGGGGATACTCTCGTAGAGTAGCTTAAATCGCAATTTGAGTCAAATCCGTTCTTAGCTTTAAAATAAACTAGACTGATTCGGAATTCTTTTGAGCCATTTTCTTTTTAAGCTCCTGAACGATTTTTTGCACATCAACAATTTCTTGTGTGCCAGCGTCCATGTCACGAATAATTACCGTACCATCCAAAACCTCTTTTTGACCAATAATAATTGTCCATTTGGCATTTAACCGATTAGCATTGTCCATTTGTGCTTTGATGGAGCTTTTGGAAAAAGATTCGGCGACCTTAAAATTAGCTGAACGTAATTCCTCAAATAACGCTAAAGCTTTTTTGCGTCCACTGTCGCCTAACTGAGCGATAAAGACTTCTACAGCCGGCTTGGACAAAACAACATCTTCTTTGCTCTTTAATCGACTAATAACCCTATCGATACCAATACTAAAACCGGCAGCCGGAGTTTCTTTGCCTCCCAATAACTCAATCAAGCCATCATAACGACCACCTCCACCTAAGGCTATTTGATTAGGATCTTCTTCACCAGCTTCATAGAATTCAAAAACTGAACGAGAGTAATAATCAAGACCACGAACCAAAAAAGGATCAAGCTGATAAGGCACACCAACTTCATCTAAATACTCCAAAACATGCATAAAATGATTTTTAGAAGCCTCATCCAACCAATCAACAATTTGTGGAGCTTCAAGCTTCATTTCTATAATTGCCGGATCTTTAGAATCGAGTAAACGTAAGGGATTTTTAAGTAAGCGTTTTTTATCATCTTCGGACAAGAGATTGCGCTTGGGACGAAAATAGGCGACTAAAGCATTTTTGTAATTTAAACGGCTTTCAGGCGTGCCAATGGAGTTTATACGAATAACCGTATCCAAACCCAAGCTTTGCAAATACTTCCAACCTACTAAAGCCAGTTGCGCGTCGATAACAGGATCAGATTCGCCGATTATTTCGCCACTAAACTGCCAAAACTCGCGATAACGTCCAGCTTGAGGACGTTCATGACGAAACATGGGACTCCATGACCATAATTTGACGGGCTGAGGCAAGTTCCACATACCGTGTTGGATAAAAGCTCGGCAAACCGCAGCCGTGCCCTCGGGACGCAAAGTCAGCTTATCACCACTTGCGGTCTCGAAACTGTACATTTCTTTTTCAACAATATCAGTTTGTTTACCCACGCCACGGATAAAAAGCCCAGTCTCTTCCAAAACCGGAGTTTCAATACGCTCAAAATGATAATCATCGCAAATTTTTTGCGCCTGTTCTTGCGCTAAGCGCCAAAAAGGCCAATCATTAGGTAAAATATCACGCATACCTCGAACAGAAGTGAACTGTTGAGGGATTTTTTTTGCCGGAGCATCTCCGGATTTTTTTACTGCTGGTTTTTTAGAAATTGTCATATGATTTAAAAATTATAAGTCGGGGCAGAAAAAATCTTCCAACGGTCAAGAGGCCAACCTCTTAACCAAACACGACCAACTATTACATTTTTATCAATCGGACCAAAATAACGAGAATCCAAACTAGAAGGACGATTATCACCTAAAACAAAATATTGATTCTCTTTTAAAGTATCACGTCTGGTTTGCGCAGTATATTTATCATTCAAATAACTAGATTCATCTAATACTATTCCATTAGGAAATTCATCATTATAGACTTTAATTTGACCGTTTGCGATTTCTATAGTTTCACCGGGTAAGCCTATTAGACGTTTTATAAAATAATTTTTTGGTTCATTTGGATAATGGAAAACTAAAATATCTCCACGCGCGGGTTCAGAAAAACGATACGAAATTTCATCGATAATCAAATATTCATGATCAAAGAAATTTGGCTCCATAGAAGCTCCTTTAACATAGAATGGCTGGATTAAAAAATAACGCACCGGAATAATTATTGCCAAAGAGATGGCAACAATCTGAATTAATTCTAAAAAGAAGCTCAAAGCTACCGCTGCTGATCCTGTGGCGCTGGAACTAGCTCTATTTGTAAAAATTTTCATAAATACAATATATTTTTGTGCTAATTTTCAACTTAAACGTATATGACATATTACCCGAATAATTATACCTTGTCTATGTTAAAAATTGTGCTTAATTTAGATGATTATCGCTTTTCTTAATAATCTCTTCAATCGTTTTTTAAATCGATAAGCTGATGTTTTAAGCCAAATTTCGCTAAAAAGGAACGTAAAAAAACAATAGGCAGCGGCCGTAAAATACAACAGCCAACCATTTGAGATCAATGAACCTGCAAACATAAAGAGGAACATTGAAAACAAAATTGCGGGTAAAAAACTTATAATAACAACGAACCATAATGGACCATGAAATAAAGATAAGCGGAACATTCCATGATTACGAACTAATTTGCCTTCGCTTACAAGCTTAAAATGGATTCTTTTGGCAATAAAAAATTTACGTATTGCTTGACCAAATATAAAGGAATTTGCTGAAAAAACGAAAACCATACCAGCCATCAAAGCCGAACCGATACGCAAAAATAATTCAACGGATAATGCGCCTAAAAACATGATGATTATTTCAAGCGATTGTTTTTTAAAACGTTTTTTTATTTGCCACCAAGCATCGCCATTTTTATATTCTGAAAATATTTCTATTCCGCGTAAAAAAATAAATGGAAAAATAATGGCAGTAAATTTTCCCAAACCTGAAAAAATCATTTCTAAAATGTGAATTAGTGGTCCAAAAATCAAAGCTCCAAACAATAAAAGCAATAAGACATCCTGCTTATTGAGCACGATTAGGCCATATAAAATTTCAGTGACTTTAACGGCATATATTTTTTGAATATCGCGCGCCAATAAATCTATCATCTTTTTTTCTTCATCAGAAATCGCGATATTTTCGGACTTCACAATTTTAATTTGAATTAGCTCGCTGACATGATTTTTAATAATTTCGACTTGTTTAATAAGATCAATACCTCTTTCCGTCGCTTCTTCCAAATCAGACTCTGAAAAAACAGGAATTATATTTTTGACAATTAAATCTTCGAGCCAAGGGTGGATGGCTCCATGTTGATAAATAGAAACACATCGAATAGCTTTAAGGACTTGTGGATTTGAAATAGGATAGTGCCCAAAAGCCAAAGCGTGTCCGGAGGAAAAAATTGATTTTAGATATTCAGTACGCGAAGGATGAATAGCCAATGCGTACTGCAATTCGATAGGTAAATTAGAAAAACCTAAAGCATAATCAGAAGCTCCTATAACCCGCCAATTAGTTTTTTGACGAGAATTGTTAAAAAAGCGCATATCATGTGCTATACCAAAAAAAGACCTACCAATCATGAATAGAATTATAACACAAAAAAATCCACCATATGGTGGAAGAAAATTACAATTTCTTTTTGGAGAGAGATCTAAGCAAAGTAGGAGGAATAGACAGGCTGACTTTTCCGTTAAAATCGACAATGGTATGTGTTCCGGTAATGCATTTATCTTCGATATCTGGAATAACACTTGGATGCAATCGCATTTCTGACGGTTCGTAAACAATGCCTTGAAAATTTTCTTTACGTAATGCTCTACACAGCATCTCAAATCCAATTAAAACTTCATCACATTTTATTCCATTGGGGCGAGCACGAAATCCATCACCTATAAAGCAAATACTTTTTTCAGAAGAGAGGATTTCGGGATCAGTTGCTAAGGATATAGTTCTATGAATAATGGTTCTGACCGCTGGATAAGAAACGCTTTGATAATTACTGGCTAACATCATACCAATCAAAACTGTATTCTTTCGGCCTTTGATATGAAAAATTGCACCAGGAGATTGCGCTAAACGCAAACGTTCGATAGTTTTGCGTCGCAATCCCAAAAAGGCTTTAAGCATTTGCATTGCAATAGTTTCACAAACCGGTACTTCGAGATAAGCAGGAACTACATAGGTTTTGTGCTCAGGGGATATAGAATTAAAAGGGCGAATATCCAGCATTTTGACTCCTTAGAAAGGTAAACTACTTGGCTTTTTATTGTTTGTTGTAAATAACATAACTTGTATAATTTGTCAATCTATAATTAGAGTTTAAAAACCAAAAAAAATAAAAAAATTAAGATCTTAACCAATATGTGATATTGTTATTTGATATGAAAATCAAAAATTTGTTAAAACAAGCAACTAAAAAAATTGATTATAGAGAGGCTCTATTGCTTTTAGCACATATCATGAAAAAAGATGAAGCATTTATTTTAGCTCATGATGAACAGGATATTTCAATTAAACTGGAAATAAAATATAACAAGATGGTCAATGCAAGAATGAAAAACAAGCCCATAGCTTATATTTTAGGTAAACAGCCTTTTTGTAATTTGAATTTTAAAGTTAATAAAAACACATTAATCCCAAGACCAGAAACTGAACAATTAGTTGATTTGGTTACTAACAATATTGATACATATTCGCAGATCAATTCTACTCGCGCTTTGCAACAAAAAAACAAGCGAAATGTAACAAAAAAGAATACAGAGGGGAATGTAGATCGCAAAAAAAATCAAAACCCTCAAACAATAATAATTGATATTGGAACAGGATCCGGATGTATTGCCTGTTCGTTGAAACATAGATTCCCAAAAGCTGAAGTGATCGCGAGTGACATATCCCCTGCTACTCTTAGAGTCGTAAAATATAATAATAAAAAGTTATCCACGAATATTAAAGTTATCCACAGTAATCTATTTAGCGGAGTTTTACATAAATCTGTTGAGCAATTAATAATAAAATTAAAAAAGAGAGTGGATTTGCACATAATAGCCAATTTATCTTACCTCCCCCATTCTGATAAAGATAATATGCAAAAAGATGTTATTAATTATGAACCTATTGTTGCTCTTTTTGCCGATGATCAAGGTATGGCTTTGATAAAAAAATGCATGCAACAATTGCATGATTTTTTACTCCCCTACTCTCCTATTGATACAAAATGGACTTTATATTTTGAAATTGACCCTAGACAAAAAAGTTTTTTGAAATCTTATGCAAAAAACTTGTTTTCAAATTCACAAATTCAAATTAAAAAAGATTTGAGCAATAAGAATAGATTTTTAATAATTTCTAACCGCGAGTAATATCTGCTCCAAGATCAGTAAGTTTTTTAATAATATTCTCGTAACCTCTTTCAATATGCTCTATGCCTGTAACATAAGAACGTCCCTCGGCCATCAGCGTGGCTAATATATAAGAAAATCCGGCACGTAGATCAGGAATTGTAATGTTCGCGGCATTTAAAGGAGTGGGACCGGAAACAATACAAGAGTGTTTAAAATTTTGATGTTGGTATCGACAAGGTTTTGAACCCAAGCAATCAGAATGCAACTGAATGTTGGCTCCCATATTTTTTAAAGCGTCCGTATAACCGAAACGATCTTCAAAAACTGTTTCATGGATTATAGATACTCCAGCAGCTTGAGTTAAAAGCATAACAAAAGGCTGTTGCCAATCGGTCATAAAACCCGGATGCACATCAGTTTCCAAAACTACGGGATTGTATTTTTTAGAACTACCAAATAAGATTCCTTCTGGTTTAATTACAAACGGCACTCCTACACGTCGTAATGCATTCAGATATGAAAGTAAATGATCCTGCTTAGCATTTTTGACAAAGACTTCACCTTCGGTAATGGGGGCAATAATACCAAAAGAAGCGGCCTCGATACGATCAGGGATTATACTGTGCTCGGCACCGTTTAGTTCGGATACGCCTTGGATAACCCAAGTACGATTAGCTTCTAGATTTATAATGGCGCCCATTGATTGGAGTAGTTTGGCAGTATCCATGATTTCTGGCTCTATGGCGGCATTGGATATGGTAGTTGTGCCTTCGGCTTTCACTGCTGCCAACATAAGATTTTCAGTGGCACCAACCGAAGGAAATGGCAATTCAATCATAGCAGCCTTAAGCTTATTGGCTTTAACAATATAACAATCTTCCTCACACTCAATCTTGGCACCCATTTTTTTAAAACCCTCAAGATGAATATCAATAGGACGAGCTCCGATTTTACAACCTCCGAGCATGGGAATACGAGCTTCACCAAAACGATGTAAAAGAGGTCCGATTAATAAGATGGGAATGCGATTTTTACGACTAAAAGCCGAAGCCACATCTCCATTTTTAATAACTTTGGCGTTAACTGTAACTGTCTGGCCTTCGCGTTTAACCGAAACTCCCAATCCGGCGATTAATTCAATAGTTGCTTCCACATCGCCAATATCGGGCATGTTGTTCAGTATAATATTTTCATCAGTCAAAAGAGACGCGACTAATTGCTTGGTTGCTGCATTTTTTGCACCACTAACGGCAACAGTTCCATAAAGAGGTTTGCCTCCGTTAACTATGTAGCCGGATTTTTTTTTATTTAACATAATAACTGATCTTAATGACTTTTATAGCATTTAACAGCTCTTAAAATTTGTAACTTTATCTTCAAATCATTCTATATGATAATGTTAGACAAAACGTGCTAATCATAGCAAGTTAAGCAATTGTTTGAACTTGTTGCGTATTTTGATAGTAACTTTTTTATTTTTTTAATAAATTGGTTCGTATTCTGATAATGAAACAATATTGATCCAGGTATTGCCACGAATAAAACCAATATCGCGACCATCAGTTGTTTTAATAATATAAAACTCATTTGGGTTGCGCGACCAAACAGATTCAGTGACTTCTCCTCCTGAAAAATATAGCGCCTTGCCAGAACCTGTGGTGCGAATAAAGAGCCGACCAACATCATCTAAAATCCGTTCTTCAGTAAAGATTACCAGAATATTTTTATAATATATATTTGAGTTGTTTTTATCTTTATCTAGAGTATTGCCAACATAACGCGCGTACGAATCAGAATCTGCTTCATAAACCCATTTTACTTTGTAAGATCCATAATAAGGAATTGTTATTTCGCGAATATTTCCAGCTGAAAAATCAGGATCTCGATCAACAAAAACCCAGGGAATAAATTTGCTCGCACTCCATTGTTTTTTTTCCTGCACCTGATTTAGATTTTCACTGCTAGTAAAAACATTGTGAGGAGCGGAACGTGACTTGGAGCGCCAAAAATACTTTTCTCCAGCCATCTCATCTAAATTTTTAAAATTAATAAGTCCGCCAATACGATTTAAAGCTTCTGGGCTACCTCCGACATGAGCGTAAATCGCGCCCAGCGACTGCGCCCATTCAACATAATATGGACGAGCGCTACGCACTGGGCCAATTTCCTGAACTGTACTTGAAGCGTCAAAAATGGCCATTAACCGAGTAATACCTCCTTCAACCGGAGCCTCAAAAACAATTGAGGCTTGAGATATGCCAGCTAACGGGCGCGCATCGATATGATTTTCTATCATAACAGCGCGAGGCAAAAGACAAGACTGATCTTCGGGAACCATAATTCCATCTAAACAACGCGGAACAAGCCCATCTAATGACATGGATTCGGTTTCTGTATTTTCAACTATTATTTGTTCTTCATTCAGACTTGGAGTATGTAAAGCGTAAGCTAAAAGACCCATACTAATTGCGATTACTAAAAAAGCGCCGCCGGCCAGATACGACCAATGGCGCTTTGTCCACTCCTCAATCAAAGAGAAGACATTTTGATATTTTTTTTCATCCTCCTTGTGTTTGATCATGTTGCCAAATTATTTCTTTTCAGCTTCACCGGCCTCTGCTTCAGCTTTCTTTTCTTCTGTTTCAACCTTAACTGCAGAGACATCACCAATATTTTGCTCTTCAAGTTTCTTTTGTTCTTCTTCGCTAAGCGGTTCTTCTACGAAGGCGATTAATTCTTCGGGATTCAAAGTAATATTAACTCCTTCTGGCAAATGTAATGAATTTACGGTAATACGATCTTGAAAATTTTTTAAAGCGGAGAGATCCACTACTAATTCCTTAGGAAGTAAAGCTGGTAAGCATTCGACTTCGACTTCTTCGATATTTTTGATCAAAGTACCGCCCATTTTAACAGCATCCGATTCGCCTTGAAATACAAAGGGAACTTTGACAATAATTGGTTGATCCATACGGATTTGTCGGAAATCAATATGAATAGGTTGCATGGTTATGGGATCAACTTGAACCTCTTGAATTAAGGCTTTAACCGGCGCAGAATCATCAATTTGTAAATCAAATAATGACGAATATTTTACTTCGCGATATAAATGAAGGAAATCGGATGGAGCCACGCTGATAGGCTGGGATGGCAATCCTTTTCCGTAAATAACAGCCTTAATGGGTGCGCGACCTTGGACTTCTTCCAAAGCGGTATTGGGTTTGCGTGTTTTTACTGTTAATAAAGGCATAATTTCTTATTGCTCATAGTCAATAACTTGATTTGACTGAGAGATATTAGGGGCGAGCTAGGGCTCGAACGTAAAGTAGTAGGATGTTAGGCGAGTTTTCCGCTAATGTCAAGTAGATCTTGGCATAATTTACGGCTTGAGGTGAATATGACTTTATGTGCCGAAATACAATATTCGGAAGAAATCGCTGAAGCATCAAACAAACGCATAGCATCAAGAGCTGAAGCGTCGGTCACCAAGCCAACCGCACCAACTCCGCCTCCGTTTTCGATAATATAACAAAAAAGACCATGTCCACAAGTTGAACAAGTTGAATGAAAAAGCTTAACACGAGATCGTTCTGCTATGAGCTTAATACCCTCGGTTGGATATAGGCCTCTGCACATAGGACAATGTGTCATTAATGGCAATAACAGCGACATAAATCAAAAATAAGAATAGCTTTAATGAATTGCTTGGTCAATAAATGATATTGTGGTTAAAAACCACTTTCAAAAGAATTGTTTTGAACTTTCATGCCCATGGCGATACCAATAGCCAAACATCCGGCTACCAAAGAAGTTGCGGCAGCTGAAGCGAAAGGCAAAGGAATGCCTGTTACGGGCATGATGCCCATATTCATTCCAGCGTTAACCAAAATATGCATTCCAAACATGCCGGATATCATTACCGTATAAATTTGAACAAAAACATCTTTGGAAAGATAGCCAATATATAAAATACGCACTAATAATAAAGTAAATAAACCCAAAATTAAAGCTAAGCCCACAAATCCTAACTCTTCACCCATAACGGCAAACATGAAATCCGTGGATGCCTCGGGTAAGAAACGTAAACGCGATTGACTACCTTCGCCAATTCCTTTGCCAAACCAGCCACCGGAACCGATGGCTGTTTCGGCTTGAATAACATTATAACCAGCTCCCAAAGGATCGGCCTCGGGATTTAAAAATGAAATTATGCGTTCTTGCTGATAAGGGACTAAGAAAAATGTCCAAGCCAAGTATATGGAAGCAAACACCGAAACGATTAGTAACAACCAAGTGCGTCGACGCAAACCAGCAAAAGCTATACCCACAAACCACATGCCTACTATAACCATAGCTGAACCAAAATCCGGTTGTAACATAACTAAACCCGCATAAAGAGACATGGCCGTAAAACTACCAAAAAAAGTAATCCAATCAAGTCGTCGATGTACTTGTTTGTAAAAATACGAAGCTAAAAAAACCGCAAAAAATACTTTGGCCAACTCGACTGGTTGAATACTGATGGCACCCATCCGAAACCAACCTCTTGTTCCGCGAACCTCTTCGCCGACAATTAAAACAGCGAGTAAGAGCAAAAACCCTAGAAAAAAAACCACCAAACCATAAGAACGTAATTGTCGATAATCCCAAAATATAAAGATTAACATTAACACACAACCAATTAATAGAGCGATTATTTGTTTGCGGAATTGCGCTAGGGATGTTATTTCATATGAAGTTCCTATACCATAAATCATCAATAATCCAATTGATATTAAAGCAAACAAAGCGCCAAATAAATACCAATCGACGCGACGAAATAAAATTAACCAAGAATTAACCATGGAGATAATTTACACTACGCGCCTGTAACGTCAAACCGACTTACCAGATTCTTATAGTCTCGTTGTAGGAAGATAAGAATTTTCATCGAGAAGATTTATGATGGGCAAAATTTCGGTTTTGGTAACGGATTGTATGGTGTCATACCAATAAAGATCAACATTTCTAATTTCACCCGGTTTAAGCTCGCGTATGTTAATTTTATTGACGCCAACCATTGTGCTTCCGCGCATAAGTTTAATAATATAATCAATGGACCAGTAGCCAAAAGCTCCTTGATTGACTATTTCAAAAGTTGTCCGCGAGACATTGCGACCAGCTGACTGAGACGCGGGCTCAAAACGAACATTTTGTGTCTTAACTCCACCAAAACGTTTTTCGATGAATTTGACATAATCATACTCCACCTCGCTCGGTTCGACGCGATGCCAACGAATATTATCAATAATAAGTTGCGCGTTGCGAGCGGTCGGAGACTGTGTTTTAAAACCAAGTTCAGTAACCGTGGTCAACTCATTAGGCATAACAAATCCCTGACGAGCAGGTGTCTGTTCGCCCATTATATTGAATCGATAAGTAAACTCGACCCACCAATCTTTATTGATATTTTCCAAATCAACAGAAATATCAACACGATTTTCTGTGGAAGGAAAAACAGATACGGCGGATGTGCCAACTCCTAGTGGACGATCGGCGACGAAACGATCGAGATTTTGTTGATTATACGCAATCGCTTCTGGGATTGCGGATTCACGAGGATAAGAAATCGCAAAACCGTCCAACAAACCCCATAGTGCATATGTCCAAACAATAATATTTAAAGATAATAAAATAATTCTAGTCCAAGTGCGGATTTTTATTTTATTGCGCACCCACCAATTAGCAACCTTCAATTCCCCTTCAGTAAAACCGCGACCTAAAATAATTTCTTCTGGCATATGTAAACATTATAACATAATAACATAAAAGTGAGTCATAACGTCGTAATGTCGTAAAGTCTTAACATTTATAACATTGCACCGTTAATAACGTTCATAACGTTTATAACGGATTAAGAGGTTGTTTGGGTTAGTTATGCATTGTGCATTATAAATTGATAAACATTCCTGTGACTACAAATGAACGATTGTCGCCGATTGAAAGGTGGTGTTGTGATAATCGAGTTGCCAGATACTACCCATGGGCATGTCGATTTTATGAATGGCCGGCCAAGGAAGATTTTGCAGTTTAACCAAAGCCGCGGCCATGGGTTCGCGATGTGAACAAATTATGATATCGCCCGCTTCGGTAGCAACGGCGTCCTCCACCGCTGAAATGACTCGATCGGCAAGATGATCTAAAGATTCCATACCGTCCGTCTTCATTTCCGAGTAATAGCCGGAGGTTTCGTAAAATAATTTTAACGACTTACCCATCCACTCTCCCATCTCCCACTCCGAGAGACGTTCGTCGGTTTTAATTGGAACGGACAGGATTTGTGATAAAAGACTTGCGGTTTCTTGAGCGCGTTCGAGAGGAGAAGTGATAATGACATTTATCTTTAATCCTTTATCCTTTATCTTTGAGCCAAGTTCGGAAATTTGAGAAATGCCCCGATCCGAAAGATGCCAACCCGGAAGTGTGCCGTAATTTATGCCCTGCGGATTTTGAATTTCACCGTGGCGGATGAGATAGACTTTCATACTGTCTGAACCTTGAATAATCATGATTGTCACATATACTAGCATGATTTACTGAATATCTGAACCTTGAACCGGGATGTACCGGGATTTTTCAAACCAATATTTCAGGATTGTTATCTTTATTTTCTGAACCTTTATCATGATTAAGATTACTTATTGCCTGAACCTTGATTTGGACTCAGATTCTCGCTCAAATTAATCTGATTACCAAGTGAGTTCATCAAGACTAAAGACTAAAGTTCATCACGAGTTTATCAAGAGATACTAAAGTCACTCTTGATAAACTTTAATCTTGATGAACTTACTACTTAGTGGGATGAACTTTATATTTAGGTTCGGGATAATCAAGTTAATTAGGTTAGTAATCGAGTGTTAAATCAAGGTTCAGATAATATTCCGGAGGTCTGTACAGTTAACCTTCAAGGGTGACTCTTTTTAACTGACTATCGCGATTTCTAAGGTATTGATTAAATCTTTCATATGGAGTCATCCCATGCATGTTCTTGCCAAGATGAATCCGTTTTTTGTTA
>Ga0302242_1002080_pt1:0-7500 | contig 13117 bp, 3 predicted proteins | sample AAG_UR_Lys_MG_FD_193510 | JGI IMG/M metagenome (GOLD analysis project Ga0302242, IMG submission 193510) | Enriched activated sludge microbial communities from anaerobic digester in WTTP, New Holstein, Wisconsin, United States - AAG_UR_Lys | ecosystem: Engineered > Bioreactor > Anaerobic >... | reverse complement strand
AGTTCGTCTCAGTAGACCCGAAGCCAAGTGATCTAACCCTGGTCAGGGTGAAGCCCATGTAACAGTGGGTGGAGGCCCGGAGTGTTGAACGTTGAAAAGTTCCTACATGAACTGGGGTTAGGGGTGAAAGGCCAATCGAACTTGGAGATAGCTGGTTCTCCCCGAAATAGCTTTAGGGCTAGCGTTGTGATTTAAACGGAGGGGGTAGAGCAACTGGATGATGTAGGCTCCGCGACCCGGGGTCCGAAGTCAACCAAACTCCGAATACCGCCGTGTATATCACAGCAGTCAGTGCGTGAGGGATAAGCTTCACGCGCAAGAGGGGGACAACCCAGACCGTCGATCTAGGTCCCAAAGTATGTGCTAAGTGGTAAAGGATGTGGATTCACATAAACAGCTAGGAGGTTGGCTTAGAAGCAGCCACCCTTTGAAGAGTGCGTAACAGCTCACTAGTCTAGTGTTTCTGCGCCGAAAATTAGCGGGGCTAAGCACATCACCGCAGTCGCGGGTGTCACATTACGCGAGTAGTGTGGCGCGGTAGGGGAGCGTTCCTGACGCAGTGAAGGCATACCGAAAGGAGTGCTGGAGTGTCAGGAAGTGAGGATGCTGGAATAAGTAGCGATAAGATAGGTGAGAATCCTATCCACCGAAAACCTAAGGTTTCCTAGAGCAACGTTCGTCGACTCAGGGTCAGTCGGACCTAAGCCGAGGCCGAAAGGCGTAGGCGAAGGGCATCCGGTTAATATTCCGGAACTATGTCAGGTGCGTCATCACCCAAGGGGGGACGCAGAAGGGTAAGCCGTCCGGGTAAAGGTTGTCCCGGTCTAAAGTCGTAGGCATTGTCCGATAGGCAAATCCGTCGGGCAGTCAAGTCGAAAACTGAATGCGACCGCGGGGTAACTCGCGGGAAGCGGCCCAACCACGCTGCCAAGAAAAGCCTCGTGGGGAGTGCCTGATGTAACCGTACCGTAAACCGACACAGGTAGGTGGGATGAAAATTCTAAGGTGCGCGAGATAACCCTCGTTAAGGAACTAGGCAAAATTGTCCCGTAACTTCGGAAGAAGGGATGCCTGAGTAATGGCGCCGCAAGGCGTTGTGAAAAGGCCGCAGTGAAAGGGGCACCGTGACTGTTTAACAAAAACTTAGGGCTCTGCTGAAATCTCAAGATGAGGTATAGGGCCTGATGCCTGCCCGGTGCTGGAAGGTCAAGGGGAGAGGTTAGCCGCAAGGCGAAGCTTTGAACTTAAGCCCCAGTAAACGGCGGCGGTAACTATAACCGTCCTAAGGTAGCGAAATTCCTAGTCGGGTAAGTTCCGACCTGCACGAATGGCATAACAAAGGTGCCGCTGTCTCAACGAGGGACTCGGCGAAATTGTGGTGCCAGTGAAGACGCTGGCTGCGAGCAACAAGACGAAAAGACCCTGTGGAGCTTTACTGTAACTTGTCATTGTATTACGGCTTTGAATGCGTAGGATAGGTGGGAGGCTTTGAGTTCGCCCTTGCGGGGGCGGATGAGCCGCCGTTGAAATACCACCCTTTCGGAGTTGTGATTCTAACCTGCACCCGTGAATCCGGGTCGGGGACAGTGGCAGGCGGGCAGTTTGACTGGGGCGGTCGCCTCCCAAAAGGTAACGGAGGCGTTCTAAGGTTCTCTCAGGCCGAATAGAAATCGGCCGCCGAGCGCAAGGGTAGAAGAGAGCTTAACTGTGAGGCCGACGGGCCGAGCAGATACGAAAGTAGGACCTAGTGATCCGGTGGTCCCATGTGGGAGGGCCATCGCTCAACGGATAAAAGCTACCCCGGGGATAACAGGCTGATCGGGCCCAAGAGTTCACATCGACGGCCCGGTTTGGCACCTCGATGTCGGCTCATCGCATCCTCCCGCTGAAGCAGGTGGGAAGGGTTGGACTGTTCGTCCATTAAAGCGGTACGTGAGCTGGGTTCAGTACGTCGTGAGACAGTACGGTCTCTATCTGTTGTTCGCGCAGGAAACTTGAGGGGAGCTGGCCATAGTACGAGAGGGCCTGGCTGGACGGACCTCCTGTGTACCAGTTATCGTGCCAACGGTATAGCTGGTTAGCGGTGTCCGGTAGGGATAAACGCTGAAAGCATCTAAGCGTGAAACCCGCCCCAAGATAAGGTTTCCCCGTTCTTGCTTGCAAGAACCTGAAGGCCACCAGAAGACTACTGGTTTGATAGGCCGGAGCTGTAAGCGCAGTAATGCGTTAAGGTAACCGGTACTAATCGGCCGTGAGGCTTGGCCATATTCTTTAATCCGCAGATATGTGGTATAATAAATGCGAGGTTTCCAACTAAATCCCCCCGCGCGCATGTAACGGCGCATATGCCGGAAAAGCGCCGGGGCTTTGAAAATCAGTGTGGCTTGCCTTTAAAACGGGCAGGGATGAGACCGGTGGTATTCCCGAAAAGGAAACACCCGTTCCCATTCCGAACACGGCAGTTAAGCTTTTCAGGGCCAATGGTACTAACGCCCAACTCGGCGTTGGGAGAGTAGGTCGCTGCCGGTCTCATCACTGCCCGTTTTAGGAATACCCCCTGCTATTCGCAGCAATGCGGTGGCGGGCGGGTATTTTTCGTCTTGTATACGGCCGGGGTCTATGCATCTTTCCCGGCTTCACAGCAGTTTAGATTCACCGTCCGAGACGGTGGTCGGGAAGGGCCTTCTCCCAGAATGTTGCGGGTTAAGGGCTTTGCCGTGACCGCCGCGCATTAAATATATGAGAGTAACTAGAGTCCAGAAGAAAGAACTGTCGGAGAAGCTGGCTGATGAGCTTAAACAGTCCAGCGGGGTCTTCTTCGCGTCGTATCAGGGATTGAAGTTCCAGAACATGGCCGCTCTGCGGTCGCGTCTGTCTCCCGCCAACTGCCGGTTCAGCGTGGTGCGCAATGCCATCATGTCGAACGCGGTGAAAGGCGCGGGCATGGGCGCTTCCGAAGCGTCATTGTTCAAGGGCCCGCTCGCTGTCGCCATCCAGAAAGACGGCGATATCGTTGCGGCGGCCAAAATCCTGGCGGCGTTCGAAAAAGAGTTCCCCGCGCTGAAGCTCCGCGCCTGTTACTCTGACAGTGTCTGGTACAACCAAAACGAGTGCAAACGCCTGTCTTCCCTCGCCTCCCGACCGGAGCTGCTGGGAAGCCTCGCAGGGACGCTGTACAGCTCCGTGGCCCAAATCGCCGCGGTTCTGCAGGCTCCCATGCGCGACCTAGCGTATGCCCTCAAGGCTGTCGGTGATAAAAAAGGAACAGCTGCCGCCTAACCCCGCAAGGGGCGAAAGCAGCCGGTAGCCCGAAAGGATAAACACGTCGCTTGCGGCGTGGCTATCAAAAACAAGGAGGAAGCAAGTAATGGCAAAGTTGAGCAAAGATGAACTTCTGAACGCAATTTCCGAGATGACCGTGCTGGAACTCTCGGACCTGGTGAAAGGCATTGAGGAGAAATTCGGCGTGAAGGCCGCCCCCGCTATGGGCATGGCCATGGCCGCCCCCGCCGCTGGCGGAGCCGCTCCCGCTGCTGAAGCCAAATCCGAATTCACCGTTATGGTGACCGGTCTCGCCGACGCTGGCAAGAAAATCGGCGTCATAAAGGTTGTCCGCGAACTGACTGGCCTTGGTCTGAAAGAGTCCAAGGACCTGGTTGAAGCTCTTCCCAAGCCCCTGAAAGAAGGTGTTCCCCAGGCGCAGGCTGAAGAGATGAAAAAGAAACTGGTGGAAGCCGGCGCTACCGTCGAACTGAAATAGTGCTTGCTGTCGTCTTTTTGGCTTCAGCCCTTCAGGCCGTATAAACGGCCTGAAGGGGCTGAAGCTTAGACACTTGTTAAGAAGCACCTTGTTTTAGCACAGGAAGCAGAGGCAAAGTCCGAGTCTTAAAGAGGGGCAGATGAAACAGCATAATTTCGCCAAGATTGGCCGCATTCAAAAACTGCCGTACCTGCTTGAGATGCAAAGACGGTCCTTTGAAGATTTGCTTCAGCTGGATGTCAACCCCAGCGCCCGGAAGCTCATGGGTTTGCAGGCCGCTTTCAAGGACGTATTCCCGATGCGCGTCGAGGTTCCCGTCACAAAGGAAGCCAAGAGCGACGACAAAACCGTCATAGAACGGACACTTGATTTTTTGCGTTATGAAATAGGCGAGCCGCGCTTCGCGACTCCCGAAGAGGCCATAGTCCGCGACGGCACGTACAGCGTGCCGCTCAAAACGTGGTTCCGCCTCTCCTCCGTAGTAAAGAAGTACAAGAAAGACAAGACCGGCAAGTACACCGAAGCCTCCTCCAAGCCCGAAAAGGCCATAGAGATGGACGTTACGCTGTGCGACCTCCCCCTCATGACGGAGAACGGCTGCTTCATTTTCAACGGCGCGGAGCGCGTCATCGTCAGCCAGCTGCACCGCTCCCCCGGCGTGATTTTCGAGGCCGACGAGGAAAAGAACCAGTCCACTCTGGGCAAGCCCCTTTTCTTCGCCCGCATGATTCCTTACCGCGGCGCCTGGGTTGAGTTCGAGTTCGACCTCGCCAACGTGCTGTGGGTGCGCCTGGACAGAAAGAAGAAGATTCTGGCCACCACCTTCCTGCGCGCTTGCGGCCTTGAGACCAACGCCGAAATCCTGCAGACCTTCTACCCCTATAACGAAGTCGAGATAAAGCCCGAGAACGTGGACGCCGTCATCGGCCATTACGCCGCCGAAGACGTGGTGGACCGCGCCACCGGCGAAGTGCTCTGGAACCTCGACGAAAAGGCCACCGAGCCGATAGACGACAAGCATTTCAAGCTGTTCTTTGAACGCGGCATCAAGAAGGTCCTGGTGCTGTCCGGCAATCCGAAACAGGATTCGCCGGCCATACTGCTTACCCTGGAAAACAGGAAAGACCAGTCGAAGAGCTCAAAGGAAGCGCAGCACGACATTTATATGAAGCTGCGCGGGCAGGATTTCGTTGTGAAGGAGCGCGCCGAGCAGTTCCTCGACGATCTGCTTTTCCACAACATCCGCCGCTACGACCTCAGCTACGTGGGCCGCTATAAGATGCTCAAGAAGCTCGGCCCCCTGTACGACATGCTGGCCGCCTTCAATTCCAAGAAATTCAAGCGCCCCAGCGAGCAGAAGCGCACGATGTCTCTGGAAGACGTTGTCGTCACGGTGCAGTATCTGCTGGCGCTCAACAACGAAATCCCGAGGCTTGAGTCGGCCACCGGCCGCATCAACTTCGAGCTCGACGATATCGACCATCTCGGCAACCGCCGCGTGCGCGGCATCGGCGAACTGCTGGAGAACCAGATACGCGTCAGCCTCGCGCAGATTTCCCGCACCATCCGCGACCGCATGTCCAAGGACGAGGAGAACATCACTCCCCGCACCGTGGTCAACGCCCAGCCGGTGCAGGCGATAATCCGCAAGTTTTTCGGCACCTCGCAGCTGTCGCAGTTCATGGACCAGATCAACCCCGTGGCGGAACTGACGCACAAACGGCGCCTGTCCGCGCTGGGCCCCGGCGGTCTGAACAGAAAGCGCGCCGGCTTCGAAGTCCGCGACGTGCACCATACTCATTACGGCCGCATCTGCCCCATCGAGACGCCTGAAGGCCCGAACATCGGCCTCATCACCTCGCTGGCGTGCTATGCGCGCGTCAACGAGTACGGTCTGCTCGAGTCGCCCTACCGCTATGTGGAAAACGGCAAGCTCACCGGCGAGGTGAAGCACCTCACCGCCGATCAGGAAGACGAATATAAGGTGGCGCAGGCCAACACGCCCATGACCAACGGCAAGATAACCGCCGAACAGGTCGCGTCCCGCTTCCGCGCCGATTATCCTCTGGTGGCGCCCAAAGACGTCAACTATATGGACATTTCGCCTCTTCAGGTGGTTTCGGTTTCCGCCGCGCTCATCCCGTTCCTTGAGCACGACGACGCCAACCGCGCCCTGATGGGCTGTAACATGCAGCGCCAGGGCGTTCCCCTGCTGCTTAACGAGGCTCCTCTGGTGGGCACCGGCATAGAGCCGGACGTCGCCAAGGACTCCGGCGCGGCCATTGTGGCCAAGCGCGGCGGCAAGGTGGTCTGCGCGTCCTCCGGCATGATAGCCATACTGCCGGACGACGACAAGCAGCCCAAAGTCGATATTTACAAGCTTATCAAGTACAAGCGCTCCAACCAGGATACCTGCATAAACCAGAAACCCCTGGTGACCACCGGCCAGACCGTGGCCAAGGGAGACGTCATAGCCGACGGCCCCGCCACCCAAGGCGGACAGCTGGCGCTGGGCCGCAACCTGCTGGTGGGCTTCCTGAGCTGGGAAGGCTTCAACTACGAAGACGCCATCCTCGTCTCCGAGAAGGCAGTGCGCGAAGACGCGTTTACCTCTATCCACCTGCATGAGTTCGAGGTGGAGGCCCGCAGCACCAAGCTGGGCGCCGAAGAGATAACCCGCGACATCCCGAACGTGGGCGCGGAAGCGCTCTCGCATCTCGACGAGCACGGCATCATCGTCCCCTCCACGGAAGTGGGGCCGGGCGACATACTGGTGGGCAAGGTCACCCCGAAGGGCGAGCAGCAGCTCACCCCCGAGGAACGCCTACTGAAAGTGATTTTCGGCCAGAAGGCCGACGACGTGGTGGACGCCTCTCTGCGCGTGCCGCCCGGCGTTTCCGGCAAAATCCTGGGCACGCGCGTTTTCGTGCGCAAGGAAAAGCTGAGCAAGGAAGAGGAGCGCGGCCGCATGCGCGAGCTTGAGGACGAGAAAAACCGCAAGCTGGTCTCTCTCCACGAGCAGTTCAAGGCCGCACTTGAGGATATCAAGGAAGCCAAGGGCTCTTCCCGCGCCAAGGAAGAGGAGCGCGTCAAATTGTTCTTCAAGATGCTCGAGAAGGACACCATGGACGCCTACGAGCGCGAAAAACAGTTCTACAAACAGGGCGACGACCTCGCCGTCACCGTCAACAAGACGGTGAAGGTGTACATCGCCTCGCGGCGCAAGCTGCAGGTCGGCGACAAGCTGTCCGGCCGCCACGGAAACAAAGGCGTGGTCGCGAAGATTATGGCGGAAGAGGACATGCCCTTCCTGCCCGACGGCACACCGCTGGACATGGTGCTGTCGCCGCTGAGCGTGCCTTCCCGCATGAACGTGGGCCAGCTTCTTGAAACCATGCTTGGCTGGGCCGGCAAACAGCTGGACACCCAGATGGTCTGCCCCGTGTTCGACGGCCCGTCCGAAGAGGACGTGCGCGCCAAAATCAACGAGGCTCGCGAGCATCTGATGAAGCAGGGCGTCCCGGAGTCCTATCTGCCGGACGAATACTGCCGCATTAACCTTTACGACGGCCGCACCGGAGAGCCTTTCCAGGAAAAGGTGACAATAGGCTACATGTACATCATGAAGCTTATCCACCTGGTGGAAGACAAGGTGCATGCCCGTTCCACAGGCCCATACAGCCTCATCACCCGGCAGCCGCTGGGCGGAAAGGCGCAGTTCGGCGGACAGCGCTTCGGCG
>Ga0302242_1002079_pt1 | contig 13121 bp, 6 predicted proteins | sample AAG_UR_Lys_MG_FD_193510 | JGI IMG/M metagenome (GOLD analysis project Ga0302242, IMG submission 193510) | Enriched activated sludge microbial communities from anaerobic digester in WTTP, New Holstein, Wisconsin, United States - AAG_UR_Lys | ecosystem: Engineered > Bioreactor > Anaerobic >... | reverse complement strand
CTTGGCAAGCACAATCCGCAGCCGGTGCCAGCGGGGCTGGACTGGGACGCCTGGGTCGGTCCGGCGAAAATGGTGGAATACAGCAACTTTCACCATCGCCGCTGGTACTGGATATCGAATTTCGCCAGTGGCGACGTCGCCAACCAGACCGTCCACGACATCGACAAGATCCGCTGGGGTCTGGGTCTGGACGACCATCCCGTCACGGTGATGTCGCTGGGCGACCGCTTTCCGCCCGGCGACGCCGACGACGCCGACACGCCCAACACCCAGGCGTTCCTCTGCCAATGGGCCGGCCGCAAGGTGCTGGTCACGTTCGAGTTCCGGCATTGGTACACGAACTCGGAGGCCGAGATGCGCGACAAGTACCCGTTCGTAGCCGAGAACCAGTGTGTGGGCGAGATTTTCTTCGGCACGAAAGGCTACATGATCTTTCCGGACTACTCGAGCTACTATTCGTTTCTCGGGCCGAAGAACGAGCCGGGCCCGTTCAAGACCGCCGGTCAGAGCCGCGACAAACTCGCCGCCGGACAACTGACCGACTGGCGCGCCGAGAGCGCCCCGCACTTCAAGAACTGGATCGACGCCATGCGCAGCCGGAAGCACGAGGACCTTAACGCGGACGTCGAGCAGGGCCACCTTTCGAACACGGTCTGCCACTTGGCCAAGATCTCCTGCAAGCTCGGCCGCAGCGTCCATTTCGACCCGCAGACGGAACGCTTCGTGAACGACCCCGAAGCCGACCGCTTCTTGCGCCGCGAATATCGCGCGCCGTATGTCATTCCGGACGAGGTGTGAGATAGACGCGACAACGGGTTCTTGCGGCGTTTCGCGGGGAAGGGCGACGGCAGAAGACGGTTTGCCGGTCCGTTGCCGTCCGAAAACCCCGGATTGTCTTGCGACGGGCCCCGCTTGGCGTTACGATGCTTTTGATTGCCAAAGTTCATTACGCCGTGGCGGTGTTCTTGCTATACTGGGGTCAGGCGGCCAAGCCTCCTGAGGAAACTTGGCCTTGCTCGCGTCGAGAAAAGCGCGCCCGCATCTTGACCCTGCAATCTGCGCAGTGATATAAGCAGCGTCTGGGCGGAGTGTGGCGAGAGCCTCGCGCGGCCCCCCGAAACAATTCCTGGTTTTTTTGGATCGTCCGACTGCCATGCCGCGGCTTACCCTACGCGTTCTGGATGGCGCCGACCGCGGACGCACGTTCCTTAACTTGGAACCCCCTGTCACCATCGGCCGGGAGGAAGGCAATACTATCCAACTGAACGACGAACGCGTCAGCCGATACCACGCCAAGATTCAGACGGATCACGACAAGTTCGTTCTGACCGACCTGGAGAGCACCAACGGCACCAGGGTCAACGGCGAGGACGTCCAGTTGCGTAATCTCCGCTTTGGCGATGTGATCCAAGTCGGCCGGACCGTGATGGTTTTCGGCACGCGAGAACAGATCTCGCAACGTCTCAAAGACCTCTGCGAGGGCAGACGCGGCTCCAAGTTACGTCGAAAAACTTCTCCGCTTCCCGAAGAAATCCCCTCGTCGGAATCCGGCGTGCCCTGGAAGGACCACGAAGGCATCCAGGCGATGTTTTTTGAGTTGCAGCCGCCGGACCTGCCGGAACGGCTCAGTCCCGGCCAAGCGGCCCAACTGTCGGAAGTCATTGAGTATCTGGCGATTACCATCCGGCAACTGATCGAATCGGTGCGCGAGGATAAAGGCGAGCGAGTTTCCGTGGACACTTGTCAGTGGCAGAACCTGATCGATCTCCAAAGCCGCCTGGGCGAATATCTTCGCAAAATTGGCGAGCCGGATTCCGGGTAACAAGAAACCCGGCTAGTCCTCGCTAACGCTTTCGGGTTGCGGCGCGCCACACTACGGTCGAGGCCCTCGCTCAAAAACCTCCTCTTGCTGCCATCAAGCCCGGCTGCGCGAGCACCCTGGCCGGTTCTCTATTTCCAGAGAGCGGTTCTCTATTTCCAGACATCCCAGTTTGACCGTCCAGTCAAACGATTACAGATTCTGGGGGAATTCCGAAAAAGCGGGTTTTCCGATTGACTTGCAGAGGTGAATTCTGCGAAGGAGCTAAAGGAGCCAAAAAAGTCAGACGAATAAAAAGGAATAATTGGCAGTCTGGGAAGACGGCGCAATTGTCCGTGCATGGGTAAAACGGGGCGGTAGATCCATGAGACGCCGAGTTGTAGTGACGGGAATCGGCGGTGTCACTCCGCTGGGCGTGGAAGTCCGCGAGAGCTGGGATCGTCTCTTGCGCGGGCAGTCGGGAGTCGGACCGATCACGCTGTTTGACGCGAGCCGTTTTCCTGTCCGGATCGCGGCCGAGGTACGCAATTGGAGCATGGATCAGGTGGTCGACGATCCTGCCCCCTGGATCAGGCACGCACGCCAAACGCAATTCGCGGTCGCCGCGGCTTTGCAGGCAAGCCGTGCGGCGGGCCTGCCGGATGCCGCGATCGATCCTCTGCGGATCGGGGTGTTTCTCGGCTGCGGCGAGATCTTTCCCGACTTTGGCCAGTTCTGCCGGTTGACGGCTGCCGCCTCGCACGAAGGATCGCTGGATTTGGAGCGATTTGTCGGCCAAGCGCGCCTCGTCGCCCGGGGCGACGACAACTTGATCTTGGAACCGGGCGCGGCCGCCGGTTGCATCGCGGCGATGCTCGACGCCCAGGGGCCCAATGCCAACTTTACGGCGGCTTGCGTCTCCAGCAGCAAAGCGATTGGCGAGGGCGCAGAGGTCATTCGGCGCGGAGACGCCGACGTCATGCTTTGCGGCGGCTCCCACAGCATGATCCATCCTTTTGGAATCACAGGCTTTCAGCGTTTGTCGACCTTGAGCACGCAGAACGACGAGCCGGAAAAGGCTTCTCGGCCATTCGACAACGACCGAGACGGTTTCGTGGTCGGTGAGGGCGGTGCCGTCTTGGTTCTGGAAGAACTCGATCATGCACGAAAACGTGGAGTGGAGATTTGGGCAGAAATAGCCGGTTGGGGGACAGCGCACGACGCTTTTCGAATCACAGACTTGGAGCCGGAAGGCCGGGCTGCCGCGCGATGTATGACTTTGGCACTCGCCGATGCCGGTTTGGCTCCCGAAGACATCGACTATATCAACGCCCATGGATCGGGGACGGCGATCAACGACCGCGTCGAAACGTTGGCGACCAAGCGAGCCTTGGGCAACTGTGCCTACCACGTGCCGATATCCAGCACTAAGAGCATGACGGGCCACCTGACGACCGCCTGCGGGGCGCTGGAAGCACTGATCTGCATCATGGCGCTGCGCGACAACGCCGTTCCGCCCACCATCAATTATGAAACGCCGGACCCGGACTGCGACTTGGATTACGTTCCCAACACGGCCCGCCAAGTTCGTTGCCGGCACGCCATGAGCAACAATTTCGGCTTCGGAGGCCAGAACACGTCGCTGATTTTCTCGCGGTGGGCTGCTTGAGAAGTCGTCTTTCATCCGTGCCCAGTCCAGGGAATAATAGTAGTTTGTTGGAACATCCCTGGACTTGCCCCTCCACGCGTCGTTGGCGACTGATGTCTTCCTGGCCGTTGATCTCCGACTTTGCCCGTGTCCTGCAAAATCCGCAAATCGCATTCCGCGATCCGGAATTGCGGCACTGCAGCGTCGAGATGAATCAATTGGGCCAGCCCAAGGCTCGCAGCGGGAACTTCGCCACGGTTTACCGCGGCTATCGGCCCGACGGCCACGAGTTCGCGATCCGCGTTTTTAACCGCCGCCAGGACGAGCGGCTGGAACACTACCGCACGATCAGCCAATACCTGGAAAACCGCGAGGTCTCCAGCATCGTCCACTTCGACTACGACGAACGTGGCATCCGCTCGGCGGGAGACGGCAAGCTGTATCCCTTGCTGATCATGGATTGGGTGCCGGGGATCACGCTGTTCGAGTGGACGCGCGACCGCTGCCGCGAAGGCTATGTCGAGGCGTTGCAGATCGCGGCGGACGTCTGGCTGCACCTGGTCCGCGAGTTGACCCAGCACGACGTGGTCCATGGTGATTTGCAGCACGGCAACGTCATGGTTTCGCCGGAAGGGCATTTCAAGCTCGTCGATTACGATTGCATGTGCGTGCCGTCGCTGATCGGCCGTCGCAACTTGGAGACCGGCCTGCCGCCGTACCAGCATCCGGGCCGCAACGCGGACACGCTGCTGTTCCCCGGCCTGGACAACTTCTCGGCGCTGTGTATCTACGTGGCCCTCCGAGCGCTGGCCGCCGCGCCGTATCTGTGGATCACGTACGTGGATCAGCCGGAATACGATCGGATACTGTTCCGCGTGGAGGACTTCGAGTCGCCGGCCTCTTCGCCGCTGTACCGGGAGCTGCTGCAATCGCCGGACGAACAAGTCCGCGATCTGGCGCATTATCTGTTCGAGCTGGCCCGCTACGATTTGCACGATGTCCCGCCCATCGACGAAGTGCTGCTGTGGTGCGAATCGATCGAGAATCTGGTCTCGCAACAGGAATGGGACAAGGTCGTCCAGTTGGTCCAGCGGATGGGCCCCGGCGAGCGGATCGCTCCCGACGTGCAGCCGTACGTCCAGGAAGCCCAGCAGCGCGTGGCCTGCCGTCAGGCCGTCGAGCAGGCGTTGGCGGAAGGCAACGAGGAGCGCGTCGAGCAACTGTACGCCACGGGGTTGCTGCACAACTACCCGTCGGCCGCGCATGTGCTGGAGGCTGCCAGCCACGCGGCCGAGGTCCGGCCCGTGCTGCGCGTCCTGGCCTCCGCGCGGCAACTCCAGGCCTGGGACAAGCTCAAACACACCTGGCTGTCCTACCAGCACCTGCTCAAGGGCCGGGCGAGCGCCAAGGTCTATGAACGCGAGGCACAGAAACTGCTGACCGTGGACCGCATCCGCGAAATCCTGGCGCGACCGCCGATCGACGACGCCGCCCTGGTCGAGGCCTGGGAGTACCTGGAAAAACTCGGCGGGCATGCCTTGGCCGAACCTTACCGGCCGCTGGTCCAGCAGGCCCAGGAGCGGCGGCGGGGCGTCGCCAAGTTACAGGAACTGCTGCTGCACGCCCCTTCCACTCCGACCCTGGCCTACGACAAGAAAATCGCCGCCTCCGTCCCGCTGGACATGTTCCAGGGCATGGATCCCCGCACGCCCGTGGTGCAACAGGTCACGGCGGTTCAGGAACGGTTGAACTATGTCCGGAAAGTCCACGAACTGGAGAAGGCCGGCACGCTCGAAGCGGAGACGACGATCGCAGGTGCTCTGAAGATCTTGCCCAAGACCTATCACGAGGGCTTGATCCGGCGCGCGGAGCAGGCTCGCAAACGGACGCAGGTCTATCGCCAGTTGGTGAAAGCGGTCGAGGCGGGCACATCCGAAGAAGCGGTCTTGAAGGCATGGGAACTGCTGGGCCGCGTCCGCGGCCGCGTCTTGGCCTCGGACGAATTGCAGCAACGCGTCGCCAAGGCGGAGGGGCGGTTGCCGCTGCTGCAGCAGTTGCGGGCCATCCCGCCGATGGCCGGCGAAACCGAACTGGAGCGGCGCGTGGTCGAACTGTGGAACCCCGAATTGCTCGACGATTGCCCGGAAGCCGCCCCCTGGCGGGATCTGTACCTCCGCACCGCCAGCCGCCGAGAGATCCTCAAGCGGATCGTGCGGACAATCGAGGCCGGCGACCAGGCCGAAGCAGAACGACTGTTGGAAGACCCAGCCCTACAAGGCCGCGATCTGCCGCCGCAGTTGGCCAAAGAGATCGGCCAGCTGCGGGCCAGGGCCCAACAGGCGACGCTGGCCAAGCGGCAGGCCATCGTCAACGCGTTGCTGAACAACCAACGTGCCACCTTCGTGGAATTGTTCGACGCCGCCACCGTCGGCGAAATCTGCCGCCAGTTCCGCCATCATCAGCCGTTGGTCTACCAATGGTTGGAAAGCGAGATCCTGCCCGCCTCGCGCATCGGCCTCCAAGCCGATCCCGAACAAGCCGTGACGCGCGACGAACAGGGAAATCTGAAGATCGTCTGGATCTGGCCTCCGCCGCAGTTTTCTCAGCGCTGCCGGCTGGCAATCTGCAAGAGCCCCCCGCGTCCCCAAGCGACGCCCGAGGATGTCGACGCCTGGTACTCCGCAACCCTCGACGCGGCCCAGTGGAACCCGGAGACGGGTCATCAAGTCGCGCTGGACCCGCAATGGGAAGGCAGCCGCATTTGCGTCTGGGCCGAAGTCGATCTGGGATTCCAACTGTTCTTCAGCTCGCCCTTCGAGGTGGGCCAGATCAAGCCCGCCCCGAAACAACGCCGCTGGGGCCTGTTCCGCGGCTGGCGAGCCGAGAAGGAAAACAAAGCGACGGAAGAACGGGCGGTTGCAGCAACAGACGCCGGAGATCTGAAGCCCGGAGGCGCGCCGCCAAACGCCGCCGCACCGGAGCAGCCGGATGACCGCCAAAACGACGAACCTCGTGCTTGATCGCCAGTTTGCAGATTGTTGGCGCCAGGAAGACGAAAGCACAGAAATAGAAGAGGCCGACAGAAAGATGGGGTGACAGAAAGATGACGGGCAGAAAGGGAAGGAGCCCCGCCGATGATTTTCCTGTCACTTCCTTTTTCTGTCAGCAGTCTGATTGTGATAACGGCAGCGACTCCGGCGCGTAACGGCGCTCAAAACCGGGCGGGAAGAATAGCGGATCGTGCGGCGCGGTGAAGTTTACGTGCAGGAAAAAGGGGCGATCCACGCGGCGGCGGAGAACGCGAATGGCCGCGCCGGCGAACTCGGCGCTGATGTTAGGCGTCAACCCAATGCCCTTTTCCGGCATCCGCCGGCCGTCGTCGGTTTGGAACTGCCAACCGACATAGCCCGTCACCGGCCGGCCGTGGCGATCCGGTTGCGGCTGGGCGGGCGCCTTGCCGCTGCCGAACAGCCCGTCCACCTCCTCGTAGCCTCGCGTCGAAGGCCGGTCGCTGGTGTGCCACTTGCCCACGTGCCAGGTGTGATAGCCGGCCCGCCGCATGACTTCGGGCCAGAGCATGACGTGATCCCGCATCCGTTTGGCGGTCAGCATCCCGTTGCAAAAGCAGTTCAGTCCCGACAGCATCTCCGCCCGGCTGGTCACGCACAAAACACGGTTAGACCGAATCTGCCAAAGGCGGGTTTTCGGGGCTGGATCTTCTCAACTCCACCGCTGACTCAGTCTCTCGATGGCCAACCGCGCCGTGTTCATGTTCGCTTCCAGCGTCAGCGGCGCGCCGTCCGCGCTGCCGTGCGGGTACAGCGGCTCGCGATACGCCGGGTAGGCTTCGGTCCGCAGGTTGGCCAGCGTCTGATGGCCGGTGCGGCGGTCGCGTTCGGCGTGCAGCGCGGCCAGATCGACTGGTCCCACCACGATCTTCTCGCCGGGACCCGGATCGGCCTGCGCCAGAATACGGCCATCGTAATCGACGATCATGCTGCCGCCGGGCCAACTGAAGGGCGGATAGTTCTGCAGGCTGCAGGCTTGATTGGACGCCACCACGTAGGCCATGTTCTCGATCGCTCGCGCGCGATTCATCAGCGTCCACCAGTCCAGCGGCGCGGCCGTGCCCCAGGGGTCCATGTAGGCCGACACGCGTACCAGCACGTCGGCGCCGGCCAATGCCAATTGGCGAATCGCTTCCGGGAACAGCCAGTCGTAGCAGATGGCCGCCCCGATCCGGCCGATTTCGGTGTCGGCCACGGGAAACAGCGGCTCGTCGTAGCCGCTCAAGTCATGGGGGCTGGTGTGCAGTTCCCAGGGCGTCCACGTGTGGACCTTGCGGTACTTGGACAAGATCCCGTCAGGACCGATCAAACACGTCGTATTGAAGACATGCCCCGGCCAGCGCGGATCGGATTCCAGAAACGTGCCCGTCTGGATGAACACGCCCAAATCGCGGGCCTTGGCCCCATAGCGATCGGTGTGTTCGTTGGGAATGGGCACGGCCAACCGCTCCAGCAAGTGCTCGACGGTCTGGTAGATCGGTGCGGCATGAGCGAATTCCGGAAACACGACCAGCCGCACGTCGAACAGCGGCTCGTAGCCCTTCACCGCATACTCGACCATGTCCAGCATCCGTTTGACCCGCTGGCCGATCTCGCCGCGCAGTTTCGGGTTCGGCAGGTCCAGCTGACATGCAGCCGCGTAGTAACGTGGAAAGGAACTCATGGGCAAACACTCGTAGGCCGGAACAAGTCTTCGCAGTTCCGGCATTCCAAAGTGCGATTCATCCCGCACGCCTGTGCCGGAACTGCGAAGACTTGTTCCGGCCTACCCCGACTGTACGCCTGAGCCCGGCGTCAATACCCACTCAAATCACCGCGTTCGGATCGTCCGGGTGTTGAACCGTTCGCGGTACTCGCGGGTTTTTGGCGTATCCGGGTAACGTTCATCCGGACCGTACGGGTAGCCGCTCATGCCGTGGAAGGGCAGCGGCTCCAGCGTGTCCGGGAAAGCCGTGTACAGATCCATGTCTTTGCAGTAGCTGTCCGTCTTCAGCAGGAACGACCGGCGGCAGCCCTCCGGCACCGGACCGAAGGCGTCGGCTGCGAATCGCAGCGTCAGTTCTTCGCCGTGGCCCATGATCACGTAACAGTCGTCGGCGGCTTCGAGCAACTCCGCCACCTCGCCGAAACGCGTGTAATCGCCGGACATGAGCTTCCAACCGGCGCAGCGATCCAGGTTGTTGTAGTCGCACAGGTTGGGATGCCGGCCGTCGGGCGAGAACTCACGCGGGTAGCCTCGAAAGTGCAGGTCGGCGCTGCTCGCGGCGACTTCGGTCAACTTGACGGACGCCTGAGCCAGATGCTGAGCTAGGAAGATGCGGTCCCAGTACAGTTCCATGTTGCTGGTCACGCGCAGACAACGGTCGCTCGACCGCAGTTGGCCGGTCAGGTCCACCGTCATCACGTGATTGACGCCGGCCGGATAGCCGACCTCACGCGCCAAGGCGACCCATTGACCGTCGCGCTGCACGTCGATCGTCGGCGCGCGCGCCTGCAGCCCGGCCTGGCTGGCCGCGAAATTCGTCTGCGAGTAACCGTACTCGACCCAGCCGTTGAGGACCAGGATCAGCCGTGCGTCCGGCGGCAGGCTCTTCAACCGGTCTGCAAAATCCAACTCGACACGGTGCTCGTCCGCCAAGCCCAGGAACCGGGGATCAGGCCGGGTCGCACCGGCGTAGCGGCGATCGACCTGCCGCACCAGTTCCGTTACATCGCAGCCTTGCTCGTCCAGCGCACGGACCGGCTCGATAGGCCGCTCGAAACAGAACACCTCGAAAGGCGGCGGCGGGACTCCGATCGCCATCATCTCGTAGGGAACCACCTCCGTCCCCGCGGGATGATCGACCGCCACCAGTTTGGCCTCGTCAAAGTAGGTCACCTCTTCCAGCGGCGTGAGCGCCTGCAGCACGTATTGGCCGTCAAGCGGTTCGAGCCGCGGGATCGGCAGGTATTCCGTCGGGTCGGGTGGCGCGTATTGGCCGGGCGACACCAGGTAGCCCAATCCGCCCACGCCGCCGAAATCGGCGACAAACTCGAACTGCTCGCCGTTGAAGGCGAACAGATACGGGCAGGAGGAGGCTTTGCGCGGGATCTCCTCCACAGCAGTCACGCAATCGGCCGCCATCTCCATTTCGCCCTGCAACACGGCGTCCGGCCAGACAATCCGCAACCAGTCCACGGTCGGAGTATCACCCAGCCCGGCGTGGATCCGCAACGGAGCCATGGCGACCGGGCCCGACGAACCGCCGGCGACAAACTGCTGAAACACGGGCCCCGCTTTCACCTCGACACGAGCCCCGATCGCCGAGTTGTTCGAACGGGCCTTCGAATCCTGGGGGCGCTTTCCGGCCATGTCCAGCTCGATCCAGTGACCGCCGGGCGTGGCGTTTTCGATCAGCAGCGGCGACTGGCCGGCCGCGGCCAACAGCACATCGCAGCGCCCGTCGCCCGTGAAATCGGCCACCACGCAACTGGCGTCGCCGTCCGTGCGGATCGCCCCCAGCAGGTTGCCCGCATCGGTCTCGGCGGCGTCCGAAAAGCCCTTTCTCGGCCAGCCGTTGATCAGCAGCGCCGGACCTCGGCTGCCGTCGCGGCGGGTCGCGTCGGCCAGGATCAGGTCCAAGTCGCCGTCGTTGTCCATGTCCGCAAACTGGCCGCCCGTACCGCCCAGCCGCCCGCAGGCCGCGGTAAAGTCCTGATCCTCCTGGAAACGAAGGCCGCCTTGATTCTTGAATAACCGAATGCCACCGCGAGCGAAGACCAGCAGGTCCCGGTCGCCGTCCTTGTCCGGATCGGCGGACACCGCGCTCCGCACGTCCTCGATCTCCAGGCCCGACGCCTTGGCGTCCAGAACCCGATGCTCGCCCAGACGGTTGTTGACCCACACGATGGGTTGCCCCACAGCCGGAAATACGACCAAGTCCAGGTCGTAGTCATTGTCCAAGTCGTCATAGACGACGGACGCGATTGCGGCATTCTTAAAGTCCAAGCCGAATTCGGATGTCAAGTCGGCAAAGGTGCCGTCGCCGTTGTTGCCGAAGACGCTGCACGCCACGGGGCTGACTTCGGCCCCTAGAGGAACATCGCCCTTGGCGACGCGGCAGGCCAAATAGTCCAAGTCTCCGTCGCTGTCCAGGTCCACCAGCCGCGCGATCTGCGTCAGCTCATCCGGACCTGCCGGGCCGGCAAACTCCGCCGGCGAGAATTTTCCCTTGCCGTCGTTCAGCAGCACCAGATCCGTGCCGGCGCGTCCCAGCCACAAATCCACGTCGCCGTCGTTGTCCACGTCGCCGAAACACGGCGAGACGACGTTGTCGGCCAACGTTTCCCCAGCGGAAAACTTGCCCCCGCCCTCGTTCCGCCACAGGGTCGCGCTGCCCTTGTCGTCGCTGCCGGTCAGGCACAGGTCCAGGTCGCCGTCGCCGTCGACGTCGGCCACAGCCATGCCCGGCAGTCCGATCGTCCCACCGCGCCACTTCCACGGCTGTGTCTTGACGTCCCACGGTTTGGTCTCCGGCGAGAAAACCATGCGTTGCGCTGCGTCGCCGGGCGGAGACAGCGGCAAACTGTCCGCGCCCAGCACGCGATAGTACTTGCCGGCCATGCCGTAACTGGCCTGGACGACATAACTGCCGCCGGTCAACTCGGCGGCGTTCAACTTCTTGAATCGCTCGAACAGCGGCAGCGCCTTGTCCCGCATCGAGGCCCGCGTGTACGCCGTGGCCAACAGGTAGACGGCGGAGATGAAGCCGGAGTCGCGTTCGACGACTTTTTCCAGAACGGGAAGTGCTTCTTCCTGCCGATTCACGTTCCGTAGAGCTTCCGCATACTTGTAGGCCACGTACGAGTCGTTCGGATCGTCTCGGTAAACCGCCTCGAAACACTCCAGCGTTTTCTCCATGTCGCCGGCGTGCTGGAAGTACATGCCCAGGGAGAACCGGGCGTGCAGGTGGTTGGGGTCTTTGGCCAGGATGGCCTCGAACCCGCCCCGTGCGGTTTCCAGATTGTCCTTGGCGTCGCTTTGGCCCATCATGTTCAGTTGCGCCAACGCCAGGTTGAACTGCGCCGCCGTCCAATCCGGTTGCCGCTCGATCACCTTGGCAAAGGCCGCCGCCGCGTCCGAGTACTGGTACCGTTCCATCAGCGCGGCCCCGTGATTGAACTCCGCCAGCGTCTCGCGCAAGTTGTGGGTGTCGAATGCCGCGGGCTTGGCTTCGGTCTGCTGTGGTTGCGACTCCTTTCCGGCGGGACCGGTCGGTCCGCTGGGCTGCGGACAGCCGGTCAGAAGGCTCACCGTCATCAAGGCGGCAGCCGCAAAGTGCCCCCAGTGCGTGTAGACTCCAATCGTTTTGTCGACCATTTCACCAATCTCCCTGTGCAGCCCGCAGCCTCAGCCCACGACGCGGGCACCAATCCTGTGTCCGACGAGGCCAAACTCCATCGTCCCCTGCAGTTCGTTTTTTGTACCCTGTTGCCGAAACGGAATCCAGTGGTGATCGCGTGGCGGTTCGTTTCGCAGAATTCTTGGCATGCGGCGAGAATGCCCAACGCCGCGCGGCGTCAGTACGCCCGCGCGTGGCGGCGGGCGGCGGGATCGCCGGCCGCGGATTTCTTCGCCGATTCCAAAAAGGCACCGATCGCCGCAATTCCGCGAACGCGCAGTCTTCTGCCGCCTGTGCCTGATTGGCGGCGGAACGGCAAGATGTACAATACGGCTTTGCATAGGCGCCTCAGCTTACACCAATTTCACGCCCCAGGAGGAACTCCGATGACGAAACTCTCGTGGATTTCTGCCGCCCTGACTTTTGCCTTTGCATGTGCATGCTGCTGGGCGGACGGCCCGCAGTTCACTTTCAAGAAGATCCAGCTCGAAGACCAGTTCTACGCCGAAGGCGCCTACTACGCCGACTTCAATCGCGACGGCAAGCTGGACGTCGTCGCGGGCCCATTCTGGTACGAGGGGCCGGCTTTCCAGAAGAAACACGAAGTCCGGCCGCCGAAGAGCTTCGATCCGAAAGGCTACTCGGACAACTTCCTGACGTTCACCGGCGATTTCAACGGCGACGGCTGGGCCGACATCTTCTACGCGCCCTGGCCCGGCAAAGAAGGCTACTGGTATGAGAACCCCGCCGACAAGGACGCGGCCTGGAAGCAGCACTTGGCCTTCGGCTGCGTCGACAACGAGTCGCCGATGTGGGGCGATGTCAACCTGGACGGCCGGCCCGACCTGGTCTTCAATACCGACGGTCGACTGGGCTACGCCACCTATGATCCGGCCAAGCCGGACGAGGTGTGGCAGTTTCATGCGATCACGCCCAAGGGCAGCTACCACAAGTACACCCACGGGATCGGATTCGGCGACATCAACGGCGATGGCCGCGTGGACATCCTGGAAGGCAACGGCTGGTGGGAACAGCCGGCGACTGCCGCCGAGGGCCAGACCTGGACGCTGCACCCGTTCAAGTTCGCCGAAGCGGCCGCCCAGATGTTCGCCTACGACGTGGACGGCGACGGTTTGAAGGACGTCATCACGGCCTGGCACTGTCACCTGTACGGGCTGGTTTGGTATCGGCAGTCGAAATCGCCCTCTGGCGAGATCACCTGGCAG
>Ga0302242_1002062_pt1 | contig 13218 bp, 14 predicted proteins | sample AAG_UR_Lys_MG_FD_193510 | JGI IMG/M metagenome (GOLD analysis project Ga0302242, IMG submission 193510) | Enriched activated sludge microbial communities from anaerobic digester in WTTP, New Holstein, Wisconsin, United States - AAG_UR_Lys | ecosystem: Engineered > Bioreactor > Anaerobic >... | reverse complement strand
TGAAATAAAGATACTTCTGGTCGGACCCAACTTCGTGTATCAGAAGACGCTTCGCCATATGCTGCACAGCCTCGGCTTCGAGGATGTGGATCAAACGAAAGACGGCGCCTATGCATGGGAAGCTATCAAGAGAATCAGACCCGACATTGTGATCTCTCAGTGGAATATGCCGGAAATCACCGGCATGGCCCTGCTCAAACTCATCCGTGCGGATGATGCGATCTGTGACACTCCGGTGATCCTCTGCACCGATGAGATCACGAAACCAGACGTGGTCAAGGCCGGGGAGGCAGGAGTGAACGCCATCCTCATCGAGCCTGTCGAGATCGACAATCTCGAATCCAAGATGCGCATCATCATGGAATTCGAGATGAGCCCCGGCACCAGAGAGGCCAAGGCGCTGATGGCCAAGGGAGACCTCTATCTCAAGGAGGAGCGGTTCGAGTCCGCTCTGAGGGAGTACGAGAAAGTGCTCGAAATCCTCGAATCGGCGGAGGTCTACTACAACATCGGCTACATCAAGACCGCAAAGGGCGAATACGACGAGGCCCTGGCCGCGTTCAGGAAGGCGACCCAGATCAACCAGATGTTTGCCAAGGCGTACAAGGCCATGGCCGAGGTCTACCTGCGCATGGGCAGGAAGGACATGGCGGAGAAATATCTGCAGATGGCGGGCGAGATCTTCCTGGAGCGGGAGATGCACGAGAGCGCGGAGAGCATTTTCAACGAGATCCTCAAGCTCAACCCGGACACCATCAATGTGTATAACAGCCTCGGCATCCTCTATCGAAGACAGAATCGGCTCGAGGACTCCATCAAGCTCTACGAGAAGGCCATCAAGATAAACCCCACTGACGAAAACATCCATTTCAATATGGGCAGGGCCTATCTCGAGCTCGACAATCCTCACATGGCGAAGAAGTGCTTTATCAAGGCCCTGAAAATCAACCCGAACTTCGACACGGCAAAGGGCATGATCGATGCCATCGAGTCGGCGGAGAAGTCGGTTACCTGATTCTGCCCTGCTGGTATCTCCTCAGCTCAAAGACCTTCCTGTCTTGGGTCGCAACGATATGGTAGAACTTGTCCTGGGGCACATAGATGTAGGGTACGTCTTCCTGGCGGCGGTAGAGGAAGTGGGAGAGAATCATCCGGTTGACGGCGCGGTGCCCGATGATCATGATGTTGTCAGGCTTGCGGTTCAGGTAAAAGGCCTTTTTGATCCCGATCCTGGTGCGCTCCTTCATGGTTATGTAGCCTTCGCCATCGGGATAGATGTAGTTGTACTTGTCGGCCTTGCGGGCTGAGTAGACATCGGGCATGAACCGCTGGATCTCGTCATAGCTCATGCCTTCGCAGATACCGCTGTAGATCTCGTTGAACTCCTTCAGCGGCACGATGGTGCAGTCCTGCTGGAGGGCGCGGATAGGCTCGGCCGTCTGGATCGTCCTCTTTTTCTCGCTGGTGAAGATGTAGGAGATCTTCTTGTTGCGGAAGAACCTCGCAAGGGCGTGGGCCTGTTCGATCCCCTTGGGCGTGAGGTCCGAATCTCCGCCGATGCGGTCTTCGACGTTGAAGAACGTCTCGGTGTGGCGGATGAGAAAGAGGCTCTTGACCACATCGGTGACCAGACAGTCGCGGATCCGGGAATACAGAGGGAGCTGGTCGGTGAGCTTCTCATCGATGATCCGGTTGTGCAGAGAATCCATGCGGATGAAGTTTCTCTCATCCGAGAGCGGGGCGTAGATCATCCGGTAGTACTCGATCCTCTTCTTGAACTCCCTGACCGCCTCCTCTTCCGTGACGTCCGCGAACTCCGGGGCCTTCACCTTCATGGCGATGCTCATGTCCACGATCTCTTCATCATTGTTGATGCATTCGATAAAGAGGATGGGGTGGTCGTTCAGACGGTCGATGAGGAGCCTGCGCCGGTCGGAGCTCACGTTTGTGGCGTCCAGGATTGCCACCTCGCCTTTGGTGTTCACATACTTTTTCGCCCAGTTGATGTTGATCATGGCGAATCGCTTCCTGAGCTCCACTGCCGCATTGTTGCCCGGATTGAAAAACTCGGCCTCCCAGGTGTTCTTGAGCCTGGCGTACTGCCTGCGGATCTGCCCGTTGTTGAATATCCGGGTGGGAATGTCGTTCTTGGTGAAAATGTCCTTGAGGCGGTAGGCGATGGTGGACTTGCCCTGGGAGGGCAGACCGACCATAACGATGTAGAGTTTCTCGTCCTTTGTGGTCATGTCCCATCCATATCATCTGCCGCAAGTGCGTACAAGAGAGGTTTCAGCCCCCACTTTGAAAACACTTGACAACCACATACCCAATAGTTAGAAGGGCATAGTCGGCTGCTGGGGGATCGTTCAACGGTAGGACAGCGGACTCTGACTCCGTCGATCTAGGTTCGAATCCTAGTCCCCCAGCCAACACTGTTTGTAAAAGATGAGGTCCCATCGTCTAGTGGCCCAGGACACCGGCCTCTCACGCCGGAGACAGGGGTTCGACTCCCCTTGGGACTACCAAATTTTACCAATGAAAAGGGGCGGTTAAGCCGCTCCTTTTCTTTTGCCTAGTGTCCGATTGCCACTGGTCGGGACTTTTGGTCGGGACTTCTGTTGGAGAGATTTTCAACTGCTAACCTCGCGTTACCGAGCGGCTTGATATATTTTTCTGTGGTTTGCAGACTCTTATGCCTCAGAATCTCTTTGATCGTCACCACAGGAACATTGCAATCGGCAAGTATGCTTGCCGCCAAATGCCGTATGGCATGAAGCCCGAACGGTTTTACACCCGCCCTCTTGCACAGGCCTGGCATAAACTGCCGCCTTACGGTAAAAGGCCTGTTGGTCTCGGGGTCAACAAACACATACTCATCATGTGCGTTTTGCTTGTGCAACAGCAGAGCATTGTACAACTTGCCTGTCATGGGAAGATCATTGTACTCCCAATTGCCATTCTTGCGTTTTCTCGTGTATAGCCTGGCTGTTCTCTCTGCGAAGTTAACATCATCCCAGCGAAGACGATAAAGCTCGCTTCTTCTCGCTGCCAGATGCACATAGCCCATCAACATCAACTTGTCTTGCCCCTGAGCTTCTTCATAGACCTTCCAGAAATCACTCTCAGGAGGAACATATCGGGGTTGTCGTTCCTCTGGGAACTTGGCAACATCGCATGGGTTAGTTTGAGGGAAAGCATGATACATTATCCCCCATTCCCATGCAGCCCGAAGGTTCTTGCGGTCCTTATTCGCTGAATAACCGGATCTGGCCTTATTCTGTTCCATAAGATATTTGAGAACTGTTGCACGATCCAGCTTATGAACAGGAAGCATTGGGTCCACGCTTTTAAAGAATAGCCTGAAACACCTGCGCTTCTCATCAAGAACCTCCTTGACAAAATGGGACCCTGCAAATTCAAGATACTTATTCGCCCAATCAAGTAGGGTCCAAGAGGCCGTAGGGGTCGATAATTCTTCTACGGTTTTTGATCTTATTTCCGCCTCCCATGCCAGCGCCTCTTTCTTGCTGCCGAAGACCTTGTAATACCTCTTGCCCTGGCGCATTACTTCCGCCACCCACTCGATCCTGTTGCTCTTTTTTCTCTTGTACGGCATGACTTTTCCTCCGAATCGTTTCCGCTATTAAATTTTCGAAGAACAATATTCGGCGTCCCAGCCTTATACCGCCAAGGTCTTCATAATGAAGGCGAACGGTATTTATGTCAAGACCAAGAAATGACGCAACATCTTTTGCCTTCACTACCTTGCCAAGCTCTTCTTCCAATCCCTTTGTCGTGTTTGATTCAAGTTGCATTTTTTCTCTCCCTACTACTATATTCTACGGGAGTGAAATTTTTTGAGCGTTTGACGATATTTCTCAGCCCAATAAAATAAAGGCGATAGATGGATTCCATTTTTTGACCGAGAGAATGAAGTATAAGATAATCTCTTTCCCGATAAATTTTTGGATAAAGGTTTACATGTAGAGAGCAGATTATATTTCTTATCTCCCTCGAAAGGGGCCTGCTGGTTTTCTTTTGATAAGCTAATATCACACAAGGAATTATGTTTTTACATGTGATATGAACAAGGAAAGGCGTTTTCAGATTTAATTTATACAGAAATACTATATTAGAAGGCGGCGTTTCATTATTCAAAAATGATGACATGAAAGCGACCGTTTTTACTTAACAGTTCCTGAAAAACTTGTGAAACGGGAAAGCATCACCCGAGGTAGTAGCGGGTAACATCCACTCTGCTATGACCCAGTTCCTCGGAAATCTCCAAGCGGATATTTTTGTCGATATCTTTGATCTGGTCGATACTCAAGCCGGTGGCGTTAGCCGCATATTCCCGCCACTCCTTTGTGCTCAGGCCCATCACAGCCGGACACTGGATACTTTGGCCGGCCTGCTGCTGGAAAAGATTCGTAAAACGCTCATGAGCGTATTGGTGCCGCTCTCCATGGTAATGGAACCCAGGATGCCCGACCGACTGCCGGATCTTGTCAAGTGTTTTATAGGCAAAATCCTTGCCCTGGGCGAGAGATTTCTCAGGCGGGATCAGGGATCGCCAGCCCCGGCTCAACGCGAACTCTTTCGCTTCTCTCAAAACTTGTCGCTGGTGATCGCTGACAATCGGGATCTCTCGCGGCCGGCTGTTCTTGGGCAGATCGCCTTTGGTTATTATCAGCCTGGGCGCATCAGGATCTTTTTCTACTATCTTGATCGCAAAACTCTCACGCGCTCGGAGCCCAAAGGCCTCTTGGAGCCTCAAGGAGTGATACAAGGCCATGCTCCGGGGATCATCCTGGCCCTTGCCATATACGGCATCGATGACAGCGGCTGATGCCTCCCGGCTGTTGCTCTTGTCGGACGTGTCCACCGGACCCCTGCTGAGTCCGTATTCTTTGGCCGATACAGCCTGATCGCCCTTGCCAAAATATCGGAGAACAGTATTGAGAGCGGATACCCTGTCCGCTGTGGTCGCGGGGAAGAGATCCCCGTTTTCGCGGCGTTCTTGAAGAGAGTCAAGGTACTGCTCAATTCTTGGCTTGTCGATTTCTGACAGCGTTTTTAGGCCGGTTTCGTTGCGGAGGTCGTTGAGCATCGTCTTCACCGCAGAGGCAAGGCCATCACCTCGATTATCCCATCTGGACACAGCCCCGCCCACATACGCGGCTTTTGCATTGGTGCTGATCTTATGCGGCCTGCTTACTCTCATAGTACCTCCTTCGTGCTGGTGGTGCTTGTGGTGCAAAAATCCTGGAGGGGAGGCATTACGCCTCCCCTCCAGGGGTGGAACCAGGTGTGGGCGCGTTCTCCTGTAAAAGCCGCTCCTGCCTGCGTTTCAACGCTCGGCTAGGATTGATCTTTATGTTCAGGTGCGCCCGATCTCTAAACTTCTTTAGGCTCAAGGCATGGTTATAGATCGTCGTGGCAGATAGCCCCTTGTTGCTCAGATGCCTCATATACGCCGTATAATGGTCCTGCCGGAGCTGGTTGATACGCTCCAGTCGAAATTTACGCCCGCAGAACTCCAGCCAGCCGATGATGTGCTGTTCTCTCTGCCGGTCATATCTCGTTATCTCGCCCTTGCGTTTCCTCGGCGCAACGCGCCGCCCCTGCTGATGGAAATCGTTCGTGATATTCATAAGTTTACCTCCTTTCCGTGCTGATTTTCTTAAAAGCAAGACCTCTTTCAAGCCAGCCAGGGTGCTGGTTTGCGGCAAGGCAGCCGTGTATATGGGATCAGGGCACTGTCCTGTTCAGGAGATTGTGCTCTGTTGTCGGGGGGTCAGGCTCGCCAGGGAGTCAACAATGAGCTCCAGGCAAGCAGGAGATAGGGAAGCGTATTTCATGCATCTTTCATGCAGGAAATATCATGCAAATCATTTGATAGCGCTCGTCTACGACTCGCTCTTGTTAGCTTCGCAACAAGAGCGAGTCATGGCTTGTGCATTAACACAGTGGAGGTGTTAATGGCCGTTCGACTTTGTCTGGATTATTTTTTGATTATCTTGGATTCTCACTCATGGGCAGGAGGCCCAAGAGCATCATCATGCATACCGCACATCATTGCCTTGTGGCGAAGAAGTGCTCACTTAAACATTTGTAGGGGTTACCTGAAAACTTCTTTATCAGGAACTACTTTTACCGCTCGGTGGCGGCTCAATGACTGTTATAAACAGTCAAGGATATGTTATGTTTTGTATATAAGCATATTTCAAAATAAATGTCAAGGACTTTTAGGACATACCTAAACATTCTTGCGGTCGACGGCCAGATGGGTGAGGTGCGATTCGATCTCCTGCTTGCCCATGTCTCTGGGATGCCGCATGTGGTGATAACTGATGAATCTCTTTATCCAGGACAGATACGACCGCTAGGTTTTGAGGAAGTAGTGTTTTCTGCGCAGCACATTGACGATGACTGCAAAAGGGTTTTGGTCCCCGGTGTTCTCGTTCACCATCGGGCCTCTTCACGATAACGAAATATCAATATACAAGTCTTGGAATTAAATCCTTATAATTTTAATGAAGAAATGATATAAATACAAAAGTGAAGAAATGAGGACGATGCTAACAAGCATTCTATTTTCTTTATACTGCCGCAAAAGTTGCTATATAGCAGCTTTTGCGGCAAGGATGCAGTAGAGTAACTTGTTAGGCATAGCCAGGTTGAAATACCATTAAACAAAAAAGAGGGGGGATTTTATGGCTGACTACAAGTTTGATGGAAAGGATCTTCGGGATCGACGGGGTATAAAAGTTGGTGTTCTGGATGGCAAATACATACGCGATTCTCATGGAGTTAAAGTAGGAGAGATAGATGGTAAATATCTTCGAGATTCCCATGGTAAAAAAGTGGCTGAGTTCGATGGAAAAGTTATTCGTGATTCTAGTGGATCAAGAATCGGAACATTGGATGATATTAAGAAATATATTGATGGCATCGGAGGCACTTCTATTGTGGGAATGTGGGTTTTTCTCGTTAGATAAAATAATTATCAAGAGGTGGTAAGTATGGAGCTCAAAACAAATTTCAAACAATGGGCTTGTTCTCTTTCTGGATGTGACGGTGGAAATCCCAAAGCAGATATTTGGATATGTGGAATCGAGTGGGGGTACAATAAGAATGATAAAACCCAAGAAGAGTATTATAAAGTGGACCTTCCACAGGAAATAGCAAATGGAGAGTATTATCCTTCGGAGAAATATAAATGGAAAGACTCTCTAGAGTATCCATACGGGAGGAATGTTGCAAAGTTATATTCTGCAATAATTGGTGAGAAAGTCAGTGATTATAAGAAAGTTGCAGATAATCGTACTGGCTCAGAAATATTTAAAATGAACCTGTATCCAATTGCATTTAACAACACAGATGAGCAGCTATGGAAAAAGTACCGTTTAAATGAAGTGACGGGTTTTGAGGAAAAGAATTTGTTTAAGACGTGGTGTTACTTACACAGGTTCCCAGCAATATCACGCTTTGTTAATGAGAATAAGCCGAAGTTAATAATTGGAACAGGAATCAGTTATCTAACAGATTTTTTTGTATGTTTCGCTGGTGATAGAGGTGTTAATACGACCATTAATTTCGGCGAGATATTGCAGGAATCAGGTATGGGTAAACTTGTAAGGAGGACATATTTTTGGGCAAAATTAATAAATGGAACTACTCTAGTCGTTATCCCGTTCTTTTCAGGTTCATACGGATTGAATAGTGATTTCCTTATCCAAGAAACAGGCTTAAGAATCAAAGAATTAATTGCCTAACCACGGCATGCACACGGACGCGGGCTGCCGCCCGCGCCGGTGATGCCGGCCGTTATAGGTAAATGAATATGAAATTAAATTTAAGAATCAATGATTGTCCTATCAATTTAGGCAAAGAGTTAAATAAAGCAGAATTGAAAAAATACAATTTCAAAAAAGCTGGATTTTTTGATCGTTTACTTATCAAACCCAATCAAGATCAAATAATTTGGTGGGCAAAAAATTGTAGTCTAAGATATTTAGATGATAATTTTCAGAATGCAATACATCCCATGCTAGACACTAAAGCTGGCACAGAAATGATGTTTGGAACCTCTGCTTATTTATGGTTCGAAGAAGACATATTAATTCGTCTCACTTTCCAGATAATTCAAAACAAAATGATTGCTGAAATAGCTTTGAAAAAACTTGAGGAAAAGCTCAACGAGTTGATAGGTGCTCCTACGACATCAGAACAACCTTTTATAACTTGGGAAACAGATAATCAGAAACTTGTAATAGAATATCCTCAGCGAATGCATGGATATATTCATCTAATGAATAAAAACCTATAACAAGGCAATCCAGCGGATGCTACCGCACCGCTGATTTTTTTCGTTCGCCTGTCCTGCAGAAAGATTTGATGAGATATTTTTCAAAGGAGGTTAATAATGAGCAAATGCCCAGAATGTGGTTTTAAAAACCTTAAAGAGGCCGATACATGTGCATACTGTGGTGCAAAACTAACAGATAATGAAGAAGATTATTCGTATGTTTCGACATATAAGACATCAAGGTTCTTGATGAAGGTTATATCTTTTAGTGGATGGATTATACTAATCATCTCTCTCCTCTTCACGCTTGGGACTTGTTCTGGCGGTTCCAACTTTGAATCAACTATCCAACTTCTTTTCTACATCCTGGGAATATATTTGGGTTTAACAACAATTATATTCGGGCAGGTTACTAGAGCTGTACTAGATTCTACTGATTATCTAGGTGAAATTCTAGAAGTATTAAAATCAAAAAAGTAAGTATTTAATAGCATATGACATCCAGGTAAAGATACGCCTTTGGCGAACAAACTAATCCAGCGGACGGCTTACAGCCGCCGCTGATCCGCACGTTGAGCAATGAAGAGTCAAAGAAGCTTCTTACCGATAAACAGCTGGGGGTATTAATATGAAAAAACTACTTGTCACAGTCCTCATTGTACTAGGAGTTTCTGGCGCCTATTTCGCTTTGTATCAACAAGGGAAGAAGCCGCTCATAGTCTTTCTCCTTATATTCTCTTATCGTCTATCCTGCCGGGTTCGTCTACCTCGGCTTATCTGCTTTCCCTTGAGCGCCCCTGTGAGCCCCGTGGTGACGTTCGAGGGGATGGAGAGGGCAACGGGTTAATCTTGCCCCGGCCCTGCCGATAGGGTATATGTAGTGCGTTGTTTTGATTGGTGCAATACTTTGGAGGTATTGTATGAATTACAGGAAGGCGGTTGTCAGTCTGTCTCAGCCCAAGCTGATCATGAATTACACGGCTGAGAATTTCGTGAAAGAGTATGTCGAGAACGGCGCAAGAATCCTTAATGCCGGTTCATCGTCGGTTCGGTTCGGTTCCAACTGTGTCAATGTGGACATCCAGGACGGCTCCGGCGTAGACGTGGTGTGCGACATCCACGACATACCGGATACGCTCGGAAGGTTCGACATTATCATCTGCACCGCAGTCCTGCAATACTGCGAGAATCCACAGAAGGCCGTATCCGAGATGTACCGGGTGCTCAGGCCGGGAGGTTACATATACGCAGATGTGCCGTGGGTCCAGCAATATTGCCCGTGCGCCCCTGACAGATTCAGGTTTTCCGAACAGGCAGTGAGGGAGATGTTCTCACGTTTCGAGATTGTAAAACTCGCCCCGTCAGTTCGTCCCGGTTCAGCGTGGGTGTTTCTCGGCTGTGCCATTATGCAGGATTTGACGAGGAACAGGTATATCAATTTTGCCCTCGCCCTTCTGTTCAAGGCCATGCTCTACCCGTTCAAGTGGATAAAGACTGCGGAGGAAAGCAAGCTGGCTGGAGGGTTCTATGTTGTTGGAAAAAAGCTTTAGCGCCAGCCAGCCGTGCCACTTGCGGTGATCCGTGATGCGGGAGGGTCCGGTGTTTCCGCGCCCGTTCCGACGAGGGTAATATCCGCACCTATATCATCTCCGCCCTTGCCTGTACCGTCACAGCTCCCGCCCGTTTTAGTGGCAAAGTCAGCGATTGTTACCCCGCCACCCATGCACATTAATGCCCGTGTGCCAGCGTCGGAGGAACTTTCAGCGAGTTCCGAACTGAGGCTTGCTGAGCTAAAATCAGATCTTGACGGAATGTACCGCCCGCTCGAAAGACTTGCACATTTGCATGCACCATCTGCGAAAAGTCGGTTAGAGCGAATCTCACACGCAATTGAGATAAGGGAAGAAATGCTAAGGGCTGCCGCTGACCACGACCACGAAAAGGCTGTGATAGCAGCGGGTAGACTACTTGAAATCGTCCCGAAACACACTGACGGAATCCGTACACTGCGTGAGTCAGGGCAGATTTTCTACTTGCTGCGCCAATCTCTTTACAAAGTTACTGCATCCCTCGTATCAAAAGAGCCAACACAGGCAACCTTTGAGGCTGTATCGTTTGAAGTCGCCGGCACTCCCGGCGAAAAAAATGAAAAATTGGTGCGATACATTCAACAAGGTCTGACCGAACTTGGGCATTACCATGACGCAGTTGATGGTAAGGCTGGATCCGGCACCACAGACGCACTTGTTGAATTTCAAAAATCAACGGAAGCATCAGGGAAATTGACAATCTCCGATAACACCGCTAACGAAATAGCGAAAGCCTTAGCTTTAAAGAAAGCAGTAAAGGAATGGAAAGAGAAAAAGTTTTTTGAGGTCAATCGCGCTCGAGAATTGGCACAGGCCGCAGTTGACCTTGATCCAAGATTTGAACGTGCAAGGCGACTCGCTGATGATCTAGACCAAGCTCATGAGGCAATTGCGCTACTGTTGAGCACTAACGTGATTAAACAGGGGCAGCTGATTATAGGGATGGCCGCATCAATCCATGATTCGGCTGCATCCGCTTTGGCCGATGCAGCGACTTCCAGGTACGGATCAGTTAGTGTGACTTATGCTATAATGGAGCCAATCCTCGACAAGATTCGGCGATTGCTTGGATCAATGCAAGAAGACGTAGATGAATCAATGAGACTCATCGGGACATATAAGGGTAATCGTTCGAAAGAATACCTTGCTGAACTTAAGGAGTTTTCTCAGGTCGTTAGAACTGGTACTGATGCGCTGCTAGTACCGACAGGAAACCTCATGCAATTCCGACAGGCTGCGAATGACACTGTGCAAGAGTTCAAACGTATACAGTCGCGGATAGAAACATTTGTTCCAAATTCGGCAGAAATTGAGGAGTCTATTGCTGGGCTTACAAAAATATTCAGCGAATACCCAATTTTCGATTATCAAGAAACTGAGAAGGTTATCGACGCGCACATTGATCTTTACAGGATATAGAACACTGCCCAACAAGGCAAATGCACTCGGACGGCAAAAGGCGCCGCTCGTTCCTCGCTCTGTATTTTGCCGCCGGTGATTTGCGGCGTTACAACCAGAAACTTATATTAGATTAGAAAGGCATCTTGGTTGTGCATCCTACCTGGAAATCCTTATCAGGCCAAAAGGGGCGGGAATTCGATTCTCCCGTTCTTCCCCTCATTGTCCGATCATGGCTTCGTGGCAATATTAGCGCCTACAAAGCCTTTGCCCGGAAACCAAGTGCCCGGAAAGTGCCCGGAGCCACCTGTAAAGCAAGGCATGGAGCCAAGGGAATTGGGTTCAAATCCCCGCTTTACTTATATGGTATGGAAATTATTTGTTAAGCCAATAGGATCTCTTGATCCACTTGTGCGCTAGAAATGGCAAATACCTGACTGAAGCTAAATTATGTTAGCTACAATCTCAGCATACAACAAACTTCAAAAAGGAGAGCAACCGTCATATCGAGATTTGATTCTACCCCAGGCGAATTATTTGTAAACAGACTGTAAACAGGTGCCCGCAAAGCTAGGCCCAGAGCGGTCATTTGGTGGGTTCGAATCCCACACCTCCCACATACCATCTTCTATTTCGATCTTAATAAGCTTGACAATAACCATTATGATAATATAATTACACTAACGTATTTATTTTATCAAGGAGGGTGATTATGAACTTCAATACCAAAACAGTCGCCCGTATTCTCGGATTAACAACCAGACAAATTGGTTATTGGGACAAAACAAATCTGATCAAGCCCTCGGTGCAAGAAGCTGCCGGGTATGGAAGCGTCAGGTTATATTCGTTTTCTGATCTCATCCAGCTGAAAGTAGCCAAGGCGCTCAAGGATGCGGGTATCAGTATTCAGAAAATGAGAAAAGCGCTCATTTACCTGGAAAAGAATATGCCAGATATCGATAAGCCCCTGGCGAACCTCAAATTCTTATCTGATGGGGAATCGATATTTGTCATTACCAAAGATAAAAAAACGATAATCGATACACTCAACCGTGGTCAGGTGGTGTTCACGTTCCTCCTGGACGACATCATTAATGAACTCAAAGGCACCGTGAGGCCCTTCTACAGTCATCGAAAGTACGAGGTAAGTTGCAAGGGGCGGAAATATTCCGTTATACTCCATGAAGATACCGAGGATGGTGGCTATTGGGCAGAATGCCCTGAGATCCCGGGATGCGTGTCTCAGGGCGATACTATCAGAGAAACCCTTGAGATGATCAAGGACGCTATAGATGGATGCCTTGATGTGATCAGACAGAATGAGAACATCTCCAAGGCCTTATGAAGGGACTTCATAATTTAAAGCCTGAGAAAGTCGTCAAGGCTTTCGAAAGAGCTGGCTGGGAAGTGAAGAGACAAACAGGAAGTCATGTCATATTAGGCAAGGAGCATTATCCGTCGATATTGACCGTTCCAGTTCATAAGGGCAAGCCCCTCAAACACGGTTTACTTTGCAAGCTCATTGAGATCTCCGGGTTAACTGAAGAAGAATTCCTTTCGTATTACAAATAGAGATGGCTACGGTCCGGAGAGTGCCTTGAAGCACCTGTAAAGCAAGGCATAGAGTTTGGAAGGTGGAGTTTAAATCAACGGATAAGTTGCCCTAAGGTAACCATATAGAATTATAATCCATCTTCATGTTCCCTGGTCGTAAATCTGGTCGGGACTTATCATTCAAAAAGCGGTCTTAACGGGGATCAAGTCATCTAAAATTGGCGGTATAAGGCGTCACAGTGCGCTCTCACGCCGGAGACAGGGGTTCGACTCCCCTTGGGACTACCAGACAGGCCCTGGAAGCTGTTGCTTTCAGGGCCTTTGCTTTTCATCCACCCACGCAGTGATCCCATTTCCCTCAACCAT
>Ga0302242_1002056_pt1 | contig 13257 bp, 14 predicted proteins | sample AAG_UR_Lys_MG_FD_193510 | JGI IMG/M metagenome (GOLD analysis project Ga0302242, IMG submission 193510) | Enriched activated sludge microbial communities from anaerobic digester in WTTP, New Holstein, Wisconsin, United States - AAG_UR_Lys | ecosystem: Engineered > Bioreactor > Anaerobic >... | reverse complement strand
CACTATTATGCCGTTGCGCTCCACGCGCAGGCGGTAGTACTGGCCGGACAGGTCTCCCGGCAGGCGCGCGGTCCAGAGGCCTTCGGCGCCGGGCGTCATGTCGAACTTGCGGGGTTGCGGGTCCTGCGGGGTGTTCTTAACCAGCACGGCCACGTTAAGGGCCGCAGGCGAGAAGGCGGAGAGGACGGTTTCTGTGGATGAGAACGAGGCCCAGAATTTTGCGTCGGGGTTCAGCTCGTCCAGCGTTCTGCCGGGCCAGACCTGCGTGGCGGCGCGGCTGTCCTTGAAGGCGATTGTCCACGCCCCGGAATTAAGCTCCGGAGAACCTGGTTTTATTTTGATGCCAGGCTCCAGATAGGCCACGCGCCCGCTGTGCCCTGAACCTGCGAAATGTATGTGTTTTATCGGTACGGGTTTTCCTCCGAAACGGAGGGCAAGCCCCTTTTTCTTTACCGAAGTGGGGTTTTCCGGGGAATAGAAGATGACGCGCAGATTGTCGGGGGCGTCGCAATATGCGGCGGGTATGGCAGATGGCGTCTCTGGCGTTTTGGCATAGACAGACTTGTCGGATTGCGCCAGCCAGACTTCCGGGCCTGCAGCGGGGTCGCAGTAGCGGTCTGGCTCGTCTTTGTCGGCCCAGTTGCCCTTGCGCGGCAGAAGCCCCAGCTTCTTTCCGTACAGCCCAAGCTTTTCCGTGTTGATGCGGAAGACCAGCCCGTAGGTGTCGCGGTCAACGGCATAGGAATCGAAGCCCGGTTTTTTGTCGGTTTCGTTCCACACCCAGAGCTTCCAGCCCTGATAATCCCCGGAGGGGCGGTTATAGTGTATGGTCAGCATTTGAGCCGTGGCTTGGCCGTGCGCCGCAAGAAGGGACGAACACAATAGCAGGGCCGCAACGCATTTTATCATTATAAAGAATACGGGGCCGTCCGTCTTGTGCGCGCCGGACAGCCCCGTTGTTTTTTCAAAACAGCTTACTTCTTAGCGCTTGCCGGCTTCTTCACTTTCGCGGCCGGAGCCTGCTTGGGCGCTTCCGTTTTCGAGGGTTCCTTGACCTGCGCGGGTTCGGCGGCGGGCTTCTCTATGTCGATGAGCTCGGCTTCGAACACCAGCGCCGCGTTGCCGGGGATGACGGGCGGGTTGCCCATTTCCTCGTAGGCTGAGGAGGCGCTGCAGTAAATCTTGGCCGTGCCGCCCTTCTTCATGGCGGCTATGGCTTTCTGCCAGCAGGGTATGACGCCGTCCAGCGGGAAGGTGACGGGGGTGCCGCGCTGGCGGGAGCTGTCGAAGAGCTTGCCGTCGCGCAGTTTGCCTTCGTAATGCACCTTCACCATGTCCTTGGGCTCGGGGGAGGGGCCAGTGCCTTCCTTGATCTGCTTTATCCAGATGCCTTCGCCCAGCTTCTGCACGCCGGAGGCGCTGGTTTCCTTGGCAAGGAACTGCTCGGAGGCGGTTTTTTCGGTGGCCGCTTTGGCTTTCCAGCGGGTGACGCCGAGTTCCTGTATTTTCTGCAGGTAGTTGGAGAGTTCGGTCTCGGATTTCTTGCCCATGGCGGCGTCTTCGACGCCCTTGAGCACCTGCTTCAGCTCGTCCTTGGACAGGTCGTAGGCGCCCAGGTTGCGGGCGGTGAGGAAGCCCAGGGTGTAAAGAGTGTCCTTGTCTGCCTTGGCGGTGTCAGCCGCCGTGGCGAACGCCGGAAACAGCAGCGTTGCGGCCAGCATCAATATCGTTTTTTTCATGTTTTCTCCCTAATTAATATCCCTTAATTAAGTCTTCGCTAATAATACCAGTTTTGCCTGGTTTTTCGCTATTCTTCGGCCATGAACGGATAGCCGTATTCATGGGGCGGGGCGAAGGTCTCTTTCACCGCGCGGGGAGACACCCAGCGCAGCAGGTTCAGCATGCTGCCGGCCTTGTCGTTTGTGCCGGAAGCGCGCGCGCCGCCGAACGGCTGCTGGCCCACGACAGCGCCGGTGGGCTTGTCGTTGATGTAGAAGTTGCCGGAAGCCTGCCACAGCGCGGCGGAGATTTTTTCTATGTTGCGCCTGTCTGTGGCGAACACCGCTCCGGTGAGCGAGTAGGGGGAGGTGGTGTCGCACAGCGCCAGCGCCTCGTCAAGCTTGGAGTCCTCGTAGGCGTAGACTGACACTACCGGCCCGAATATCTCCTCGGCCATGGATTTGTAGTGCGGCGCCAGCGCCTCTATGACCGTGGGCTGCACGAAGTAGCCCTTGGAGTCGTCGCAGGCTCCGCCGCAGACTATCTTGGCATCGGGCGAATTTTTTGCGTCGTCTATGTAGCTCTTGATGTTGTCGAAGGAGGCCTTGTCTATGACGGCGTTTATAAGGTTGCGGAAATCCTCCACGCCGCCCATCTTGACAGTTTTAATCTCGTCGCAGAGCATCTCGCGCAGTTTCGGCCACGCGGATTTCGGCGCGTACACGCGGCTTGCCGCCGAGCATTTCTGTCCCTGATACTCGAAGGAGCCGCGTATTATGGCTATGGCGGCGGCGCGCATATCGGCGTCTGGGTGGATGAAGATGAAGTCCTTGCCGCCGGTTTCGCCCACGAGGCGGGGGTAGTTGCGGTACTTTGCCACGTCGCGGCCTATTTTGGACCACATGGACTGGAAAACCTTCGTGCTTCCGGTGAAATGCACTCCGGCCAGGTCCGGGTGGGAGAGTATGGGGTCGCCCACTTCGGCTCCGGAACCGGTCACCATGTTGATGACGCCGTCGGGCAGTCCAGCGGCGCGAAGCGCCTGCATGGCCTGCCAGCCGCTGAACACGGCGGCCGAGGCGGGCTTCCACACCACCGTGTTGCCCATTATGGCGGGCGCGGTAGGCAGGTTGGCCGAGATGGCGGTGAAGTTGAACGGAGTCACCGCGAAGATGAAGCCGTCCAGCGGGCGCTGTTCTACGTAGTTCCATATGCCCTTGGCGGAGACAAGCGGCTGCTGGGCGTAAATCTGTTCGGCATAATAGACATTGAAGCGCAGGAAGTCCACCAGTTCGCAGGCGGAGTCTATTTCGGCCTGGAAGGCGTTCTTGGAGAGGTTGAGCATGGTGGCCGCGTTCATGGAGGCACGCAGGGAAGTGGAGATAAGCTCGGCCGCCTTCAGGAAAATGGAGGCCCGTGCGTGGAAGGGCATTGCCGCCCACTCGCGGCGGGCTTTCAGCGCGGCGTTGACGGCCTGCGCGGTCTCCGCTGCGCCCGCCTTGTGGTATTTCGCCAGCACGTGCCTGTGCTCATGCGGGCAGACGGCCTCGCCGAACTTGCCGGTGGTGATTTCCTTGCCGCCTATGTAGAGCGGTATCTCGGCTTTTTCGGAGCGGAACTGCTTAAGCTTTTCCTTGAGGGCGCGCTTCTCGGCGGAACCGGGGGCATACTGCAGCACCGGCTCGTTTATGGGGTGGGGTATATTGGGTTTTCCGTTCATGTAATCCTCCGGCTGGCGGTCGTTACCGGACCGTGCCTTTGTCGGAAAAATTATACATAACGCGGGGCGTTCGCGGCAGGGTTTTGCTCAGGACTGCAAAGCTGATGGTCAAGCGAACAGCAGTATCGGGAGCAGGAAGGCCAGCAGTATAAGGAAATAAACTGCGGTTTTGAGCAGCATAAGCCGGAAGTGGATAGCGGCAAGCGCGGATACAGCCACGGCGGGCGAGTGCTTGCGCAGTATGCGCGCGGCCATGAAGCCCAGCAGCGCGAAAAACATCACAAGCGCGGCGGCGGCATAGCCGTTCTGCCGGCCCAGCGCCTTGCGCGCCTCGGCCGCGAACGCGGTGCCCGACACTTTACGCAGTTCCGCTTCCGCCGGCGGTGTGGCAACCATGTTGTTGAGGGCGGAGGCCACCCGCTCCAGTATTATGCGCAGGGCCTCGCCAATACGGCAGAGCAGGCGTTGCGCCGCTTCGATGAGTATCAGTGCGCCCAGGCCCAGAACGCAGGCCGAGCCATAGTACACGGCGTCGGATACGGCCAGCGCCATGTTCAGCACGGCTGGCACATGGTCCAGCCGCAGGGACTTATAGGTTAGGAAAGCGCAGAAAGCCGCGCAGGCAAGCGTAAGCGCCGCGTAGCAGGCGGAGGCTAAAAGCAGGTTCCCCATCAGCCGGGGACGCGGTTGTGTCTCGGTTTGCAAATCAGTGGTGGCCGCAGGCGCCGTGTCCGCAGCAGCCGCCGCTATGCGGGCAGCAGCCGGGCTCGTTTCCGGAGGAAGCCTTGTTCAGTCCGGGGATATCGTCGGAAACCTTTACCACCCGTTTGAGCTTCTTGTCGTATATGTATTTGCCGGTCGCTTTTTCCTGGGCGGCGGTCTGTTTTTCTGCGGGTTTTCGGGGCATTGGTTTATAAATTTAAAACGCGCCCACCAAGAATCGAACTTGGATCTCTAGCTCCGCAGGCTAGCACTCTATCCATTGAGCTATGGGCGCTGTTTTACTTATCGCATGCGGCGGTGCCGCATGCAAAATGACGACTATTTCAGGTGCTTCGCGATCAGTTTGTTCATCTCGAACATGCTGACCTGTTTCTTGTTGTCGAATATGGCTTTCAGGGCGTCATCGGAGTTGATCATGCGCTTGTTGGCGTTGTCCTGAAGATTGTTCTTCTTTATGTAAGCCCACAGTTTCTTGACCACTTCGGTGCGGGGGAGGGGTTTCTCGCCCACGATGGCGGCCAGAGCCGTATCGGGCTGCATCGGCTTCATGAATGCTGCGTTTGCTTTAGCCATTGATTTAACTTCTCCTTTTTCTTTTTGTTAAATTCGGCTGCGCCCTATCGGGCCAGCAGCCAAAATTTCTTTTGAACAGCCGGAGCTGAATTTCTCGAAGTTCTTGGCGAACATCTGCGCCAGGTCCGAGTACTTGTTCATGTACTCCGTTCTGTCCTTCCAGGTCTGTTCCGGCCGGAGCAGTTCGTCCGGCACGCCTTCGCACCGGGTCGGCAGTTCAAAGCCGAAAACAGGATCCTTTATGTATTGTACATTATCTAGACGCCCTTCCAGAGCATTATTGAGCATGGCCCGGGTGTATTTTATGCTGATTCTCTTGCCCACGCCGTAAGGCCCGCCCGTCCAGCCGGTGTTCACCAGCCAGCATTTGGCGCCGTATTTGAGCATCTTCTGCTTGAGCAGTTCGGCGTATACGGAGGGGTGGTGCACCATGAACGGCGCGCCGAAGCAGGTGCTGAAGGTGCTCTGGGGCTCTTTGATGCCTATTTCCGTCCCGCTCACCTTGGCTGTATAGCCGGAAATGAAGTGGTACAGGGCCTGGTCGGCGGAGAGGCGCGCTATGGGGGGCAGGACGCCGAAGGCGTCGCAGGTGAGCATCACTATGTTTTTGGGATGGCCGCCTTTTTTCTCCGCCACGGCGTTGTCTATGAATTCCAGCGGGTATCCTGCCCGCGTATTTGCGGTGATGGAGGGGTCGTTGAGGTCCATTGCGCAGGTTTCGGGGTCCATGGGCACGTTTTCCATGACCGTGCCGAAGCGGCGGGTGCAGGCGTAAATCTGGGGTTCGGCCTCGTGCGAGAGGTTTATCACTTTGGCGTAGCAGCCGCCCTCGAAATTGAAGATGCCCTCGTCGTTCCAGCCGTGCTCGTCGTCGCCGATGAGTCCGCGCGTCGGGTCTGCGGAGAGGCTGGTCTTGCCGGTGCCGGACAGGCCGAAGAAAAGCGCCGTGTCCCCGGCCTTGCCCATGTTGGCGGAGCAGTGCATGGAGAGCGTGCCTTCAAGCGGCAGGAGGTAGTTCATTATGGTGAACACGGACTTCTTCATTTCTCCTGCGTAGGCCGTGCCGCCGATGAGGACAGTTTTCTCCGCGAAGTTCAGCGTGATGAAGGTGCCGGAGGCCGTGCCGTCCTTCTTGGGGTCGGCAAGGAGCGAGGGGGCGCACATTATGGTGTAGTCGGGGCGGAAATTGGACAGCTCCGCGCGCGGAACCTCCATGAAGAGGTTGTTTGCGAAAAGGTTGTGCCACGCCAGCTCGTTTATGATGCGCACTTTCAGGCGGGAGCGCGGGTCGGAACCCACATAGCAATCGCGCACGTATACTTTGCGCTTCTCGAAATGGGCGCGCATCTTTTTCAGCAGGCCCTCGTACTTCTCCGGGGTGATGGGCGTGTTGCCGCCTTCCCACCACACCTTGTCCTGGGAAGAGGGCTCTTTAACTATGAATTTGTCCTTGGCGGAGCGGCCGGTGTGCTTGCCGGTCAGCGCGACCAGGGCGCCGCCTTCGGCTATTTTCGCCTCGTCGTTGAGAATCGCGTGGCGGTACAGCTCCGGCACTGGCAGGTTCCAGTGCTGTATTCCCGTCTTCTTCATGCCGTGCGCTTCCAGCCCGGCTTCGCTTTTGACTCCGCAGCAATCGGTTTTCACAGCCATGATCGTGTTACCTCTTTTGTTCCTAGTTTTATGGTTTTGGGCGCGGCGGGGTCAAGCGCCCAGCAGATGCGGCGCGCCCCTTCCACCACGTCGGCCTTCGGGCCGCAGTAGCTAAGGCGCAGGTGGCCTTCCATGCCGAACTCGCTCCCCGGCACGGTCACCACTAGCGCTTTTTCCAGCAGGAAGGCGCAAAGTTCATTGGAGCTCATGCCGCAGGCCGAAAAATCCGGCAGGGAGTAAAATGTCCCTTTTGGCATGCGCAGCTTTATCCTGGAGCATTTAGCCAGCTCGGCGGCCAGGGCGTTGCGCGTGTCCTGGAGGGCGGCGCGCAGCTCGCCTACGCAGTCCTGCGGGCCGTCCAGCGCGGCGGCGGCCGCGGTCTGCGAGAGGTCGGAGGGGCATGAGGTGGTCTGGCCCTGCAGGCGGTTCATCACCGCGACAAGCTCCGGATTGCCCACGGCCCAGCCGATGCGGAAGCCGGTCATCCCGTAGAGCTTTGAGATGCCGTTTATTACCACTATAAAGGAATCCGTTTTGGTGAAGCCGTAGCAGGCGGGGGCTTTCATCCCGTCGAACACCAGCTGGTGGTAGATGTCGTCCATCACCAGATAAATGCCCTTCTTCTCGCAGAAGCGCGCGGCCTCGGCTATCAGGGCTTCGGAATAGACCTCGCCCGAGGGGTTGTTGGGGCTGTTAAGTATTATGGCGCGCGTTTTGTCGGTGACGGCGGCCTCGATATCCTGCAGGCGCGGCTCGAACTGGCCGGGCTGGGGCCGCACTATGACGGGCTTGCCGCCCACCAGGCGCACCATGTCGGGGTAGCTCACCCAGTAGGGGGCGGGAAAAATCACCTCGTCGCCGGGGTTAACGGCGGCCATTAGGAAATTGTAGAGCGCCTGCTTCGCGCCGCCGGAGACCAGCACGTTTTCCGGCTTGAAAGTTTTGCCGTACTGCCGTTCCGTGTAGGAGAGCACGGCTTTTTTCATCGCCTTGGTGCCGCCCACCGGCGTGTACTTCACTTTGCCGGACTGCACTTTTTCGAGGGAGGCTTTTTGCGCGGCGGGCGGCATGGGGGACTGGGGTTCGCCTCCGCCCAGATGTATGACTGGCTGGCCTTCTTCCTTCAGCTTGCCTGCCTGGGCGTTCAACTGCAAAGTGCGGGAATCGGAAATGCGGCGGGAAAGATCGCTAATATTCATGATGAAAAGAACCTGCCTGAGCAATGCTCGCGGCAACGGAAAAACAGCCGCGGCGTAATGCGATTATAAACAAATAAATCCGTTTTTCTCAATATTCGAGATCAAGCGCCGTGTTGCCTGCTGTCTTTTCTGGCCTGTGCGGCGGTGCCCTCTTCGGCGGCGCGGGCGAACTCGCGCGCCGCGAAAAGCAGTTTGCCCATGAAGTGCTCCAGATCGTTGCAGTAAGCCTCCACCATCCACCAGTTCACCTTGAGCTGGAGAGTTTTTCCCTCGCGGTGCGCGCTGCGGGAGGCGGAGCAGAACTTGTCGGCTTCAAGGCTGGAACTGCGCGCCTGGAAGACGAGGTTCTTTATTTGCGAGGAGTCGTTCGGGGCGTTTTCCTGCGCGCCTGCGCGCGCGGCGTCGCTGAGGGTTTTGACGTAGTTCTCAAAGTCCTCAAGCAGTTTCTTGAGGTCGGTCAGGTGGGTGTTGAAGTCCGGCTCAAAGGCGTCGTCGCGCACCGGCCTGTTGCGCTTCTGCTGGCGGCCTATGGCGCCGGCGCGCGCCCCCAGATTGTCCATGTCGGAGGCGGCTTTGGACAGGCGGCTTTTTATGGAGTCCAGCTGTGCACAGAGGTCTTTTATGTCAATGGTCATAGGTCACTTGGGATATGCGCCGCGCACTTTGCCTGTGACGGCGCCGAGATTAACGAATAAAATTCTTTCCCCGGTCTCGGGGTTTTTCCAGCTGAGGCTGTCGTCTGAGACGTCGCGGTTGTCGCCCAGCAGGAAAAGCGAGTCCGGCGGCACGGTGACGGAGGGCATATTGTCGCCCTGCAGTTTTTCATCCGGGCGGGTATATTGCGTGTAGGGCTCGGCAAGCTTCTCCCCGTTGAGGTAAACCCGCTTTTCGCGCACCTCCACGGTGTCGCCCTCCACCGCTATGACGCGCTTGATGAAGTCGCGCTCATGGCGGCCTTCCGGGTCGCGGAAGGCTATGATTTCGCCGCGCTGCGGCCGGCGGAGCCTGAAAATCAGCTTGTCCAGAAACAAATGGTCATTTTTGCTCAGCGTCGGCTCCATGGAGGCGCTGGCCACGTAAAACGGCTCTACGGCATATTCTTTTGCCAGAAAAAACGCGGCGGCTGTAAGCGCGGCTATGACTGCTATGCGCAACAGCTTCATGGCGGCTAAATCATTTCCCGCAGAAGTTCCGGGCGCGGCTGCGGTATGGCGACGGCGTCGGTCAGCAGGCCTTTGCGGCCCGCGACTTCAGCGCCCGCCTTTACGGCTGTTTCCACCGCCGCCACCTCGCCCGTGAAGGTGACGAACGCCTTTCCGCCCAGCGCCATGGCAAGGCGTATCTCGATGAGCTTCACCGAGGCGGCCTTGGCCGCGGCGTCTGCGGCTTCTATCAGGCTGGAGACGGAAAAGGTTTCTATTATGCCCAGAGCCTTCAGCTCCGTGGCGGAGAAGGAGCCGTAGAGCGCGGGGAAAACGTCCTCGTGCACGTTCGGTATCACGAAATTGTCCACGTGTGCGGGGCCGGCGCGGCGCACGCCCGCCTCAATGCTTGCGGTCACTTGGGCCACGTCTCCGGCTATGAGCGCGACGTATTTCCCGGGGCAGATGCTGCGGGAAAGCAGAAGCTCCACGCTGGAGGTTTTAAGCATGGTGTCGGTAACATCGAACCCTCTTGCCAGGCTGGACAGCTCTACACCACCGATAGCTTTATTCATGTTTTTCCGGCCTTTTTAGGCCCGTATCTCGATATAGCGGTTGTTTATTTCCGCAACCACGCCGCTTATGCTGGCGTGCACCGGCACGCCCAGCTCTTCGCGCTTGACGTCGGCCACTATTGCGCCGCGTGAAACCGTGTCTCCAGTCTTTACGACGGGTCGCGCCGGAGCCCCCACGTGCTGGGACAACAGCAGGCGCACCATTTTCGGCTTATATTCCGACTCGTTGAAGGCGGTCTTTTTTTCCTTGTACTTGGACAAGCCCAGCCGCATCACCAGCCGCGACACCGGAGTCTTGCGGTATTCGCGCAGGGGGTGCGGGCCTGCATGCGGGAGCCCCTTCAGACTGGAATTTTTGAAAGCTACGCCCTTGGCCCGCAGGTCGAACTTGGAGGCGGAACAGACGCTTTTTGGGTTGAGGCCCTCGGGGCAGGAGTAAAGAGTGCAGAGCGCGCATTCACAGCACAGCAGGCCGTATTCGTTGTGCATTGGCGCGTCGCCGGGGTTGAAGAGCAGGCTGCGCATGGCGCGGTGCGGTTCTATGGCATAGCCCAGCAGATAGCGCGGGCAGAGTTGCGTGCAGAATGAGCACTGGTCGCAGGCTGAACGTCCTATTTTGGAGAACACAGGGCGCTGTTCCGACTTGCGCACTATAAGGGGGTGCTTTTTAGGCAGCACTATCAGCCCGCCGGTGGTTTTGGTGACCGGCTCCGAGAAATCCGTCACTATGCGGCCCATCATGGGGCCGCCGTCTATGACGGCCATGTCCTGGTCCGGCTCGGTGCCGGCCAGTTTTATGGCTTCGGAGAAAAGCGTGCCGACAGGCAGTTTTAGCGTTATCGGGTTTTTCACTTCTCCTGTTACGGTGAGATATTTCTCCGTCACGGGGGTTTTGGCGGCCAGTGCCGCGTTGAAAAGGGTTTCCACGTTGCAGACTACGGCTCCCGCGTCCAGCGGCAGGCCCCCGGGCGGGATTACGCGGCGCGTGGTTTCGTAGACCAGGCAGTATTCATCGCCGGCAGGGTAAAAATCGTCCAGCGCGCAGACCGACACGCCTTTGCGTTTGGCCGCCGCGGCTTCCACTATTTTAATGGCGGAGGTGTGTTTTCTTTTTAGGCCGACTATGCCTTTGGCCGCGCCCACAGCCTCCATGAGCAGTTCCAGGCCGTCCAGCATCTGTTCGGTGTGGCGGGAGAGCAGTTCCACGTCCTTGTGGAGCAGAGGTTCGCATTCGGCGGCGTTGACTATCACCGTCTCGGCTTTTGAGGAAGCTTTGACGTAGGTCGGGAAACCGGCGCCGCCGGCCCCCACCACACCTGCCGAACGCAGTAGATTCGAGAATTCGTTGGCCATATTTGTATTGCGCGCGAGAAGTACATAGTAGCAAATTTCATATAATCGATGACGTGGGTGCCATACCTGATTTTTCACCTGAAAAAATAGCGGCCGCCTCGGCCGGAGACCAGCGTGCTCTAGAAGAGCTGGCGCAGGCGCTCACAGCCCCGGTCTACTATTTCTGCCTCGCCATGCTCAAAAACGGTCAGCAGGCCGAGGACGCGGCGCAGGAAGTGCTGGTGAAACTGCTCACCTCCCTTAAAAAATTCCGCGGACAGTCCGCGTTCAGCTCCTGGGTTTATTCCGTAACCTCCAACCACTGCCTTGATTTGCTGCGCAAAAATACGCGCCGCGCGGAGGTCTCGCTGGAGGATATATGCTCGGCGGGGTTCGAGCCGGGGCTGCCGCCGGAAAGCGCCGCCTCAGACGCCAGAATGGCGCTTGAAGCCGCTCTTGAAAAGCTAAGCCCCGAACATCGCGCCGTGCTTACCATGCGCGAATTGTCCGGGCTTTCCTACGGAGAGATAGCGGCGGCCCTGCGCTGTTCCGAAGGGACTGTCAAATCCCGCCTTTTCCGCGCCCGTGAGGAGCTGCGCGCCGCGCTGGAGCCGGAGTGCCAGCCGGAGCATGGCCTTTTGTCGCCTCTTGAAGAGGGAACTTTTGAGGTGCCGGAGCCGTCTTATTAGTAGAAAGGCTCCAGTATATATGACAAAGCGTTGCGGACATCTGGAAGAGGCATACAGGTTTTCTGACGGCGAACTATCGGGTTCGGCCGCCGCAGAACTGGTCGCCCATGCCGCGCAGTGCAAAGACTGCTCTGCGGCGCTGTCCGCGTCAAGGCGCGTCAAAGATTACTATGGGCTTTTCGCGGGGCTTGGGGCGCCTTCCCGCCTTTATGCCCGGGTGAATTCGCGCCTGCGCGACCTGGCCGATGACGACTGGCTTTTGTGGCTTCGCGCCATGGTGCCGGCCGGAGCGCTGGCGGTTGCCGCGCTGGGCTGCTGGCTTGTGCTGGACGAGTACGACTCTTTCCGCCTTTCAGACCTGCTGCTTGGGCATGACAACGAGGCCGTGGAAGTGCTGGGGCCGCACGAGGACCCTGTGGCGGTTTTGAAGCTGGAACCCTAAATGAAAAAGAAACTTCTTATAGCGCTGATTTTCCTGCTGGGCATCGTTGCCGGTTACAGCCTGGCCATGATAAACCAGGGGCTCAGGAAATCTCCGGTCAACCGCGACGCCGCGGCCCTGCAATCCGGCGTGAACAAGCTGGAGGCCAAGCTCAACCTGACGCCGGTGCAGAAAAAATCCATACATAAAATACTGCGCCATCGCCGTAAAGACGTGGCCCATCTTAAAAAAGAGTTCAGGCCCAAATATCTGGCCATACGCAAGGATTTGGAGCAGGACATACACGCGGTGCTTACCCCCGCACAGCGCGAAAGTTTCGACGCTTTGTCCCGTCAGGCCGAAATGCGGGAGAGCTGGGTTAAGGACACGGCGCTGACTTCCGCGGAACAGTCGGGGGGATGCGGCCCTTCCGGTTGTTTGAAGGCGTCGGAAACTCCCATTCAGGATGACGGGGACACCAACGGCTGAGCTTTTTCAGTTTGAATTCAAAAGCCCCCGTAGTTAGCGGGGGCTTCTTTTTTTACATGGGGAAGTCAGACCGGGAAAACGCAGGTGAAAACCGAGCCCTGCGCGTCGGAACGCAGCTGCACCGAGCCGCCGTGCGCCTCCATCACCTTCTTGACGTAGGCCAGCCCCAGGCCCCAGCCTTCCACCTGTCCGGTGAAGGAGGATTCGACCTGATAGAACTTGTTGAAAATCCTGGCGTGCTCTTCCGGCGGTATGCCGGGGCCGTCGTCCGCCACGGTTAGCAGCACGGACGCGCCGTCCCGCACGGAGGAAATTCTGACGGAGCGCTGCTTTTTCGTGTTGAACTTCACGGCATTTGAGATGAGCGCAGCCAGCAGGCCCTTGAACAGGTCCGGGTCGGCCCGCAGTTCCGTAACCTGCTGGAATGAGTACGCTATCTCCACCTCGGACGGGGCGGCGGCGGGGCCGTATTGCATCAGCACGCGTTCCGGCTGTTCCCCGCTCAGGCGGAAACTGTCCGACTCGTGGACGCAGAGTTTTGCCGCTTCAGGCACTGCCGCATCCAGCCGGACGGCGTTTATTTTCAGGGTCGAAGCATCCAGCTCCTCTATGGTGGTATAGTTGAGCATTTGCTCCACCAGCCCGCTGAGACGGCTTTCCTGGCGGGCTATCGTCTCAACCGCGGTGGCGGGGAAACCCTGTATGCTCCCTTTTTTTGCTTCTTCCGACAGGATGTCGACGTAGCCGCTGATGACTGTAAGCGGGGTTTTCAGCTTGTGCGAGACCAGAGAAAGGAAATTGCGCGCCAGCGCCGTTTCGCGGCGGGCTTCGGTGACGTCGCGGAAAAGCAGAAGCCAGCCGTCGGCTTCCGGGCTGTTTTTGCCCGCCACTTTTTTCTCCAGCCGGATGGCTGTTCCTTCAAGGTAAAGCTTTTTGGGCTGTTCCCGCACGGCGATGAAAGGGATGGAGCGGTCCTTCGACGCCACCAGCGCCTTGGCGGGGGGCGTGAGCGTCATGCCGCTGAA
>Ga0302242_1002051_pt1 | contig 13293 bp, 9 predicted proteins | sample AAG_UR_Lys_MG_FD_193510 | JGI IMG/M metagenome (GOLD analysis project Ga0302242, IMG submission 193510) | Enriched activated sludge microbial communities from anaerobic digester in WTTP, New Holstein, Wisconsin, United States - AAG_UR_Lys | ecosystem: Engineered > Bioreactor > Anaerobic >... | reverse complement strand
GCGCAAGCCCCGATAATCAGAATGATCGTTACGGTTCGCAGATGGAGAGCAATCGGATCTTGCCGGTACGATCCGCGATCGCGAGAGAGCATGGAAGGATAGACACACGGGCGTGCCCGTGGCCCGTGTGTACGATCCGCGACGCAGCCGCGGAGAGGAATTGAGCCGCCGCCCCCCGGCCCGCGAGCCTCGCGGCGCAGCCGCGGCGAGCGGGCCGGGGGGCGGCGGCGGAAGCGCGACAAGACGTTCCATCAAAAAAGCGTAGCCAACCCGCCTCGACAGCAAGGCAGTGGCTCAGAGAACAGCGACCACAAGGCACGCCAAAAAACGTCCGACCACCACTCCATCCTGCCAAAGCCGTGACTGCGAAGTCGGTTTAGTTCAACAACCGCGATAACCGGGCGGCGGGAATACGATCAGCCATCAAATACCGCCCAACTACCGCCGCTCCGGTTCATCGCGTAGTTATGCCACGTTGGAGTCGTGAGTTCCGTCTCCATTGGTGGCGATTTGATTGTATACAGATTTCACACGCGACCATAGAATGGGTGAGACATCGTGTGGTGCGTCGGTAACAATGGCAGCGAGACAGTCATCCGGAGATCGTCCGGTCACAATAGCGATTGCCGCAGCAGAGATTGCCGGAGAGCGACTCATGCCGGCGCTGCAAACAACCAGCGTTCGAATGCCCTTATGAACGAGCGTCACCAACGAGCGAATAGCAGTTTCTAGGATCGCCTCAGAGTTGCCATCCCCGTCGATGATTGGAATGCGGCAATAGATCATGTCGCGAGCCAATTGAGCCGGTGCTTCGTTCACCGCAAGATCGACAACAGCAGAAACGTGATTGTCGTACAACAGACGCAAGTCCCGAGCATCCATCGCGTTACCGATAAGCAGGCAATCAGAGTAGATTTCACGAATCAATGCAGTGCCTCATTCATGGCGTCTGTTCGGCGATCGAATTTCAGTGGCATAACGGACATAGCGTCACCGGGCCGCGACGGTGACGCCTACCATTTTCCAAGACCGGATCGCGGCTCCGGTGCACGCGGAGTTATGCCGATGGTCCCGATTGATCTCCAATCCGAGTTCGCCATGTACATGCGGGGTTGTTATGGGAACCGCGCATTGCCGCCGCAACAGGTCCGAGAAGTCGAGCAAGCGTTTTTGTCCGGAATCCACGTGCTGAACGAAATCGTGGACAAGGCCGGATCGCGTTACGGCACCATGTGGCTCCGCGATGCGCTCCGTGTCCGTTTGACGGAGCTGGGTAGCATCCCGGCATAACTATTAATTCTCCGGTTGTTATCTCGACCTTGCCGTCGTGGTATCTGGCCGGTTCGGTTGGATATTGCCGGTTGGATCAAGCGGTAGTTTACAGGCGCAAGGGGTCGCATTGCAACGATTTTCGGCAATTTTTCCGGAGTTGGAAAGCCTATTATCCCGGCCAGATAACACGCAGCGGGAGGTGCGACGAGATCCACTGCCAATGGGTGGGAGATGCCGAGGTCCGTGTTATCTGGCCGGTTTTGGCCCGATAATACGTCGTGGGCCCGGCGGCGGAGATCCCGGAAGGTGGTGACCGAATTAGACTTGCGTCGATTCCTGAGTGACGGTTCGGCTATGTTCTCTGGCCGCAATTGGCCAGAGAACACGATGCGGACCACCGTTTTGCTGGGGGAGGCCGGGCGCTCACCGCGTTGGGCGATGGTCCTTCGGCCAGATAACAGGGTGGCGACGGGGGATGGAGGCCGTTTCCAACAAAGGGCCGCGTCACGGCTTGCGACCGAGATCCGAGACGCCGGCTTCCGTATTATCTGGCTGGGGGCGACGAGTGGCGAGGGGCGAGGCAGCAGGAGGGGATGCAAAAAAAGTCGCCCGGAGTGTTGACATGTGACTTCATGTACAGTTACTATGACCGAGTGCCTGCAACAGCGCGTGAAGGACTTGGACTTCGAGCGGCTCCAGGTCACCGTACGGGACGGGAAGGGGGAAAAGGACCGGGTGACGCTGCTGCCGGAGGTCGTCGTGGAGCCGTTGAAGGAGCATTTGGCGAACGTGCGAAAGGCACACGAGCGGGCGTTGTCCGAGGGCTACGCGGGCGTCGAGCTATCCTATGCGCTGGCCCGCAAGTACCCGAATGCCGACCGGGAGTGGGGCTGGCAGTACGTGTACCCGTCGGACCGTCCGTCGCGGGACCCGCGCAGCGGGGCGTGGCGGCGGCATCACCTGGACGACTCGTACCTGCAGGACGCCGTGCGGGCGGCAGTCCGGAAGCTGGGCATCGAGAAACTCGCCGGTTGCCACACGTTCCGTCACAGCTTCGCCACTCATCTGCTGGAGAACGCAGAGAACATCCGCAAGGTGCAAGAGCTGTTGAGGCAAAAGGACATCCAGAGGACGATGATTTACTTGCACGTCATGGAAGGCGGGACCACGGACGTGCGCAGTCCCTTGGATTTGTTGGAAGACACGTGACGCTGCCGTCGAGACGCGTCAAACCGTCGAGGCTGCCAAATGTTGACCCCGTAGTTGCACACCGAGAGGCGAGCGGCGGGCGTAAGCCCGCCGGTTTTCCATCCGTTCGACATTTGCGCGAGGGGTTCGCAATATCACCGTCGGTGAAATCAGCCGAGATTCGGAAAAGTGGTCGCCAGGACAACGCACCGATGGGCTAACGCCCACCGCTCGCCGGGATTTCTGCAACACTTGGGTTGAGTTTCCGGTTGCACGCGCAGAAGGGTCCGTGGATAATGGCGGTGTTACAGGATGGGTCCCGTTCTCAGACGCCGCTCTTGAACAACAGGAACCGAGCCACTGCCCCCGGCGTTGAATGCCACGAGCGCGAGCCGGGCAGACTCCCTTTCGAGAAGGATGAGATCGTCTCATGCGTAGGACACTTCGGTCAATCGCCGTTTCTGAGCCACTCCGCGGCCATTCGCAACAGCCCATTGTCGTGTTGGCTGTGTGGGCTTGGGTTGTCGCCGTGCTGTCGACGACCCAGCTTCGAGGGCAGGACGCAGATTTCGTCAGCGACCGCAACGCCGGCATCGCGCTGCAGCACACGCAGGCCTGGGGCGACTTTGGCTTCGACACGGCGGCGGCGGCGACGGGCCGTGCCGGCTCGCCGATGCAGATCGGCGAGAAGACGTACGCGCGGGGGCTGGGTCACCACGCCAACGGCGAGATCGTGATCGACCTGCGTGGCCAGTACAGCCGCTTTCGCACGTTGGTCGGCGTCCAATGGCAGGGCGGCAAGCGGGGCAGCGTGATCTTTCGCGTGGCGGTGGACGGCGAAGTGAAGTTCGAGACCGGACCGATGTCCGACAGCGATCCGCCGCGGCCGGTCGACGTGCCGGTGGCCGGCGCGCGGGAACTGAGGCTGATTGCCGCGGACGCGGGCGACGGGATCGGCTGCGACATGGCGAACTGGGCGGAAGCGAGCCTGGTGCGCGATCCACGAATGCCGTTTTTCGGCGCCGGCGTCATCCTGCTGGGTGGCGAAGCGGCTCCGGCGGCGAGCCCGGCAGCGGGCGGCTTCTCGCTAATCGCCCGCCCGGCGGGACCCCAACTGGCCGTCATGGAAACGGCCAGGGCTTGGACGGTCAGCGTCGACCGCGACGAAGAAGTCCGCTTGACGGTGCCCCTCAAGAACGTGACGGCGTCGTTGCGGGTCATGGCCGACGTGCGCAGCGTCGGCCCGGCGCCGGCGGAGGTGGAACTATCGCTGGCTGGAAAACGCGTGTCGCGGGCAGTTCGCGGCGGCGAGGCGGTGGTTTTGACGAGCGAAGCTGTGAGCGCTGGCGCCGAGGTCGAGATCGTGATGACGACGCGGGGCGCGGACGCCGAGGCGGGCGTCCGCTGGTGCAACTTGAGATACGCCGCGGGCGACGACGTGTTTCCCGTTCCCCTGGTCTTTCCGCAAGCCGCAGAGAAGATCCCGCCTCCTGTGCTGCCCGATCTGCGGCCGTCGATCGAACAGGAACTGATCGAATGGGATTGGCGGATGCAGGACGGGATCGGCACACCTCGCGAGCGGCGGACGTGGGCCGAGGTGGTGCCAACGGTGTTCGAGCGCGGCGACCGGCTGATCGAACACCTGGCCGCGTCGGGCGTGCCGCCGGGCGAATTGGCGGCGCAGTGGGAAGCCGTGCGAAAGCAATGGCAGACGCTGTCCGCGGCCAGTGCGGCGAGCGATGCCGAATGGGAGTCGCTGTGGAAAAAGGCCCATCTGCTCCGGCGACAGATCGCATTTCACAATCCGCTGGCCCAGACCGGCCCGTTGGTGTTTGTGAAACAGGTGCCCAGCGCGATGAGCCACCAGCTGACGCAGTACTCCGGCCGCTGTGCCCGGCCGGGTGGCGGGCTGTTCGTGCTGGAAGCGCCCGGCGTTTCGATGCAGTGCCGGCAGTTGGCGGCCGATCTGCCGCCGGGCTGCACCATGGCTCCCGACGTGTCCTGGGACGGCCAGCGCGTGATGTTCGCGTTCTGCCAGACGGATCCGAGCGCCACGGACTGGCGCGGCAACGAGAGCCAGTTCTACCGTTTGTTTGAAATCAACGCCGACGGTTCCGGCCTGCGGCAGCTGACCAACGAACCCTACGACGATTTCTCGCCGCGGTACTTGCCGGACGGCAAGATCCTGTTCCTGTCCACGCGCCGCGGCGGCTTTCACCGGTGCGGCCGAGGCCCCTGCCCCGTCCACGCGATGGCGGTGGCCAACGCCGACGGCTCGGACGTGCGGCTGATCTCGTTCCATGAAACGCACGAATGGGACCCGTCCGTGTTGAACGACGGCCGCGTCATCTACACGCGGTGGGATTATGTGGACCGGCATGCCGTATTCTACCAGCAACTGTGGTCGGTGCGCCCGGACGGCTGCGACGTGCGGATCTTCTACGGCAACAACACGCTGAATCCGGTGGGCGTGTGGGAAGCTCGTCCCATCCCCGGATCGAACCGCGTCATGGCCACCGCCGCGGCGCACCACGCGATGACCGCCGGCTCGATCATCTTGCTGGATGTCACCAAGGGGATCGACGGCCTGGAGCCGATCACGCGGCTGACCCCCGATGCCTTGTTTCCGGAAAGCGAGTTCCCGGTACAGCATTGGAATAATCAAGCCGGCGTACCGACGGCGCCGGAAGTGCCGCCGGAGGAACGGCGCTGGCCGGGGCATTGCTACCGCACACCGTACCCGCTGTCGGAAGACTGCTTCCTGGCTGCCTACAGCTACGAACCGCTGATCGGCGAGCCGCTGCCCAACCGGGCGAACATGTTCGGCCTGTATCTGTGCGACCGCTTCGGCAACAAGGAGTTGATCTATCGCGACGTCAGCATCGGCAGCCTCTGGCCCCTGCCGTTGCGCGCCCGTCCGCGGCCGCCCGCGTTGCCCTCGCCGGTAACGGCCGACCAGCCCAAGGAAGGCACGTTCCTGCTGCAGAACGTGTACGAAAGCTGGCCGACGCTGGGCGAGGCGAAAGACACCGTCAAGCGTTTGCGGATCGTGCAGGTGCTGCCCAAGACGACGCCGCACGCCAACACGCCGAAAGTCGGACTGGCCAACGCCTCGCCCGGCAAGCAGGTTTTGGGGACGGTGCCCGTCGAGCCCGACGGCTCGGCCTACTTCCGCGCCCCGTCGGGCATTCCGCTCGCGTTCCAGGCCCTGGACGAACACGGCATGGCGATTCAAACCATGCGCAGCCTCACGTATCTGCAACCCGGCGAACAGACCGGCTGTGTGGGTTGCCACGAACACCGCAGCTGGGCGCCGACCGCTCGCACGGCGACCCTGGCGGGCCAGCGCGAACCGTCCTCGATCGCGCCCGGTCCCGACGGTTCGAAGCCGTTCAGTTACGCGATCCTGGTGCAGCCGATCTTGGACAAGCACTGCGTCGCATGTCACCAACCCACGAAGGCCGAGGGCGGCGTCGACTTGACGGGCGCGCCGGCCGGCGCGTTCACCGTCTCGTACAACGCCTTGGCGCCGCGGGTGCCGTTCTCCGAATGGAAGGGCTCCCCGCAGGCCAACTTCGAACCGCTGACCCATCCGGACCAATTTGGCGCGCGGGCCAGCAAGTTGACAGAGTTGCTGCGGAAGGGCCACGAAGGAATCACACTGTCCGGCGAAGATTACGAGCGTCTGATCACCTGGATGGACGCCAACGCTTTGTTCTACGGCACTTTCGATCCGGAAGACCAGCGCCGCCAGCAGCGCGGCGAACGCATCGCCGGCCCGGCGCTGGAATAGGCCCTTTACGGGCGAGAGATCGACAATAGACTGCCGGTGTTGAATTTCAAAACAACGATCCGATAGAAAGCTAGAATCGCGCTGTGGCCGGTCTCGGATCGAGCCACGCTGTTGGAGACCTACGGCCGGGCGTTTCGGCGGGGTCGGGAGACCCGCGCCGAACGTAGCACGTCAGTGCAGCAATTCAGCCGGCTCGATCAGCTGCAGCGAACGTAGCGAGATCAGCCCCGAGATGGGCGCCGTCGTGATGGTCATCGCCCCGCCGACGGCGATCAGCCACAGTTCGAAGCGTGAGGGGACACCGGCGATGTCCAGCATCGTGGAGACGACGTAGCTGGCGGGAGCGGCAAGCACGGCGGCCAGCAGCCCGACCCACAGGGACTGCCAGAGCACGGCTCCGGCGATCCGCCGCCGCGGGATGCCCATCGCATCGAGCACCGCGTACTCGTGGCGCGCGGCGGCGGTCGCGGCGTACAGCGTCTGGCTGGTCACAAACAGGGAGACCCCCGCACTGATCACCGTCACAAACATCAGCATCAGTCCGGCCTTGGTCCTCGTGAACCAGTTGATCTGGGTCTGCGCGATGAACTCCTGCCGCGTGTACACCTTCATCTCGCCAAAATCGCGCCGCAAACCGCGGGCGATGGCGACGGACTCCTGGGGAGTGCGGCACTGGACGAGAATGTAGGTCGTTTGAGAAGATTGCACCGCGGGCAGCAATTGCCGTGCGGTCTCCAGCGAGCAGAACAAGTAAGGCCCCGTCCAGCGCTTGAAGTCGTACGTCGCGCCGACGTAGTAGACGCTGCGGCCGGACACCTCCCCGGCGTAGCCGTACCGCTCGAAACCCAATCGCGGCAACTCCGAGCTGTCGGCCGCCACCGCGCCGGGCTGCTGCAGCTTGACACGCAGACCCGGCGGAACCATCTGCCCGGCCCCCAAGGAATCGGCGCCCAGGGGCATGCCGACCACCGTACACATCTCCGTTCCCCCGCCCGGCTTCTGCAGGAACGCGGTTCCCAGCAGGTAGTACTCGGTGCGCAGCACGCCCGGTTGGCTGGCCACGCGGGTGACCCAGCGTTGCGGAATCGGCCGGCCCTCGTTGTACGACTGCACATCGTTATGGGCGATCCAGATGTCCGCGTTGGCCGCAGCGATCGGCTTGGCGACGTAGGTCATGGCCGACAGGAACAGGCTGATTTGCACCATCAGCAGCATCGAACAGGCGCTCACCGCGACGATCGCCGGTCCAAAGCGGTTCGTTTCCCGAATGATCGTGTTGATGGCGTACCACATCAGAATCGACCTGTTCTGAGCAAGGGGCAATCTCCGGACGGCGCGACCGCACTGCGGCCGTGTCAGTCCTGCGACAACTGACCATCCTCCATGTGGAAGACGCTGTCCGCGAAGGGCAGCACGCGCGTGTCATGCGACACCAGAAAGACGGCCGCTCCGCGCTGATGAGCCGCCTCACGAAGCAACTCGATCACCCGCCGTCCCCGTTCCCAATCGAGCGAACTGGTCGGCTCGTCGGCAAAGAAGAACGACGGCTGCTTGACCAGCGCCCGCCCGATGGCCACCCGCTGCTTCTCGCCGCCGGACAATTCCCCCGGCATCAGTCGGCTCTTCTGTGCCATCCCCAGCAACTCCAGGACCTCCATGGCTTTCGACCGCGCCCGGCGAGCCGACATGTTCTGGCCCCATCGCAGCACGATTTCCACTTGCTGGCGGGCGTTCAGAGACGGGAACAGATGGAATCCTTGGAAGACGAACCCGTAATGAGCCAGCCGGAACTGCCGCCGCTGTGCGTCGGACAGTTGCCATAGATCAACCCCCAGCGGGATCACCTGCCCCTGGTCGGGCCGCAGCAATCCGGACAGCAGAGCCAGCAGCGTCGATTTCCCGCTGCCGGAGGGTCCGACGATCACGGAGAATTTGCCGGCTTCGATCGCCAGCGACACGTCGCGGACGGCGACCGTGCGTGCCTCGCCCTCGCCAAACGCCCGGACCAAGTGATTCGCTACCAGCTTCGCCTGCGGCATTCTCATTCTCCCGCCGGACGCCCCTGACCAATTTCACCGCCATACCAGACGCACCGTCTCTGGGATCGACTACGTCCCGCGCCGGGCAACAAGGGCACCGCGCATTTTATCATCTTAGTCTGCGCACACGACCGGTTCAATTGCCTGGCCCCGAAGACCTCGGCCTGAGTCATCGGAACACTTGTGTTTCCCAGTGGCGTGGAGGCAGCATCCGAACTATACTCGTGTTTCGATCCTTGCTTGGTACAGAGAAACCAGTCTGCTTCCCTATTTCGCAGGTCGGCGTCGTGAAAGCATTTCGACTTCTGAAGTGGTTCTTGGTCCTCGCCATGATGGCGGCGATGGTGGTTGGCGCTTATCTCTACCAGCAACGGCAGGCCGGCGGAGGATCCGCCTGGGGGGCGCGTGACGAGCAGGCCGGGTCGGCTGCCGGCGAAACCCGGCGGCCGCCGAACGAAGAACTGGTTTGTCCGGGTTATGTCGACGTCCTCGGCGGTGTGACGCCGCTCTCCACGGCTCAACCCTACCGAATCGTGGAAGTCCTGGTCGCGGACAACGACCGGGTGGAGGCTGGCCAAGAGCTGCTCAGGTTCGATGACGTGCTGCAGCAGGAGGCCGTTGCCGAAGCGCAGACCCTGGTCAACGCCGCCCAACAGAAGTTGAAACTGGCGCATCGCACTCCCGAAAAACACGAACTGCTGATCCAGCAAGCGCAAGCTGCGGTGGATGCCACGCGGGCCACGTGGGAGATCGCTCGTCACCGCGAAGCCGTGCAGGCAATCGCCCCGGCGCCCCCGCCCGCGGGCGACCGCCAGGCAACCGGGCAGCCGGCGACGACGGCAGCGGCCGACAGCCAGGAGAACGATGCAGAAAAGAGAAAACAGCGGGAGGATGCCATCGCCGGGGAGCAAGTGCGAATGGCAGAAGCAGGACTCCGTGGGGAAGAGGCCAAACTGACCGCCCTGCAGTTGACGAATCCTACCGACGAACTGCAGTTGCTCCAGGCCGAGATCGATCATGCCCAGGTCAAGCTCCGCCAGGCGCAAGCCGCCTTGGATCAATGCGTCCTGCGGGCGCCCCGAGCCGGAACCGTGATGCGCGTCCTCGTGAATCCTGGGCAGATCATCGGACCCATGCAACCGGCCATCCACTTTGCCAGCGACGAAGCGCGCGTCGTGCGGGTCGAAATCGAACAGGCCTACGTCGATCAGGTAGCCGCAGGTTGCCCGGCCGTGATCTACGACGACCGCCAGCCCGATCGGCGCTGGCAGGGCCATGTGGTGCGACTCTCCCAGTGGTACTCGCGTCCGCGGGCGATTTTCGATGAGACCACCGCCTTGGCCGACGTGCGCACGGTTGAGTGCGTCGTCGCCATCGAAGGCGATATCTCGGATCTCCGCATCGGCCAGCGAGTCTGGACCCGCATCAAGCGTACCCAATCGGCGCCGGTGCCGACAGAACCACTTGCCGACGCAGATGCCGCTCCGCAGAAAAAAGATTCCCCCGGCACGCAGCAGGAGCCCGCGAAAGAACCGCCAGCAGAAGCAGTCGACGGTCAGACGGGAACGCAATCGCACCCGCACGAGGATGCGGAAACGCGACGCTGAGTGTTTCAAACACTGAACCCCACGGATGGCATAGCAATACCACGGATAGGAAGAGAAGACCGGTCTTTCATCCGCGGTATCGCCATGCCATCCGTGGGAAATTCCCGCCTTCGAGTGCCCGCGGCGTGCACTCACAGCGGATTGACCTCGAACACCGGGGCGTAGCTTTGAATCTTGCCGCTGGCGTAGTCGTCCGCCAGTTGCGGAATCTGCTCCCAGCCATAGACCTCAGCCCCGTCCGGCGGCAGCCATTCGTGCTCCTCGGCGAACACGACGGACCGCACGCCTTCGCTCCGCCGACATCCGTGTACGTGAAGGAAGATATGTCGCCCCACCGCGGCCCCCGTCCGGTCATAGGACAACCTCTGACCATGCTTCCAGCCGGACGTGGTGACGATTCCCAGCCGCCCCAGGGCCCGCAGCGCGGCCCGAAACACCGGCCCTCCGATATTGTCGATAAAAATGGACGCGCCGTGGCCCTCCGTACACTGGTGGACGGCAGCCAGGAACGCCTTTTCCGAATTGAGGTAATTCGCCCGATAAACTCGGTCCGACTCGTACCGCTGTTCGTCGAAATTCAAATCGGGGAACTTCCGGCGGTCGATCGGCGTGATTCCCAACCGGCGGAGGATGTCCATGCGAAAGTCGTTGGAGGCCGTCAAGCTGGCGTGACAGCCAAAATGCGTGGCCAACTGGACCAAGGCCAATGCGACCCCACCCCCCCACCCGCAAACATACGGCGCAGGGAAGCCATCGAGATCGAACTGGGCTTTCCAGACGTTGTAAGTCAATTTCCAGTTCTCCCAGGCGGTCGCGTAACGGACTGGGAAGCCCGCCCAACGGACGTAGGAGTGACGCGTGTTCTTCGGAAGAGGCGTCAGGTTCAACTCGTGAAACACCGCCCGCTTGGCCATCATGCCCATCATGTTCGGTGCGTCGTACCCGAGCACTTTGATCATGTGACCGCGCTCGTCGGCGCTGCCAATGGGGACCAAGAGACACATGTCCCCCTCCTGACAGGCAGTCACACGATTGCCCGTCTTCAATACCCTTACGACCCCCGCGTTGCCCAACACCACTTCCGGTTCTCGCCGAATTCGGCAGACGTCGATCGGAGCCCGTTCCAGGCAGTGCGTCATGTTGGCCTCCCAGGTGCCGTAGACAGGTTCCACCAGCACATGGAATTCGCTCATCGCGGGCAAGGGGTACAGTTTCTTCTCCAGGACGCCTGGCTCACGGCAGTCCCGTTCCCCCCGTCGCAAGACCCAAGCCTCGGTTTGGTCAGATGACATTGCTTCTGGGACTTTCACTCAAAGGAAGGATATCTGAGCGGAGACAAGACCACCGCCTCAACTGCGGCGGTCTCCGCGTATCACCTCGCCCTGTGGATCATATCCCGCCATTTCAAATGGTCAAGTTAGGAGACATGGAAAGCATAGGAAGTTTGGCGCGGGTCCGGATGCGGTAGCTGGACTTTGACGAACTGTGCGTGTTGCCCGCCCCCGGGAGCAAGTTTCGACGTTTCATCGTTTTCCTAAAGTGTTCCTGAGAGTAGCTGTCCCAAGATCTGCGCCGTGAATTATTGACAAAGTCCATAGACTTTGTTCTTTACGGGTCAAGCGATCGTCGTTGGGAACTCCCGAAAACAGGTTGGCACTCTGCTGTGGGATTGCACCACCTCGGCGCAATGGGGCGTGAACCTGATTCCAACGCTGATCGTTTTCAAGGACGGAAAGATCGTCGACCGTCTTGTGGGGGCTGCGTCCAGGATTCGTGTCCAACAAGTGCTGGATCGGCTCAAGGGCTAGTCGCCTGATCTCATGCGCGTGTTGGTGACTTAGAGAAACCAGTGGTTCGAGGTGTTGGCCGGAAGCAGTTTGCCTGGTTCTTGCCAACTCAGCGGAACGGTCTGTCGAACGACCAACTGGAGTCTGGGTGTGCTTGGCATGTGGGCTGCCAGCGCGATGGCGAAACGGGAGACGAGCGTCAGCCGGGCAAATTGCCAGTCGCCGGGGGTCTCCCAGCCAGGCGCTGGAAAGGAGATCTCCGGGGGGCGATCGCGATTCCAAGTGATCGCGAAGCTGTCCAACGGGGTAGACAGCCCCGTTCCGTAGGCTTTCAAGAAGGCCTCCTTCAGTGTCCACCATTGGTAGAACGCGAGTCGTTGCTGATCGCATGGCAGGCTCTCCAACACGCCGACCTCCGACGCGTGGAAGTAACGGCGAGCGACGCTCAGTCCGTCCCGTTCTTGCTCGCAGTCCTCGGCGTCGACTCCGACCGCGCGCTGAAAGCCCACGGCGCACACCGCCAGCGCGCGCGTGTTGGACAGATTGAATTCCAGCGGCAGGCCGTCGGGAGCGATCAGGCAGGGCTTTCCATAGGAATTGCGCCGGAACGCAAGCTCGCGCGGATGACGTCCCGTGTAGTGCGCCAACACCGTGCGCAGCAAGGCTCGACTGACGAGGAATTGAAGCCGGGCATGCTCGACGACAAACCGTTGCTCGCGTTGCGACTCGTCGGGCGACAGCAGCGCGCGGTAAGCGTTCTGCAGTCGCGGGTCCGTGGTCTTGTCCAGGAACACGTACCACAGGTCGACCTGAGCGGGATTCCGCACATCCGTCGGCGTCATCTACAGTCCTCGCCTGGAGCCGTTCCGAGAAGGTCCTGGGCCCCGCATTGCCGATAGGCCCATCTACCGCTCAACGAAGTGGAGGACCAGAATTGCCGACTCCGAGTCCCAGGTACCATCCCCGTTGGCGGCCCGTGCCTCGAAACGGTTCTCGCCGGGCACCAGGCCAACGGCCAAAGAGCGGCGCACGACGCCGTCCTGCGATTGGCCGTTTTCCGAATCCGCGATGGGGCTCCCGTTGTGCATCAGCCACGGTCCCGAAACACCGCCACCCCGGTCGCGCACTTCCAGCTCCAGCGTAACTTCGCTTTCGGTGAGCGCCTGGGAGGGTTCCGGGGCCACGATTCGCACCTCGGGCGGCGCCGACTTGTCCAAGTCCACGTCCGGCAACGGCCGCTGGCTGTCCCGCAGGAGGGCCAACAGTCCAGGGCGATAAAGCAGCTTGGACAGTCGTTCCAGGGGTACGGAGTCGCGGTCGGCGCCGAGACGGCATCGGACTTGCTGCCGGCCGCCGGGCGAGCCGTCGAAGAGACCTTCACGCGTGCTGACCAGCCAGTCACGCCCTCGCGCCAGTGCGATGAATCGCCCCACCACATCCCCCGCCGCAACGTCCCACAGTCTCGCGTAGCCGTCACTGGAGCCGGCCAGCACCTGCCGGCCATCGGGGCTCAGCGCGACGGAACTGACGGAGGCCGAATCGCCCGACAGCGTCCGCAATCGCTCCCCGCCGGCCGCCTCCCAGAGGATGACCGTCCCGTCGGTCGA
>Ga0302242_1002040_pt1 | contig 13370 bp, 10 predicted proteins | sample AAG_UR_Lys_MG_FD_193510 | JGI IMG/M metagenome (GOLD analysis project Ga0302242, IMG submission 193510) | Enriched activated sludge microbial communities from anaerobic digester in WTTP, New Holstein, Wisconsin, United States - AAG_UR_Lys | ecosystem: Engineered > Bioreactor > Anaerobic >... | reverse complement strand
ACTCTGGAAGCCAAAGGAATTTCATCCCCTCGGAGACCTTTGGGATATCCACGACCATCCCAACGTTCGTGATGTGCCAGTACGAACTCGGCAATGCCGGTGAGAGCAGGAAGACTGGAGAGCACCCTATAGGCTACCTCTGGATGGCGCTTGACATCCATCCATTCATCTTCAGAAAGGAGGCCACCTTTATTCAGTATATTTTCCTGTATTGCAATTTTGCCGATATCGTGAAATGATGCCGCAGCCTTCCATTCGGCCAGCTGAATTCCTGAAATGCCCATGGCGTCACCAATTTTTTCGCAAAGAGCGGAGACCCTTTCCGCGTGGAATTTTTCTCTTGGAGAACGCTGATATAGAATCTGAATAATGGAATGCAAGGTTTTATTTCTTACCCGGGCCCGGTCTATTAATTTTTTCTTGTACATGTATTTTTCGGCCTTATTAAAAACATCATCAATATCCGTACTCTGTTCCCATTTTGTTTCATATCCAAAGGAAACGGAAAGTTCAATTCCCTCCACACATTTTTGTGACAAAATGGAGGAAACTCTTGCTATGATTTTTTCAGCCTCTACAGGGCCGGCCTGTGGCAGAAGAAGGACAAATTCATCTCCACCTATGCGGGCTACCATATCGTCCGCCCGGCAGGCATCACGAAAAGCGTCGGCGGTTTTTCGCAAAAGCTCATCACCTACGGCATGACCAAAGCTGTCATTGATCAGTTTTAATTCGTTTGCATCTCCAAAAATGATAGTTAAAGGCAGATTCCTCGGGACATCAATCCGACGGAGTTCTTCTTCGTAAAAACGGCGGTTGTAGAGTCCAGTGAGTTGATCATGGTAGCTCAGGTAGACGATGGAGTCTTCTGCCTTTTTGCGTTCGGTCACATCGTGAAAAACGGACAGTACGGCTTCACTGTTTTCCCAGTGGATTTTTTTGAAGTTGGCTTCCGCATAAATGATATCGCCTCTTTTTGTTTTTGGCAGGCATTTTAGAACCACGGTATCGCCATTATGAAGCATTGTGCTATATTGACTTCTGTCTGTGTGCTCTGATGAAGTAATCAGCTCTTCAAGTTTTTTTGTCAGAAGCTCTTCCTCTGAATATCCAAAGACATGGCAGGCAGAAGGATTTGCAGATAAGATTTGAAGGCTTTCATCAAATATAAGAATAGGCTCTCCCGCTGTATTGAAAATTGCCCGGTGCTTTTCCTCGCTGTTGGAAAGGGATTTCAGCATACTGTTGGCAAATAGGTAAGCCACAACCACCCCGCAGACCAGCATGAAAAACAGTATAAGAGCAATGGACCTCATGATGGAATAAATATCTTCTTTTACGATGCTCTGCGGGATACCGACGAACCACATACCAACGACCTGATTCTGAGCATCCAGGATGGGGCGGTAATAGGTGGTATGATCTACCCCGAGAACTTTGGTCTCTCCAAGAAAAGTGTCCTGTTGCATCAGTACCTGCCGAATCACTTCGGGAGAAGCCTTCGTCCCGGTTATGGGGTCGCCGGATTCATCCTCGATGGTGGTGGCAATGCGGGTATCATTGAGAAAAATAGTCACATGGCTTCCTGTTATATTGCTGATTTCCTTCATTTCCCGGTTATTGTTGTTGATAAGGGTGTCTCCTTTGTAAAGCTCTCCACCAAGGGCAACCCATTCGCCAGGATTTTTCTTATCAAAAAGAGCGTAACCAAGTTCACCCTTTGCCTCAAGGTACTCAGAAAAATCTTCCTCCACCATATAGGAAATTCCCCAAAAGGCAAAGGCGTAGAGGCAGAGAGAAAAAAATACGAGGAGAATAGAAAATGAGCCTATGATTTTTTTGTGAATCTTCATTGAATTCGCTCCAGATAAACATTGTTGTTGATACTTCCTTGTCTGCTATTATACCCGCTTTTAAGCCATTTATCGTTTTTTAACAATAAATAACGGAGTGTTTTGAAAAAAATAAAAAAAAATAAAAAACAAAATAGCCAAAAAACAGTTGACAAAGAAAACCGTAGCGTTTAAAGTACTAAGAAATAAACTGATGAGCAAGAAAAGTAAGTATGAGGCTGATCCTACAGAGAGCTGCGTGTGGTGAGATTGCAGTGGACACAGACATAGCTGAATGGTCTTGGGAGGGCAGCTGCAAAATCCAGAGTACGGAGAGTAGTGGCTGACGGGAACTCTACCCGTTATCAAGGGAGCGTGCATGTTGGTGCGCGGAAAGAGTGGGTCTTTTTGACCAAACAGGGTGGTATCGCAGGAGAAAGAAATCTCTTGTCCCTATGCAGGGGCAGGGGTTTTTTGTTTTATAAACACAATTTTAAAATTCATGCGTGCATGAGAGAAAGGAGAAAGAAGATGGCTAAAATCCCTTACAAGATGTATCTTACAGAACAGGAGACTCCGAGGCAATGGTATAATTTGCGGGCGGACATGAAAGAACAGCATGCTCCTCTTCTCAACCCGGGCACGCTTGCACCTCTTTCTGCAGAAGACCTGTATCCTGTTTTTTGCGAGAAATTGTGCCAGATGGAAATGGATGAGACCACTCGTTATTTCGATATACCGGAGGGAGTACAGGAATATTATAAAACATTCCGCCCCTCTCCTCTGGTTCGGGCGTATAATCTGGAAAAGGCTCTCGACACCCCTGCTAAAATTTACTTTAAGTTTGAGGGGAACAATACTTCGGGAAGCCACAAGCTGAATGCGGCAGCGGCTATGGCCTATTACGCAAAAGAGCAGGGATTGACTTCGCTGACTACAGAAACCGGCGCGGGGCAGTGGGGAACCGCTTTATCAATGGCTTGTGCATTTTTCGGTTTGGATCTTACCGTATACATGGTGAAAGTTTCTTTTGAGCAAAAGCCTTTTCGCAAGGCGGTAATGGAGACTTTTGGGGCATCCATCATTCCCAGTCCTTCCGCCACAACTGAGGTAGGAAAAGCCATTCTGGCCAAGAATCCCGGTACCGGCGGAAGCCTGGGCTGCGCCATTTCTGAAGCCGTGGAAAGGTCCATGGCAGATGAAAACTGCCGCTATGTGTTGGGCTCTGTGCTGAATCAGGTTCTTCTCTTCCAGTCTATTATCGGTTTGGAAAGCAAGATCGCCATGGATAAGCTGGAAGAATATCCGGATGTAGTCGTGGGTTGTGCTGGTGGCGGATCCAATTTGGGCGGCTTGATGTCCGCTTATATGCAGGATAAATTGCTTGGAAAATCCAACACCCGCTTTTTGGCGGTGGAACCTGCGTCCTGCCCCTCATTTACCAGAGGCAAATATGCCTATGATTTCTGTGATACGGGAAGGATCACTCCTCTCGCCAAGATGTATACTCTGGGAAGCGACTTCATGCCTTCTGCAAATCATGCAGGAGGGCTTCGCTATCACGGTATGTCACCTATTCTGTCAAAACTTTACCATGATGGTTACATGGAAGCCATCGCGGCGGAACAGACCAGAGTATTTGAATCGGCGGTGCTCTTTGCAAAACACGAACAGATCCTTCCTGCACCGGAGTCTGCCCACGCTATTTATGGGGCGATCCAGGAGGCACTGAAATGTAAGGAAAGCGGGGAGGCAAAAACCATATTGTTCGGCCTGACCGGCACCGGATACTTCGATATGCAGGCTTATATGAACTTCAATGAAGGGAAAATGAGCGACCACATCCCCACCGATGAAGAATTGCAAAAAGGGTTTGATACCATTCCCCAAACCGGCAAGTAATACGATTTTTCAGGAAATGAATAAAGGAAAAAAAGAAAAGCTTCGCAGTTGTCCCTGCGGAGCTTTTCCCAATCCTTGCTATGTATGGGCTGATGCGCTATAATAGTAAGGATAAAGAGGCGAAGGAGGGGAAATAATGCATAAAAAAGTAATCTTTATTTTGACTTTGGTTCTGTGCCTGACGGGGTTTTCCGGATGCGGGCCGAGCCGGGAGGAGATACAGTCAGACTTTTCCCTTCTTGTGGCGGCAGAAGCGACCCCGGAGCATATTCGTCAGACGGCGGCTTTTTTAGATGAGAATATCTCGAAAATGGGGAAAGACGGCGCCGGGCACATGCTGGTATCCTATGAAGAATACCTTCTTCGCTATATCGATGAGAACCCGGATGAGGCCGATATTTTGGGGCCCTTCTTCGAAGAAAACGGATCTATTGATGCAAAAAAGATCACGGATGCGGGCGCCAGAGATCTGTTTGAAAATCTTAAGGCGGGAGGCGTTACTGTGGTTATTTTTGAGGCTGCTCCGGTGATGCGGGTGGATTATCCTTCTTTGCTGAAGAAATACGAAAAGTATATGCCGAAATCCCTGGTTCTGCTTTATGAACTGGATGCGGACGCTCTGATTGCTCCCATGTCTGAAAATGCAACACTGAATGTTTCCTGGGAGGAAGTAATCAACCGTGCATACAGGGCAGAAAAAATTCTTCAGGACTTTCCGGGGGATCATCTGGTTCAGGAAAACGCAGAATGGCTTTTTTCAAAATACCTCACGACGCTTTTGATGGGAACCACCAACACTCCTGTTTTTGATTACGAAACAGAAGCTTTTTCCACGGAGGCAAAGACGGCGTATACCCGTTTCATCAGGGAAAACCCCGATGCGGTTCTCAGCAATGCACTTACAGAGTATTTTACCTACCTGGAGAGCATTGACTATCATCTTGACTACAATGATGTTACCATGAGCAAGGTTTTCTTTGATACTTGCGACTGGATCTCGTCAGAAAGCATAAAAAAACTGGAAGAGTTGAAATAGGCTGCGCCTGAGCGCGGAGAGAGCAAAAAAGTAAATGGAAGAAATCGTACGAATAGAGAATCTGGTATTTGAATACCGGAAAGAGGATGCGTTAACAGGGGATGTTGCCGTGGATGATGTGAGTTTTGGCATCCCCAAAGGAAGCTTTACCGCCATCATTGGAAGAAATGGTTCCGGAAAATCTACTCTGGCAAAAAATATTAACGCCTTGCTTCTACCTACGGCAGGGGCGGTCTATGTAAAAGGCCTCAGCACCGCAGATGAAAGCCGGATCTGGGATATTCGCCAGACGGCAGGGATGGTGTTTCAAAACCCTGACAATCAGCTGGTTTCTTCTATTGTAGAGGACGATGTGGCTTTTGGCCCGGAAAATCTGGGCATTGATCCAACGGAGATTCGAGTTCGCGTGGATGAGTCTCTGTATGCCGTTAATATGTTTGAAGAGCGGAAAAAGGCCCCGCATCTGCTGTCCGGCGGTCAAAAACAGCGTATTGCCATTGCCGGAGTTGTGGCCATGCGGCCCGAGTGCATCATTTTTGACGAACCTACGGCCATGCTGGATCCCCACGGGCGTGAGGAAGTGATGCAAATCATCGAAAAACTCCACGAGGAAGGGATCACCATCCTCTTGATCACCCATTTTATGGAAGAAGCGGCCCGGGCCGACAGGGTCATTATTATGGACCGCGGCAAAGTGAAGATGGATGGGACTCCCGGAGAGGTTTTTTCCCGCGAGGAGGAATTGAAAGCGATGAGCCTGGATATTCCTTTTACGGTGCAGTTGGCTTCCTGCCTTCGCAAAGCGGGTATTGCCGTACCTTCAACAATTATTAATAAGGAAGAAATGGTAGACTTCTTATGTCAATACAAGTAAAAAATCTGACTCATGTTTACAGTGAGGGGATGCCCTATGAGACAGCAGCCCTTGCCGATGTCAGTTTTGATATCGAGGATGGCAGTTTTGTAGGGATCATAGGGCATACAGGTTCCGGAAAATCTACGATGGTGCAGCATCTTAACGGCCTGCTAAAGCCCAAATCGGGAACAATCATTGTGGATGGTGTGGACATTACCGGGCCGGGTGTAAAACTCAGGGACATCCGGCGAATGATCGGCTTGGTGTTTCAATACCCTGAATACCAGTTGTTTGAAGAAACTGTGGAGAGGGATGTAGCCTTTGGCCCGTTGAACCTTGGATTATCACAGGAGGCGGCTTTAGAGCGGGTGAAGGAAGCTCTGGAGCTGGTAGGTTTGTCCTATGAAGAAATTGGCCAGCGTTCGCCCTTCGATCTTTCAGGCGGACAAAAACGGCGGGTAGCCATTGCCGGCGTCATTGCCATGAAGCCCAGAGTCCTTATACTTGATGAACCTACAGCGGGGTTGGATCCCAAGGCCCACAAAGATATTCTGACCTTGATCCGAAATGTGCATGAGACGGAAAAAAACACTATTCTTCTGGTGTCCCATAATATGGGCGATATTGCGTCTATGTCTGATAAAGTTCTTGTAATGGACCGGGGTAGACTTGCCATTACGGGAACTCCGGCAGAGGTGTTTTTCCAGACGGAAAGACTCCTTTCTCTCGGCCTGGGACTACCTCCGGCCGCGGAATTTATGGAAGCACTAAAACAGAGAGGAGTTCCGGTTTCGGGAAGGGCGCTTGACCTGGAAAACGCCTGCCGAGAGATCATTGGCTGGATAGAAAAGAAAAAAAATGCTTAGAGATATTACATTGGGGCAGTATTTCCCCGGGGAATCCTGGATCCATCGACTGGATCCGCGGACCAAGATTTTAGGGACTTTTTTGTACATTATTGCCCTGTTTTTTGTCAGGGATTTTTGGGGTTTTGGAATCGCGTTTTTGTTTCTTGCAGCAGTTATCGCTGTTTCCAAAGTCCGCCTTCACTTTATTTTAAAGGGATTGAAGCCGGTATTCATTATCATTGTCTTTACCGTTACAGTGAATATGTTCATGACAAAAGGGACGCCCCTCTGGTCTTTCTGGTTTTTGACCATTACCCGTGAAGGCCTCTACAATGCAGGATTTATGGGGCTTCGGCTGGTTCTTCTTATCATCGGATCTTCTCTTTTGACATTAACCACAAAACCGATCAGCCTGACAGATGGCATTGAAAGGTTACTCTCGCCTTTTCGTAAAATTGGAGTGCCGGCTCATGAGTTGGCAATGATGATGACCATCGCGCTGCGCTTTATCCCCACCCTGTTGGAAGAAACTGACAAAATTATGAAAGCCCAGATGGCTCGGGGTGCGGATTTTGAAAGCGGCAATCTTTTTCAGAGATCCCGAAGCCTTATCCCTCTTTTGGTGCCCCTTTTTGTCAGTGCCTTTCGGATCGCGCAGGATCTTGCCATGGCTATGGAAGCCCGTTGCTACAGAGGCGGTGATTGTCGTACCAGAATGAACGCCATGGTTTTTACCGCCAAGGATGGTGGGGCAGGGATCTTGTTGGCTGCCTTCTTTATAATTATCGTTTTGCAGGCTTACTTCTTATAGCATACAATGGAAAACTGCAGGACAGAAAGTCTCGATTTATTGGGAAAGGAACCTATCTTGAAAAGTACAAAATTTATCGCGCAGGCAGCTGTGATAGCTGCGCTGTATGCATCCCTGACCATCTTTCTGATGCCTATCAGTTACGGCGTCATGCAGATCCGCATATCAGAGGCACTGACCATCCTTCCGGCTCTTACTCCTGCCGCCATACCAGGTCTTTTGATCGGCTGTTTTGTGGCGAATACGGTGGGGCCCTATGGGGTTCTGGACATGGTCATCGGAAGCGGGGCTACCTTACTGGCTGCGGTGGCATCCTATCTCCTCAGAAATAGAATATACCTGGTCCCCCTTCCACCGGTCATAGCCAATGGCCTTTTGATCGGCGGCATGCTTTATTATGCCTATGGGGTTCCCTTTTCTTTGCCTGCCTGTATTTTCTGGGTCGCCCTGGGAGAGGCCGGGGCCTGCTATGTTTTAGGTTTGCCTCTGATGAAATATCTGAAAAAAAGGGAATCTATCTTTCGTTTGTAGGTTTGTTTTTATGCCATGAAGAATAAAAATGCCTGGTTGGTATCGATAGTCCTTCTTGCGACAACGGCCCTTTTTATGCTGAGTTTGCAGCAGGGAAAGGAAGCTTTGTTGAGCCAGTCTTTTTCTGGGGAGCAGCAGGAAACGGAAGAACAAGCTCCCCCGGAAAGAGAGACTGTGTCCATCGGCGGCTATGTTTTGGATGTCGGATCCTTTCAAAATGCATCCCCTGGCGGAGTGGTTCTTCGCATCAAAGAGCAGGAAAACCCTACCCTTCCTGTTTCCCTGAAATATCAGCAATACCCTCTGACCTACAGTTACCTCCTTTTTGAAAAGGGGGGTGTTTGTGTTTATTCGGAGCCTTCTGAAAAAAGCCCTGTGTTGAAAAAAAGCAGTGTTTATGAAAAAATAAACTACTTCGAAACGGTTCTTTGCAAGACCCAGGGCGGATCCCTGGATAAATGGTTTTACGTTGGATGGAAAGCGGGGGATGCGGAACAGAAGGGTTATGTCCGTTCCGCCCTCGTAAAGAAGAGGAATTACCAGTTTGGAAAAATGGAAGCGGCCCTGAAACGCAGCGACCAATATGCTTCTATGGGGGCCATCACTTATATTGACAACCGCCGATCCCAAAGTGCTCCCGGTTATCCTGACCTTTCCAATCTCGCTGAATTTGAATATCTTTCCGACGGCACCCTCGTAAAATATCTTTCGGAGAAGGAAGGGTACTTCCGGGTAGAGGTGCTGAAAAACGGGCATGTATTGTATATCTCAAGAAAGTATGTTCCCACAACCAAAGCGATCACCGAATTGAAGCGAGTGGTGGCGATAGACCGGGACAATCAAAACGAAGCGGTGTATGAGAAAATAGAAGGGAATTGGAATCTGATCTCCCTCACCCTGGCCACCACGGGAAAGGTAGGGCCTTATTCTGCCCCTACACCCACGGGGTATTACTTCATGATCCAAAAACGTGAGAGATTCTGGTACTACAAAGACGGAACCACGGTCTTCCAGGGATATGCCCCCTACGCCCTTCGGTTTACCGGGGGTGCCTATGTCCACGGTGTACCCGTGGATTACCGTTATGATGCACAGGGCAAGAGAATCGTGCCCCCTCTTAGAGAGTATTCCACAAGCATAGGAACCATCCCCCTTTCCCATAAGTGTGTAAGAAATTATACCTCTCATGCGAAGTTCCTTTATGACTGGGCGGTGCCGGGAGAAACCATCGTTATCGTTATCTGACAATTGAAAAAAATTAAGCGTGATAGAGATAAGCGAGAGCCATTGCGGGGCAAAGCAAGGGCTCTTTTTTTTCATTGGCGGGGAGGCATTGTGAAGGATTTGACGATAAAAGAACTTGAAAAAACAAGGCAAGTCGTATACCATATGTAGTGACCCGCAGAGAGAAAACAACTACAAAAAGTATTTCTTTTCAGCGGGTTCATAATGATGTTTCGTATTACAAATAGATTGCCAGGAGGGTTTGGTATGGGTATCAGCAAGATTCAAAAACGCAACGGAGAAATCGTCGACTATAATCTTTCCAAAATCAAAAGTGCCATATTTGCCGCAGCCAAGGCTGTGGGAGGACAGGATGAGGTCGAGGCTCAGCGTTTGGCGGGTCTTGTGGAAGCAGTGATCGCCGAAACCTATCGGGCGAGCATCCCCAGTGTAGAGGATATTCAGGATGTGGTAGAAAAGATCCTTATCGAGGAAGGCCACGCCAAGACCGCAAAGGCCTTCATCCTTTATCGTCGGGAGAGAGAGCAGCTTCGTATTTCCAACAACCTTTTTATGGACGCAGAACAGATGATCGAGGAATATGTATCCCTCGATGACTGGCGCGTCAATGAAAATTCCAACATGGGCTATTCTCTACAGGGACTCAATAACCACATTGTAGAGAGCATTACCCAAAAGTACTGGCTGAATAAAATTTACCGAAAAGAGCTTCGAGATGCCCATATAAGGGGGGACATCCATATCCATGATCTGGGCCTGCTGGCACCATATTGCTGCGGTTGGGATCTGGAGGATTTTCTCATGAAAGGCTTCAAGGGGGCAAAGGGCAAAATCGTTTCCAAGCCCCCCAGACATTTCGAATCTGCGCTGATGCAGCTGGCCAACCTTCTCTTTACACTTCAGGGTGAGGCTGCCGGCGCCCAGGCGGTTTCCAGCATCGACACCTATCTGGCTCCGTTTATTTATTATGATAAACTGGAGTACAAGGATGTAAAAAAAGCCATCCAGCGCTTTGTTTACAATTTAAACGTACCTACCAGGGTGGGATTCCAGACACCCTTTACCAATATTACCCTTGACATTGCGCCCCATCCTCTCCTGAAAAATCAGGGAGCCATCGTGGGGGGCAAGCTTACGGACAAGACTTACGGGGATTTCCAGAAAGAAATGGACCTCTTTAATATTGCTTATTGCGAGGTGATGATGGAGGGAGACGGCGCCGGTCGTGCATTCAGTTTTCCCATTCCCACCGTCAATATCACCAATGATTTCCCCTGGGATTCGGAAGCTGCCAATATGATCATGGAAATGACCAGAAAATTCGGCACCCCTTATTTCGCCAATTTCCTCAATTCGGATCTTTCTCCGGAGGATATCCGGTCCATGTGCTGCCGTTTGCGTCTGGACAACAGAGAACTGCGTCACCGTGGCGGCGGTCTGTTTGGGGCGAACCCCCTCACCGGGTCCATCAATGTGGTCACCATCAACATGGCTCGTATCGGCTACATTGCAAAAGATGTTGCTGACTTCAAAAAACAGGTGCGAAAACTCATGGAATATGCCCGTGAGATCTGCGACAGCAAGAGAGTGATGCTGGAAAGATATATGGATGCGGGGCTTTATCCCTATTCCAAATTTTATCTTGCAGGGGTGAAACAGGCTTCCGGAGAGTATTTTAAAAATCACTTTTCCACCATTGGCCTTAACGGCATGAATGAAGCTTGCCTCAATCTGCTGGGTGTGGATCTGCTGACAGAGGAAGGCAATGCTTTCGCAGTGGAGATCATGGAATTTATGAATCGAGTGATCCGACTTTTCCAGGAGGAGACAGGAAGCCTTTGGAATCTGGAAGCTTCTCCTGCAGAGGGCACCAGCTATCGTTTTGCCAGGATCGATAAAAAATTGTATCCCAACATCATCAGTGCGGGAAAAGACGAGCCCTATTATACCAATTCTACCCAGCTTCCCGTAGGGGCGACGGATGATATCTTTGAAGCCATCGAATTCCAGGAAGCACTGCAGACGGCTTATACAGGTGGCACTGTCCTCCACGGCTTTATCGGGGAACAGATCAGCGACAGAGAGACCTGCAAGACCTTTATCAAAAAGATTATGGAAAACACAGCGATCCCTTATATCACCATCACTCCCACCTTCTCCATCTGTGAAGATCACGGTTATATCGCCGGAGAAGCTTTCTCCTGCCCCACCTGCGGGAAGGACACGGAGGTCTGGACCAGAGTGGTGGGCTTCCACCGGCCCGTACAGTCCTGGAACAAGGGGAAGTGCGAAGAGTATAAAGATCGGAAAGAATTCAGCGTGGAGCGGAGTCTGGGCCTCACCTTGGAACCGGGAAAAGAGACTCCCCAAAACGTGACATCCATGGTTGACGGGGCTGCCGTCGCAGAGGAAGCCGTCATTGCCTGACGGCATGTATAAAAGAAATGAAGATTTCAGGAATCATAAAATCATCAATGATAGAGTATCCAGGAAAAGCATCCACCGTTATTTTTTTCGGTGGATGCAATTTTAGATGCGGATATTGCCACAATCCAGAACTTGTGCTTTCTCACGATGCCGCTATCACTACGGAAGAATTTTTTGCTTTTTTGGAAAAACGTCGACGATTTCTTGATGCGGTCTGCATTTCCGGGGGAGAGCCCACTTTGCAGGCAGAGCTTCCGACTTTCCTAAAACAGCTTAAGGCGAAAGGGCTTTCCGTCAAACTGGATACCAATGGCACAAATCCGGACATGCTTTGCGGCCTCGTGGAAGATAAAACAGTAGATTTTGTTGCCATGGACATCAAGGGCCCTTCCTCAAAATATGAACAGATCATTCGCAGAGAAACAGACCTATTAAAGATAAAAAGAAGCGTCGAGCTTTTGAAAAAAGCGGCGCAAGAAGGGCGAATCCGATTGGAATTTCGTACCACAGTATGCCGTGAACTCCTGTCGGAGGAGGATGTCCGTAAAATGGTGGGAGAGTACGGCGGAGAAGAGTATTGGTATTTGCAGAGCTTCCAAAATCCGGGGAGCATTCTGGATTCTTCCGGGGCATATAGTGCCTATTCACCGGAAGAAATGAAAAGGATGGGAGAAGAAAATTGCGTCAACGTAAGGTAAAGCATGAAGCGGAGAGACTCGCTGCACTGGAACGATACTCTGTTCACAACGGGATGGAGCAAAAGGGAAACTGGCTGGAACTTTTCCCGGCCCAGGGTCCGCTTTTTCTGGAATTGGGATGCGGCCGGGGACATTTTATCAGCGAGCATGCGGAAAGCGACAGGGAGGCCTTTTTTATCGGCTGTGAAGGGCGCAGCAGCATTGTGCTGCGAGCCATGGAACTCATCGACGAAAAAGGTCTGGACAATGTGCTTTTTATCCCGGATTTCATCATTCGTGTGGGAGATTATTTTGCTCCCGGAGAATTGTCAGGGGTGTACCTTAATTTCAGCGATCCCTGGCCCAAAGCAAGACATGCCAAGAGGAGGCTGACCCACCGGTCCTATCTGCTGGGTTATAAAGAGGCCCTATGCCCCGGCGGTTTCATCGAATTTAAAACAGACAATCAGGAACTGTTTGATTTCACCCTTGAAGAGTGCCATGGTGCGGGACTCGTTGTGGCGGAATGCACCAGGGACCTCCATAAGACAGACTTGCCCGCCAGACTGATCCAGACCCAGTACGAACGTCGCTTTCGTTTGTTGGGAAAACCCATCTGCTACTGCAGGATCTATTAAAATTGTGATATACTATCTGCATCAAACAGCAGAAAGGACCACAAATGAGCTTTACCCATTTGCATGTTCATACACAATACAGTTTGCTTGACGGAGCGGCCCTGATCAAAAATCTGGTGGCCCGGGCCAAAGAGCTTTCCATGGAGGCACTGGCTATTACTGACCACGGGGCCATGTTTGGCGTGGTGGACTTTTATAAAGAGGCAAAAAAGCAGGGGATCAAACCCATCATTGGCTGCGAGGTCTATACGGCTGCCCGTTCTATGGGGGATAAAGACCCGGACAAGGACAAGCGCCAGGGGCATCTTGTTTTGTTGGCCGAAAACGAAGAAGGCTATCACAATCTGATCAAGATCGTTTCTACCGGTTATACGGAGGGATTTTACTATAAACCCCGGGTGGATAAAGAAGTCCTTCGCTCTTACAGCAAAGGGCTCATCGCCCTTTCCGCCTGCCTTGCGGGAGACGTGCAGGGCAAGCTTCTCAATGGGGACTATGAGGGAGCCAAAAAAGAAGCCCTCGCATTGCAGGAAATTTTTGGAAAGGAAAACTTTTTTCTTGAACTTC
>Ga0302242_1002039_pt1 | contig 13372 bp, 7 predicted proteins | sample AAG_UR_Lys_MG_FD_193510 | JGI IMG/M metagenome (GOLD analysis project Ga0302242, IMG submission 193510) | Enriched activated sludge microbial communities from anaerobic digester in WTTP, New Holstein, Wisconsin, United States - AAG_UR_Lys | ecosystem: Engineered > Bioreactor > Anaerobic >... | reverse complement strand
AGATGACCGGCAGCGTGAAAAAAGGGCTTTACATCTCCAGCCTGCACTACATGAACTTCATCAACCCCCGCGAAACCTCGCTCACCGGCCTCACGCGCGACGGCACCTTCCTGATCGAGGATGGCAAAATCTCCAAAGTGGTGAACAACCTGCGCTTCACCGAACGTATCGAGCGCATCCTCAACAACGTGCTGGAGCTGGAAAACCGCTGTTACACCATCCCCTTCTCCGAAAACTATAACCTCTTCGACATAGACACCATCAAAGCGCCCCACGCCCTGGTGCGTGACTTCAACATATCTTCCTCAACCCACACGATTTAGGAGACTCAATGGAAGACCTGATCAAAAGAACTCTGGAAAAGATAGATTTATCCCGCGTTGAATTTGCCGATGTGCGGGTCACCCAGACCGACAACGAAGGCATCTACTTTATGAACGGCTTTCTGCGTGGATATGGCAGCAGCCGCGATTCAGTCGCCATCGGCGTGCGCGTGTTGCTCAATGGCTGCTGGGGTTTCGCCGGAACCAGTGATCTCAGCGAAGCCTCGCTCTACCGCCTGGTGCGCGCCGCAGTCTCCAACGCCGAGCAAGGCGGCAACTTCACCCGCGAGCCCGTCACTTTCCCCGCCCTGCCCCCTCTGCGCGCCTCCTATCACTTCCAGCCGGAGATTGACCCCTTCAGCATGGCGAAAGAAGAAAAGATCGACTTTTTGGGCAGACTGGCCACCCGGATCAAACCCCAGGGCAAGATCGTCCACTCCATCGTGATGGCGCAGTTTCAAAAACAGCAGAAATACTATCTGAACAGCGAAGGCACCTGGTCACACACCACTTTCTACAACACCCTGCCCATGATGGAGGTGATCGCCTCCGACGGCAACCAAATCCAGTCGCGCACCTGGCCCGGGCACATGAGCGCCGGACGCGGAGGCTTTGAACTCTTTCACCAGCAGGCCTTTGAAGCAAATTGCGACCGCATCATCAAGGAAGCCACCGACCTTCTTTCCGCCCCCGTGATCACCGAAGACCGGGCCGACATCATCATCGGCGCGGGACACCTGGCTCTGCAACTGCACGAGTCCGTTGGCCACGCCACCGAAGCCGACCGCATCTTTGGCATGGAGATTTCCTATGCCGGCAAGACCTTCATCAAGCCCTCCATGCTCGGCAAGTTCCAATACGGATCGCCCCAGGTGAACATCTATTCCGACAGCACCGACCCGCGTGGCATGGGCTTCCATCCCGTGGATGACGAGGGCGTTCCCGGCCGCCGCGTTGACATCATCAAGGACGGCATCCTGGTCAATCAGCAGACCTCCCGCCACATTGCCCACATGCTTGGGTTGGAGCCCTCTTCCAACATGAAGGCCTCCTTCGCGGACGACTTTCCGCTGGTGCGGATGACCAATTTCTGCCTGGCTCCCGGTTCCGGCTCACTGGAGCAGTTGATCCAGGACACTGAACACGGCTATCTGCTCGATTTCACCAAGACCTGGAGCATCGACGACAACCGCAACAACTTCCAGTTTACCACCGAGATTGGCTATAAGATCGAGAACGGCCGCATCACCGGCATAGTGAAAGAACCCACCTACTTTGGTATCACCCAGGATTTCTGGAATGCCTGCGACCGCGTCTGCGGCGAGGAAGAGTGGGGCTTCCACGGCACCTTTAGCTGTGGCAAGGGCGAACCCGGCCAAGCCATGCTGCTCAGCCACGGCGTTGCCCCGGCACGCTTCAAAAACATCAACGTAAACGTCAAAATATAGCAAGCCGATATCCGCCAGGCTTGCCGAAAAAGGGGATGGAAATCCAGCTTGAGGCAGGCTACCCCAGGCTATTTACTGTGTCATCCCGGGTCAAGCAAGCTTGCCCAGGATGACACAGATTTAGGGTCTGGTGGACTTGTTCGGAGGAACCTTTTCACCATTTCACCTTTCCACCTTTCCACCTCAAAAACACCTTTCCACCTTCAAATATCCTGTTGATCCAGTCATCCGCGTTCTATAATCATTTTCCCGGCACGGGAAAAAAACTGCTGTCCCCATCCGTCTGCCAGAGCAAAATCATTGACACAATAGGCCGCAGCCTGAAAGTTGCATCTCATTCAAAGATAAGAAACTCTGTTCTCCCTGCGGATGAACGGCAGTGGAAAAAGGACAAGTAAGATGCTGGAAAAGATACTCCGCAAGCTGTTTGGCGATAAAAACACCAAGGAAGTGAATCTGTACCTGCCCGTGGTAAAGGAGATCAACGAGATCTGCGCGGGCTTGCAGCAATATGACGACGATCAACTGCGGGAGCGGGTGCAGCAAATCCGCGGGGAACTGGCGGACAAGCTGCAGCCCCTGCGTGATGAACTGGAGAACCTGGAGCGTGAGTATCGCGAGGAAGCCGACGAGGGTGAACGCGCGCGGCTGGACAACCACATCGACGAACTGCGCAAACACCTCAAAAAAACCACCAAATCCACCCTGGACGACTATCTGCCCGAGGTCTTCGCCATCGTGAAAGACACCTGCCGCCGCCTGCTGGGGCAAAGCTTTGTGGTGCGCGAGCATGAGACCGTGTGGAACATGGTGCCTTTCGACGTTCAACTGATCGGCGGCATGGCGCTGCATGATGGCAAGATCGCCGAGATGGCCACCGGAGAGGGCAAGACCCTGGTTGCCACCCTGCCCCTCTTTCTCAACGCCCTGATTGGCCGCGGCGCGCATCTGGTGACGGTGAACGACTATCTGGCATCGCGCGACGCCGAGTGGATGAGCCCCGTCTTCAACTTCCACGGCCTCACCGTGGGCTGCATCACCACCGGTATGAGCTTTGAAGAACGCCGTGAGGCATACCTCTGCGATGTGACCTACGGCATGAACAGCGAATTCGGCTTCGACTATCTGCGCGACAACATGGCCGTCTCTCCCAACCAACTGGTGCAGCGCGACTTTTACTACGCCATCGTGGACGAGGTGGACAGCATTCTCATCGATGAGGCGCGCACCCCGCTCATCATCAGCGGCCCCATCGCCCAGGACAAGAATTTTTACCTGGAGATCAAGCCCCAGGTGCATCAGTTGGTGCAATCGCAAAGCGCGCTGGTGCAAAGGTTTTTGAGCGAGATCAACCAGGAACTCCGGGAAGACAACCCTGACCCGGACAACAACCGCCTGGGCACCCTGCTGCTGCAGGTGCAGCGCGCCGCTCCTCGCAACAAGGCCTTTTACAAGCTGATGCAGGACAGCAGCCTTAAAAAACTGCTGCTGGACATGGAAGGCATCTACCTGCGCGACAAAAGAATGCACGAGCTGGACGATAACCTCTTCTACGTGGTGGAGGAGCGGCAGAACAGCGTTGACCTCTGCGAAAAAGGGCGCGAACTGCTCTCCCGCAACGACCGCAACCTCTTTGTGGTAGAAAGCCTGGATGAGCTGCTGCGCCGCGTGGACGAAGATGAGAGCCTGGACGATCAGGAAAAAGCCAAACGCAAGACCCTTGAAACCAACCTCTTTATGGATAAAAGCGAGAAGTTGCACAACATCAACCAGCTTCTGCGCGCCTACACCCTCTACGAGAACGACAAAGAATATGTGGTGATCGACAACCGCGTGGTGATCGTGGACGAATTCACCGGCCGCCAGATGCCGGGGCGCCGCTTTTCGGATGGGCTGCACCAGGCCCTGGAAGCCAAGGAAAACGTCGCCATCGAAGCGGGCACCCAGACCTTTGCCACCATCACCCTGCAAAACTACTTCCGCATGTTTGAAAAACTGTCGGGCATGACCGGTACCGCCGCCACCGAGGAAGCGGAATTCATGGAGATTTACAAGCTGCCGGTGATGGTGATACCAACCAACGTCCCCATCACCCGCATCGACCACGAGGACGTGATCTACCTCACCAAAAACGAGAAATACCAGGCCCTGATGGACGAGATCATCTATTGGCACGAGCAGAAAAAGCCTGTGCTGGTGGGCACGGTGAGCGTGGAGGTGTCAGAAACCATCAGCCGCCTGCTGCGCCGCCGCAACATCGCCCACAACGTGCTCAACGCACGGCAGCACCAACGTGAAGCTGAGATCATCGCCCTGGCGGGACAGCCGGGAGCGGTGACCATCGCCACCAACATGGCCGGACGCGGCACGGATATCAAGCTGGGCGCCGGCGTGGTGACCCAAAGCACCGAAAACTACCGCGGCCTGCCTACCTCCACCAACGCGGAGTTACCCTATGGCCTGCCTGTGGACGGTTTGCACGTGATCGGCAGCGAACGCCACGAAAGCCGCCGCATCGACCGTCAGTTGCGTGGCCGCGCGGGACGCCAGGGGGATCCCGGCACCAGCCGTTTCTACCTTTCTCTGGAAGACGACCTGATGCGCCTCTTCGGTTCCGACCGCATCGCCCCCATGATGATGAAGATGGGGCTGCAGCCCGGCGACGCCATCCGCCATCCCTGGATGACCAAGGCGGTCGAACGCGCGCAGAAGCGGGTGGAGGAACACAACTTTGAAATCCGCAAAAACCTGATCAAATATGACGAAGTGATGAACCAGCAGCGCGAGGTCATCTACTCCTACCGGCGCAGCATCCTGAAAGGCTATTCGCTCAAGCACGAGGTGCAGGAAATGATCATCGAGACGGTGCGCCGCGTGATCGGCGAGCAGATTCCCCCCGGCAGCTATCCCGAGGATTGGAACCTGCCCCGCCTCTGCCAATGGTTCAAAAGATCGCTCAACGTGGTCATTTCGCCCGCCGAACTGGAAAGCGACCACCAGAACGAGGACCTGCTGCGCAACACCCTGGAAGCGCTGGTGATGCAGGCTTATGAAAAGAAGGAATTGCAGGTGGGAACCGAGGCCCTGCGCGACATCGAACGCCGCAGTATGCTGGAAGTGGTGGACGACGAATGGCGCGACCATCTGCACGAAATGGACTTGCTCAAGGAGGGAGTGCACTTGCGCGCCTATGCCAACAAAGACCCCCTCATCGAATACAAGCGTGAGAGCTTCGACCTCTTCCAGGCGCTCATCGCCCGCATCCAGGAAGGTGTGACCCGCAAGGTCTTCACCACCTATCTGCTGTCTCAGGAAGACATGGAATCCATGCTGAATAGCGCCAAAACCCAACATGATGACATCAACGCTTTCTTGCACGCCAAAGAGATACAGGCCTCCCAGACCGACATGAGTGTGCCCCCGCAATTCAGCGGGCCATACGGCGACAGCGCGCCCAAACAGAGGCCGGTGCAGGTGGCGCCCAAGGTTGGCCGCAATGATCCCTGCCCCTGCGGCAGCGGCAAGAAATATAAGAAATGCTGCGGCATCAACGAACCGGGCGAATAATGACAGCTTCCGCTTCCCACAAACTGCTGCTGAAGGAGATATAGCATGGCCAAAGGGCTGATCATAGTGGAATCACCGGCAAAAGCCAACACCATTTCCAAGTTTTTGGACAACAAATACAAGGTCAAGGCCTCGATGGGCCATGTGCGCGACCTGCCCCCCAAATCGATGGGCGTGGACGTCGAGCACAACTTCACCCCGGTCTATGAACTGGACCCCAAAAAGAGCAAGGTCATCGCCGAACTGCGCAATGCGGTCAAAGACGTGGACGCCGTATTTCTGGCCAGTGACCATGACCGCGAGGGGGAGGCCATCGCCTGGCACCTGACTGAAGTGCTGAAAAAGGAACTGGGCGACAAGAAAGTTTACCGCATCGTGTTCAATGAGATCACCGCCCCGGCCATCAAAGCCTCCATCTCACAGCCCGGGCAGGTGGATATGGCCAAGGTGGATGCCCAGCAGGCGCGCCGCGTGCTCGACCGCGTGGTGGGCTACACCGTTTCGCCCCTGCTTTGGAGGGTGATCGCCAAAGACCTCAGCGCCGGCCGCGTGCAGTCCGTGGCGTTGCGCCTGATCTGCGAGCGGGAAGCCGAGATCCTCGCCTTTGTGCCTCGCGAGTTTTGGAAACTGGAAGCCAATTTCTGGCGCGAGGGGCTGCCTCCCTTCAAGGCCAGCCTGGAAAAATGGGAGGGCAAAAAGCTGGAGATTCCCGATGAGGCCAAGGCTGTGGAGATCATCGGCAGGATAGAGTCCGCCCAGGCGGTCTTGAGCGCGATCAAGCGCTCCTCCCGCAAGCTGGAACCTCCCGCCCCCTTCATCACCAGCACCCTGCAGCAGGAAGCCTCCAAGATTCTGGGCTTTTCCTCCGACAAAACCATGCGGATCGCCCAGGAACTCTACGAAGGGATCAGCCTCAAGGGCGAAAGCACCGGCTTGATCACCTATATGCGCACCGACAGCACCCGCGTTGCCGAACAAGCCCAACAGAACTGCCGGGCACTGATCAAAGACCGCTTTGGCGAAAATGCCGTTCATGCCCAGGTTCGCGCCTACAAAAACAAATCCACTGCCCAGGACGCCCACGAGGCGATCCGCCCCACCGACGCCTTTCACACCCCGGAAAGCGTGGAGGCCAGCCTGAGCAAAGACCAATACAGGCTTTACACCCTCATCTGGCAACGCTTTGTGGCCACCCAGATGATCCCCGCCAGGCTGGAAACCACCACCGCCTCCATCGAACTGGGCGAAGCAATCTTTGCCGCCTCGGGCAGCAAGGTGCTGGAAGAAGGTTTCCTGAAAGCCTATCCCCACGTGACGATTGTCAGCGGAGAGCAGATCGATTCCGGCTACAAAAGCAAGGACGAACTGGAGCACGACGCACTCAAAAAGTCACAGCACTTCACCTCGCCTCCCTCGCGTTTCACCGAAGCATCCCTGATCAAGGAACTGGAAGCCCAGGGCATCGGCAGGCCCTCCACCTATGCCACCATCATCAGCACCCTCCGCAAGCGCAAATATGTGGGCATGGAAAAGAAGAGCTTTGTCCCCACCCCCCTCGGTACCGATGTGAACAGCTTTTTGGTGAGTAAGTTCGACCCTATCTTCAACGTGAAATTCACCGCGAACATGGAAAACGAGCTGGACGGCGTGGAGGAGGGGCGGACTGTGTGGCACACGCTGGTAAGCGGCTATTACGACGAGCTGATGAAGCTGGTGAAGAGTGTGGACCTCAAAAAGGAAAAGGCATCCTTCACCGAAGCCACGGACATCGTCTGCGACAAATGCCAGCAAGGCAAACTGGTGGTGAGGCGTTCCAAAGGCGGCGAGTTCCTCTCCTGCAACCGCTTTCCCGCCTGCAAAAACATCAAAAACTTCAGCCGCGACAAAGACGGCAAGATCCATATCGAAGAACCCCGTGAACCCCGGATGCTGGACGAAAAGTGTCCCCAGTGCGGTTCGCCCCTGCAGGAAAAGAGAGGCCGCTACGGCGCTTTCATCGCCTGCAGCAACTACCCCAAATGCAAATTCACCCGCCCCATCACCACCGGCGTCAAGTGCCCCGAATGCGGCCAGGGAGAGCTGACCCAGAGGCGCAACAAAAAGGGAGGAACCTTCTTCTCCTGCACCCGCTATCCCGATTGCAAGTTCATTACCAACGACAAACCGCTGCCCATTGCCTGCCCAGATTGCGGCAATCCCTTCATTTACGAAAAATACTCCAAAGCCCTGGGCGAATACAAGCAGTGCCCCAAATGCAAAAAGACCATGGCCTGAGGCGGAGGGTTCCCGCCTGGGACGCCCTGCAAAGCGCGCTGCAGAGCATCCTCAGCCACAAGCTGCGCTCGCTGCTCACCCTCACGGGCATTGTGATCGGCGTGCTGGCGGTGGTGAGCATGTTCTCCAGCGTTTACGCGCTCAAACGGCTCATTAACCAGAATATGGAAGGCATGGGCTGGAACTATTCTGTGGTGGTCACCGCCGACCAGGAGGATTTTATGGGTTCCAGGCGGCGCGTCAAGCGGCGGGTTTTGCGGAGGGCAAGCCAGAGCGTGCGCAGGCTCAATTATGATGACTACCTGGCGCTCAGGCAGCAACTGCCCCTCAAAAGCAGCTATGCCATGATCGAAAGCGGCTCTATCCTGCGCCTGGGCAACAAAGACATCGAGGTGCGCATGCGGGCAGCCGATCAGGAGTTTTTTGCCAACAAAAGTTACGGCTTGCTGCAGGGACGCTACTACAACCGCTATGAAGAAGACAACCTGCTCCCGGTCCTTGTGCTGGGCTACCATTTTGCCAAGGAGCAGTTCGGCTCCGCCAACCCGGTGGGCAAGCCCCTGCAACTGGGAGACCGCCGCTTCCAGATCGTGGGCGTGCTGGCGGAAGACCAGATCAACAAAGACAACGACATGAACTTCAATAGCTGGGAACGCAGGCAGGACCTCAGCGCGGTGTATGTCCCCCTCAAATACGGAGTTTATAATTTTGGCACCAACAAGGGCCTCCACATGATCTACCTGCAGGCGCGCTCGGAGCGGGAATTCTCCGCCATGAAGAACCAGGCGCGCCAACTGCTGCTTGCCCGCCACCGGATGTATCCCAACTTCGGCTTTCTGGATATCGGCCAGATGATGCTCACCATCACCCATGAGATCAGCGGCTTCATGGAAAAATGGAACATCACCCTCATCGCCATCGCCTCCATCTCGCTGATCGTGGGCGGCATCGGGCTCTTCAGCACCCTGCTGATCTCGATCCAGGAACGCATGACCGAGATCGGGGTGCGCAAAAGCATCGGCGCCACCGACCGGGACATCTTTGTCTATTTTATCCTGGAAGCCATCATGCTTGCCACCCTGGGAGCCTTGCTGGGCATCGCCCTGGCCTGGTTGATCCTGACCCTCATCGGCAAAGCCATCAGTTTCCCCCTCTACCTGCCCCTCCAGGGTGTGGCGCTGGGCCTCTTTTTCTCCATCCTCACAGGCTTTCTCTCCGGACTTTACCCCGCCATCAGGGCCGCCAGCATCGATCCCATACAGGCGATTTATTATTTTGAATAGAATAGAACGCGGATGACAGGATCGACAGGATCTGCGGGATATAGATTGAAAAAGACCTTTGTTGAAAGGGTGGTAAGTGACCACCCGACCATGAAACAAGCACCCCCAGACTATACACCGTGTCATCCCGGCCTGCGAGCCGGGATCCAGTCTTTTAAGGCCACATAACAGCACACAGCTCTGAAACAACACCAACCAAGCTACATACTGTGTCATCCCGGGCAGCGACCCGGGATCCAGTCTTTTGAAAACCCCAAACAACCGTTCAGCCAGTCACATGTACCACCCAACCCTAACCATTATCGCATTCCACAGTATCACCCCTCATCAACAAGTGGCGCCGACAAATCCCGCCAATCGGGATTGAAAGAATCAATCATCTGTAGCTTCCATTTCCTCCGCCACCGCTTGATACGTTTTTCCATGGCAATGGCGCTTTTGATATCAGAATAAACCTGATACCAGACCAGCATCGTAACCTCATACTCCGCGGTAAAACCATCAAACTCGTGTTTTTTGTGCTGTTCCACGCGGCGGAGCAGGTTGTTGGTTACTCCCGTATATAGGGTTCCATTGCGTTTGCTGGCAAGGATATAGACATAATAGCGACACATGTTGTAAGCTTTGTGGGTAGTATTGGGAAGTCAAGTGGATTTTTCAAAAGACTGGATCCCGGCTCGCAGGCCGGGATGAAACGGTATGTAGCTTGGTTGGTGTTGTTTCAGAGCTGTGTGCTGTTATGTGGCCTTAAAAGACTGGATCCCGGCTCGCTGCCCGGGATGACACAGTATATAGACTTGGGGGTAGTTGTTTCATGGCTTGCCGGTCGTTTCTAAAAGACTGGATCCCGGGTCAAGCAAGCTTGCCCGGGATGACACGGTAAATAGTCGGGTGTGATTTGTTTTGTTGCTTGGTGGTTGTGTTTGGGTTGGACGCTTGCCCTTACTATTATCATTTAATTCGTGTTAATTTGTGTAATTTGTGGATATTATTAAAAGACTGGATCCCGGGTCGCAGTTTGGGCTGCCGAAGTCTGTTCGGCAGAGGCAACGGAGTTGCCTGTTGGGGAGAGACCTCCGGTCTCTGTGGCAAACGGACTTTGCCACCCCCTCGGGATGACACGGTAAATTGCCTGGCGGACTTGTTTCAGGGGAACCTTTCCACCATTTCACCTTTCCACCTTTTCACCTCAAAAACACCTTTCCACCTTCAAAAATCCTGCAGATCCTGTCGATCCTGTTATCCGCGTTCTATCATCACGTCACCCCTTCATGCCACTATCCTTCGACGCCACAAGCGGTTATGCCATCATCCTTAGGTCATCCCTCACCGGGTTAAGGTTGACCCCAGGAAGACCCCACCCAGAGCGAAGCTTGCAAAGCAGGGCCCCGCATCGGGTTCAATACAAAATCATCAGCCATTAGTGTCCTCCTTGCGTAATATAAGATATCCGTATTTGCGGGAAAAGCAAAAAACGCCCCGGCATAAACCGGGGCGTATATGGTAAAGACTCTATCGGGTCTTATTTGACCACGACGATCTTCTTGCTTTGGTTGACACTGGGAGTGCTCAGTTTGTAGAAGTAGATACCGCTTCCGCAGGTATTGCCTCTGCTGTCTTTGCCATCCCATTTCACCAGCTGGTTGGATCCGCCGGTCACACTGTAGGTGCGAACGACCTGGCCAATCACGTTGTAGATGGTGACGGTTCCGGTCTCGCCGGTCTTCACATCCAGTTGGATATTATAAGTATCGCCGATCTTGAAGGGGTTGGGACCGCTCTTCACGATCTTGGTCTGGTTGGTCACAGGAGGAGTGACATCCACGAACACCGAGGTGGGTCCGAAGAACTGTGTCTCATGGTAATCAATTGTTTCCAGCCAGTAGTAGTAGGTGTTGTTTTCCAGCACGTTGCTGTCGGTGACAGTGTAGGTGGCGCTGCTGCTGGTGTTGGTGGCGGGCACCATGGGGATATCCAGCATTTCGGCGTCAGCAATGTTGGCGCTGGTGCCGCGATAGACCTTGTAGCCGACCATGTTGGTCTCAGTCTGGCTGACCCAGGTGAGTTTCACAAACAGGTTGGCGGTGAGGGTGGCGCTGAAGCTGCTCAGTTCCACGGGGGTCACTTGTTCCCTGGTACCAATGAAATTGGTGGTGTAGTCGTGGGTCAGGACCGCGGGGAAGGTGACGCTTTCAGGAATCCAGTCGGTGTAGCCATCAAGGACAACGGTGTACACGCCAGGGGTATAATCCACGCCTTCGGTGAAGGTGTAAGGAGTGAGGTAGCCGGAATCCACGCCGTCGATATAGATGTTAGCGACAAGCGGTTCGTTGGTCTCAGCATCAGCGGCGGTGATGGTGATGGTGTAGGCAGGCGGAGGAGTGTCTTCCACCAGCACGAAGGTGATGGTGTGGTTGAAGATACGTTGCGCTCTGACGCTCTTGGCACCGGGTTGCTCCTCGACGAAGTCTGTGGCAACAACGGAGATCGGGTTCACTTCCCAGTGATATCCTTCCGGGGCAGCAGCGACGGTGTAGTCACCAACCAGCGCGGTAACGTCGGCGTTGCTGGCATCGTACTCTATTGTTCCGGATACTGGGCCAGTAACCGCGTAACCTAACTCGCCTCTAACATACAGATTGTAGATGGTGGGATATGTCTCTGTCCAGACAAATTCCTGGTTTAAGACGAAGTTGTCACCATCGGCAGTCCACTGGGTGTCTTCGTTGATGGTGAGGGAAGCGGGTGTCCAGTAACCAGTCGCGGGGGCCGGCAGAGGAGTGGGGGTGTAGGTGCCATAGATGGTGGTCACGTCCGTAGTGGGTCCCAGGGTGGTTGGGGTGATGTAGCCTTCCGGATTGGTGCTAAGGTTCACCGTGTAGGTTGGGTCCTGAGGGGGGGCACCACCAAGGATAATGCTGTCAGGCATCACCAAGTGCAAACCGTTTCCAGTGTGTCTCCAAACAGCTGAGGTACCTGTGGGGATGACGAAACTAAAGACAATATGATTAGTCGCTTCATCCGTGTTGGGCAGGTAAGTCAGTGTCCAGGTGATTTCCGTGCCAGCGCTGGGACCACTTGTTGTGTGAAAGGCTTGCATATCAACCATAGCCCATGCGCAAAGTCCGGTGGGGCCTGATTTGGTTTCAACTCTGCAACGGATCGGGAGATGTGTCGTTGTAGAGACAACATCTATGCCGTCGGTGACGGACAGATGCCAGTTGGCATCATGGCTACCTGCCGGGGCAGTGACATAGGTCATGATATCCAATGTTTCCAACGTGATCTGTTGGTTAATTGCTCTTACAGAATAAGCTGAGGCAAAGACCGCCAAAGAAAGGATTATGGCTGCTAATAGAAGTCTTTTCATGTTTAGTCCTTTTTATTTAGTTCTGACGTTGAAGATGTTTTGGGAGGCAGCCCGGGCTGGCCAGGTGGTGGCAGCGTCAACACTTACGAGCAAGGGCATACCGATCGTGGTGGCATAGTCCGTTCCGTCCCAACCGCCCCAGGGGAAGGCATCGATAGTGACCCATTCTTCCGTAGCGGGATCCCAAGTACCAACCATGGTTGAAGGTATGTCGTCGCCGACCAGGGAAGCCATGTTCAGGGCGCTCTTGTTAAGGGGAACCATAAGGGTATTCAACCCAGCCACCATGCTGTATGTGGCGGGAGCCGGCAGGTCGCCGATGCTGTAGAAATCAACATCAGCGTCAACGCTGATCAACAAGGGATCTCCGGTAGTAACCGCATAGTCCGTTCCATCCCATCCGCCCCAAGGGAAGGCATCAATAGTGACCCATTCTTCCGTAGCGGGATCCCAAGTGCCAACCATGGTTGCGGGAATGGCGTCGCCGACTTCGGTAGCCATGGTGAAGCCTTGCTGCATGGGCAGGGCGATAAAGTTCAAACCTGCGACGCAGGGGTATTTGACGTATCCGACGACCGCGGAGGGGTCTGATTCAACCGCTGCCAACATGCCAAAGGCAACCAGGAGCAACAGCGGCAATATTAATTTCTTCATAACATTCCTCCATGAGAATGGTATAATTTCCAAAAATAGCTTTGGTTTTCCGGCCGGTGTAAAGGGCCGGCCAACCGACATTGAGGGGTTATCCGGTGGCCAGAGGCCGGGCCGGGTTTGATCTCGAAAATCCCTAAAAAGGTAATCCATCGCACATTACACTATATGAATTTGTATTCATATTATCTTAATTACCAGACTAAGGGGCTTGATAATCTTGTCAAGTTCTAATTTTGTTTTTTTCCTTTTTTCTGCTGTTGATAGATCACAGCGCGGCATTCCAGCCCGCGAACCGTGATCCAGCCTTTTAGAATAATCATCCACAAATTACACAAATTAACACAAATTAAAAGAATAGAATAAGGGACAAGCGTCCAGCCAAACTACAGATCAAACCAGACCCCACACTGTGTCATCCCGGCCTGCGAGCCGTGATCCAGTCTTTTAATAATG
>Ga0302242_1002037_pt1 | contig 13374 bp, 10 predicted proteins | sample AAG_UR_Lys_MG_FD_193510 | JGI IMG/M metagenome (GOLD analysis project Ga0302242, IMG submission 193510) | Enriched activated sludge microbial communities from anaerobic digester in WTTP, New Holstein, Wisconsin, United States - AAG_UR_Lys | ecosystem: Engineered > Bioreactor > Anaerobic >... | reverse complement strand
GAGCTCCATGAACTGCAGGGAAACGTCCGGTGCAAAGTGCGGCCCTTACCACCTGTGAATGTTTGACAGGCCTCATGCTTACCACCGTTGGTCCGCTTAAGCGACCTGCCGGATGGCACTGCATATTCGTTATATACATAGGAACGTTGCAACCGCATTCCATGTGCCTGATCGGGATACCTGCCTCCAGAAGGGCTCCCTCGAACGAGAAGGAACAGCCGATCAGGAATGCGACAAGGTCATCCCTCCAGTACTTCAGGACGTCTGTCGGCTCGTCTTTTAGTACGCCGTTTTCCCATACACGGTATCTTGGAATATCCGTCCTTACATCTGATCCCGGAGCTATGAGTTTAGCCTCGCCGTCGCCGGGCTCTGTTACGTCCAGTATCGGGCAGGGTTTGGGATTTCTTTGGGCAAAAACCAGAAAATCGTAAGCCCAGTCTTTGGGCAGCACTATCATATTGGCCTGCACATGGCAGTGTGAAAGGCCTGATGTCGGATGAGTCCATTCACCTTTTCTGATGAGTTCCCTCATCTCCCTGGGTGATGCGTGACGATATGGCGCAATATCAAACGGCAGTGTCATCCCAGAACGACCTCCTTCAAATTCGTAACTTTTACGCCGGCAGCATGAAGAGCTGAACGGACAGCCTTTGCCATCTCAACTGCCTCCGGCGTATCTCCGTGCATGCATATCGAATGCGGGCGGAAGTTTATGACTGTACCGTCAACAGCTTCTGCTGTTCCTTCAGTAACCATTCTGACGACCCGTTTTGCAGCGGCGTCAACATCATGAATGATCGCACCGGGCTGTGAACGGGGCACCAGGGAGCCATCGGGCATGTAGCCCCTGTCTGCAAATGCCTCGGCGGCAAACGGGATACCCATTTCCTTAGCGGCCTTTTCAAATTCAGAGTTAGCCAACCCCATCAGTATCACGTCTTTCCCGGAATCCTTTACTGCCTGAGCTATCGCCTTTGCCAGTTCGGGATCCTTTGCCGCCTGATTGTACATTGCTCCGTGAGGTTTGACGTGCTGAAGGCATAAACCGTTTGCCCGGCAGAAAGCGCTGAGCGCCCCTATTTGGTAGAGGCAGTCGGCATATTCCTCTTCGGGAGTACACTTCATGTTCCTGCGGCCAAAGCCCACCAGGTCGGGATATCCGGGATGGGCGCCTACTGCGACGCCTTTTTCAGCACAATTTTTAATGGTTTTTTTCATAACGAGCGGATCGCCGGCATGGAATGCGCACGCAACGTTGGCCGATGTTACGGCATCCATAACGGCTGCGTCGTCACCCATATTATATGCGCCAAAACTCTCTCCTATGTCACTGTTCAGGTCTACTTTATACATTTGCGGTCACTCCTCGTCTCTAAATCTCTTCACAGGTTATATCGTAGCTCTTTCCGTCCACAGTAAGGGTAAAATGGCCGGAAAGAGACCCTGGAGCTTCAATGTGTGTTCGGGAAACATGTGAAAGACGAAGCTCCTTTGTCCTTCTGACCGCTTCCTTTATCTTCATCTGTTCTGCTGTCCCCTCAGAGAGATCGGCCCTGCGGAAACGCACCATGGATCCCGGCATCTTCTGAACAAGGGCCTCCACCGAAAGGGGCGTAAGTACTCCTATCTTTGTGTAGCCGCCTGTAGTCTGACGGTCTGCAAGCATGATTATCGGCATTCCGTGACCGGGGATCTGCACAGCTCCCAGCGGTATCGCATCGGATACTATGTCCGCTCCCTTTTCGGTGTGCCCGATCTTTGCGCCTTCCAGACGGCAGCCCATCCTGTCTGATTCAGCTGTGATCGTGTACTCAGATTCGAAAAGGAGCTTTTTGCCCTCTTCGGTGAAGGCATCTTCCTGAAGTCCTGTGATCAACGCAAGAGGCGCTTCCGGATCCTGTGTCAGATGCAGTTCTTCAGGAATATGAAAACCACCCATCCTCTTCCAAAGAGGTGAAGGTTCCCCAACTTTTATGACATCCCCGTTCTTAAGGGCCCGTCCCTCTACTCCGCCGATCTTTGCTCGCATATACGTAGAACGGCTCCCCATCACCGGGATCACATCTATCCCGCCGGCAAAACAAAGATTCCCGCGGCATCCCTTCCCCCTGAGACCTTTAAAAGTTATCACGTCTCCGTCCTTCAGCAGAACAACGTTCCAGGATCCCTCTGCCTTCCCGTTCACACTGAATCCCAGATCCGCCCCGGCGAAGACTGCCGCTCCATCGCCTCTGACTTCTATCTCAGGTCCCAGGAGTGTGACTTCAAGAGCTGCGGCATTTTCCGGGTTTCCAAGCATCGTATTCCCCAGCCTGAGGGCAGGAAGGTCCATCGCTCCCGCTACAGGAACACCGCTCGACTGGTATCCCCAGCGTCCCAGGTCCTGCACGGATGTAAGCATGCCGGTTTTTCTGACGATCAGTTCCATAGTTATTTCGCCTCCGTTATGAGGGGCTTGTATGTCCCTGCAGCCACTTCGGCCTCGATTTTTTTATATTCTTCTTCCGACACCGGAACAAAGCGCACTTCATAGCCTGCCTCTATCAAAGTGGCGCGCGAGGCTTCAGGAGTGAAGAGACGGAGGGGCGTCCGGCCTATCAGCTGCCATCCTCCAGGGCTGTCTATCGGATATATCCCGGTCTGCTTTCCGGCGATCCCTACGCTTCCTCCTTTGATAACAGTGCGCGGGTTTGTCAGCCTGGGCGTGGCTATGCTCTCGTCCATGCCGCCAAGATAGGCAAAGCCCGGCATGAAGCCTATCATGTAGCAGTGGCATACCTTGGCGCTGTGTCTTTTTATTACATCTTCTTCCGATATCCCCGCATGCTCCGCTACGTTTAATATATCCGGACCATACTCTCCACCATAGCAGACCGGTATCGATATCTCAGTCATTGCCGTTCCGGCATCGGACTTTTTTGATATTGGAGCTTTCCGGGCAACCCTGACAACATCTTCCGCGCTGACCACAGTGGGATCGAAATAGACGGCAAGCGATCTGTATGTCGGAAGGCACTCTATTATCGGAATTTCATTCTGCCCCGTCACATATCTCTTCAAATCCATAACCGCGTCATTGGCTCCCCTGTCGATCTCATCGGCAAATTCCGCGACAACGCAGGATTCACCAGCCGTTAGGTATCTAGGTTCATTTATATATACAGGCACTTAAACCACCCCTTGTTTTCAAAATCAGATGGGAGAGGGCCCCCTCCCATCTGATTGTACATCTTCAGGAAAAAAGTTTTGCTATTCCGGTCAAAGACTTGAAGCCCATCCATGCAGTGAATACGACCATTATCCAGCCCAGCGCTGCCAGAACTTTCGGATGATGATAATCTGCGCCTACGATCTTCTTGTTGAAAGCTGCAAGCAGTGTAACTCCAAGTGATACAGGAAGAATCAGCCCGTTCAGTGAGCCAGCGACTATGAGAAGGGCTACCGGATTTCCCATGGTTGAGAAAACAGCCGTTGAAACGCAGATGAATCCTATTATCCAGTAGCGCGAATGCTGCTCTACTTTTGTAAAAAGCGTCCTGAGGAATGATATTGAGGTATAGGACGCACCAACGACGGAAGTGATAGCCGCGCACCAGAGGATCAGACCAAAGATACGGTAGCCTATCTGTCCGGCTCCGATGAGAAAGGCAGATGCCGGCGGGTTTTTGGGGTCAAGTACCGCTCCCGTGGCAACCACACCCAGTATTGCGAGGAAGAGGAGGTATCTCATGATCCCTGTGATCGAGATGGCCTTAACCGAACCTGAAGATATCTTCGGTAGATTCTCCATACCTGTTATTCCGGCATCGATAATGCGGTGGGCACCAGCAAAGGTTATATATCCGCCCACTGTTCCTCCAACAAGCGTAAGGATCGTCATCCAGTCTATCTTTGACGGAAAGACCGTCTCCTTAAGGGCGATTGCCACCGGCGGCTGGGTTTTGAAGACCATGAAAAGGACCATTGCGATCATTATCACTCCGAGCACCTTTGTAAAGTTGTCCATCGCCTTGCCCATTTCTTTGTTGAGGAAAAGGGCTATGGCTATGACCGCGCTCGCTATGGCGCCGGGCACCAGAGGCACCCCCATCATCACGTTGAGTCCCATCGCCGCTCCGCCGACGTTGCCTATGTTAAAGACAAGCCCGCCAAGCGCGACAAGAAAGGCGAGGAAATAACCCAGTCCCGGAAGGACTTCGTTGGCTACATCCTGTGCGCGCTTGCCTGAAACACCAAGGATGCGCCAGATATTCATCTGCACGATTATGTCAATAAGGATCGAAACCAAAATTGCGAAAGCAAACGCCGCTTTAAGCTTGTCCGTAAAGACAGCTGTCTGTGTAAGGAACCCCGGCCCTATCGCCGAAGTCGCCATCAAAAATGCTGCACCAATAAGAACACTTGCTGCTGAACCCGGATCATTTTTCTTTTCTGCCATAATTGAGCACCTCCATAGATTAGTAAGCTATAACGCCTAACCTATTACATGCAAAAAAGTTGCCATAACCGGCAGAAAATATGGATATACCCAAATAAGTTAAAGAAAATCTAATGTAATGAATTTTGGGTAGTTTTATTAGGGAAAAAGTTTATTTCGACGCTGAAAGAAAAGCAATATCTGAAGGTGGATATCCTCTGGGTTTCGAAGAACGTCTATGTTCTGTGCGTTTTTCGCACATCTGTAAAGAATGCACACATTTCTCACTGTTGTGCATATTCAACTATTTGACCTCTGCCTTCCGCAAACCCATTCTTTTTCTGTGGTATGCAACGGTCCTGGTAGGCAGGGAAAGGATCTCACCTATCATACGGTCATTTTTCCCATTTTGATTGAGGTCCCTGATCATTGACCTGAGGTCCTCCACGCTGATGTCAGGTCTTGAAGAGAGTCCCCTGGAAAAAAAAGCCTCCATTCTTATAGTCCTTCCAAAAGCACGGCACCTGGTATTGTTTATCGAACGGAAGACTGTCGAAGTATTGAGTCCAAGCTTTCGCGCGGCATATTCATAAGTCAGCGGGGAAGGCGTCTCTTTCTCGCCTCTGAGATACTCCGACTGGATATCCGAGATCAGAAGGGAAATCCTGATCAGAGTCCTGTATCTCATCCCCAGCCTTATCAGTGCGTATTTTGCTCTGGACCAGAGCGGGGAGATCCATTTTTCTTCAAGAATGTCGTTGATGGTCATAGGCATTTCGTCTAAGTTGTTCTTTATAGATGGCAAGTTCTGCAGCAGAAGTTTCGGGAGAGGGGCTCCCTTATTTATTACAAATTCTATTTCGGGATATACAGGAGATGTGGTCAAAAATCCAGATCCCGGCGATGGGTCCAGTTTTCTGATCCTTTCCAGCGCCTCTTCTGTCTCTTCCCTGGCACACCCCATTTTCTTTGAAAGCTCCGAGATACGGCCTTCTGCAAGCAGCTCATGACCATCCTTCAGTATCGACCACTGAAGGCTTCCCTTAAGACCTGCCCTTTCCAGCTGTATCAGCAGACATTCCCTCAGATCCGATGCAAAGAGTCCAGGCGGATCGACATAGCCCTGAAGTGACGTGATGTAATCGATAGCCTGATTCCTGCTTACACCCATCATTACCGCTATCTCATCCGCTGAAGTGTTCAAATAACCTTTTCCGTCAAGGAACGAAGACCAGAATCCTGCCGACGAAAATGGATGGGGAAGGGTGCCGACTTTGGGACATGTAGCCGTCTGAATGGAGAGGTGTTCTTCAAGGCTCTGCCGAGCAGGGAGAGCGTTTTCATCCAGTTCGTCTATATCCACCGCGCTGCTCTGCCATCCCGGGGGGACAAAACTAAAGAATGGGTTTTCCCCAAGGATGTTCCGGCACTTTTCGGTCAGGTCTTCCAAGGGCACAAAAAGCAGGTTTGCCCCAAGCATTACTTTTGGATCAAGCCTGCCTTTTACACTTAACTTCGGCTTCTGTACAAGCCTGTTGTCAGTCAAGTCCGTGCCTTTGCATCCTTCTTAGGAGTGAGAACCTTGAAATACCCAGTTCAGCTGCGGTCTGGGTCCGGCTTCCCATACACCTTGCCAGGGCGGACTCTATCATTTCACGTTCTATCTTGTCCATCGTTTCGGGAAGAGATCCGCAGCAGAGATGGGCCGCAGGAATGCCTGCCGTGCCTTGCTGCTGCATCTCAAGCATTTCCGCCGGAAGATCCGCAAGGCGCACCGTGCTGTCTGAATTTTCCTTAAGGATGAGTATCCTCTCGATAAGGTTCCTGAGTTCCCTTACGTTGCCCGGCCAAAAATAATTCAGAAAGACGTCTTTTACATCATCTGTAAAGGCGGCTGCGCTCTTGCCAAGCCTTTTGGAGAATTCTGCGAGATAAAAGGAGGCAAGTTCAAGCACGTCTTTGTCCCTCTCCCTCAGAGGAGGTATCGTTATGGGTATGACTGAGATCCTGAAGTAAAGGTCTTTCCTGAACTTCTCTTCCCTTACATATTTCTCGAGATCTATGCATGTGGCACAGATGAGATTGAGGCTCACGTTCTTTTCCTTTGTGCTTCCAAGGGGTCTGAAGGACCTCTGGTCAAGGAACCTGAAGAGCTTGCTCTGAAGGCTGAGAGGCATGTCTCCTATCTCATCCAGAAAAAGTGTACCCTTGTCCGCTATCTCAATAAGTCCCTGTTTGTCGGTATCAGCTCCGGTATAGGCTCCCTTCCGGTAGCCGAAGAGCTCTGATTCAAGAAGTGACTCCGGTATTGCAGAACAGTTGAGCGCAACAAAATCACCCTTGCAGTTTGATGCGTGATGGATCATTCTGGCAGCCACCTCTTTGCCAGTTCCGCTTTCACCCTGCAGCAACACTGAAATATCCTGATGCCGGGCTATCTTCAAAATGGTATCCCTGATCCTGTGCATTTCGTTTGAGGAGCCGAGCAGCCGGTTAGGGCCTTCAGAAAGGAGAAATTCTGCCTGATTCCTGAACCTTATCGACTCAATTGCCCTTTCCAGCATGTTTTTTGCCGCATCAAACGGGAAAGGCTTATCCAGATAGTTGTATGCCCCCTCCTGTATAGCTTTCACTACCAGTCTTGAATCACCGAAGGCCGTCATCAGGATGACCTTGCATCTCGGATACTGCTGAAGTATCGCAGGCAGAACCTCTATCCCGTTTCCGTCAGGAAGGCGCTGATCCAGGAATATGACCGCCGGTATCTCGGCTGCGAGAAGGTGGTGGAGCTCATTTATCGATTTGACGGCCTTCGCGCTGAAACCGCTCTTTTCAAAAGCCTTTTTGAGCCCGTTCGCAAGATTGACCTCGTCATCAACTATCCATATGTTCATCTGTTCTCACCTCCATAGGCTGAAGGTCGGCACCGCATGGCACATCTTCTGCAAGGGGAATGAAGATATTGAAAATCGTCCCCTCTGAAGAAGTATCCAGTGAAAGTGTCCCCCCAATACCATCAACGATCCTTTGTACGATACTGAGTCCCAATCCGGTCCCATCCTGACGGGTCGTAAAGAAAGGGTCGAATATCCTGTGCTGTATTTCAGCGGGTATTCCCGGGCCTGTGTCGCTGACCCTTACCATTCCAAATTTATTTGTCCCTCGGCCTGTTGCCGAAGAGCCGGTGGCTATTGAAAGGACCTTCTTCCCTCCGGACTCCTGCGATGACATGGACTGGATAGCATTGAGGGAAAGATTCATTATCACATGCTGCAGCATTTCGTTGTCAGCCTGCACCGTAACACCGCTGTCTAACTTACGGGTAATAAGTTCTATTCCCTCTTTTTCCGCCTGAGGCTTCAGCATCGAAATGCACCATGGGAGAACGTCGTCCAGCAGGACCTTTGCCATCATTGGCTGCCTTGGCCTTACGAACGAGAGGAGTTGGGTCACTGTCCTGTTCAGCCTGTCTATCTCATGGTCAAGTATGGAAATATATTCCTTTGCATCGGAAATATCATTTTCCGCGTCCGATCCCCGGCTGTCTGAAACAACATCCAGCTCCATGCGCAAAAGATCCAGCTGTATCCTTATGCTTGCAAGAGGATTTCTTATTTCATGCGACAGGCCCGAGATCATCTCACCAAGCGCCGCCAGCCTGTCCATCCTGCTTACCTGCCTTTGGACCTCTTTCCATCTTTCCAGTTCACTTGCCATCTCATTAAAGCTGTCTGTAAGCTCATGGAATTCGTAGGGACTCAGCGCGTTGTGCCTTATTTTCACACGGCTTCCCTGTGCGATCTGCCTGCATCCCCAGGCGAGGCGCCTTAGAGGGCGGGTCAGCATATAAGATAAGAGCACTGCCAGTTCCACAGCTGCAATAAGGCCGAGCAGGCCTACAAGCATAAGATATCTTTCCTCTTCAACAAGAGCAATGATTATGCTTTTGGGGTCGAGATTGAATCCGAGCATCTCGCCTCCGTTATTGATCACCAGCTCAGGTTTTTCATCCGGCAGGGATTCCCTCCAGAAAGGTCCCAGCTGTCCCATCACGATCTCTTTTGGAAGAGAATATTTCCTTTCATCGTATATTACAGATAACTCTCTGCCGAATTCACCGGCAGTCTTTTTTTTCTCGGCATAACTCTGGTGAAGCCTGGCACCCAGCGTAAGCGCTACCATTGAGATAGCCAGTGACATGAAGATCCATTTCATCAGGGTCTCAAGGCTGTATTTGTTCAGCATGGCTTCCCTGTCTTTCCTGATAAGTAATTTCGCTGTCCATTTCCAGCGAGGAGCATTTGAACATTTTAAAGAGAAGTGCCTCCAGCATCAAAACAGCAAGCATGGCATTCTCGGGGCTGATCTCAGCGGCAAAGACAAAAAAACACTGGACCGAAAGTGCTGTACTCAAAACAAAGAACAGTTTTTCCTTTATTATCCAGGAGGGTAAAAAAAGCGGAAAGAAAAAACAGATAGCCACAAGTGTCCAACTTATACGTCCGAGCATCAGATAACCGGGCAGTCCGGCATGGGAAAGAAACAGCGCAGCCGAAGCGATGACTGTTATGGCTATTCTGTTTATCACAAGAAACCTGTCTTCATAATATTCGAGACTGTCTGTGCTGCCTTCTTCCATTTTGATCGGGAAAAGATCATAGCATAAGGAGCAGGCTGCCAGCAAAAGCTGCGAATTTGCAGTACTGACTGCCGCGGCAATTACCCCGACAAGAAGGGCTGCACTGGCAAATGGCGGCAGAAACTGCCCCAGTTTCGCGAATGAAAGGGTTTCCTCAAGGTTTGTGATGACGGGATAATAAGACCTGCAAACCAAAATGAAAAAAGTCACGCATATATATATCCATCCCACTATGAACGGAGACGCAGCTATGGTCTTATATGCATCCTTTTCAGTGCGGCATGCCAGTATTCTGACTGCGTACTGGGGGTTTCCTGCTACTCCGAGTCCCCATGAGAGCATTATGGCAAAAACAGAAAAAATCTCAGAATAACTCAATGATTTCACCGTATCCAGATGGTCTTTCATCAACAAAACGTCTGCCGCTGCGTTCAGAGAAAAACCCGAAGGCATGGAAAATGCCGCCGCCGCCGTCACTCCCAGGATTATTAGGAAAAGATTGAGAATATCGCTCCTAACAACAGAGATATATCCCCCGAAAGTCGTGTAAAGCACGAAGAGGTATATGAGGGAAGTAGAAGTGAAGCCTGAAGGTATATCGAGCATGTATGAGACTATTATACCGAATGCCCTGAACTGGATCACCAGATATAAGGTGTACAAAAATATCATCGTAAGCGCAACGAGTTTCCGGACCCTTATGTCTCCGTATGTTTTTTCAAGCCATTCGGGAAGAGAGAGGACACGCTTGAGCCTGAGCCTTTTGACTATGAACGGGAAAAACAGCAGCCCAAGTATCCATCCGTTGACGGAGGCAAGAAACGCAACATAACCATCGCTGTAGAGCCACATGCTGTATCCTACCAAAGAGAGCGGACTCATCCACGTGGCACAGAAGGTCGCTGTGGTAGGGAAAGAGGAGAATCTGCGACCCCCCAGATAAAAAGAAAGCCGTGTTTCTTTCCAGGCAAAAGACTGTCCCGTGATCAGAATTATTGAGATCGTATATGCTCCGAAAGCAAGCAGGTAGTATATCAGCGGCGACATCAGCAGCAAAATGCTCCTGTCAGGATCTGCTTTTCTTTCGCCCGGAAATAAGGAACGCTATAATACCGGGAGAAATTACAAGCACTACAAAGGTTAGCCAACTAAAAAAAATGAGACTCATAGCATCCTCTCCCAAACCTATTTATAAAACCTGATAAAAGGTCAACTGGTCTGAACCGCCTCAATGTAGTAACATATAAGGAGTTCGGAACGGATATTTTATACGGAGGCAGTGACATTATGGCAAAACAACAACCCGAAGGCGTCTACCTTTATATCGATGACAGCGGTTCAAGGTTCATTGCAGTAGTTGACGCGTTTGGCGTTGCAAATATGCTGCCGTGGAAACAGCCCGGAGAGTTCAGCAGTATCCAGGAAAAGAGCTGGAACCTCCAGGGAGAGTTCATCAGACTGAAAATATCCGACTGAAGGAAGATCCAACTCTTTCCCAGGCAAAACGCAGATCAACGATGCATGCTATGTTAGAATAAAATCCGCCCGGATAATTTCCGGGCTTTTTTCATCTCGATAAGGACGTCCGGTGTTATCCCCAAGATCTTCTTCAGATATTAAGGCTAAAGTCTGAAATCTTTCGAAACCACTCTTTTGCCTCTGCTGCATCCTTTTCATACCCGCCGCGCCCCATCAGGCCGTAAGTGTATTTCTTCCCCTGCTCGACACCGGGCTGGTCAAAGGGGTCTATATCCATCATCTTTCCGGTCATTGCTGTCATAAACTCGTAATAGAATATCAGGGCGCCAAGTGTCAGAGCATCCATCTTTCGCATTTCTATCCATACCAGCGGACGTCCCGCCTTTACAATGGCCGCAGCGGTGCTCATTGCTTCAAGTCCGAGCATTTCGCCTATCTCGGAGTTGTCAAGGTAGGAGAGGAGACTCAGCGCCTCGCAGTCCACCGGTGGAACACATATCTTATCTCCGTGGTCTTTAATATTGATTATAGTGAAAAATTTGTCGTCGGGGCCCTCTGTGTAGAGCTGTACCTGTGAATGCTGGTCTGTCGCCCCAAGCGCTCTTACGGGCGTTGTTCCCCTGCCCTCTTTTCCAAGGCTTTCGCCCCAAAGCTGGGCGAACCACTCCGCGAAAAAGGCCATCCTGCTGGAATAGGGCATAATTACTGCCATGGGCCTTCCCATTTTTTCGTGGTAATAATGCAAAGATGAAGCCAGCCATGCCGGATTGCTCTCTATGGAGGTATTTTCAAGAAGTATCTTTTTCATAATGCCAGCGCCCTTCAGAAGGGCGTCTATATCGATGCCAACTGCCGCAGCGCTGATAAGTCCTGCTGCGGATAGGACAGAGTACCTTCCTCCCACTGAGGCGGGAAGGTCCATCACCTTGCACCCCGAGCTTCCCGCGAACGAGCGGAATATGCCCTTTTCCGGGTCGGTTATCACAAGTATGTCATCGTCGGCCCTGCCTCTGAGTATGGTCATTTCATTCCTGAACCACAGGAACTGGGACATGGTCTCAGCCGTTGCACCGGATTTGCTTACCCCCACCAGTGCAACTCTTCCGCCCTTCACTTCTTCCCATATGGCGCGGGCCTTTGTCGGGTCCGGGTTGTCGGCAAGATGGAATTTGGGCTTCGCCCCCCCACGGTTATAATAGTCGCCAAGCAGGGTCTGGTTCAGCATCAGGTTTCCCAGTGCAGAGCCGCCTATGCCGACATGGATGATCGAGTCATAGCCTTTCAGCCATTCTGCAGTTTTTTTGATCTCTGTCGTATCTGTCTCCGGAAGGTCCATCCATCCATGACCTTCAGTTACTGAAGGGGTCACTTTAAGCCATTCGGCGGCTTCGGCACAGGCTCCTTCGTTTCTCTTTTTGAAATCCTCAAAAGAGGGGCCGCAGCAGCCCAAAGCCCCTCCGAAATTATACGATATCGACAGCTTTTCCATGAAAGCACTCCCTTTTGGGGCCAGTATTGTCTTTATTTCAGCAGCCCGGCTTCTTTAAGCGCATCGTTGATCTTAAGCTGATCAAAACCTACTATGTACTTTTCTCCGACCTGTATCACAGGAACTCCCATCTGTCTCGTCTTTTTAACGAGTTCCATCGCGGCAGCCTTGTCACCGGCAACGTTTATCACATCATATTCGACGTTGAGCGACGAAAGATACTCCTTCGCCTTATCACACCACGGTCAGGTATTGGTAGAAAACACTTTAACTGCCATTCGGTACCACTCCTTTTATGGTATATAGGTAAAAAGGTAACTGTAAATTATTATAACGCCAATCCCTTGAATAATTCTAAAAAAGGAACGACTCTTTTCCCGTCGCCCCGATATCCGAAAACCGATATCGCGACCTGGACCGGAATGCTGTTGTTTTTGATATCGCAGTTCGTGGCCTGATTTTGTGACTCCCATACCATTATTCCATTTTTTCTCTTTTGGGTGGTTTGTTTTTGTCCGCTTTTAGATGTTGCAATTATTCACAAATTGAGATAGATTTAACGGCGTCTGTTTATAAATTTACAAAATAGAGTTTTTTTAAAGAAACTTTAGAGGAGGTACGTTATGTTCAAGATCGTTTCTAAACAAAAGATCGCACCCAAAGAATTTGACATCTGGGTAGAGGCCGCGCGTATTGCAAAGCACGCTAAGGCCGGCCAGTTCGTCGTTCTTCGCGTTGACGACCACGGAGAGAGGATCCCTCTCACGATAGCTGACTATGACAAGGAAAAGGGGCTTATCCGCCTCATATTCCAGGTAGTCGGCAAGACTACGGCTGCAATGTCATGCCTCAACGTCGGCGACTGTATCAAAGACATCTCCGGTCCGCTCGGGACACCCAGCGAGGTAGAAAAATACGGAACAGTCCTCATGGTCGGCGGCGGGGTCGGCATCGCCGCGCTCTACCCTATCATCAAGGAACTCAAAATGGCCGGGAACAAGGTAATAACCATTCTGGGCGGACGCACTTCTGAACTTGTAATAATGAAGGAAGAATGCGCCGAATACTCTGACGAGCTTATCATTACAACAGACGACGGTTCTGAAGGAATGAAAGGCGTTGTAACAGAGGCGATGAAGATGGTCGTTGAGCGTGGAGAGAAAGTTGACCGCTGCTGGTGCATCGGTCCCTCAATTATGATGAAGTTCGGTACAAAAGCAGCAAAGGAACTGGGCCTTCCCATAATCGTATCGCTCAATCCTCTCATGGTCGACGGAACAGGAATGTGCGGCTGCTGCCGCGTTACAGTAGACGACAAGATCTTCTTCGCATGTGTGGACGGACCGG
>Ga0302242_1002023_pt1 | contig 13410 bp, 9 predicted proteins | sample AAG_UR_Lys_MG_FD_193510 | JGI IMG/M metagenome (GOLD analysis project Ga0302242, IMG submission 193510) | Enriched activated sludge microbial communities from anaerobic digester in WTTP, New Holstein, Wisconsin, United States - AAG_UR_Lys | ecosystem: Engineered > Bioreactor > Anaerobic >... | reverse complement strand
CTCTGCTCCGTTGTGTCTTGGGCCGTTGCCAGCCTGATGCCGGCCGCGTGATCCTGGGCAGCGGTGTGCGGCCGGGTTATTTCGATCAGTTGTTGGAATGTCTGGACGACGACACGCGCGTGCTGGAGGCCGTCCGTCCGCCGCACAAGGAATTCTTGGACCAGCAGCGGCGCGACTTGCTGGCCCGGTTCGGCATCACCGGCGACCTCGTGTTTCAGAAGGTCGGCAGTCTCAGCGGCGGCGAGCGCAATCGAGTCGCACTGGCCCGCCTGTCCGCCCTCGATCCCAACTTCCTGATCCTGGACGAGCCCACCAACCATCTGGACCTGTGGGCGCGCGAATCGCTCGAGAAGGCGATCCGCCAATTCGAGGGCACGGTGCTGTTCGTCAGCCACGACCGTTACTTCCTGAACCGCGTGGCCGACCGCTTGTTGGTCGTCGAGCCCGGCCGGTTCCGGGTGATCGAAGGCAACTATGATACGTATCTGCACCTGGTCAGACAAGGACTGGCGGCCGGCGATCGGCGGGGTGCTGAAGCGGCGGGGGCCAAGGCCGATGCCGGCAATGAAGGGGGCTCGCGCGATCAGCGCAATCCGCCGCGCCGCAAGCGTAAGTTCCCGTATCGTAAGGCAGCCGACATCGAAGCGGAGATCGCAGGCCGCGAGGCGCAGATCGAGCAACTGCACGCCGCGCTGACCGATCCTCAGGTCCTCCGCGACGGCCAGCGGGTGAAGCAGATCAAAGCCGAATTGGAGGAACAGCAGGCCGCGCTGCCGCCGCTGTACGAGCATTGGGAGGAGGCGGCGGAGTTGAACGGATAGCAGCGTTCCCGAAATGACTGTCCCGTGTTTCTTGCTGATCATCACACGGAGTGTGATGGCTACTCTGATTCCTCGAACGCTGTTTAGCCGGCTGCGCGACGTTCCTCCGATCCGGCTCGCCGCAACAACGCGTCGCACCGTTGGCAGACCATCTCGACCGTGATCATCCGCATCGCGGCATTGCCGGCGTTGCGACGCTCTCGGTGCGACCCGGCCTGGTACTGGACTTGAATCGCCTGGTGCGGCGGGCCGTACGGTCCGGAGACTTCGGCACGCGTGGTGCCGCACAGGCCGATACTGGGCGTGCCCACGGCCACCGCCATGTGCAGCGGCCCGGTGTCGGCGCTGAGGAACAGGCATCCTCCTTCGATCAAGGCCGCCAGTTCGATCAGGGTCGAGGGCGGCGCCAGCACCGCGTGTCCCCCGGACTCGGCGACGATCTGTTCGGCCCAGCTGCGTTCGCGTCCTCCGCCCCACACGACCAAGGTCGGCAAACCGTGCTGTTCGCGCAAGTACCGCGCCACTTGGCCGAACCGATCCATTTCCCAGCGGCGGGAATCCCAGGTAGCACCGGGATTGATGACCGCGTAAGGGCCCACGAATCCTAGCCGCAGCAGGGCCTGACGCATGCGGTCCCGTGAAGCGTCGTCGACGGGCAGCTTCCATTCTACCTGCGGTTGCTCAATGCCCAGCGGTGCTAGCAGTTCCAGCGAGCGGTCGACCATGTGCGGCCGGCGAGTTTCGATCAACTGGTTGTTCAGCCAAGGGCTCAGTTCCCGGCCGTGCTCGCCGCGGATACCGATCCGTTGCGGAGCACCCGAAAGCCGGCAGGCCAGTGCCGACTTGGTCATCCCCTGGCAGTCGATCGTGATGTCGAAATGCTTCGAGCGCAGCAGTCGGCGCGCCGCGAACAAGCGGCTGGGCTTGGTAAACCAGCCGCGCTGGAGGATCAGCACTTCGTCCAAGCAGGCGTGGCCCACCACTATCACCGCCGACTTGGCCTCGACGACCCATGCCAAGTACGCATGAGGAAAATGGGCTCGCAGCGCGCAAGCCACCGGCAGCGTCAAGATGGTGTCGCCGATGGCGCTCATACGGGCGATGAGGATCCGAGGTGCGTCGGACGCGTTCATGGGGCTGGTCCGGAAAAATGGGCGAAAAACAGCGGGCAGCCGTGCCAACTGCGGCGGAATGTAGTGAAAGCCGGCTAACGAGTCAACGGGAAACGGTTCGCCGCGACGCTCAATCCGGTCTCGGAGAGACCGGCCTACGTGGGGCGGTTCCCTATCGCGGACCTGCGCCGGCGATATAATGCTGTGGCATGGCGATCATCGAGTTGCGAGCGTTGTCCAAGTCCTACCGAGTCTACCAGAAGGCCGAAGGCCTGCGGGCGTCGCTGCGCGGACTGTTCCGCCGCGAGTACCGTGAGGTGCGCGCGGTGCGCGGGATCGACTTGGACGTCGAGCAGGGAGAATTCGTCGCCTTTCTGGGCCCGAACGGGGCCGGCAAGACGACGACGCTGAAGCTGCTTTCCGGCGTCATCAACCCCACGGCCGGCGAGGCTCGCGTGATGGGATTCGTGCCCTGGAAGCGGGAAAACGCCTACCGCCGCCGATTTGCCCTGGTCATGGGCCAGAAGAACCAGCTGTGGTGGGACCTGCCGGCCCAGGAGTCCTTCCGGCTGCACCAGCAGATCTACCGCATCGAACCGGAGTCGTACCAGGCGACACTGGATGAATTGACCCAGTTGCTCGATGTGCGCACGCTGCTGAAACAGCCGGTCCGCGAGTTGTCGCTGGGCGAACGGATGAAAATGGAGTTGATTGCGGCCCTGCTGCACTCGCCGGACGTGCTGTTCCTGGACGAACCGACGATCGGCCTGGACGTGGTCGCGCAGCACAATATCCAGCAGTTTCTCAAATTCTACCAGCACCGGCGGCGGATCACGATTCTGCTGACCAGCCATTACATGAAGGACGTGGGGGCGCTGTGCCGGCGCGTGGTGATCATCGCCCAGGGGCAGATCCGGTACGATGGCTCGCTGTCCGGGATCATCGACAGCTTCAGCGGCCACAAGGTGGTCACGTTGCTGCTGGACCAACAACAGACGGCGAACGGCTTCGAGCGGTTCGGGCAGGTGCTGGAGTTCCAGCCGCCCAAGGTCAAGTTGCGGATCGAGCGCGGAGCGGTACCCAGTACGCTGGCCGCCATCCTGGATCAGCACGCGGTCGTGGACGTGGCCGTCGAGGATCCGCCGCTGGAGGAAGTCATCGCCGAATTGTTTTCGCAGGTCGACGAACGCTATCAGCAGCACGCGGCGGGCGGGGCTTAGAAGGGGCAGCATGTACGCGCGGACGCTGGCTTGGTGGACGATCCTGCGGATCGGCTTGGAGGAGCGATTGGTGTACCGGGGCGACTTTGCCCTCGGCACGCTGATGCGGTTCTTGCCGATTGTCACCCAGATCTTTCTGTGGTGGGCTGTGTTTGATTCGGTCGGCGGCGTGCAAGCCCAGGCCAACATCGTGGGGTACCGCTTCGAGAACGTCGTGGCGTACTACCTGTTGACCATGGTCAGCCGGGCCTTCTCCAGTATGCCGGGCCTGGCTTCCGGAATCGCCCGCCAGATCCGCAACGGAGAGATCAAGAAGTACCTGATTCAGCCGATCGACATGATCGGCTTTTTGCTGCTCAGCCGGTTGGCCCACAAGTTGGCCTACTACGCGGTGGCCACGATTCCTTTCGCCATCGTCTTCTTCCTGTGCCGCGGTTACTTCGTCGACGGCTGGCCCGACGCGAGCACGCTGGCGGCCTTTGTGGCGTCGCTGGTCCTCAGTTTTCTGCTCGGGTTCTTTCTGGAAGCCTCGATCGGCTTGATCGGGTTCTGGTGGCTGGAGGTTTCCTCGCTGCTGTTCGTGTACATGCTGCTCAGCTACTTCCTGTCGGGACACATGTTCCCGCTGGACATGCTGCCCGCGCCGTGGCACTACTTGGTGGACGTCATGCCGCTGAAGTACTTGGCCTACTTTCCGTCCGCCGTGTTCCTGGGCAAGGTCACCGGGCCGGACCTGGTCCGCGAGTTGTCGATTGCCGCCGGTTGGGTCGTGTTCTTTATCGTCCTGTCGCGCGGGATGTACCGCTTGGGAGTCAAACGCTACAGCGGATTCGGCGGGTGAGCGGGCGAGTCGCATCTTATCCTCCCGCCTCGTTCGACCGCTGCCAGTCGTGGCTTCTTCGTCGCGGATTGGACACCGAGGCATTCAGTATTCACTATTCAGTATTCACTATTCGCCATCCACTTTCCTCTGCGAATCTTGCTCGCCAAACAAATCGCGGAATCGTCATCGGATGAAGATCTCCAGCCGGACGCCTTCCATGAGTCTGCCGGGCAGGCCATCGCGTCCGGGGCGCGGGATCGGCGGCTTGCCGTCAGTAACGGGCGGCCGTTCGATTTCGACGATCAGCTCGTTGCGCTGCCTCAGGCGAGTTGTGACGTCGCACCGCCAGACTTGCCAGCCAAGAGGGATTTCGCCCAGCGATTCGCCGTTCAGCCGCACGCTGCCTGACGGCCCCACGCCGTCAATCACGAGGTCCACACGGTCTGCTGGCCCCAGCCCGGTCGGGCGGCCGAAGCGGCGGTGAAACGCGACGCGACCGCAGAAACTCGGCCCCAGCGTGACGTTCCAGTCAGCCGGCATGACGACCCAGTCCGACGGCGGCAACTCGCCGACTGCAGTCCCCGGCGGGCCTCCCGCCAATGGTGGAGCGGTCTCGACCAGACGATACTCCCAAGGGCCTCGCAGGCGGATGACGTGAGGGGGGCGAGTCATGGCATCAGTCGTCATAGGCGGGGTCGGTCGTTTAAGTTTCCCGGCGAAACCAGCAACACACTACGGCGGAATTCTAGTAGACTGTGCACAAGGCGGCAAAGGTATCTTCCCACAACGCAAAGGGCTCAGACACCCCGACATGCCTGGTTCATCGCTCTTCGAGCAGAAGTTACATCGCGCGTGGCCGCCGGAGGCGTGGCGCGACGTGACCGTCGTGGTCGCGACCTCGGGCGGACCGGACAGCGTGGCGTTGCTACGCGGACTGACCAATGCTGCGGGCCAGGGCGACGGACAACTGGTGGCGGCCCACTTTGACCACGGCCTGCGCGGGGAACAGTCGCAGGCGGACGAGGCGTTCGTCGTCGAACTGTGCGGGCGTCTGGGGATTCGCTGCGAGACGGGCCGGGCAGAGAGCGGAGAAGGGGAGAACGGGGGAACGGGAGACGGGGAGAAGCGAAGGGTGGGAGAAGGGGATGCTGCTGACGCGGAGTGGGAGGCCGCCGTAGAATCGCAAGGCCAAACCGTCAGGGGACATGACGAGGCCGGGTTGCGGGCGGCGCGGTATCGGTTCCTCTGTGCGGTAGCCCGACAGGTGGGGGCTCGATACGTGGCCGCCGGTCACACGGCAGACGATCAAGCGGAAACGGTACTGCACCGGTTCGTGCGCGGCACCGGGATCGGCGGCCTGGCCGGAATGCGGCGATGCCGGCAGCTGATCCCTGGCGTGTCGCTCGTTCGGCCGTTGCTGAGCGTGTCGCGGCGCGAAGTGTTGGACTATCTCGCGGCGATCGGGCAATCCTATCGAGAAGACCGCTCGAACGCCGAATTGCGGTACACGCGAAATCGGATCAGGCACGAGTTGCTGCCGCACTTGGCCGGCAAGTACAATCCTGGCGTGGTGGACGCCATCACGCGACTGGCGACGCTGGCCGGCGAGGTCCAAGAAATCGTTGCCGGCCTGGTTGACGATCTGGCAGCCCGGTGCATCACGGTGGCGGGTCCCGGCGAGGTGACGGTGGACGGTGCCGTGCTAGCCACCGTTCCGCGCTATCTCGTGCGCGAGTTGCTGATGGCTACGTGGCGGCGGCAGGGTTGGGCTCTGCAGTCGATGGGCTTTGAACGCTGGGAGGAATTAGCCGAGTTGGCGCTGGGTTCCCAACCGCCGGCGGAGGTCTGGAAGAAGGCCTTTCCCGGCCCGATTAGTGCTGAACGGGCGGGATGCACGCTGCGGTTGCTAGCGTTGCCCGCAGAGGCTCCCAAAAGCTTCTCTTGACCTGTTTGGTCTGGAGTCCCTACGATCCGGCGATATTTTGCGCGCGCGGTGCGCGCACGGACGTAGGTTGGGACTCTGTCCCGACCTGTTCGAGACGTGTTGAGGCTTGGTCCCGACCGGGTCGGGGCGGAGTCTCAACCTACTCTGGTTACGGCCGAGGCCGCATCAAGAGATGTACCGGAAACTGTTGCTTTGCACACTGCTGGGCGCTTTGGCCATCCGCATCACGGCTGGCTGCTGGTGGGAACACCGTCTGCCCGGCGGCGCGAAGTTTGCTTTTCCGGACAGCGAAGCGTACTGGGAATTGGCCCGCGCGGTGGCCCACGGCGGGCCGTACCAACTGAACCCGGACCGGCGCGTGTTCCGCACGCCCGGATACCCGATCTTGCTTGCCAGCGTGTTTCGCCTGGCAGGGGAAGAGCCGCCGGTGCTCTGGGCGCGGTGGCTGGGCGCCGTGATGGGGATGCTGGCCGTGGGGGCCGTCATGGCCCTGGCCGGCCTGTTGTTCGACCGCTCGGCGGCGCTGCTGGCGGGTGGCGTAGCGGCGATCTATCCGGACGCCATTTCGATGAGCACCTTTGTGCTGTCGGAGGCGCCGTTCTGTCCCTTGATGATCCTGCAACTGTGCCTGTGGACGCTGGCGTGGCGATCGCCTTCGCGGGGGCGGCAAGCGGCATGGGCGCTGGCGGGTGGCGTGGTGGCCGGGTTGGCGACGCTGACGCGTCCCAGCTGGCTGTTGTTCACTCCTTTCGCCGCGGCCATCGCGCTACTGGGTCCGAGCAATCGGCAGCGAAACGTCTGGCTCGGCCTGTGGCTGGTCATCGGTCTGGCCGTGGCAATGACGCCGTGGTGGGTCCGGAACTGGCGCGTCACCGGCCGCTTTGTGCCGGCGACGCTGCAGGTCGGCGAGAGCTTGTACGACGGACTGAATCCGCAGGCGACCGGCGCCAGCGACATGCGGTTCGTGGACGATTTCCGCGAACAGCTCCGCCGGGAAGATGCCAAGAATCCTGCAGACGCCCATCGCGGCGAGGGTTTCGAGGCACGCCTGGACCGCCGGATGCGCGACGCAGCGATCGCTTGGGCGGTGAACCATCCCGGACGCGCAGCGGAATTGTCGGCGATCAAGTTCCTGCGCATCTGGAACGTTTGGCCGAACGAAGCGTCGCTGCGGAATTGGACCTTCCGCCTGGTGTTGACGGTGGCGTACCTCCCGGTGTTGGTCCTGGGACTCTGGGGCGTCTGGCAAGCCGCCGATCGGGGCTGGCCCTACGTCCTGTGCCTTGTTCCCGCGGTCTACTTCACCGCCCTGCACGTCATCTTCGTCGGCTCGATCCGTTATCGCCAGCCCGCGCTGCTGGTGCTGATCGTGCCCGCCGCCGACTGGTTGATCCAGCATTGTCGCAAAACGACCCCACCCGCCGAGTCGGACAGCGACACGCCGAGTCCTATTCCTGAAGTCAGACCCCTGACCCCTGACCCTTGAACCCTGAAGCCTGACTCCTGACCCCTGACCCCTGAGTTCGATGGGCGGAGCCCGTCGCAAGACATGCACGAACGGAAGCGTGGACTACCGGCTCGATTCAACGCCTTCCTGCGCGGCGTCCTGCTGACCTGCGCCGTGGTGGTGGGAGGGCTGTTGGTCGCTTGGGTCGCCGTCCGTTCGCAGGTGAACGACGAGATCCGCCTGGAGGTCGAACGGCGGTTCCGGGAGCAGTACCGCGAATTCCGCGTCTCGGTGCGACACGCCCGCATGTTCGAGGGACGCGGGGTGGAAATTTACGGGCTGTCCATTGCCCGGCGCGGTGACGGCCGGCCGCTGGTGTCTGTCGACGAGATTTTTGCGGCGTGCAAGCTTGATGCCGAGGCGTTGCTCGCCGGCGAAAAGCCGCCGACGGAGCGCGTGTGCTTGTCGGGTCTGCGGTTGTGGGTCGAGCGGCAGGAGGATGGCTCGTGGGACATTCAGCGGTTGTGGCCGCTGCCTAGGTTTGGCTTGTCGAAGCCGCCGGTGACCGTCCGCGACGGGACCGTGGAAGTGACGGATCCGCGGGGCGGCGTCCGCCGCACGCTGAACCTCCGCAACCTGCGTCTGGAGATTGCGGCCCAACCGCCGGCGACCAATCCGGCGGATGCGGGGGCGGCCCGTTTCCCGCCGCCGACACGCATCTGCGGACGCGTGGGCGGGGATCACTTCGAGTGCGTCGAGTTCCAGGCGCTGATTGACAGTACGCGAGTCGCGTGGAGCGTGACGGGCAAAGTACAGGGTCTGCAGTGGTCGCCACAACTGTTCGCGGCCCTGCCGCTGGAGTTGCAGCAGCAACTGGCCCCGGCCCGCACGGTCAACGGCCGCTTGGATCTGGAATTCCGCGCCGATAGCGGCGCCGAGAATTCCGCTCCGATTGCCTTCCTTGTCAAGGGCTCCCTGGCCGACGGACAAATCCGCGACAGCCGGTTGCCCTGCCCGCTGTACGACGTGCGCGCCCGAATCGAGTTGGACAACCGGCACCTGCGCGTGGACCAGGTGTTCGCGCGCAACGGCGCCTCGACGGTCACGCTGCAAGCGGAACGTCGCGGCTGGCAGGACAACAGCCCGCTGACGCTGACCGCCGAAACGCGGCGCCTCGAACTGGACCAGCGCTTTCTGGAAGTCCTGCCCAGGGACCTTCAAGCCCTGTGGCGGAAGTACTTTCCTGCCGGAAGCATCGACGCCCAACTGCGGCTCGATTTCGACGGCCGGCAGTGGACGCCCGAACTGGCAGTCGCCTGCCACGACGTCTCCTTCGCCTACCACCGCTTTCCCTATCGGCTGGAACGTAGCCGCGGGACGGTGCAGCTGAAAGACAACCGCCTGCAAGTCGACGTGACGGCCGCCGCCGGCGGCCAGGACGTAAAGATCCGCAGCGATGTGTTGAATCCCGGCGAGCATTTCACGGGTTGGGTCGAATTCGGCTGCCAGCAGCCGATTCCGCTGGACGAGAAACTGTTGGCCGCGCTGGTCGATCCCAAGGGCCGTGACGTGGTCCGTTCGCTGCGGCCGTCCGGCTGGTTGGCCGTCCAAGGCCGGCTCGAGCGGACGGACCCCAAAGACCCGGAAGTACACCGGCGAGTGCAGATCGAGCTGTCCAACTGCGGCCTGAATTACGAACGGTTCCCCTACCCGTTGCGGATGATTCGCGGCCGGCTGCTGTGGGACGACCAAGGATGGACGTTCCAAGACCTGGCGGGCCGCAACGGCACCGCCTATGTCGCAGGCACGGGGTTCTGGCGGCGCACGCCCGGCACGGGCAGCGAGCTGGTGCTGAACCTGATCGGTACGGACGTGCCGCTGGAGGATGAACTGCGCGACGCGCTGCAGCCGGGCGCCCAGTTGGTGTGGAACCAATTGCGGCCCCGCGGCACCGTCGATCATTTGAAAGTCGATATCCACTATGCCTCGGTGCGCAATCAGTTGGCCATCGAGGTCAGCGGCGAAAAATGGAAGAAAAGGGCCGCCCACGATGAGGGCCACAGCATCACGATCCTGCCCACCTGGTTCCCTTATCGGCTCGACGAAGTGGCGGGCACCGTCCAGTACAGCAACGGTCGGTTCCTGTTGCGGAACGTCTCCGCCAAGCACGAGGAGACTCAGATCAACATCAACGGCGCCTGCGGCGTTGCTCCAGACGGCTCCTGGACCGTGCAACTGCCCAACGTGACCGCCGACCGCATCCACCTCAATCGTGAGCTGCTGGCGGCGCTGCCCAAGGAACTGGGCAAGGCCGTGGAACGGATGAACCTGCGCGGCGACCTCTGCCTGCAAGGGTCGCTGGCCTTCTCCAGCGCCGGTGGTGACGAGCCGCCCACGACGGCTTGGGATGTGACCGTGGATGTCGAAGACGGCAGCCTCCACTGCGGGTTTCCCATCGACCACCTGCACGGCGACGTCCGTCTGGCCGGCAGCAGCGGCAACGGCAACTTCTCCTCCCGCGGCCATTTGAATTTCGATTCGGTGATGTACCGCGACATTCAACTGACCGGCGTCACCGGACCGCTGTACGTCGACGCCTCGAGTCTCGTCCTCGGGGCCGAGGCGGATGCCGATGCGCGGGATCGTCCGCCGCGTCCGCTGCTGGCCCGCGCGATCGGCGGGCAGTTGTCGGCTGATGTCCGAGTAGGGTTCGAGCCGGAGATGCCGTTTCGCGTCGAGGTGCGGCTGGACCGCGGCAACCTGGCAGAGTTTTCTCAGGAAGTGGCTCTCAAGACCCAGAACATCCGCGGTCAGGCCAACGCATTATTGAAGCTGAGCGGCAATCGGTTCGGCCGGCCGTCGTGGCGCGGGACCGGGGCGATCCGGCTGTATGAGGCCGACATTTACGAGGTTCCCGTGATGCTGGCCCTGCTAAAACTGCTCAGCATCCGCCAGCCTGACACGACGGCGTTCACCAGCAGCGAAATCGACTTCCGCATCCAAGGCGAGCACGTCTACTTGGACCGGATCAACTTCTACGGCGACGCGGTCAGCCTGAAGGGCAGCGGCGAACTGGACCTGGATCGCCGCATCGATCTGAAATTCTACTCGCTGGTCGGCCGTCTCGAACTGGACCTGCCGGTCATCCGCACCGTCGTCCGCCAGGCGAGCAAGCAGCTGCTGCTGATCCACGTCACCGGCACGCTGGACGAGCCGCAACTGAGCCGCGAGCCGTTGCCCCTGCTCAAAGGAACCTTGGAGCAGATCTTCCCGGACGCCCTCGGCGGCGAAGCCGTTTCCAGTCGCCCATCCTCCGGCATGCAACACCGCGGGCAAGAAGTTCGCTAGAATGGGACGCGCGGCCAAACAAGAGGCGCGCGTTCTGCGAACCAACACTTGTACGGGAGGTGGATCATGAGTCAGCGAGGCAGGTTAGTCGTTTGGATACTGGGCGCTGTGATCTTAGGCAGTACGGCGATTTTCCCGTGTGCGGTTCCCGCCGCGGAGCAGTCGCCGGCGGAGGCCGGGAAACTGCGGATCATCGCCTTCGGCGCGCATCCGGATGACTGCGAAATCTTCGTCGGCGGCACGGCGTGCCTGTGGGCCGAGCAGGGGCATCACGTGAAACTTGTTTCGGCCACCAACGGGGACATCGGCCACTGGCAGATGGCCGGCGGACCGCTGGCCCAGCGGCGTACGCAGGAAGTCCAGGCAGTGGCCAAGGTTTTCGGCACCACCGCGCATGTGCTGGACATCCACGACGGCGAGATCGAGCCGACGCTTGAAAACCGCCGCACGTTCACGCGGTTGATCCGCGACTGGAACGCCGACATCGTGATCACGCATCGCCCGAACGACTACCATCCCGATCACCGCTACACCAGCATCCTCGTGCAGGATTCGGCCTACATGGTGACGGTGCCGTTCTTCTGTCCTGACACGCCGGCGCTCAAGAAGAACCCCGTCTTCCTCTACGCGTCGGACGGCTTCCAGAAGCCCACTCCGTTCCAGCCGGACATCGTGGTTTCGATCGATTCGGTGATCGAGCGGAAAATGGACGGCCTGGCCGAACTGGTGTCGCAATTCATCGAAGGCGGCTGCGGCGGCGGGCCGGATCGGATGCCGCGCGATGAGGCCGACCTGAAGGCCCGGCAAGCCCAGTTGAAACAGGGCTGGTTCCGGCAACGGCACGTGAACCTCGCGAACACCTACCGCGACAAGCTGATTGAGTTGTACGGCGAGGAGACCGGCAAACAGGTCAAGTACGCCGAGGCCTTCGAAATCTGCGAGTACGGAAGGCGTCCCAACCGGGAGGAACTCAAGAAGCTTTTCCCGGTCACACCGCAAAAGCCGTGATTTCACGGCCGTCGCCGGAAGTGCCGATGCGGCTGCTGGCGTACAACGTAACGATACGGATGACCGCGCGGCCGGTCACTCCGCAACCATTTTCCAGGACCCTATCGGCCGCTGGGATCCATCCGGTTGCTGCGCCATGTGAACGGACAGCGCGCGGCCAGCTTGACTGCCGCCCCGCTACGCCTCCGTGGCATCGGTCAAATGGAACGACACGTGCTTGCCCACGGCTGCCGCGTACCGCGTGAGGGTATCAACCGTAAAGTTTGCCCGCTCGCCGCGTTCCAGCTTCGAGAGGGCGGAACGATCAATCCCTGTCAAACGCTGGACATCGCCCAGACTCAGGCCCTGAGCCTCGCGCACCCTTCGCAACTCGGCAAACACCTCAACGGCGTCGCGGAGTTCCCGCAATCGAGCCTTCGCCCGACGGCGCAATTCCGGCAACTCGTCCGCCACCAACTCACGAATCTTCCGATACTTGGCAGCCTCCTCCTCGGTGAGATAACGGTCTCGTACGTGTTCTTTGATTTCGTTGCCCATGTCAATCTTCCAGGTCGTAAGCGTTCACGGGGTACACCGTGTACTCGTCGATGCCAACAGCAGGATGGGCCAGGATGCGTTTGGACGGGCAACGGACCTCGAATGCCGTCCGTTCGGGCGCAACGACCACCGGCGGCAAGCCGCCGCACTCCCAAACGGGCCGGGCGCCCGTCTACGGCGCCGGCTTCAGCATCAGCGACTTCATGTTGAACGGCTGCCAACTTCCGGAGACGGCTTTGACGGCGATGGAAACCTTGCCGGTTGGCTCGATCTTCAATTCGCCCAGGTCGACCTGTTGGAAGCGGCCGCAGTCACCGGTGTCGGGCGATTTGGCTTGCAGCGATTGGTCGCCGCCGACGATGCTTGATCGTCGTTTGGGTACTGGGCGGTGTGATCTTAGGCAGTTGGGCAATTTTCCCGTGTGCAGTTCCCGCCGCGGAGCAGTCGCCGGCGGAGGACGAGAAACTGCGGATCATCGCACTTGGCGCGCATCCGGATGCCTGCGAGATCTTCGTCGGCGGCACGGCGTGCCTGCCAACGCGATGCTGAGGACAAGCGTGGCCAAACTCGTTTAGCAGCGTTTGAGAAATACGCGTCCAGTATTTCTTGCCGATCATCACACGGAGTGTGATGGCTACTTTGAGTCTGAGGGGGCGCTCAGTCCTTCTTCAAGCCTTCCTTTTGCAGCGTGCGGAAGTCATCCACGCTGTCCCCTTCGCCCGCCTTGATTTCCTTCTTCTTGATGACGTCGTCCAGTCCCAACTGGATCTTCTTAAACTGCTTGTCGGACACCAGATAGTACCAGTCGCCGAAGCGGGTGTTCAACTCGGCCACCTTCTCCTTGGCCTTGTTGAGCTTGTCGTTTCGCTCGTCGATTTTCCGCTGGTTTTCCTTCGTAATCCGTTCGCGTTCCTTCTCGATCTCCGCTTCTTTGGCTTCCGTGTCGGTCTTGGGCGGCGTTTCGGTTTTGGCGTCCTTCGCATCGCCCTCCGGGGCGGCGGGCTTGGCTTCCGGTTCGGGCTTGGCTTCGGCCTCCGGCTTGGCCTCGGACTTGGCCGCTTCGGCGGTCGCCGTCTCGTCGCTGGCCGACGGCTTGGCCGTCCCGGACGAGGTTTCCGGCTTTGTTTCGGACTTCGCCTCCGGCTTCGG
>Ga0302242_1002022_pt1 | contig 13417 bp, 15 predicted proteins | sample AAG_UR_Lys_MG_FD_193510 | JGI IMG/M metagenome (GOLD analysis project Ga0302242, IMG submission 193510) | Enriched activated sludge microbial communities from anaerobic digester in WTTP, New Holstein, Wisconsin, United States - AAG_UR_Lys | ecosystem: Engineered > Bioreactor > Anaerobic >... | reverse complement strand
GATGAGATCTGTAGCCAGACCAGGATGTTTTTCAATGAGAGATAAATTCAGAACAGAATAATAATTAAAACCTAAAGGAATGAAATCAGCCAGATCAAATCGGATTGTTTGTTTTGCACTTGCTCTTCTTCTGACACTTCCTGCTACCGTAAGGAGCCAGGGACGACCAGACGAATTCCCTTCGGTTCTCAGTATAAGGGATCAGGCCCGGACCGTTTTCCAGATAACTCAGAAAAGGCTAGAAAAGCTTATCCCTGAAATAATGGACGAGACAGGTTTTGATATGTGGATCATTGCCTGTAATGAAGACGATCTCGATCCTGTTTACAGGACCATGATACCTTTTGAGATGTGGTGCCCGATCACTCAGATACTACTCTTTTATCATAAAGGACCCGGGTATCCGGTTGAGAGGATAAACATATCACGGACTAATCTCGACGGACTATTTACCGCCGCCTGGGATTATAATGCGTTTGACAAGGGTGGGAGTGAAGGGCAGTGGGATTGCCTGAAACGTATTGTCATGGAACGTGACCCAAAAAACATAGGTATCAATATCGGAAAAGTTCAGTGGATAGGAGGAGGTCTGACGGTTGCCTTACATGAAAAGATTATCGAAACCATTGGTAAGAAGTATTCTGCACGCCTCACCTCTGCTGAAGAGATGGCAACAATATGGGGGATGACCCTCATTGAGGAGGAGATACCGCTGATGGAAAGGGCACAGGCCATCTCCCACGCGATAATCGCTGAAACATATTCATCCAAAGCTATCACTCCGGGAGTCACAACTCTTGATGATCTCATGTATTATTATTGGCAGCGCGTCAATGACCTCGGTCTTGATATACTTGCACATCCCAAATTCAGGATCAAGGGCAGGAGCCAGGCTGATATTGAAAAATACGGGAAAGATGACAAGGTGATCAGACATGGCGATTTCCTATTCTGTGACGTTGTACTAAAATATATGAGGTATAGCACCGATCACGCCGAATGGGCATATGTACTCAGGCCCGGTGAGACAGAAGCTCCCATGAGTTTCAGGATGCTAATGGCAGAAGGCAACCGACTTCAGGACATCTTTTGCAACGAATTTCGTGAAGGACTAACAGGGAATGAGGTTCTGAGGCGGATACTTGATAAGGCAAAGCAGCAGGGTATCTCAGGTCCGATGATCTATTCGCACGGCATTGGTTGTTACCTTCATGAACCCGGACCGCTGGTAGGCTTACCATGGGAACAGGAGTTCATTCCTGGAAGAGGTGAGGTGAAAGTGAGGTATAACACTTGCTACGCTGCGGAATTAAGTGTAGGCAGACCAATGCCAGAACTTGACGGATCTGTGCTTAATATGGCCCTGGAACAGATTGTCTGCTTTACCGAAAAAGGAATGGTCTTTCTTGACGACAGGCAAACTGGATTTTACCTTGTAAGGTAACAGGTATGCGGTCAACTGGCATCACTATAAGTACTTTTCAACTAACCGGAACATGCTCCCGGCAGGACTGGCATGGGACGGATAACACCTCTGGAGCGTCGATTAAAAGAGTGATGAGATCATTCAATTCAGCGCCGAGGACGGCATAACCATCAGATCGCTGAAGTCGCCTGCCGGCGACCCGAACGGACTAGCATATGACAGCAAGTATCTTCGGGTATCAGACAGGATAAAGGATGAGATATATGGTAGACCCGGTCCCAGGACGTGTCATAATCATTACCGAAGCTCCCGGCCCCTATACAAACAGCTTCTGCTTCGACGGTACCTCGCTTTGGACCGGCGATTACCAGAATTACGTGACATACAAGCTAAAGATACGGGATGATGAACAGTTCAAAACTGACAACGAGAGCAGATCAAGAGTTACATATACCTATACAGTTGACAACTACGGTCCTGGTACCGTTAAAGAGATGGATATATATCTTGCTATACCTGTGGACAGGGTAAACCAGACCATCGTCGATAAAATATCATATTCACCGGAGTATACCAGTATTGTGACCGACCAATGGGGAAAGCAGTCAGCAAGATATCATCTCTGTAACCTGAAGCCGCGAGAATCGCAGTCTTTGCAACCCACACCCGCGAAATGATTACACAACTCCTTGAAGAATTCTCACGAGCTGTCAGAACCTGACAGTGTCCTGTACAACTAACTTATAAAATCATCATATGGGTATGATTTTACTATATTATAAAAATAAAATAGGTATAATTATAATAATTGATAAAAGATGACCCACTTGTCATAGCAGCAATCATAAACTACACATTGTAAATGTAGCTGATAATGAATCACATACAGATATTGTGGGATTCGGTCCAGATGATTATTTTGCATAGGATTATTATTACGATGCATAAACATCCAATTATTTGATTTTAAGGTAATGTGGTCAAAAACAGTTGGTGATTTTTCAATTATATAAGACGGACTCACGCACTTAACCCTAATAACACGCAAAAGATCAGCGTGAAATCACAAAAATTTCTAGCTGATCTTTTGCCTTATTCTTTCTAGAATTATGAATTGATTTATAATTCATAGCAGCAAACCTAGATTTTGCGCTGACTCGGATCACTTTTTACCAACTTTTATTGACTATTATATCGATTTTAATAAAGAATAGTAAAGAGGAAACTGGCTATCGTTTTCAGGGTAGAAATAACTTCACTTTAAGGTTCTGACGGTGGAGTCCGTTTGCTGGCGGAAATCAATTCCTTTCATGAGATAATGAAGCACTCGCACCGGGCTCATCCGGCGGGGTTCCCGCAGGTCATTGAAGAGGTATGAGCAAAATGAATTATTCACGGAATGAACAGCATAACACATAGCAGGGAAGTACTCAGGAACAAGCACGGGATTGTGATCAAGGTCGGAACTTCGTCACTCTCCTACCCAAATAGAAGAATGAATCTGCACAATATCCGGAAACTAGCCGGTGTTCTGTGCGGAGTAAGAAAAAGGGGAGCAGAGGTGATCCTTGAAAATTTGGGAGCAATAGTTGTCACTTTGGTGGATGCGGATCTGTTTATAATGCTGTCGGATATTGATGGGCCATATGATGCCGTTCCAAAAACAGAAAGCAACGCGTGGATAATTCATTCGGTATATCAGATCACTACCGAGGTGCAACAACTGGCCTGCGGAGCGGGATATTCGTTCAGTTCAGTAGCATTTGATATTATTGAAGGCCGCGAGCTGGGTACACATTTCGTAGCAGTTGATAAAGAGTCTGTGAATATTCCCTATGAAAACATCAGAAGTTAACGCCGGAATGGCATGGCATTTGTCGTTTGTCATGTCAATCATGCTTCTCTGTAAGGTATCATATGAGAAACCGGATTATCAAACTGTGCCGGAGTACAGGCTGGAGTATACCGTGTTGCCTGAGGCCAGGGATGAAGCGATCCAATTGAGAAATGGTGTCCTCGATGCACTTGTCTGGAAGAATGGAGAGAACCTGCGATTCTCGCTGAACCGTGCCGAACTGTGGGATTACAGGGAGACTTTTGATGCGTGGTTCATGGGGATGACCAACTTCGTGCTTGCCATGGACAGGCAGACATACACGAAAGCAGCGGAGCTGGCTGAATTAACAGGCTACAGAGAAGATGCTGACTTATGGTGTTCACTCCTGACTGAATGGCCGGAGTATGAGCTGGACGATACAGGCGGACTGGCTGTTGCGAGTAACCAGTCGGGTTAAGGATATAACAAAACCCGCGCCATTCTTCCAGGTATCATGGAAGCCCTGCCCGAAGACTGGAGCACCGAATATCTCGGGTTAATACTCTCTGTTAAAGTAGTTGATTCGCCGGATGAGTCCTTTAATCACATAAACACCTAAGGATGGCATCATTCGGATGAAATTGTGACGGACAGTTATGAGCGTGGCATGCGCTTTTTAAGTGAAGTTGATTCTGTTGCATATCTTATCAATGCCTCAACAAGTTTCAATGATGGGGGTGAATTCGGCCTGGGTACTAAAACCGGCATCAGTAACCAAAAACTACATTTAAGATGCCCGATGGGAATGAATGATCTTATGGCACCAAAATACATAGTTCTCAGGTCAGGACAGGTGAGAATCTTAGCACCCTGTATCCGTTATGATCTCTCTTCAGGAGAGTCACACAATCACCGGATGTAATACCGCAATTGTCAGGCTACTAAACCAATAGATGGCCTAAATGACAATCCGGCCGGCTGTACGGACAAAATCGTAAAAAAATTTTGAATTTAAACGTTTAAGCGTTATCTTGGGGAACAAATATGCTTGAGCTATCTACACGATAATCACTCATGCTGACACTGGTACGTTAGGGCAATGTCTAGCTATTCGTTCATACAGGGACTGACAGGGGGGAGAGATATAATGCTGTTACAAAAGCACTCTATATCAACTTAAGGATGTGCAACAATTTTGACAGCTTCTTCTTATGTCAGTCCGGCCGGGGAAATATCGGGCTGGATAAAGGAAGATTATATTAAGATGATGAAAGGTTCCATTGACGTTGAAAGGTGTATGGTTGCATGCAGGGAGGTTGCTAAAGGGGAAATAATAATGCAGTAGGTTATAGCATTACTGCTGGCAAGAGTCTCATTATATAAAGCCATAGAAGTATCATGATCAGAAAAATCCTTTGCATGCTGTTGATCATCAGTAGTTCCTGTGGTCTCGGGGCCCAGGGATTGATATACAAGCTTGAACAACTGGTGAATCCGGAAATGCTGCCTCAATACCGGCCAGAAGTTATCAGGCAATTCTCAAGTTATGACACCACCGGAGGTTACGATGATGGTTTTAGCGGCAAATATTCATTCATCCATATGGAAGGTGATAAGCAGATCCTGGCAGAAATGACCGGTCCTGGTGTGATTAGCAGGATATATACTCCCACACCTACGGAAGACATTACAGAGTTTTATTTCGACGGGGAATTAACACTAAGGATCAGGATGCCATTTTCCCGGCTTTTTACTGGAAATCAGTTTCCTTTCCTGAACGCTGTCTGCGATCATGAGGTGGGAGGCTACTACTGCTATCTCCCCATGCCTTGCCAGAAATCATGCAAGATGTTATACAACGGCAAGATGCTCTTCTGGCAGCTACACTACCGGACTTATCCCGAAGGAACACATATAAAGACCTTCTCGCCCGATTGGGATGAGACGGAGGTTGCTGCCCTGAACAAGACAGTCGGGATCTGGAGAAAATATGGCACAAATATTCTGGATAAGAGCTATAAAAATTTTATAATAAAAACTACTGAGATCAGACTGAACCCTGGCGAATCAATGAGAGTATTCAACTCCAGGAAAGGAAGAAGAATCATCGGAATAGAGATTGAAGGATCTGATAAGCTGCAGAAAAATGATAACAGGACCATCCTGAAGGCAAAGTGGGATAATGACAATTCATGGTCTTTGAAGGCACCTCTGAAAGATATGTTCGGGTATTATTTTGGGAAGAAAGGCATGCGTTCACTACTGGCTGGCTCCTCAGGCGACATCTCCTATCTTTATTACCCGATGCCCTTCTCACATAATGCTCTTGTGGAAATAGAACTCCCCGGCGATGACCAGACTATCTGGGCCACAGTGAATCTCCTGGTGAGAGTATTTTATCAGGAGAGGCCCCGGGATGAAAACGAGGGCAGATTTTATGCTCACTGGAGACGAAACATTGACCTGCCGACGGGAGAACCTTAATATTATCTCACCGGAGATAACCGGGAGAGGACATTATGTAGGTACTATTCTGCTTAGTCAGGGTCATGAGACAGGTTCAACATGGTTCTTCGAAGGTGATGACAAAACATATATCAACGGCGAACTGGCAATACACAAAACCCGCGGTAAAGATTTGCATCTGGTTCGTATGAACAAATGGGAAAATTGTTAAAATATAAGGCAATGCTGATGAAAAGATTTATAAATACACTTCCTACTGTCCTGGTGTTGCTCGTTGCATATCTTGCTGCCGGGCAGACAGCTCCAGCTCAAATAATAACCCCGGGAGGTCAAAAGATATCCAGGTTGGATATAAACAGGTTCATAAGCCGTGAAGTTGACACTCTTCAAATCACTGGATTGTCTGTTGCAATAATTGAAAAAGGCAGGATCGTATATTATAAGACTCTGGGTGAGAAAAACAAGCAAACTGGTGAGAAGGTAGGCAGAAAGACCCTGTTTGAAGCAGCTTCAATGACTAAACCGGTATTTGCCTATGCGGTTCATAAACTAGTTGCGGAAGGGCGTTTTGATATTGATACTCCTCTGTTCATATACTTCCCCTATGAGGACCTTGAATATGATGACCGTTATAAGCTGATAACCGCTAGAATGGTACTTGGTCATACAACCGGCCTTCCTAACTGGAGACCGAAAGGAGAGAAACTTGCATTTATTGCCGAGCCAGGGAGCAGGTATACATATTCCGGAGAGGGCTATGAATTCCTGGGTTATGCAGTCAGCAGGCATATAGGGAAGCAACTGCAGGAGATCATCAGTGAGCAGGTGCTTTTGCCTTTAAAGATGAAGCACTCCTTCATGACAGACAATGATTATGTGACCAGGCACGTGGCAACAGGCCATTCCGACGGTAAGGTATCCGGCAGGATGTTCCTTGATAAGTCATATGTTGCCTATGGTCTGCGCACGGAAGCAAGAGACTATGCCAGGCTTGTGATTGCGCTCATGAGTGAAAGCCATCAACAGCAGAGCATTTTTGAAAAGATGGCTTTTCCTCATATTAATATTGATGACAGGGTAGTATCATGCCTTGGGATCCGTACCGAACAGACCCCTTATGGAGTAAAATACTATCACAGCGGGAACAACGGGAACAGGTTCCAGTCTCATTTTGCATTCTATAAGGACAAGGACTTTGGCTTTGTATTCTTCATGAACTGCAACAGGGGGGTCGAATTTGCTGCTAAAATGTATGAGTTTTTAACAAGTAGAGAATAAATTAAGACTTTTATTATGGAACTTACACGAAGGAATTTTCTTAAGACATCAGCAGCTGTCGCTGCTACTGGAGTCATTACAGGACCGTTTACTGCATGTACAACAAAAAACATCAATACAAAGACCGGGGGAGACAAGGTGATGAAATTGTCATTCAGGCCTTACGAGTTGCAGACGAAGCATCAGTTCACAATTTCAGGGTATACCCGGACGGCCCAGACATCAATTCTTACAGAAATTTCATATGACGGTGTAACGGGTTATGGAGAAGCTCCCCTGCCACCATATATGGAAGGTCAGACGCCTGACACAGCGATGGCTTTCATGAAAAAGGTTGACCTTTCACAGTTCGGGAATCCTCTTGAACTGGATGATATCCTGACATATGTTGAAGGAATAGATTCCGGTAACACATGTGCCAAAGCAGGAATTGATATCGCGCTTCATGATCTTTTTGGAAAGCTTATCGGCAGGCCACTCTACCAAATCTGGGGTTATACCCGGTCGAAGACCCCTAACACAACAGTAACAATTGGTGTAGACACAGAAGAGATAATACGTCAGAAGACACAGGAAGCGTCATCATTCAATCTGATAAAAGTAAAGTTGGGGATGGATGAAGCAACTGACAAAATGCTCATTACGACGGTTAGGTCAGTCACCAATAAACCGATTACCATTGATGCAAACCAGGGCTGGAAGGATAAATACTATGCCCTCGATATGATCCACTGGCTTAATGAACGGGGTGTCCTGTTCATTGAACAGCCATTACCAAAGCACAACCTTGATGATATGGCCTGGATAACTGAGAAAAGTCCTCTGCCGACTATTGCAGATGAATCATGTCAGCGGCTGAAAGACATTCCCCGCCTGAGAGGAGTTTTTTCCGGTATAAACATAAAGTTGCTGAAATGTACCGGATTAAGGGAGGCGAACAGGATGATCTCTATGGCTGAAACCTACGGAATGCAACTGATGATCGGATCTACGCTAGAGACTTCCTGCAGTATCTCAGCTGCTGCCCAGCTAACACCAAAAATGAATTATGCCGATCTCGATGGGAATTTTCTTGTCAGCAATGATTGCTTTGCCGGGATGAAAGTCATTGACGGAAAAATCACCCTTAATGAAAGACCCGGAATAGGAGCAGAAAGAATAAACCTTTAAAACTCAACAATATGAAAGGAGTATTACCACTCAGAGTATTTATTACTGCATTCCTCTGTATGATCATAGGAGCAGGCGCTCATACACAGAATATCTATCCAGGGAAAAGCTGGAAAACGGCACTGCCCGAAAAACACGGCTATGACGCAAAGAAACTTGAAGAGGCCAGAAAATATATAATTGACAGCATGAATACAACAGGCTTGGTGGTCGTAGTCAATGGCGAGATCATATTCAGCTATGGTAGCATTGACCGCGTGAGTTACCTGGCCTCATGCAGGAAAAGCATCCTGGCAATGATGTACGGTAACTATGTAAAGGACGGGACCATAGATCTTAATAAAACCATTAACGATCTCGGCTTTGATGATGTTGGCGGGCTTCTGCCTGTAGAAAAGAAAGCCCGCGTCATTGATCTTGTCACAGCAAGGTCAGGTGTCTATCATATAGCCTCAAATCTGGGCGATGACAGGGCTAACTCACCGGAACGGGGAAGCAAAGAACCTGGTGAATATTTTCTTTACAATAACTGGGATTTCAATGTGGCCGGTGCCGCTTTTGAGAAGATGACCGGACGCAACATTTTTGACGCATTCCAGACTGATATCGCTGAGCCGATTGAATTACAGGATTTTGAAAGGTCTGTTCATGTTAAGGCTGGTGACATGGAGTTATCAAGATATCCTTCTTATCATTTTCATTTGTCAACAAGAGATATGGCCCGTATAGGATATCTGATGCTCAGAAGAGGGAACTGGGATGGCAGGCAGGTGATCCCTGATGACTGGGCAGACAAAATTGTTTCTGTGGTGACCCCCCTGGAGGAGATGAACCCTGTCGCCCGAAGGACCGGTGAGTTTGGCTATGGTTATATGTGGTGGATATTTCAGGGGCAGGCAAATATCGGAGCATTTGCAGGCGGATACATGGCAAGAGGTGCAATAGGGCAGTATATCACGGTCCTGCCTGCTGCAGATATGGTGATAGCACATAAGACTGACGCCATTTACGGGAGAAGCTCTACCTGGAGGACCTACTACAAACTGCTGCAAATGATTACTAATGCCAGGATAGCGGAAGAAATGCAATGATGTTTTGCGCTCCAATTGAAAAAATGGTAAAGAATAAATACATAAGAATCCAAGCACTCTGTTTTGGCATAATAATCATGATTTTCGGGACTTCGCTATCCTTCGGACAAGATAATGATGCTATAATTAGAGAGTTGAATGCCATTAAGTCTGAACTTAGGAATTATGACCATACTTATGATGAGATACTAAAAAAAGTCGATGATGTTCTATGGTTCGAAAGAGTAGGCGATGTTGCTTATATTGACAAGGTATACATCTGCGGACCCCCAAGGTGGAAAGAAAAGAACCCGACTGCAATGGGTGCAGGTAATCCCCTGAAATTGTGGACTTATGTTTTTATTCCCAGAACAATTGATACGAACAGGAAATATCCTCTGCTGGTATTTGCCCATAGCGGTGTGCATGGGAATATTTCAACATATTATACTCATATCATCAGGGAGATGATGGCTCAGGAATATATTGTTGTAGCCATGGAATACCGGGGTAGTGTTGGTTATGGCAGGGCGACATATGAGAATATTGACTACGGAGGACGCGAGGTAGAAGACGTGCACGAGAGCCGCAACTATATGCTTGAGAATTACAACTTCATCGATAAGGACCGGATCGGTATAATAGGGTGGAGCCATGGAGGCCTGATTACCCTTATGAACCTTTTCAGGTATCCTGATGACTACAAAGCCGGGTTTGCCGGTGTTCCTGTATCGGATCTGGTTGCACGAATGGGATATACCAGGAGTTACGAAGATCTCTTTTCGGTAGATTACCATATCGGAAAGACTGTTGCGCAGGATGTTAAGGAATACCGTAGACGATCACCCGTATGGCACGCCGCGGAGCTCAAAACTCATCTCCTTATTCATACAAACACCATTGATGAGGATGTGAATGTGTTGGAGGTCGAAAGCATGATCAATGCACTGAAAGCGGAGGGGAAGGAATTTGAGTATAAGATATTTGAGGGAATCCCCGGGGGGCATTCCTTTGACAGGATGGATCACAAACAGGCCACTGACATTAGGTTCACCATCTATAAGTTCCTTGAGAAGTACCTTAAGCCAGCTAAACCTTTCAGGTCAGCTGATGAGATGCGTAAAGCCGGTTACAGGTTTGATTAAACCCGTGGTCATTATGCCAAACAACATATGCAGATTCGGTCTCCTTTTATTCGTTGCGCTGGAATCCTGCTCTCCCGGAACTGATAAAGATCAGTCAGATGCAGGGATACGGGATAAGATGAATGATATCCTGATTTCTGTTGACGACCTCTATACAGAACTGTGAAACTATGTCAATAGTCAGGCAATCACTCCCAATTTTAATCGTTTGGTTTCAAACGGAGTAGCCTTCATGAATGCTCATTGCCAGCCTGCAGTAAGCGCTTCATCAAGGGCAGACCTGATGACCGGATTGTGTCCTGATTCAAATAACGTGAGGCATCTGGGCAACGAATTCCGGAAAATCAATCATGATATTGTTACAATGCCGCAATATATCAAGAATTTTTGGTATCATACTGTAAGCATTGGAAAGGTCTTTCATAACCATAAACCCGATTTTGTCTCGTGGGATAAGCCGGAACTGAGACCGGAGACGTTCAAAACCCCGGTGCTGATCAGCACGGATGCCGTACCTTTCATATTACAGGAAAAACCTGACTGTTGAGAGACGTCTTGATGGGTTGTTCAGAGGCAGATGGACTGAGGTACTGCCCTGTGGCTCCAACATGAAAAACTAACACCGATCATCCATTGCAAGCAGGCGATCATGGCTGATCTGCCTGTTATCCCAAAGGAGCAATTGTTTTCAAAAAAGATGAATTTTGTTTTGTTAATTTAAACGATTAAACATATATTTGTTGGAAGCTATTTCAAATGACAGACGGAGAATTCTGCATAGGTATTGATTACGGAACTGATTCAGTCAGAGCACTTCTGGTGGATACGCATGATGGAATTGAACTAGCCTCATCTGTTTTTGAATATCCCCGCTGGAAAATGGGTCTTTACTGTGATCCGGTGCGTAATATCTACAGGCAACACCCGCTGGATTACATTGAAGGCTTAAAGGCGACAATACATGAGTTGTTAAAGATCGATAAGAACTACGCTAAAAGAGTAAGGGCAATCGCTACCGATACAACTGGATCTACTCCTGTGGCAGTTAATAAGGCAGGTGTCCCGCTGGCGCTCCTGCCAGACTTCATAAATGATCCGGATGCAATGTTCATCCTCTGGAAGGACCATTCTGCAATAAAGGAGGCTGATCAGATCAATTTATTATCAAGGGCATCGTCTGTTGACTATACCAAATATTCAGGCGGCGTTTACTCCTCAGAATGGTTCTGGGCAAAAATTGCACACGTTCTGAGGCAGAATGATAAAGTTGCCGGTGAGGCATGGTCATGGATTGAACATTGTGACTGGATTCCCGCATTGCTTACCGGTAATAAGGATGCCCTGAAAATAAAAAGAAGCCGCTGTGCTGCAGGCCATAAGGCAATGTGGCATGCAGACTGGGGTGGCTTTCCTCCGACAGAGTTCCTGGGGAAATTGAATCCTGGCTTAAGGGATATACGCGCCAGGTTGCCAGTAGAAACTTATACTTGTGATATGTCTGCAGGAACACTCTCCCCTGAATGGGCAGCAGAACTCGGATTAAATAAAGATGTCATTGTTGGCATCGGAGGCCTTGATGCGCATTTCGGAGCAGTTGGCGGTGAGATAGAGCCTTATCTTCTCAGCAAGGTCGTTGGAACATCCACATGTGACATGATGGTTGTGCCCGTGGGCAACGCCAGGGACCGGCTAATAAAAGGAATCAGCGGACAGGTAGAAGGTTCTATTATTCCCGGATTTATTGGAATGGAAGCCGGACAGTCGGCGTTCGGGGACATCTATGCATGGTTCAGGGACCTCCTGATGTGGCCACTTAAAGCATTTCCAGGTGTTCCGGAAGAGAACATCGCCAGCATAAAGTCAGAAATCATCGGTGAACTCAGTCATCAGGCTGAAATGCTTCCCTCCGATTGTAACGGTATTGTTGCTCTCGATTGGCTTAACGGACGCCGGACTCCTGATGCTAATCAACATCTGAGAGGGGCTGTCAGAGGCCTTACTCTTGGTACTGATGCTCCCCGGATATTCAGGGCCCTGGTTGAAGCAACTGCGTTCGGTTCCAGGATGATTGCCGAGCGATTTGTGAATCAGGGAGTACCGGTTAAAGGTGTACTTGCGCTGGGAGGTGTGGCAAAGAAATCCCCTTATATCATGCAAACACTTGCTGATGTGATGAATATGCCTATCAGGGTGGTCAGGTCAGAGCATACTTGCGCATTGGGTGCCGCTATGTTCGCTGCAGTAACAGCAGGGTTATTCACATCCGTTACAGAAGCCCAAGAGAAAATGGGGAAAGGATTTGAATCTCTCTATTCTCCAATAGAAGAGAATGTTAAGAATTATGAGATTCTGTTTGAAAAATATGTGTCATTCGCAGCGTATGAAGAAGGTGAAACAGCACATACCCTGCAAAGGACAAAGAATTAGCTTGTTTGAATGGGTTTTGTTTTGATAAGTTGTATGGTTAGTTTTTGGGTTGGGTAAGTCGTGTGCATCAAAAGTTAAATGATGCACACGACTTTTGTGTGTGCGCCGAATAAATAAGTAATTTCCCAGGTATTTTCCATAACCAACCTGCTGCCGGTTAACCTGCCGACAGAGTTGACAAAAGCTATATTACTATCACAACATGATGATTTTATCTGAGTACTTGAGCCTTCGCCCTGGAAGACCGGATAAGAATTTTATCTGAGCACCATGGCCTCCCACAGCGATTCGGACCAGACAATTCTATCTGAGTAGAACGGCCACTCCGCAGGAATCCGGGTCAGACAATTTCATCAAACCCGGGAATCCATTTCATTATTCTCTTCACAATTTAAAGATTTGATTTAGAAAATATTAAATAGATGTCTCTTGTATTAAAAACATCAAGAGCTGTATCGTATCTATTTAACAAATAATAACAATATGATTTGTATCATTTATTAGTGCAAACCGCATGTTATCTTTGTCGGCGATCTGAAAAAAAATGCATAACTAAAAAAGAAAGAAAAAAATGAAAACAAGGTTTGCTCTGTTAATGATTCTGGCACTGGTTGCTGTA
>Ga0302242_1002009_pt1 | contig 13480 bp, 16 predicted proteins | sample AAG_UR_Lys_MG_FD_193510 | JGI IMG/M metagenome (GOLD analysis project Ga0302242, IMG submission 193510) | Enriched activated sludge microbial communities from anaerobic digester in WTTP, New Holstein, Wisconsin, United States - AAG_UR_Lys | ecosystem: Engineered > Bioreactor > Anaerobic >... | reverse complement strand
CCTTTAGGGTCAATGTGAGAAGGATGTGCAATTGGCAGACCCATTCAGCGCATCTTAAGATGCAGCTGGCAAAGGCCCCTTATAGGGGCAGAGCAAACCGCCGGCTGAGCCGGCGGTCATGACTTTCAGGACTATAATCTGCTGGATACGCTGACGGGTTTTGAAAACATGATCTTGCCCCTGACCATTGCCGGGGAAAATCACAAGGTGGCAGAAGAGAAGGTACGACTTACCGCAAAAAAACTGGAGATCGAAGAAATTCTGGAAAAGTATCCGTATGAAATGTCCGGCGGCCAGCGGCAGCGTATTGCAGCGGCCAGAGCCATCATCAACGATCCGGCCCTGATTCTGGCGGACGAGCCCACCGGGGCCTTGGATTCCAAATCTGCCAGAATGCTGATGGAATGCATGGAAAACCTCAATCAGGACATGTCTGCCACCATACTTATGGTTACCCATGATGCTTTTACCGCCAGCTATTGCCATCGCATTCTTTTTATTAAAGATGGAAAACTTTTCCATGAATTGTTGCGTGGAAATGATTCCCGCAAGGAGTTTTTCGAAAAGATCATTCAGGTGGTAACCCTTCTTGGAGGTGACATTGCCAATGTACTTTAAATTGTCCCTTCGAAATGTGAGAAAGAGTTTTTCGGATTATACTCTGTATTTTTTGACCCTGTCCATTGCGGTGTGTATTTTCTATGTCTTCAACTCCATCGAAGCCCAGAAGGCCATGATGCAGATATCGGATTCTGTAGTGGAGATCATGGAAAGCATCACCAAGCTTATCGGCGGCGTTTCCATTTTCATATCTTTTATTCTTGGGTTTTTGATCGTCTATGCCAACCATTTTCTGATCCGAAGGAGAAAACGCGAATTTGGCATCTACATGACCTTGGGCATGGGAAAAGGCAAAATCACCAGGATCCTGATCATGGAGACCCTGATCATCGGCGTGATTTCCCTGGCGGCTGGCCTGCTGGGAGGGCTGTTTCTTTCCCAGGGACTCTCTGTGGTAACGGCAGGGCTTTTTGAAGTGGATATGACTTCCTATACCTTTGTCTTTTCTGTAAAGGCATTCTGGAAGACCATCATCTATTTTGCCGTGATTTTCTTCATTGCCATTACGGCGGGGACCATTGCCGTCTCAAGGTACAAACTCATCGATCTTATCGATGCAGAAAAGAGAAATGAAAGGCCTCGGGTGAAAGGCCCATTGCTGACAGGCGTCTTGTTTGTCCTTTCTGTGGTGATGATCGGCATTGCTTACGCCATGGTCATCAAGAACGGGATCTTCACCTTTGACCGCAGGATCATCATAGAATGTATTCTGGGAGCCCTGGGAACCGTTCTCTTTTTCGCCGCACTTTCAGGCTTTCTTTTGCGCCTGCTGAAAACGAACAAAAGGTTTTATCTGAAGGGTTTGAACCTGTTTATCCTTCGTCAGTTGGACAGCCGGATCAACACCACCTATCTGTCTATGGCCATGATCAGTCTGATGCTCTTCGTGACCATCGGTATTTTTTCTACGGGACTGGGGATGACCGAGGTCCTCAATCGGGGGTATCTGGATGGGACACCCTTTGACATGACTGTTTACTCCAAAGGAAACAATGATATTAAGGAAATACTGAAAAATGAAGGGGTTTCCCTGGAACCCTATACGGAGGAAGCGATCCAGTTCAAATTCTATGCGGACAAAGAAAATTCTCTGACACTGGGAACGATCTTCCGGGAGGTGGAGGAATATCTGCCGGCAGAAAAAAAGGAGCAGATCGAAGGGCTCATGTATGACCGCCCACTGGACTGCATTACTGTTTCGGACTATCAGAGTGCTATCCGTCTTCAGGGAAAAAAGCCGCAGGACATTCCTGAAGGAGAGGTGGCGCTGCTGACCCAGTATAACTGGATGGACGCCGATTACAGTGCTTTGCTTCATGCCTATGCGGAAAACGAAAATGTCATACAGATTGGAGAAAAAACCTGTCCTGTGATGCAAAAAGTCCTTACAGACGGCCTTTCCAATATGGGCGGAGGGATATTGACCCTGGTGGTGCCTGATGACCTGGTGCAGGAAGGAGCGGCTTCCCAAAGCGTCCTTTGCTTTAACTGCAAAGGGGACAGTGTAAAGCAACAGGACCTCTTTGCCCGGGAACTGGACAAGACTGATTTAGGGGAAAGCATCTATGCGGTTTCAAGAAACGATATAAAGGCCATGGAAGGGGGCTCCAAAGCCATCATTTCCTTCGTTGCCGTTTATGTAGGGCTGGTGTTTCTTATCACCAGTGCAGCAGTCCTTGCGCTGCAGCAGCTTTCTGAGGCGGCAGACAATCGTAGGCGCTACGAGATCCTTGGAAAAATCGGGGCGGACGAAAGGCTGCTCAGCAAAACACTGTTCCGACAGATCGCTGTGTATTTTCTGCTGCCCCTTGCGGTAGCTTCGGTGCATTCTTTTGTGGGGATCCGGGTAGCCAATGAGGCCATCCGTGAGGCGGGAAGTCTGGATGCGGTTTCCAGTATCCTCATTACCGCAGCTCTTGTTCTTCTGGTCTATGGGGCTTATTTTGCGGCGACTTTTTTGGGGAGTCGGGCTATTATGCTTCGGAAATGAATGAGTGCATCCTTATACAAAAGGATTTGACAGAATAAAATGACCGTGCTATGATTAAAAAAACTAAATACTATCTTCAGGGCAGGGTTAGATTCCCTACCGGTGGTAAAGCCCACGAGCCGCAAGGCATGATTCGGTGAAACTCCGAAGCCGACAGTATAGTCTGGATGAAAGAAGATGAACGATGCGTGTTATTTCGCTGTGTTTATTAGCTCTGGAATTTTATTCCAGAGCTTTTTTATAACTTAAGCATGGAACGCATATCCTAACGCCCTGAAGAATTCTTCCGGGCGTTTTATTATAAGGAGATGGTCTATATTACAGACGAAATGTATATGCGTCAGGTTTTGCGGGAAGCAGTGAACGGGGAAGGCAAGGTCAGCCCGAATCCCCTGGTAGGCGCTGTGATCGTCAAGGACGGAAGAGTGATCGGCCGTGGATTTCACAGGGGATATGGGCAGCCTCACGCCGAAAGAGAGGCTTTGGCCGCCTGCACGGAATCTCCGGAGGGAGGAACTCTTTATGTAAATCTGGAGCCCTGCTGTCATTACGGAAAAACTCCACCCTGCACGGAAGCCATCATAGAGAGCCGCCTGGCAAGGGTAGTATGCGGCACTCTGGATCCCAACCCTCTGGTGGCGGGGAAAGGGATAGAACAGCTGCAGCAAAACGGCATCAAGACGAAAGTCGGAGTTTTGGAGCCTGAGTGCCTGGAACTGAACGAAGTCTTTTTTCATTACATCACAGAAAAGACCCCTTTTGTAGTCATGAAATATGCCATGACTCTGGACGGAAAAATCGCCACATACTCCGGAAAATCAAAGTGGATCACGGGAGAAGGGGCCAGAGAACATGTGCACAGGCTGCGAAATTTGTACCGGGGAATCATGGTGGGGATCTCCACCGTGCTGACGGACGATCCTCTTTTGACCTGCCGTATAGAGGGCGGTCGGGATCCGGTGAGGATCCTCTGCGATACCAGCCTCAGGATCCCAATGGAATCAAAAATCATCCAGACTGCCGGTGAGGTGGAAACCATCATCGCCACTTCGTCAAAGGATGCAGAAAAGCAGAAGGCTTTGCAGGAAAGAGGGGCGGAGATCCTGTTGATCCCTGAATACCGGGGACATGTGGACCTGAGGGCTCTGATGGAGGCGTTGGGCCAAAGGAAAATAGACAGCATACTTTTGGAAGGGGGAGGAACTCTCCATGCTGCTGCGCTGGAGAGAGGTCTTGTGAACAAAGTGAACGCTTACATCGCCCCCAAAATATTTGGCGGCGAAAACGCTCCCTCTCCTGTTGCAGGGAAAGGGATAGAAGATCCGGCACTGGCCTACCGGCTGAAGGATGCCAGGGTCACCGCTTTGGGAGAGGACATCCTTTTGGAATATAGAACGGAAAAGGAGATGGAGGCATGTTTACGGGAATCGTCGAAGAAATAGGGACCATCGAGGACATACGAAAAAGCGGGGATTCCGCCAGACTTTCCATTCAGGGGGCCGTGATCTTTGGAGACATGAAATTGGGTGACAGCATTGCTGTCAACGGCGTGTGTCTTACGGTAACAGACTTTACAGGAAGCCGGTTTTCGGCGGACGTGATGCATGAAACCTTGGATCGAAGCAATCTGGGGGAACTCAACCGGGGAAGCCGTGTCAATCTGGAGCGTGCCATGAAGGCGGGAGACCGCTTTGGCGGCCATATCGTTTCGGGGCACATCGACGGGACAGGACAGATCCTGGAGAAGAAAAAGGACGGGAATGCCCTCTGGATCACCATTGGGGCGGGGAAAAACATCTTGAAATACATCATCGAGAAAGGCTCTGTGGCCATTGACGGAATCAGCCTTACCGTTGCCAGGGTCACAGACAGCAGCTTTTCCGTATCGGTGATCCCTCACACGGGGGCAATGACCACTCTGACGGAAAAGAAGGTATCCGAAACCGTAAATCTGGAAAATGATGTTATAGGAAAATATGTAGAAAAGTTATTGCGATTTGGGATAGAAAAACAAGAGCCGGAGCAGGAAGCACGGGGTGGCATCACCATGGAATTTCTTGCCAAATCAGGATTTTAGACGGGAGAAAAGCGATGTTTACATTCAGCACGATGGAAGAAGCCCTGGAAGACCTCAGAAGGGGAAGAGTCATTTTGGTCACCGACGACGAAGACCGGGAGAACGAAGGAGATTTTATCTGCGCCGCAGAATTTGCCACCACGGAAAATGTCAATTTCATGGCTACCTATGGAAAAGGGCTGATCTGCATGCCCATGGGAGAGGCCCTGGTAAAAAAGCTTCGCATTCCACAGATGGTCAGCGACAATACCGACAATCATGAAACGGCTTTTACCGTATCCATCGACCATGTGGATACCACCACGGGAATTTCCGCAAAGGAAAGATCCATAACCGCGCTGAAATGTGTCGAAGAGGATGCAAAACCCGAGGATTTTCGCCGGCCTGGACACATGTTTCCTCTTTTGGCGAAGAAAAACGGAGTACTGGAACGGAACGGCCACACAGAGGCTACTGTGGATCTCATGCGGCTGGCGGGATTGAAGGAATGCGGCCTTTGCTGCGAGATCATGAAGGAGGACGGCACTATGATGCGGCTTCCGGAGTTGATCGAACTCAGCGAAAAATTTGATATGAAATTCATCACCATCAAACAGCTTCAGGAGTATCGCAAAACCCATGACAAGCTGGTACAGCGTGTGGCCAGTGTGGACATGCCAACAAAATATGGGGATTTCAAGGCCTACGGCTATATCAATCTTTTGAACGGAGAGCATCATGTGGCTTTGGTGAAAGGGGAGATCGGAGACGGAAAGGATCTTCTGTGCCGTGTGCATTCAGAATGCCTTACAGGCGATGCCTTCGGTTCGGCCCGCTGCGATTGTGGGGAACAGTTTGCGGCGGCCATGAAAAAAATTGAAAAAGAAGGCCGGGGCGTCCTTTTATATATGAAACAGGAGGGTCGTGGCATCGGCCTCATCAATAAGCTGAGGGCCTATGAACTGCAGGACCAGGGTATGGATACAGTGGAAGCAAATCTGGCCCTGGGGTTTGAAGAGGATCTGCGGGAATATTTCATCGGCGCTCAGATCTTGAGGGATCTTGGGGCAAAAACCCTGCGGCTTTTGACCAATAACCCAAACAAAGTCTATGGACTCTCTGACTACGGCATGGAAATTTCGGATCGTGTCCCCATTGAAATGGAAGCCACGGAGCACGACGCTTTTTATCTGAAAACGAAAAAGGAAAAAATGGGACATATTTTAAGCTGATATTTAAAGAACAACAAAGGAGAAAAAAGATGAAAATTTACGAAGGAAAACTGGTTTCGGAAAACATCAGGGTCGGCATCGTGGCGGCCAGGTTCAATGAATTTATTGTGGGAAAGCTCCTCTCCGGGGCGCTGGACGGGCTGAGCCGTCACAATGTCAAAGAGGCGGACATCGAGGTGGCCTGGGTGCCGGGAGCCTTTGAGATCCCCCTGATTGCCGGAAAGATGGCAAAAAGCGGGAAATATGATGCAGTGATCTGTCTGGGGGCTGTGATCCGGGGTGCCACTACACATTACGATTATGTTTGCAGCGAAGTATCCAAGGGCATTGCCCATGTATCCCTGAATGCGGATATTCCTGTGATGTTCGGGGTTCTCACCACGGAGACCATCGAGCAGGCCATTGAAAGAGCAGGGACGAAATCCGGAAACAAGGGCTTTGACTGTGCAGTCAGCGCCATTGAAATGGTAAATTTGATCCGAGAGATCGGATAGACAACATATCCTTCATAATGAAAAAGGGGTCGGTTGCTCACTAGCCAGCCTCTTTTTTCGTTGCTCTCGAAGTCTGGTTGATTTTGTGATAGAATGATCCAATATGGAACAAGCAGAAAAAGAGAAGAACTGAGGTGAAAAACAATGGTGATTTTAGAGAAGCCTTTTGTATCTGTGGAATTGAAAGGATACCTTGAAGAAGAACAGATTCCCGTACTGAAAAACCAGATGGCTCTGGATGTGTGTAGTGACAACAAGTGTAACTTGATGGACGATGAGTCCTTCCGAAAAGCTCTTTTGGAAGCCCCACGGATTTATACCACATCGGAGAATGCCCTTGAGTGGATCTACAACAATGTAAAGGATGAGGAGATGCTGGCGGCTGTCAATGTCATGAAAGACAAGGTGCTGTTTCGAAAGCGCCTGCAGTCGGTATATCCCCAGTTCTTCTTTCGGGAAATGGCCCCTGAAGAATTGAAAAAAACAGACCCGTCTTCACTGCCTTTTCCTTTGATTTTAAAACCATCGGTAGGCTTTTTCAGTATTGGCGTATACACCATCTACAATGAGGATGACTGGAAGCATGCAGTAAAGGAAATTGAAGAGCAGATGGATTCCTGGAAAAACCAGTTCCCGGAATCCGTCATCGGCAGTGCTTCTTTTATTCTGGAAGAATATATTGAAGGGGAAGAATATGCCCTGGATGCTTACTTCGACAAAGAAGGAGAACCGGTGATCCTTAACATCATGAAACATGACTTTTCCAGTAGTACCGATGTCAGTGACCGGCTATATTATACGGGAAAAGAAATGATCGAAGGCAAGTTGGAAACCTTCACCCAGTATCTGCGGGTCCTCAACTGCCTCATGGGAGCGAAGAATTTTCCGGTGCACATCGAACTACGAGTGGGAGAAAATAAAATCGTACCCATCGAATGCAATCCCATGCGTTTTGCGGGCTGGTGCACCACAGATCTTGTCCGCTTTGCCTTTGGCCTCAACACTGTAGAGTATTATCTGAAAGGGAAAAAACCGGACTGGATGGAACTTTTAAAGGGAAAAGAAGGAAAACTCTATTCCCTCATCGTTCTGGACAAGCCAAGGTCGGAAAAGATGCCGGCTTCCTTTGATTATGAAGCTCTGAAAGAGAGTTTTCAAAAGGTTCTTTGCCTGAGAAAATTAGACTTTAAAAGCTATCCGGCGTTCGGATTCCTTTTTACCGAAACAGACAGTGCCAGAAAAGAAGAACTGGAAAACATTGTCCGTTCCGATCTCACGGAGTACATCACCTGGGCCTGAGATACGGGGATGGCATAGCAAACAAAATAGAAGTTGACAATAGTGTCCATACTGTATATATTGTTTATATACAGTATGGCTTTTCGTTTTTTCCGGCAAAGTGAGGTAATCTTTGGACATCATAATCAGCAATTCGGGGAACCAGCCCATTTATGAACAGATCACCACGCAGATCAAAAACCTGATTCTATCAGGCTGCATTGAAGAGGGATTTGCGCTGCCCTCCATGCGTCTCCTGGCCAAAGAATTGCGGATCAGCGTGATCACCACAAAAAGGGCCTATGAAGAGTTGGAGCGTGATGGTTTCATTGTTTCCGTTCCCGGAAAGGGAAGCTTTGTCGCCGGTAAGAATATAGAGATCATTCGGGAAGAGCAATTGAAAAAAACAGAAGAATTGATGCAGCAAATCGTGGACTCTGCTCTGGTTTATGGCTTGGAACTGCAAGAATTGAAAGAAATGCTGGCTTTGCTTTACGAGGAGAAAAAACATGAATAATGCGTTGGAATTACATGAACTTACAAAAAGATACGGTGATTTTTGTCTGGATGGTGTCAGCCTGACCTTGCCACGTGGCTGTATCATGGGACTTTTGGGAGAAAACGGAGCGGGCAAAAGCACTACCATAAAACTGATCCTGGATCTGATTTCTTCTGATGCGGGGACCGTTGCTGTTCTGGGACAAGATGTCAGAGGGGCCGGGAAAGAATGGAAGGAAGATGTGGGTGTGGCCCTGGATGAGAGCTGTTTTCCGGACAATCTAAAACTTTCGGATGTGGATCATATTATGAGGAATATTTACCATCGATGGGACAGCGGTATTTTCATGGAGTATGCCAGACGGTTTTCCCTGCCTGAAGGGAAAACTATCAAGGAATATTCCCATGGGATGCAGATGAAGCTCACCATTGCCGTTGCCCTTTCTCACGATGCCAAACTTCTCATCCTTGACGAGGCCACGGGGGGCTTGGATCCCATGGCCCGGGACGAGCTGCTGGATATCTTTCGAGAGTATGTTATGGATGAAGAACGGTCTATTCTTTTGTCTTCCCATATCACCAGCGACCTGGAAAAAATCTGTGATTATGTGACACTGATCCACCGGGGAAAGATTCTTTTTACAAAAGAGAAGGACGAGCTTCTTCATCGATACGGGATACTCAAATGCTCCACCGCACAATACGAAGGGGTTCCCCGGGAAGCGGTGATAGGGAGCCGTCGCAGCGAGTTTGGAGTTGTGGCTCTGGTTGACAGGGAAACCTATCAGGGAAACGAACTTGTGGAAAGAGCAGGATTGGAAGATATCATGCTCTATCATATCAAAGAAGGAGAATAGGAAAATGAAAGGGTTAATGATAAAAGATCTGATCAATCTGAAAAAGCAGGGGATGATCCTTGGAATCCTGTTCCTTTTTTATGCCGTTCTTGGCATTATGACAAAGGACAGCTCCATGATGGGTGCCGTGATGGCGGTGCTGGCGGCAATGATGCCCGTCAGCGCCATGGCCTATGACGAGAAAGCCAAGTGGGATAAATATGCTCTCAGCATGCCTGTTTCCCGAAGGGATATGGTGCTTAGCAAATACCTGTTGGGGATTCTTTTTGCTATCGTTGTTTTTTTTCTCAATGTATTGTTTTACGGAGCGGTAAACGGGGGAAAATCTATGACAGAAGGTGTTTTGTTTGCAGGGACCCTTTCCCTGTCTGCTCTTGTCTATCTGTCTCTGGTGCTTCCTGCGCTTTTTCGTTTTGGTGTGGAAAAAGGAAGGGTTTTGATGATGGCTATTCTCTTTCTTGGTACAGGGGGAGTCGTTTTTGCTTCTTTGCATCAGGGAAGCCTGCCGCCGATGGAGACTCTTGAGAGATTGCAAACACTGTTGCTTCTTGCGGTCTTGGTGATTTTATGTGTTTCTGCCGGGTTGTCTCTGCGAATTTATAATAGGAAAGAAATATAAACCGGAGGGAAAAGAGAACAATGAGAAAGGATATTTCTGCAGGGCGGGTTTGCCATATCGTAGGCGCCGGAGAGTTTAAGGAAAAAGTGTTGCCTATAGAACCAGGTGATTTTGTCATTGCTGCAGACGGCGGTTATCTCCACCTGCAGCAGGCAGGAATCCAACCGAATCTTCTGGTAGGGGATTTTGATTCTTTGGAACAGGAACCCGATTTTGAGAACCGGATCCGCCTTCCAAAAGAAAAAGACGATACGGATATGGTTTTTGCCGTAAGGCAGGGCTATGATCTTGGATTCCGGCATTTTGTCATTTATGGCGGACTCGGGGGGCGCCTGGATCACACTATGGCAAATATCCAGACTTTGGCCTATCTTTCTCAACTGGGAGCCAGTGGTTTTCTGGTGGGAGAAGGCAGGGTCCTGACTGCGTTGACCAATGGCAGGATGGAATTCGGCAGGGAAATGAAGGGAATCATCTCCATCTTTTGTCACGGCGATGAGGCTTTGGGTGTGGACCTTTACGGATTGAAGTACCCTTTGCGGAAGGCTGTGTTAAAAGCAACCATGCCCCTTGGGGTCAGCAATGAATTTATCGGGACGGAAAGCTCTGTCAGCGTGGAGAAGGGAACTTTGATCTTATACTGGACGGAGGAGGGATTCCGTATAAAATAATTTGTGATTTTTGGTCTTGATTGGTTATATAATCAGGTAGGGATATTTGACCTATTGAGGAGGATGACAGAAATGCCGATGCGCTACGCTCATACCTGTATCGTTGCGAAGGACTGGAAAGCCCTTTCGTTGTTTTATCAGCAGGTTTTTGGCTGCAAACCACTTTCCCCTGAGAGAGAATTCCATGGGGAGTGGATAGACAAATTGACGGGGATCAAAAAAGTCCGACTTACCCGGATCCGGCTCGCTTTTCCCGGCTATAAGGAAAATGGCCCGCTGCTTGAGATCACTTCCTACAATACCATGGATCTCGGCAATCCCAAGTTGGTTAACCTGGTGGGTCTTAGTCATATCGCCTTTGAGGTGGAGGACATGGTAGAAACCCTGCGCAAAGTTCTTTCAGAGGGCGGAAGCGCTTTGGGGGAACTGGTACGGGTAGTTTCCCCGGAAGGGCAGGGAGCCAGCCTGATCTATGTGAAAGACCCGGAAGGAAACATCATAGAACTGAAGAGCAGGAAATGAATTTAATTATTCAGAATATTTCTTAATTTCATCTTGAAACCGTACACAAAAAGGTGTATTATTGTTTTAGTTTTCTGAATACTTCGTTAATATGGGTTTTGAGTTGAAAATGGCCTCAACATGGAGCGGCATCAAGATGAAAAAAACAGACGATTCGAAAGAAATGCAAAAAGAACAGCAGGAATATCTGGCAAAAGTACTTACTAAAGGGATACTTCAGCGTATTCGTTCTCAGGAAGCACTGACAGAACAGCAGTTCGTATCCATTCTTTCTATGAAAAAGAACAGCATCTCCGATCTACGGTAACTGCAGTTTTCATCGCGGCTAAAGTTTTCTGACAAAAAGCCGATAACACTTTTGATGAATATATTAGGTAGGCTTGTTGGTTTACCTTGCGCAGATACAAGAAAAGGGGTGAAGAAGATGGTGAATTCCATTGATATGATTCCGCAGTCCCAGTCGTCCTATTCTGTGAATACGAATAAGGGTGCAAAGGCTGAGACCGTCCCGGCTGAAATACAGGGCAGTGCCCTTAATGTGGACACCTTGGAGTTGAGTGGTCAGAATGTTTCCGATAAGGTATATACTAAGGGAGACGCAAAAAAGGCAGACCAGACCACCATTGAAGCGTTGCAGCAGCAGGCGGAGATAACCACACGAAACTTGATGTCTCTGGTGGAAAAATTGATCCTGAAACAGACCAAAAAAGCCGATCAGGCTTCTTTGTACGGAAAAAATCTTACGGAGACAGAAGCCCTTACGGTTTCCCAGGCGGCGGACTCCATTGCCGATGACGGAGAGTTCGGCGTGGAAGCGGTGAGTGACCGCATCGTGGATTTCGCCATTAAGGTATCCGGCGGAGACACCACAAAGCTGGAGGAACTCAAAGGCGCCATCGAGAAAGGCTTTGAACAGGCCGGTAAAGAATGGGGCGGAGAACTTCCCAGCATCAGCGCCAGGACCCATGACCGTATTATGGAAAAACTGGACAAATGGGCTTCAGAGACACAAGTATAGATTTGACAAAAAAATTCAGATTCTGCCTTGAAAGAAATTTCAGGGCAGTTTTTTTTCGACATTTTGGTTTTGTTGTAAAAACAACGGAATATGTTCTTCCTCCGTGGTATTCTTTGTATGAAAAGAGATAGAAACTGTTTGTTTCGGGTATGACATAAATTAAAGTTGGCGTAAGGAGGAAAAAAGGATGATCAGAAATATTATTAAAATCGATGAAGAAAAATGCAACGGATGCGGAGCCTGCGCAGAGGCTTGTCATGAAGGAGCCATTAAGATGATCGAGGGCAAAGCAAAGTTAGTTAGAGATGACTATTGCGATGGACTGGGAAATTGTCTTCCTGTATGCCCCACAGGAGCCATTACCTTTGAAGAAAGGGAAGCAGCGGCTTATGATGAGGCGGCGGCAATGGCTGCCAAAGATGAAGAACAGTCGATTCCTCCTCTTGCCTGCGGCTGTTCGGGAACACAGTCCAGGACCATTGAGAGAGCAAGCTGCTGTTCCACCTGTGAGGAAAAAGAAACGGCATCGGAAGCTGTTTCTTCTCCCGCCCAAGGATCTGCGCTTTCCCAGTGGCCTGTGCAGATCAAATTGGTGCCCGTAAATGCGCCGTATTTTAACAATGCCAACCTCCTCATTGCCGCTGATTGCTGTGCTTACGCCTACGGTGATTTTCACAGCAAATTTATCCGCAACCGGATCACCCTGATTGGTTGTCCCAAGCTGGATGAGGGAAACTATGCGGAAAAACTGACGGAGATATTGAAAAACAACCAGATCAAAAGCGTTACCGTGGTACGGATGGAAGTTCCCTGCTGTGGCGGTATTGAAAATGCAGTGAAGGAAGCCCTGATGAAATGCGGCAAAATGATTCCCTGGCAGGTTGTCACCATTTCCACAGACGGCAGAATTCTGGAATCCTGAGGAAAAATGTGCTATAATGTGCCTATAACAAGGACATCTTTCTCAGGCAGAGGGATGGCCGGCATAGGAAAGTGAGAAATGTGAATGGGAGTTCCAAAAACCAATGCAGTAAGAATTGTGGAGGCCCAGCAGATCCCTTATTTCCTGATGAGCTACGAAGCACCGGAAGGATTTCTGGATGGTGTGTCCGTGGCCCAAAAGGTGGGACGTCCTCCGGAAGCCGTGTATAAGACCCTGGTGACTCAGGGAGCCAGTAAGGAATATTATGTCTGCGTGATTCCTGTGGCGGAGGAATTGGACCTGAAAAAGGCCGCCAGGCATTTTGGTGAGAAAAAGCTGGAGATGATCCCGGCAAAGGATATCACCAAAGTGACGGGATATATCAAGGGGGGCTGTTCCCCCGTGGGAATGAAAAAGCTTTACACCACAGGGATCCATGAAGATGCCGTGCTATTGGAAAAAATTACTGTGAGCGCCGGGAAGGTGGGGCTGCAGATGGAACTGTCCCCCAATTCTCTGGGAGAGTTGACAAAGGCCGCTTTCTGCGATCTTATCGTCAAGGGTGAGGAAGAACACTAAAAAATAGGGACGCTGTGCCGGTAAAAGGCAAGCGTTCCTTTTGCATTGCAGTGAAAAAGAAACAGTGATAGAATGAAGAAAAATGGATTTTATTATACATATCTGCCAATTAAAGGTATACCG
>Ga0302242_1002002_pt1 | contig 13519 bp, 11 predicted proteins | sample AAG_UR_Lys_MG_FD_193510 | JGI IMG/M metagenome (GOLD analysis project Ga0302242, IMG submission 193510) | Enriched activated sludge microbial communities from anaerobic digester in WTTP, New Holstein, Wisconsin, United States - AAG_UR_Lys | ecosystem: Engineered > Bioreactor > Anaerobic >... | reverse complement strand
GGCGCCAGAATGAGCGGAAAAAGCGCTATGGATCTGGCAGGGATCGAACCGGTAAGACTCACCTCCAAGGAAGGACTGGCTCTCATTAACGGAACACCGGCCATGTGCTCCCTGGGTGCTCTGTCTGTTTTGGATGCCAGGACTCTGGTAAAATCGGCAGAAATCATTGCCGCTTTGTCTATGGAGGCAGAAAACGGAATTATCGATGCCATGGATGAACGGATCCACGAGCTGCGGCGGCAGCCCGGACAGATAAAGACTGCAGCCAATATGCGCCGCCTTCTTACCGGAAGTAGTTTTATCACCCATCAGGGAGAAAAAAGGGTGCAGGATGCCTATGTATTCCGTTGCATTCCGCAGGTGCACGGAGCCAGCAGGGATGCTGTAGATTATGCAGAAGCCATGATAATCAATGAAATGAATGCGGTTACGGACAACCCCATTATCTTCCCCGAAACCAATGAAGCCATCTCCGGAGGGAATTTTCATGGCCAGTACCTTGCCATGGGCCTGGATTTTCTGGGCATTGCTGTTTCGGAGCTGGCCAATATTTCAGAGCGAAGGACGGAACGACTGGTAAACCCTGCACTCAGTGGCCTGCCTGCTTTTCTCATCAAAAACGGCGGGGTGAATTCCGGCCTGATGATCGCCCAATACACGGCGGCCTCTCTGGTTTCGGAGAACAAGGTGCTGTCTCATCCAGCCTGTGTGGACTCCATCCCCACCTCGGCCAACCAGGAAGACCATGTGAGCATGGGAATGACCTCCGCAAGAAAAGCCAGAGAGATTCTTTTCAATGCCATCAATGTATTGGCCATTGAAATGCTTTGCGCAGCTCAGGCATTGGAATTTCAAGGATCAAGTGGACTGTCGCCGGCCATGGCGGCCGTATATGATACCATTCGCAATCATGTCGCTTCTTTGGAGGACGACCGGATCCTTTATCCGGACATTGAGCAGTGTGCAGAGCTGATCTGGAGCGGTGCCATTGTAAAAGCGGCAGAATCTATTATCGGGGAGCTGGAGTAAGAAAAGGGGGGATCCTGATGCTGGATAATGAGAGAATAAAGAATGCCATGAAAATAAAGCTGGAAGGGGAGCTACCTTCCCCAAAAACTTTCCGGGATGGAATACGGCGGGCGCCCAAGAGAGAATTCACCCTGAGCGAAGAGGATACTCTGCTGGCTCTGAAAAATGCCCTCCGGTATATCCCGCCGGAATGGCAGGACGAGGTGATTCCGGAGTTCCTGGAAGAACTGTTTCAAAGGGGCCGTATTTACGGTTACCGTTTTCGCCCCGAGGGGGAGCTTAAAGCCCGGCCCATCGGAGAGTATAAGGGAAACTGTCTGGAAGGAAAAGCCTTTCAGCTGATGATCGACAACAATCTGGATTTTGAAGTGGCCCTGTATCCTTATGAACTTGTCACTTACGGCGAAACGGGCCAGGTCTGCCAGAACTGGATGCAGTATCTGCTCCTGAAAAAATACCTGGAGGCCCTGACAGAAGAACAGACTCTGGTGGTATGTTCCGGACATCCTTTGGGACTCTTCCCCTCACCCAAAAGCGCACCCCGTGTGATCCTGACCAATGGACTTATGGTTGGTCTTTTTGACGATCAGGAAAACTGGCATCGGGCGGCGGCTTTAGGGGTGGCCAATTACGGTCAAATGACCGCGGGAGGCTGGATGTATATCGGTCCCCAGGGCATTGTCCACGGCACCTTCAATACCTTGCTCAATGCAGGAAGGCTGAAGCTGGGTATTCCGGATGACCGTGGTCTGGAAGGGATCCTCTTTGTCAGTTCCGGCCTTGGCGGTATGAGCGGAGCCCAGGGAAAGGCGGCAGTTATCGCAGGGGCGGTGGGACTCATCGCAGAGGTGGATGCATCCCGGATCAAGACCAGATTTGACCAGGGATGGGTGACGCAGATTGCAAATACCCCGGAAGAGGCCTTTTCCATGGCAGAAAAGTATCTCACTAAAAAAGAGCCGGCAGCCATTGCCTTCCACGGCAATATCGTGGAGTTGCTCCTCCATGCGGAACGGGAAGGTAAACACATTGACCTTCTCTCCGACCAGACATCCTGTCATGCGGTCTACGACGGAGGGTACTGTCCCCAGGGACTGACTTTTGAGCAGCGCACAGAGCTTTTGGCAAAGGACAAAGAAACCTTCCGTAAAAAAGTAGATGAATCTTTGCGTACCCACTATCAGGTCATAAAGGAATTGACGGAACGGGGGACCTATTTCTTCGATTACGGCAACAGCTTTATGAAAGCAGTGTTTGATGCAGGAGTGATAGAAATTTGTAAAAACGGGAGAGACGAAATCGATGGCTTCGTATTTCCCTCTTATGTAGAAGATATTTTAGGACCCCGGCTTTTCGATTATGGGTATGGTCCTTTCCGCTGGGTCTGTCTCTCAGGGGATCCCAAAGATCTGGAAAGAACAGATCAGGCGGCCATGGAGTGCATCGACCCCCATCGGAGATACCAGGACAGAGACAATTACAACTGGATAAGGGATGCCAAGAAAAACAAGTTGGTGGTGGGATCTCAGGCCCGTATTCTGTACCAGGATGCAGAAGGCCGACGGGACATCGCCCTTCGCTTCAATCGCCTGGTAAGGGAAGGAGAATGCGGTCCCATTATGTTGGGAAGAGACCACCATGACACGGGGGGAACGGATTCTCCCTTCCGCGAAACTTCAAATATCAAGGACGGAAGCAACATCATGGCGGATATGGCCACTCAGGTTTTTGCCGGAAACTGCGCCAGAGGTATGAGCCTTGTGGCGCTCCATAATGGTGGCGGCGTTGGGATAGGAAAGGCCATCAACGGGGGCTTCGGCATGGTTCTTGACGGAAGCCAGAGGGTGGATGAAATACTGAGAACAGCCATGCTCTGGGATGTGATGGGCGGGGTTTCCAGGAGAGCCTGGGCAAGAAATGAAAATGCTCTGGAAACTTCGGCGGCGTTCAATGAAAAAAAGGGGGGCATGCATATTACCCTGCCATTTTTGACCAGGGAGGAAATGCTGAAAAACTTTGTCCATAAGGAATACGGGAAAAGGTAGAAGCTGTCCTTCGTTTCCGCTATAATAATTACAACCGTAAATGACAGAGAAAAGAATAGGAGGCGTAGTATGGCCCAATTAAAACGAATCATGGAATGTGTTCCTAATTTCAGCGAAGGACGGGATCTGGCAAAAGTAGAAAAAATTGCAGATGCTTTCCGGGGGAAAGAAGGAGTCAGATTATTGGACTATTCCACGGATAAGGATCATAACCGCTGTGTCATTACTGCCATCGGAGAACCGGAGGCCTTGGGAGATGCGGTGGTAGAAGCCATTGCAACGGCCCATAAGCTTATCGATATGACCAAACACCAGGGGCAGCATCCCCGTATGGGTGCCGCCGACGTGGTTCCCTTTATTCCCATCAAGAATGTGAGCATGGAAGATGCTGTTACTTTGTCTAATACTGTAGGGAAGACCATTGCTGAGAAGCTGAATATTCCCGTGTTTCTCTATGAAAAGTCCGCTTCGGCCCCCCATCGCCAAAACCTTGCGGATGTAAGGAAGGGGCAGTTTGAGGGGCTTTCGGAAAAAATGTCTGATAAGGAACTCTGGACGCCGGACTATGGTCCGAGTCAACCCCATCCCACCTTTGGTGCGGTAGCAGTGGGAGCCAGAATGCCTCTTTGCGCCTATAATGTGAACTTGGATACACCCAATTTGGACATCGCTACGGCCATTGCCAAAAAAGTCCGCCATATCGGTGGGGGGCTTCGATACTGCAAAGCCATGGGGGTAGACTTGAAGGATAGAAAACAGACTCAGGTTTCCATGAATCTCACCGACTATACAAAGACCACGATCTACAGTGCCTTTGAAATGATCAAAATGGAAGCCAGACGTTATGGTGTCAATGTGGTGGGCAGCGAAGTGGTGGGTCTGGTACCCCAGATGGCTCTCATTGATTGTGTGGAATATTATTTGCAGCTGGAAGGCTTTGCGCCGGAGCAGATCATTGAAAACCGAATCATGGAATAATATCCGGTAGGAGGAGAAATGAGCGGAATCCTGTTGCTGCACGCTGACCAACTGGTTACCTGCAAAGGAAAAGAGGCAAAAAGAGGAAAAGAGATGCAAGAGCTCTCCGTGATTCCCGACGGCGCTGTTCTCATCGAGGATGGTCTTATCACCGATGTGGGTCCCACCGGAGAACTTCTTTCCCGTCATGAGACCGGAAAATGGGAAGTCATCGACTGCAGCGGAAAAACAATACTTCCTGGTTTTGTGGATTCCCATACCCATTTTGTATTTGCGGGCTACCGGCCTCAGGAATTTTCCTGGAGGCTGCAGGGAATGAAATACATGGAGATCATGCAGCGGGGCGGGGGGATCGCTGCGACTACAGAACCCACCCGGCATGCCACTGCAGAGGAACTGAAGGAGCTGGGACGAAAACGTCTGGATTCCATGCTTTGCCAGGGAGTGACCACCGTTGAGGGGAAAAGCGGCTATGGGTTGGACCTCGCCACGGAACTGAAACAGCTGCAGGTCATGGAAATGCTGGATCGGGAACACCCCTTGGACATCGTCTCTACCTATATGGGGGCCCATGCGGTTCCCCCCGAATACGCCGAAAACGGCAGCTCTTATGTTGATTTTATGATCAAGGAAGTCCTTCCACAGGTGAAGACTTCCGGTCTGGCGGAATTTTGCGATGTCTTTTGCGAAGCCGGGGTTTTTGAGATTTCGGAGTCAAAAAGACTTTTGACGGCGGCAAAAGAGATGGGGTTTCAACTGAAACTTCATGCGGATGAAATTGTTCCCCTTGGGGGTGCCGAACTGGCTGCGGAACTGGGAGCCGTGTCTGCGGATCATTTGCTCCAGGCTTCCGATGCCGGCATAGGACTTCTTGCCGAGAAGGGAGTGGTAGCAACCTTGCTTCCCGCTACCGCCTTCAGTCTGAAAGAACCTTATGCCCGGGCAAGAAACATGATAGATGCGGGCTGTGCTGTGGCTTTGGCTACGGATTTCAATCCGGGAAGCTGTTTTACCAACTCCATCCCTCTTCTGTTTGCTTTGGCCACCATTTACATGAATATGAGCATTGAAGAGGCGGTGACGGCTCTTACCATAAACGGGGCGGCCGCCCTTGGGAGGGCGAATCGCATCGGCAGCATCGAGGTGGGCAAACAGGGGGATCTGGTAATTTTGGAGTATCCCTCCTATGAGTTCCTCCATTATCATTTTGCCATGAATCTCGTTGAAAAAGTCATAAAAAAGGGAACGCTTGTCTACGATAAATGCAGGTAAGAAAGGAAATCCTATGTTAAAAGAGTTAACAGTAACAAAGTTTATGTCAACCTTGGCGTCCAATTCTCCGGTACCGGGCGGTGGCAGTGCAGCAGCTTTGAGCGGAGCAACCGCAGCGGGTCTCATTGCCATGGTGGCTTCTTTGACCATCGATCGAAAGGGCCATGAGGAAGTCTGGGAAGAAATGAAAGCGGTCAAAGCCTCCATGGAAAAGGTGGTAGAGGAGTTTCTGAGCCTGATGGATGAGGATGCCGATTCCTATGCCGATGTCATTTCCTGTTTCAAGCTTCCCAAAGACAGTGAAGAGGAGAAGGCCTGCCGCAAAGAATCCATCCGCAAGGCCACCATCCATGCGGCCCTGGTGCCCCTGGGCATTGCAGAAAAAGCGGTAATGCTGTTTTCCAAAGCAGAATATGTGATCCGCAACGGCAATAAAAATGCCGTTTCTGACGGAGCAGTAGCGGCTTTGAACGCGAGAACCTGTATTCTTGCGGCCTTATATAATGTGAGGATCAATGCGGCATCTTTGGCAGATTCTCCGGAAAAAGAGGAACTGACGAAAAAAGCAGATGCCCTGGAAAAAGAAGCCTTGGAGGCGGAAGGGAAGGTTTTTTCTCTGGTTTCTTTCTAGGATATCTAATGCGTTAGAAATAGGACAGGCCATGCATAACTGCGCGGCCTGTTTTCTTTTTTTTGTCTTCAGTTGGCAATGTTATTCAGCAAAAGCCGGGCATAAGTCCTTCTGGTATTTTCCTCGAAAAGGTTGACCCCCATTATTTTGTTGATGGAATGTCCCATCAGATAGGGCATGGAAAGTCCACTCAACAGATTCAATGCTTTCAGGGAAACAGAAAGGTCATCCAAATCGGGTACAACTTTTTTGATGGTATCACTGATCAATGCAATTCCTTCCGTTTGCAGAAAGATGCTGTACTCTGCATGTTCCTGCAGGGGTTTGTCCTGTACCGCATAGCTGATAAGGCTTCGTATCATATCCGGATAATTGGCGATGACATTCATATAATTGACGATAAAATCGAAAAGCGAGGTTTGGGGATCCGTTTTGTCGTTTTTCAGAATGTCAAAGGTATCTTTCAGTTGAACCGTCAGATAAGACAAGGCCTCTGAAATGAGATTTTCTTTGCTTCCGAAGTGGTAATTGACTGCGGCCACATTGACAGCGGCTTTTGCCGCTATTTTCCGCACCGTGATCCCCTGAAATCCTTCCGAAGCAATAATGTCCATAGCTACAAGGATAATTTTATTTTTTGTGCTTTTCTCTGTGGAGAGATTCTTCATAATGTAAACTCCTAAAAATAAAACGGCGTTTTAAACAATTATATTGATCTGTTTGAAAATAGGCAACCGGTTTTTTCTTGACAACAAACAGAAAGTTAACTATGATATAAAAATCAAACAATGTTTAAATCGATGTTTAATAACCATGAGGAGTGACCAACGTTGAAAATCAAAGAATTGACACAAAAAAAGTATTTTCCTGTGCTGTTACTGATTGCGGCCCTGGCAATCGGCGGGGTTTTGCTTTTGTCCCAGGGAAAAGATGCCGTTACCCTGGCGGTAAACGAAAAAAACAGTATTCTGACAGCAGACACTGTGAACACATCCTTTCAAGGGGTAGGGGGCAGGGTCATGTCCATTGAAGTTGGGGAACAACAGGATGTGAAAAAGGGCGATGTGATCATGAAGCTGGATACGGCAGACATTGATCTTCAGATCGCCCAACTGGAATCCAGTGTCGCCCAACAAAAGATAAAGATCCAACAGGCATCCATACAGCAGGTAAGACCGGAAGAGCTGCAAAAGCAGGAACTGGCAGCAGCATCCGCTGAGGAAGCATTGAATCTGGCAAAAGCTAATTATGAAAGATGTAAGGTCCTTTATGAAGAAGGCGGCATTTCAAAGATGGGATACGAAAATGCTGTCAGCCAGTATGAAATCGCAAAGAACACGCTGGCCCAGCAGAATGCCCAGGTAAAGAATCTTTCAGCCCAGAATCATACTAACAGCCAAAACTATGAGTACAGTGAAAATCTTACGGAGCTTCAGGCAGATACCCTGGAAGCACAGCTGGCGGCGCTGAAACTGCAAAAGGAAAGAATGGTGTTGAGGGCGCCTATTGCCGGAAAAGTTACAAAAATTGTACCCAAGGTGGGGGAAAATGTGACTGCCAACGCAACAGCCGCCATGGTGCAGTCAGACAAATTATACTACAGCATCTACATTGACGAAACACAGGTTTCAAAGTTTGAAAAGGGAGGCACCGTTGTAGGAGCGGTACCTGCATTGAAAGAAGAAATAAAAGGAAAGGTAAGAAGCATTGCTTCTGCGCCTCAGTATGCCAATCTGCGGATGAGCCGGGACAAGGGCCTGTCGGATACAAGCGCCTATCTTGTCATAGTGGACGTGAAGGAATCAGAAGAGCTTCTTCCGGGTATGACCGTGGAGGTGGATGTTGATGAATGCAATTCGTGATGAATGGAGACACATCCTATCCGGAAAATTTATTTTATTGATGCTGACGGTTCCCATCCTTGTGGCGGCTGTCTTTGGATACATCTTTCAAAACGGCATTATGCAGGATGCACCTCTGGCAATCGTCGATCTTGACCACAGCACTTACAGCCGGCAGCTGGCCGATAAGTTAAATGCTTCTCAGTATATAGAGGTGGTGGATGTTTTCGATAATTATGTCGAATCAGACATGTTGCTTTACAACGAAAAATACTCGGGGGTTTTGTATCTGCCCGCAGGGACCGAGGCGGCCTATGTGCAGGGAAAGACAATCAATCTGGGTCTCTATCTGGACATGACAATGGCGGCGGGGGCCAGTACGGTGAGATCCGGGGTAAGCGAGGTAATGGGAACGGAGAATGCCGCAAAGGGAGGCAGCGCCGTTTTCAATGTGGAACAACGATCCTTATATAACCCTACAAGTCAGACCATAATGAGTTCGGTCATGTTGTTCATCAATGTGATCATGCTGGCGTTTTTAGCTTTGAATACCCTTTCTGTCGTGCCTCGGCTGAGGAAGGAGGAAAAGCTTGAACAGGATCTTAAAAACCCGGTCAACATTCTGCTTCGTGCTGTGCCTTATGCGGTGATCACAAGTGCATCCTTTTATCTGGTCATCGGCATTATCAAGCAGGTAGGCGGTTTGCGTTTTGATGCCAATATCATCGAACTTTTTGTTCCTCTGTTCCTGTATGGTTTCAGCTCCAGCCTTCTTGCCATGGCCATAGGGTGGACCGCATCCTCCACGGTGCATTCTGCAGGGAGGATCGTGTTTATCATGCTTCCCTCGTTCCTGCTGAGCGGGGTCCAGGTACCATACTCCCTCCTTCCCCTTCCGCTGCAATGGATCAATATGCTGCTGCCATTATCATTGCATTTTAAATTTTTGCGGGGCATGGGGTATAAGGGAGGACATCTTCGTTACTTTGTGCCGGAGCTGGGACATTATTCCCTGATCATTGCCTTACTGACATTGATCCTCCTATTCCTGTCCTTTCAGGAGGGCGGTGGAATCAGGAAAAAATCGTATCAAGAAGCATCATGATCAGAAAACCACCCATAACGCTCAGGGTCCCTGTATTGGAATGCTCTCCCAGATGTGCCTGGGGAATCAACTCTTCAACTACCACATAGAGCATGGCTCCCGCAGCAAAAGAAAGTGTCCAGGGAAGGACTGCCACGGTGCCTGCAATAAAGAGCACTGTCAAAACCCCGGCGATGGGTTCCACAAGACCGGATAAAGCGCCGTAAAAGAAGGCTTTTTTGTTGGAGAAGCCTTCTTCTTTTAATGGAAGGGAAATAGCGGCTCCTTCCGGAAAATTCTGCAGCGCCATACCCACAGTAAGCACTATGGCACTGGAAAGCAGGCCTGGATCGTGACGAAGTGAGGCAATTCCCAAAGCCACTCCTACTGCCATGCCTTCGGGGATGTTGTGCAGTGTCACTGCCAAAAACAGCATAGTGGTCCTTTTCAGATTGCTGGGAAGTCCCTCTGTTTCCTCGCTTCCGGCATGGAGATGAGGGAGGATATAGTCAAGGAGAAGGAGAAAGAGAACCCCAAGCAAAAACCCGCCGCAGGCGGGGAGGAAGGGAGGAAGACCCTGCTCTTCTGCCATGTCCAGCGATGGAAGAAGAAGAGAGAAAAAGGAGGCAGCGATCATGATCCCGGCAGCAAATCCCAGAAAGATCCGCTGTACCGAAGGGCTGACCTCTTCTTTGAAAAAGAACACCAATGAAGCCCCCAATGTGGTGGCAGCAAAGGTAACTCCTGTTCCTGAAAGAACATAAAGAATCGTCTCAGACAAAAGCTCTGCCTCCTTTCCTTTTCCCTCCTATTTATGATACCTCTTTATAATACGGCGGCTTCAAGGGCTAATTTCATCATATCAGTAAAGGATTTTTCCCGTTGTTCTGCTGTCAGTCGCCCACCGGAAACAAAATGATCGCTGATGGTTACCAGAGCCAGTGCTTTGGCACCCAGTCTGGCGGCGTTCATATATAAAGCGGCAGCTTCCATTTCCACTGCCATCACCCCCATTTTCGCCCAGGCTTTCCACCAGTCGGGGATGTCTTCATAAAAAACATCGCAGGACACGATATTACCGGCGTGCATAGGAATGTTTTCTTTTTCAGAGATGGTTTTGACCTTCATCAGTAGATCAAAATCACAGCAGGGGGCAAAATTGCCCGGAAGGCCATAAGTATGCTGCCAGTTGGAATCTGTGGAGGCGCTCAGACCGGCTACGATATCCATAAGCTCTATGTGTTCATGAAAAGAACCTGCCGATCCCACCCGAATCAGGTTTTGCACCCCATATTCCTTGATCAGTTCATAGCTGTAGATCCCCATTGAGGGCATGCCCATGCCGCTTCCCTGAACAGAAACGGGAACGCCTTTGTATGTGCCGGTATACCCCAGCATGCCGCGGATCTCGTTGTAGCATTTCGGACTTTCCAGATAATTTTCAGCAATGTATTTTGCACGGAGAGGGTCTCCCGGAAGAAGGATGGATTCGGCAATGTCTCCGGGACGAGCAGCGTTGATGTGGGCTGTACTCATTGATTTTGTCGGTATGATTTTTCCATCATACCACTCCTTTCCTAATTTTGAATTGACAAACTACCAGATAACGCTATGATTATACCACAGGGCAGTCTTGCCAAAAACTTGTTTCTGCTGTTTTTGAAAGGAGCGTGTGCTGATGGCTCAAAGCTTTGCCGCTCAGTGCTACACAGTCAGGACTATTACTTCACTCAGGGAAATGTTGAACACCAGTGCGAAATTGTACAAGAACAATACGGCATTTCTCATTAAAAAAGAAAAAGGCGGGGAGTATTTTCGCATCCGCTATGAACAATTGAAACACGATGTGGAAGCACTTGGTACCAAGCTTATTGATATGGGGCTTTCTGGAAAAAAGATCGCTATCATCGGAGAAAACTGCTACCAGTGGGTAGTCGCCTATCTGGCAGTGGTCAACGGGGTGGGGGTGGCTGTTCCCCTGGACAAAGAACTGAATAAAGAGGAAATCTGCAATATTATTGATACGGCAGAATGCAATGCCGTTTTTCATACCGGAACTTTTGCAAAAGTATTCAGAGATCATCCCATCGGGCAAAGGATCAACATGCGTCTTTATGGGGACAGAACGGATCTTTCCGAGACACTTTCGGAAGAACCGACAAAGGAAGGGGCTCTTACCTGGGAAGCTCTTGTTGGCGCAGGTGAAAAGATGCTTCAGGCGGGGGATGTGCGCTTTCTGAATGCCCCCCTGGATCCCGAAGAAATGAGCACTCTTTTGTTCTCTTCCGGAACCACAGGCATGGCCAAGGGCATTATGCTGTCCCACAGAAACATTGTCAGCGACATTATGGATACCCGTAGGATCGTCAAAGTCAACCCGGAAGACCGGAGCCTATCCATTCTGCCCATTCACCATACTTTCGAATTGACTCTGGGCATCATGACCATGTTGTACTCCGGGGCGTCCATTGCCTTTTATGAAGGGTTGAAGTATGTGGCGAAAAATCTGGTGGAGGCCCAGGCGACTTTGCTTTTGGGGGTACCTCTTATTTTTGAGTCCATGTATCAAAAAATATGGAAACAGGCGGCAAAGACCGGGAAGGCTGTGGCTCTGCAAAAGGCCATCAAGTTCAATCGTTTTCTGCGTGCTATGGGTATCAATGGAGAGAAAAAACTGTTTCACTCCATATACCAGAGCTTTGGAGGCAAGCTGCGGATGCTGATCACCGGAGCGGCGGCCATCGATCCCAATGTATGCCGGGGTTATGAAGATATCGGGCTGAAAGTCCTGCAGGGTTATGGCCTGACGGAATGCGCACCTCTTGTGGCAGGGACTCCCGATTTCAGTGACACCTATAAGAAAGCAGGATCCGTGGGACCGGCTCTTCCCAGCGGCGAGTTGAAGATCGTCGATGCGGATGAAAATGGCATTGGGGAGATTGCCTACAGAGGGCCCAATGTGATGCTGGGATATTATAATATGCCGGAAGAAACCGCCACTGTCCTGAAAGAGGGCTGGTTTTATACCGGGGATCTGGGATTTCTGGATGATACCGGCTGGCTTTATATCACCGGCCGCAAAAAAAATGTGATCGTCACCAAAACAGGAAAAAATATTTATCCGGAAGAAATTGAAATCTATGTGAACCGGAGCCCATACATTGAAGAATCCATGGTGTACGGCATCGATGATGACGAAGAAGAGGGAACTGTGGTTGGGGTACAGGTCAGACCGGCTTACGAGGCCATCTATGAAAAATTCGGTTCCGGCTACAATGATGACCAGATCTATGAATTGATGAAAAAAGAGATTCGTGATATCAACGGAGGACTTGCTGTATATAAAAGGATCCGCAAAGTATCCGTGAGGCGGGAAGAGTTTGTAAAGACAACCACCAAAAAAATCAAACGGCATCAGAATATATAAACCTATGGCTGACAAAGGGAATAATAACATGGACGGTAAATGGGAAAAAGAGGGGGGAGCATGGCTTCGATCCCTGGTAGAAGGCTACTTGGAAGGTTATCCTGAAAAAGAGGGGCTCCCTTCCTTGTGGAGAACACCTCTGATTTCCTTTGCGGCCGCCGATGACCATCGATTTCCTTTGCTCAGGGAAATAGTGGGTGAGGACCACCTTCTGCCCCGGGATATTCTTGCAGAAGGGAGAACGGTGGCTGCATATTTTCTGCCTTTTCGGGAAGAAGTAGTAGAATCCAACCGGAAAGGGCAGGAAGCTTCTTTTCTTTGGGCAAAGGCCTATGTAGAAACCAATAAGCTTATTCCAAAACTGAACGAGCATATTAAGGGAATACTGAATTCTGAGGGATATACCTCTGCATTTGTTCCGCCTACTGCGGTTTTCGATAAAACAACTCTCAAAAGCATCTGGTCTCACCGCCATGTGGCAAGGATTGCGGGATTGGGTAGTTTTGGGTTGAACAACATGCTGATCACGGAAAAAGGTTGCTGCGGACGCATCGGCACTTTTGTCACAGATCTCGTTGTTTCCTCGGGAGAAAAAGGGGAGATGGAATACTGTCTGGCAAAAAAGGGAACCCCTTGTGGTGTCTGTCAGCGGAATTGTGTGGCAGAGGCTCTTGCCAAAGAAGAGTTTGACCGCTTTTCCTGTTTTGAAAGATGTCTGGAAAACGGAAGGATTTACAAAGACATGGGAGAGGCCTGGGTCTGCGGCAAGTGTCTTGTGGGACTTCCCTGTTCCACTGTCGGGCGCAAAAAATAAAAAAGCTGGGAGACACTTCCAGCTTCTTACAACGTTTTCACGTTTATTGTGCATTTAACTTATGCACAGGTGGGGACGGGTGAGCATTATTCTGCCTTTGCTTTGTTGAAATGCTTGGTCAGTCTGGAAACTTTTCTGGAAGCAGCATTCTTATGAATGGTTCCTTTTGCAGCAGCCTGCATCAGCTTCTTTTCCGCCAAAGTCAGTTTCTCAGCAGCGACAGTCATGTCCTTTTCAGCGATCGCTTTTTCGAAATTCTTAAGCACAGCCTTCAGATGGGACTTGACCCTTCTGTTAGCAGCCGTTTTCTTTGCGATAACGCCGATCCGCTTTTTAGCAGATTTGATATTTGCCATATTTTTCACCCCACTTTCCTTAAACATAGCATAATAAGTATA
>Ga0302242_1001994_pt1 | contig 13541 bp, 17 predicted proteins | sample AAG_UR_Lys_MG_FD_193510 | JGI IMG/M metagenome (GOLD analysis project Ga0302242, IMG submission 193510) | Enriched activated sludge microbial communities from anaerobic digester in WTTP, New Holstein, Wisconsin, United States - AAG_UR_Lys | ecosystem: Engineered > Bioreactor > Anaerobic >... | reverse complement strand
CCATGTCGGCGATCTGGCGCTCGGCGGCGGAAAATCTCCCGGGCATCTCGTCCTGCTCGCGCAGGAGATCGTCGATGTTGTAGTGCTGTTGGAGCCATCGGAAAGGGATGGCGGCCTTTTCGGGGAGGGTGATGGTGACGGACATCATGCGGCCTTTCTGGTTGACCTGGAGGTCTTGGTGGTCTTGGCGGGCGCCTGCAGTTGCTGGACTTCCTGCAGGGCCAGGCCGGGCGGGGGCGTGACTCGCAGCGAAACGCCCAACAGGAGGATGTGGTCCACCAGGTCCTGGACCTCGAGAGCGGCCTGGATGAGGGCCTCCTGGCGGGACTTGTCGAGGGCCTCGAAGCGGTCCAGCACGACGACGCGGAACCCGGTGAGGACCGAGAAGAGCACCTGGTGGGCAAGAGCCACCATGATCTGCTCGGCGTCGGAGAGTCGCTGGTAGGGGACAAACGGGCTGTCCGGGCGGGGACGGACGCGCAGTTCCAGGGTCGGCATCTCGTAGGTGCAGGCCATCCCCCACTTATCCAGGATGCCGTTGAGCTCAGCCTCGATGGGCTCAATCTTGGCGGCCAGCAACTCGCGCTGCAGGCCCTCCTTCCCGAAGAAGGCCAACAGGTCGTTGAGCACCTCACGGGTCTTCTCGCCGTCGGCGATGGTGGCGCGGTAGGCCCGCAGGGCGCCGACGTGCTCGGACCACTCCCGGGCCCTCTGGCTCTTCGCCTCCAGGGCCTGTTTGCGGGCCATCACCTCGGCGCGCCTGGTTTCCAGGTCGGGCCCCGAGGGCTGCTTGTCGTACTCCTCACGGGCACAGGTCAGGCGGGCCTGGGCCTGGGTCTGTTCCTGGCGCTTGGCGTCCAGTTCACCCTGCTTGCGCCCCCAGGACTCGGCTTGGTGTAGGGCGGCCCGCTGCTGACGGAGCCAGGCCTCGCCCTTCTGGATGCGGGCCTGGAGCGCCTGGATGTCTGCGCTGCGATCGGGACCCGTGGCAACGGGCACCAGGGGCTCAATTTCCGCCAGGATGGCCTTGTGCTCGGCCAGCAGTCCAGGCCGTTCATCGGCAGTCATCGCCGGGCAGGGGTAGTCGGCGCGCAGAGGGCAGGTTCCCTTGCCACCCAGGATGCGCTCCAGGCGCTCCAGGCTGGCCTTCAGCTCTCGCCCCCTGGCCTGCGCCCGGGACCGCTTCTCCTGCTCTTCCTGGGCCGTCTGGAGGCTGGCCTGCAGGTCCGTCAGGAGGCCCTCGGCATTGGCAATCGCTGCGGACTGTGCGGTGGTGTCGGGACGCGCTTGAACCTCTGATTCCAGGCGCGCGATGTCCTGGCTGAGGCGCTGCACCTCAGCCAGGGCGCGTTCCAGGTTCTTCCTGGCCGCTTCTTTGTGGGCGGCGGCGGTCTGGAGCGCGGTCCACTCGCCGTGGACCTGTTCCATCTCCTCATTGGAGGGCGGGTCCTCGGACTGGGCCTGCCTCTCCAGTTCGGCGCTCAGGCGTTCCTGGGCACTCTTGATGCTCTTGTTGAGGGCCGTGCGCTCCTTGTAGACCCGGTCGTGGACCAGGCCGAAGTTGGCGGTCACGGGCCCGCCCATGATGCGCTGGGCGTGCTCCACCAGGGGCAGTCCGTAGCGCTCGGCACGGTCGGCCAGGGCTTGTTGGACCAGCTTGTCGGTGATGTGCAGGCCGAGCAGGTCGTAGAGGACGGCAGTTCGGTCTTTCTCGTCCATCCCGAAGTAGCGTCCGGCGCGCAGGGAGAGGCGGGCCCGGTCTCCAGAACAGCCCATGATCTCCTCGAGTCGACGCTGGGACTCGGCCAATGTCATCTGGCTGGGGGTCCCGGTCATCGCCAGGGCATGCGGGATGGATCGGGTGATGCTGTCTTCTCCGCCAGGGGCGACTGCTGTGACCATGGCCCCGTCGGCGCCTTCGCGGACCAGGTCCGAGAGGCCATATCCCTGGCGGTTGGTGTGGCTGGTGGTGCCCGAGAACAGAAATTCCAGCGCGGCCTGGATGGAGGATTTGCCGGCCCCGTTGGGTCCGGTGACCAGGGTCACGGGGGCCAGCGGGAGCACCAGGTTCTCGATGGACTGGAAGTTTTGGATGCGCAGCTCCTCAATTTTCATGGCGAATGTCCTCCTTCAGTCGGACGGGCATGATGACGTGGGCGGAATTGTCGTCGGACGGGGCGCGCAGGACGGAGGATTTGGTCGGGTCCTGCAGGCGCCACTCGACATCGGGAGTTTCGATGGCCGCGAGGGCGTCCAGGAGATAGGCGGCGTTGAAGGCGCAGCGCAGGGGATCACCGGCCAGGGTGGCGTCGATGGAGTCCTCTCCGCCCCCCAGGTCTGGCGTGTTGGCGCCGAGGCGGATGGAGTCGGGCTGGAAATTCAGGACAACCAGCCCGGGAGAGTCATTTTCCTGCGCCACCAGTTGCATGCGCTGGAGGGCTTGGCGCAGCTCGCTGCGTGAGCAGATGCAGGCGGCGCTGAACGTCTTTGGGATGATCCGGTTGAAGTTCGGGAACGCTCCGGCCAGCAGTTGCGAGCTGGCCAGGATGTTCTCGGCCTCGAAAGCGATCCGCGTCGAATCCTTGTCCATGCGGGCCAAAACCGGGCCCTCGCCCCCCAGCAGGTGGAGGATTTCTCCCAAGGCCACGGCAGGCACGACGGCCTCAAGCTGCCTACCCTCCTGCTCCGGTAGCGGCGTCGAGGTCCAGGACAGTCGGCGCCCATCGGTGGCACAGGCGATGATGTGGTCTGGATGTCCCTGCAGCAGGATGCCGGTCAGGGTTGGGCGGGACTCGTCTTGTTTGGCTGCGACTCTGGAGACCCGTCGGATCAACGCGCAGAATTCCGGCTGCGAGAACTCGAAGGAGTATGCATTTTCGGGGTAGATCAGCGCGGGGAACTCTTCGCCGGGGAAGGCGTTCAGGTGCAGCTTGCTCCGACCCGACCGGAACTGCATGCGAGTGTCGCCGCCTGTGGTCTCGATGCTGACCGGGCCATCTGGGAGGCGCTTGACCAGGTCGGCCAGCAGGGCGCCGGGGACGGCGGCGGAGCCATCCCCGCCGATTTCCACGTCAGCCTCCGTCTGGAGGGTGACGCTGAGTTGCAGGTCGGTGGCGGAGAGGTAGAGGCAGCCGTCATCGGCCCGTAGCAGGATGCACTTCAGGACGGGGAGTGGACTGCGTCGGGGCGCGAAGCGGGCGACGCGATCCACGGCTGCCGCCAGTGTTTTACGCGGGATGGTGAGTTTCACGGGGGCCTCCTACAGGGATGGGGGTGGTGGTCCGCCGGCGAGGTGATTCCCCCACAGGATGACCCAGGCGATTCGGCGCATCACGGGGAACCAGGCAGCGGAGATGATGACGGCAGCCGAGAGGAACAGGAGCGTGGCGTTGATGACGCTCATCGGGGTCAGCTCCTCATCGTCGGGACGGAGGATCGGAGATGGAGAGAAATTCCTCAAGTTGACCTCCCGGAGAGGGCCCCGATCTGCGGGGCCTGGTGTGCGGGGACTAGTCGGTGCGGCTTGCGTGCTTCCAGCCGCCGGCCAGGCGGTGCCCTGGGCCCTGGAGCCAGGCGCGGAGGGCCTCCTCCTCGAACCGGTATCCGCGCCCTATCCGGCATGCCGGGAAGGTTGGGTCGGTCCTGGCCAGCTCGTAGATGTACTGGCGGGTCGTGCTGAGGATTTCGGCGACCTGCTCGGTCGTGTAGACCTTCAGGGGCCGGTCCAGGAGGGCTGCACCCGCTGGAGAGACGGTCCAGTGATCCACGGTGACCTCCTAGTCCTCGGCGCGCCAGATGATGGATGGGTCGCCAGGATTGGCAATGGGCTTGGCAAGCATCTGTGCGTCCCTCTCATCCTCCAGACGGAGCCGTAGCGCCTGGACATCGCGCCAGGCGACGGGGGAGCAACACAGAGCGTATATCTGTGCCCACATTCCCCGGTCTTCGTCCCAGGAGGCTCCCAGGACGATGGATTGTCCGGCGATAGCGCGCAGGCAGTCGCGAATTTCATCCCCCCAGGCCAACGCGGCCTCTCCCGCGGACTCGGCCCAAGCCAGGATAATCTCCAGGGCCGTGAGGTATCCGATGGCGTCGTAGTCCCCGGTGATCTCCTCCCGTATCTGGTACTGGGCGCTCTGCATAGCGCCACACCAGGCAGGACCGTCGGATGCGTTTGCGCGCCCTTTCCCGCAGCATCCCCCCCAGGGCCAGATGCGCGCGGTTGCCCTGGTATTTCCAGGCATCGACGCTCCGATGTTCCAGTGGCCGCCTGTGCCGCACCATCCGGCGTGCAGGAGTAGCGACGCGATCTCGCCATCGCGCTGGTTCATGGGGTCGATGGTGCGGGCTACGTGCAGAGCCACCTGACGGCATCGCGCCGTCCGCATCCTGTCGCGCCCCTTTGCAGTGCTCCGGCGCAGCAGGTCCTGCGCTTCCGCGGGCCAGTCGGTAGCCTTATCCCTGTCCAGGATGTCCTGGAATCTTTCGACGGGGTTGTCCCGGATGACGTTCGTCAGGTCGATGATCTGATCCACGGTGACCTCCTGTGCTTCAGGCGGTGCGCTGGTGTTGGCGCTGTGCCAGGTAGTCCCTGGGGGATGGCGCGTTACCGATGCGCACCAGGTGCTCTGAGCAGCATCGGCTCAGGGGGGCATAGACTCCGTCGAACCGTCGCAGGACAGGGGTTGCCCGGCGCCCGCAGGCGGAGCAGAGGAAGGGTGATTTGGAGTGCCTCACCACGGCGTCTTCCAGGGCCTTGCCTGCGCGGTAGAACAGTTGCGAGGCCTTCTCGCACTCTCGGCAGGACGACGAGGCGTCCTCCGCCGGACTCCCGCAGAATGGGCACTGGCTCATTGGTGGAGGTCCTCGGCCACCCTCAGGCCGATGGCCTGGCGGACCTGCTTTTGAGCCTCGGCCAGCTCCGCGGCCCGCTCGAGGAGGATCCTCTGGAAGACCTCGCCGCTCTTGCTGTCCCGGTACTCGTAGAGCGCCAGCGCGGCACCGATTACCCGGGCACGCGCCTGCTCCATGCGCTCGGTCGCCTGCCGGAGGGTGCCACCTTCTGTCACCGAGGCATGGGATGATGGAAGAGAGGAGGTGTTCATGCCGCGTCACCAGTTCCTGGCGGGCAGGCCCCCTGTTCATCGAGGAGGGCGCCCGGGTGGACGTCAAGAGCGGCGGCGAGGCGACGCAAGTCATCAGTGTTGGGGCGCCGGTCGCCGTTTTCCCAGTTGAAGATGGTCTGGGCCGAGACGGGGGGATCTAGCTGACCGGCCAACGCCCGGCGCGACAACCCCCTCTCCAGCCTCAACCTTTTGAGGGTAGGTAACCCGTTCACAGTGACCACCTCCGGCAACGTTATGTTAGAAGAGTAGCAACGCTGCGTTAGATAGTCAAGCCCTAAAGTTCGAAGTCCTCGAGCGTATCGCCGCCGCCACGAACAGGCCCCTCACGTGGTTCTTCCAGGACGAGCCCGCTGCCGAGCCCGCCCCCTCAATCGGGCGCGAAAAGCAGGAACTGTCCGCTAAGCCCCCTTCCGACACGGCCTCAGATGAGCGCGAAAAACAGGAATTGGCCTCGGGGCAGTCCCGAGGCGACCCTGACACCCAATCCCTGCTCGCGCAGCTCGTGGCTGCGCAGGTGCAGATGCTCCAGGCGCAGGCCCGGGCCGAGGAGCGAGCCGACCAGCGGCACGGCGAGATGATGCAGGCTCTGACCGCGCTGACCCATGAGCAGATGCGGACGCGGGCGGAGGCGGCCCGGACGCAGCGCAGGCTAGAGCAGATGGAGGCCGAACTGCGTGAGATGGATGAGGGGGATGATGCGGATTGCTGCGAGGGCCAGGATGCGTGCTCGGGGTAGGTGGGGGGCGCCGGGCTGGCCCTCCTACAGGTGCGCCAGGCGCTATCCCTGAGCGGCGCGCTCGCGCTCCCGCTCGAGCAGGGCGCGAAGGAACTCCGCGCCGCCCTGCTCGCGCAACCAGGCCGCCAGTTCCGGGCGCAGGCGGAAGCGGAACACCTCGGTCTCGCCTCGCCCCCGGTTGACGCAGGCGGGGCATGCGCAGTCGGGCTTGTGCGAGTCTACGGATCGTGCCATGTCACGAGGATACCACGCCCCAAAGATTATGTCTACATAGTGTTGACGCTATGTGGACACTGTGCTACAGTCTAGGTGTAGGGCGGGCCGGACAAGCGGCCGACTACCAGGAGGCGAGATGACCGGATACCACGGAACCAACCAGGCCGAGTGGAACCTGCACGTCGGCGCTTGCCTGGCCCTGGATTCGGACATCGCCGAGAACTACGCGAGCGAGTGGGCCACGGCCAGCAAGCTCGGCCGCATCTACGAGGTCGAGCTGGACTTGACCGGGCTGAACGTGGTCGAGGCCGAGGCCGGCGACCGCGACAGCGCCACCTGGGCCGGCGACAGCGCCGCCAGCATTGCGGCCTACGTTGCCGCCGGCGCCGATGTCCTGGTCTACGAGGATGAGGACTACCGCGGCCGGTCGCACGAAACCTACCGCCTGGTCAGCGAGCGGGCGCTGGCCGCCGCGAAGGTGGTCGCGGTCGAGGTTCTGGGCGACGACGACGAGGAGAACTGACCGACCCGCAGGCCCGAGACGGGGCCGGGGATGGAGGGAACGAAATGCAGAACCTCATCAGCCTGAGCAGCCCCAGATGGAGCTCCCAGGACCTGCGCGACCTGGCATCCGAGGCGTTCCAGTGCGATGACGACGCGCGAGCCGCCTTGGTGGCAGCTGAACTGCGCCGGCGCGGCGAGGACGACGACGCCGAGGACATCGAGCGCAAACTGGCGCTGCGCGAGATCGCGGAGGCCCTGAATCCTTACGGGGATTGGGCCACGGGATGCGACACCCACGAGACCGCTCGGGAGTGGAACGAGTGCGAGTTCGGGGCCGACCAGGTCCGGGAGTGGCTCGAAGCGGGGTGTTACCGCGCCACCGACGCCGCGGCCCTGCGCGATGCCGGGGTGACCCCGGAGCAGGCGGCAATGGAGGTGGAGGTCCCGTTCTGGGACTTCCGAGGGGCTCTCGCAGGGGCCGTGTGTGACGGCTCCATGAGCGTCGAGGGGGCGCTGGAGCGCCTGAGGCAGGAACCCGCCTCCTGACGGCGTAGATCACACTCACCCCCGCGGCCCCGGGTGACGCTCCCGCCGGAGCATGCCCACCGGGCGCAAGCCGCGCGAACGGAACAGGCGTCAACGGACGGCGGTCCGGCCTGACCCCGCGGGGGTGCGCAGCAGGAGCCCTGGCAGCGATGCCGGGGCTCTTGTCATGTCTCGACGGCCACCCCCGCCACAGGTGTTCGGCGTCCCGCGAAGAAAAAAGACGCCCGGGGAGTCCCCGAGCGCCCAGACCATAAACCACGACAGGCACAGGTTTCGGCGCCGGCCTCCCGGATCCTCCTGGAGGTGCACATGGCGCGATCTGATGGCAAATACCGGGGTCTCTTCCAGCGCCCGCCATACTCCGGCATATGGTGGATCCGCTACCACGACGCCACGGGGCGAGAGAGGCGCGAAAAGCCCCCCTCCCGGTCAGGGGAGAGGGGCTCTGTGGTCGGGCGATGGTTGTGGGTCAGGCCCGGAGTCTCATGACCCCGGACACGATGGCCCCGGCGATGGCCAGGGCCTCCTGCGGGTCGATGCGCCCGTCGTCCTCCAGCGCGCGGAGGACCTGCTCGGCGACGGGCACCAGGACCTCGATGACGCGCCCTCCGGGGAGCTGCAGGGCCAGCGCCAGGCGCGCCACATCAGGTGCGTCGATGCGGTCGTTGGCCAGGGCGGTGCCCACCTCCTCCATCAGTCGGATGACGCGGTGCCCTTGCGCCTCATCCGGTCCGTAGGGGCCGCCCTCGGGGTCCGGCTCCCAGCCGTCTACCCGGAACACGACCAGAGGAGCCGCAGGCTCTCCTGAGACGTGCACGGGGCCGGCAGGGCCCTGGACTGGGACGGTTTCGCCGGGCATCACCAAGCCCAGCAGGGTCACTCCGTGGATCATGGCGTCCTCCTATCGGCCGATGGCGGCCAGGGCCTCTTCGGCTGCGTCCAGCAGCTCGAGGAGGACCCTCTCGGCGCTCATCCCGGCTCACAGGCCAGCACGAGCGCGGGCGATGGTCTCCCGGTTGGCCGGGATCACTTGTCGCGGCTCACGGTTAGCCAGACGCGGCCGCCGCGGGCGTGGGTGTAGCGCACGGTGGGGACCACGCGCCTGGTAAGGTCGACGTTCTGGGAGCGCAGGCAGCCGTGGGTCTTGGCCCAGCCTTGCCGAGGGGCCAGGGGCGCCGGGAGACCCGACCCCCCTCCGTGCCAGCCGATGCCGGCGCGCCCCACGGCCCGAGCCTGTCCCTCCAGCTCCTGAAGCCAGAGGTAGACCGGGCCATAGGAGGCGATGTCGGGGTCGCCCGGAGGGATCTCCTCGACCCGGACAATCTCCCAGAGGCCGGGGGGCGTGTCGCCGTAGGGGCGGTCCCAGCCGGGGCCGGCCACCCCCTCGTTCCGGCATGGCACGACCCAGCGCGGCTCGGACTCCCCGGGCACGTGGCACTTGGCCTTGTCGGTGACGGTGTTGACCACGATGTGGACGTCGTGCGGACCGAGGTCGGGTCTCATGGGCGCTCACCTCCAGGGACTGGAGAGGGCCCCTCGTCGGGGCCCTCGGTTTCCGGCAGGCCGGCCTCTCGCCGGCGCTTGCGCCTCGATGCCTCCCAGCGCTCGAAATAGAGGCTGCACTCCCCCTCCAGGCCGTCTGCCGTGCGTGAGAGGAGACCGCCCTGGGCTCCGGCCAGGCGGGCGCAGTTACGCAGGACGCTCAGGCCCTCCGTCCACACGATGGCGGCCCCGATCATCACGGGCACGATGTCGTCCGCCGGGAATCCGTTGGACCGGAACGCCCAGCCAACCCCCAGGGCCGCCATCCACAGCAACCACTTGACCACGGAATAGAGGCCGCGCCTGGTGGAATAGCGTCTCTCCCGCCAGGCCAAGGCGCCGCCTGTGACCCAGTCCAGCGCCCAGAGGACGGTCACCACCAGGACCAGCGGATCCAGCATGAGCCGAGCCAGGTGCTCGCCCCAGGCGGCCCACAGCGCCCCGCAGCAAGCGCTGAACGAAAGCCGGCCCGTCGTGTCGGCCCGGTCGGTGCCCAGGATGAGGGCCCAGATGTAACTCGACATGGAAGTCCTCCCTATGGGGGCGGCGGGCCCCAGTATCCGGATTCACCCAGCATCTGGTAGCGCCCGTTGCCCATGCGCATGACGGTCACGCTCTGCCCTACCTGCAGCCAGCCGCCCGACACGTTGGGGATTGCGACGGTCTGCCCATCGACGAATATCTGCGCCGGCTGCCCTGCGGCGTACACGACGGTCCCTACCGTAATGGGGTTGTCGGCCATCTCATCCTCCTACCACTGCGCGGATCCAAGGGCGGCGCTTTCGACGCTCGTCGAGGCCTGCCCAGGCCCCAGCGTGTGCGTGATGCTCTCCACCCGCGAGTCAGGGCACCCAGGCCAGGTCAGGACGTGCCCCAGGGGCAGCCACAGGCAAGGCGGCCCCTCCCAGGAGAGGGTGTGGGTGTGCCGGTTGCGGGCCCAAAGATAGGTCTGAGTCCGCGCCTCGACATAGGCCTGAGACGGCAGCCACTGCTCCACCCAGGGCTCGTCCGCCGGGCGGGCAGGCTCGATGCCTGAGTCGTGGTTGACGCAGAAGGCCAGGTCGGTGCCGGGGACCAAGCGGTTTATCCCCGTCCCGCGGATCACGAACGATGAGCCGGTTTTTTCGACGCGGAAATGAGTCGCCGCCACGGGCGCGTCATATGCGAACCCGCCAGACCCGACCCGGTTTGCGCTCGGGTTCACGTCGGGGTCGTCGTCCCAGAACGTAACGTCGGGATAGGTGCTCTGGAGATGCCGCGCGGAGAACCCGAGGGGGCGCACCGTTCCCGCCTGGGACAGCGCCGAGTGGACAACAACCGCCTCGGTCATTCTGGAGGTCTTGACGATGTCGAGGCTGGTAATCCGGTCGGCCCAAGCCCGACGCCGGACAACGCTGCTCCAGTCTGGCTGCGTCCCAGACGGAGCCGCCCAGATGTCCAGCGGGTAGAACTCCAGGGCGCCGCCATAGGCGGGCAGGCAGCGGAACTCCTGGCAGGCGATGGCGCACAGGCGCTCGACATGGACCAGCATGTTGGTCCGCCCCGAGTCCTCCACCTCGCAGACCGGGAACGACCAGGACGTGTAGTTGGACATCTTCCCATACATGTCGATGTCGGAGGCGATGGCCTCAAGGATGGCTGCGCTCGTGGTCACCTGGGCATGCATCATCCGGTGGGAGCTCCGAGTGAGCCGGTACATCACCAGGTCGATGCCGGACAGCACCCCGCCCCCAGTCCCGTGGTCCTCCTCCCAGTCCTGCACCACCAGGGGCGGCAGGGTCAGCGTGTGCGCCCCGGCGGTGAGCGTCAGCGTGAAGGTCGCGTCCTCCAGGAACGCATCGAGCAGGGAGCGGTCCGTGTCCTCCAAGACGGTGTACCCGTGCGGCATGTGTGACAGGACCGCGCTCCAGGTCCATCCCCGGTTGACCTCCTGGGTCACGGTCACGGACTCGACCGGCAGGGGGTCTCCGTTCGGGTCCAGCAGGGTCACGTTGATGTCCACGATTACACCTCATCCGCCTGCGAGCGCAGGGACAGGGTCGCGCGCCAGAGGTCGCTGCCCGGGGTCGCCTCCAGGCTCAGGCCGGTCACGCGGCCCGCCCAGGTGCGCCCTGCGTTGTCGGTCACGCTGGCAGTCCCGTCCTGGGCCAGGACAAGCGCCCTCAGGGAGGCCGCCTCGGCGTCCGTCAGGCCCACCTCCGTCTGCAACGTGTGCGTCACCTCGGGTGCCTGGACGTCATAGACGTAGCTCCTCCCGTAGCTCCCGGCCGTACGGGATAGCGTCTTGCGGATCACCAGGTCCTTCTCGACCTGGCTCTGCCCGATGTACTCCCATGTCGCCATGCGCTACCTCCACGGGCCGGCCATAAGGCGCTTGCGTTGTTGCTGCTGCTCGAGGAGCTTGCCCACTTCCCGAGCGACCACTCGCGCCTGGGGCTCGGTGCTGGCCGAGCCGTCTACCATGACAGTCTGATGCACTTCGGTCCTGGTGCTGGTGGACTGCGAGATCCGCGGACTGGACGGCGCAGAGAGAACTGGGACGGGCATGGTACGGGCCATGCCATCCAGACCCGGATAGCCTCCCGTCGGATAGCCGCCGTCCGAGACCAGGCGCGCCCCCTCCGGGCCATACCCGGGCGCGTAGCTGAACTTCCCGTCGGTCGTGGTCCCAGCCGGAGCCATCGGGGAGGCTTCAGTCCCACCACCTCCGGCTCCACCGCCAGAGATGGAGCTGAGCGATGCGGCCGCCTGGGAAGCCGCGGCCGCCAGTTCGCGCAGGGCGGCCCCTCCCGATGTCGCCGCGGCCCCGAACTCTGCCTGGACAGGCGGCAATTCGGCCAAGCTCTTGCCGGTCTGCTGGGCAGTCTCGCCCAGCTTCTTCAACTCGTCCTCGGCGCCCGGGGCGCTGTCGGCCTTTTTACCGCTCATCTGCAGGCCACCCAGCTTGAGGCCTTGCAGCCCGGGCAGAACGTCAGCGAATGCCTCCTCGGCGGTCATGATCGGCGAGTTCTCTCCACCGATGCGGTCCTCGGGGCGGAAGCGCTTGCGCGCCCGGTCCTTCTGGGCCTCGGCGTCCTCGACGTCCAGAACCTCCTGGCGTAGACCAGACAGCCGGCGCTGACGCTCCTGCTCCTCGAGGATGCGCCGGCGCAGCATGCCGCGCTTGCGGGCCTCATCGATGAGCTCCTCCCGGCCCTCGGCCGCCCGAATCTCGGCGTCGGTTTCCATCTGGACCATCTCGAGCGCGGCCTGATACCGCTCCGCGCGTCGAGACCGGAGGTCTGCCTCTACGTCCTCCCCTGCCCGTAGCCTGGCCTCCAGGGTGGCGATCTCGGCGTCCAGCAACTGCTGCGACAAACTGGCCGTCTGCTGCACGGACTGCCGCTCGCGCTCGGCCATCTGCTCGACCAGGTCCGCCTCTCGCCGACGCAGGTCGTTGATTTCGTTCTGCAAGGTCTTGCGGGACTCAGTGTCGTTGCGCAGGTCCTGGCTGCTGCGCAGGACACGCTCATAGAGGTCCAGGGACTGCCGTGTCGCCTCGAGCTGCTCCTGTTGTCCGCGGGCCCCCGCCTGCATCTCTCGAGCCTGCTCGCGCAGGGATGCCAGTTGGTCCGCCCGGGCGGACCGCTCAGACCCCTCCAGGCCTCGCTGCGCATCCTCGCGCAGGCGGTCGTACTCCTGGCGGAGCTCGGGCACCTGGTCCAAGAGGACCTGGTGAGCGCGCGCCCAGTCGTCGAGGAGGCGCAGGACTCCACGATAGCCCTCCGCTACCTGGGCAGCCGTCCCCTCGCCACTGGATGCCAGGCGCTGGGTCTCCTCGGTGGCAGCCCGGATCGCCTCCTGCAGGGCCGTCCTCTGGGACTGGATCTCCTCCTGACGCTGCTGCTGGCGAGCCTGGTGTAGCTGGTTGAGAACCTGGGTCTCCTCTACCATGTTGCCCCGCACGGCCTGGAGCTTGTGCTCGAGGTGCCGGATTGTGGCCTGGAGGTCCTGGTCTCGCCCCGCCTGGGCGCGCGCAAACTCCTGGTCCATCAGGCGGATGCGCTCGGACGCAGCCCGTTCCTCGAACTGCTGGATGCCCTCCTGGCGTCGCCGGCGCTCGTCCAGCAGGCTCAAGATGGTCTCCGCCGCCGCGCGGTCAGCCTCAGACAGGCCGCTATCCAGCAACCGACTACGCAGGGAATCAGCGCTGAAGGCGGGGAGGTTGCGCTTGGCCGCCTCGGTCTGGAGGCGACTGAGGGTGGACTCCAACTCACCCAGAGCCTCACGCATGACCCGGGCATCCTGGGCCTTGTCGGCAAACTTCAAGTAGGCGTCGAGGCCCTTGGCCTGCTCGACGGCGCGAGCGAGGGCCGGCTCGAAATCCTCGTAGACTGTCAGGGCCTGGGAGGCCGAAGCCGAACTCTTCAGCGTGGACTCCAGCCGTAGCTTCCATGCCTGCTCGCCGAGCCTGGCGCGGTCCAGTTCCTGCTCCGCCTGCTGGATGGAGCGGTCTCCCATCCCTCCCTGAGTCCGAGCGACCTGCAGATTGATTTCCGCCTGCATGGTATCGCGGATCGCGTCCTGCAGCTCGATCTGAACTGTGCGGACCTGAGCGCCCAACTCCTGCACTTCAGCGCGCAAAGTCTCGGCGTCCTTGCCAGCCCTCTGGAGTGCCCCGACAACCCGACTGGGGTCAGCGTTCTGGAGCGCCTCAGCGATGCCGGCAGCAGTTTCCGATGGGGTCGCGTTGAACCGGATCTTAACCCCGGTCGCGTCCTCGATGACCTGCTTGTACTCACGCCACCCCTGGACTGACTGCTGCAGGCCCTGGGACTCCTCCTGCAGCATCTTGCCCAGCTCGCGCTGTTGACGCTCGTAGCTGGAGAGAC
>Ga0302242_1001992_pt1 | contig 13550 bp, 2 predicted proteins | sample AAG_UR_Lys_MG_FD_193510 | JGI IMG/M metagenome (GOLD analysis project Ga0302242, IMG submission 193510) | Enriched activated sludge microbial communities from anaerobic digester in WTTP, New Holstein, Wisconsin, United States - AAG_UR_Lys | ecosystem: Engineered > Bioreactor > Anaerobic >... | reverse complement strand
GGTGGACAGCGGCATCCGCACCACGATGCCCACGGGGACGATGACCACGGCGACGGTGGCAGCGCTGGATTACTATCCGGGCAGCGATGCCGCGCTGGACCTGCCGGGGTTGCCGGCGGACGTGGGGCGCCCGGCCGGGATCATCATCAACACGCTGGTCAGCAACGTGATCGAGCACGAAGGCGTGCCGGGGGTCCAGGAAGGCGTCAACCAGTGCCTGGCCGGGGCCACGGCGCGGAGCATCGCCTGGCTGAACGCCCGGTACAACCTGGGTTCGCTCAAGTCGGCGCAGCAGATCTACGAAGACACCAAGGCACTGAACACGGGAACGTACACGGAGCGGCTGGCTGCCATCGCGGCGTACCTGAGCAACCTGGCGGCGGCCAGCGGCGCTACGGCGTCGACCAAAGTCCTGATGGCCCCCGGCATCAACGTCGGCAATCCGGCCGGCGTGACGCTGGTGACCGGCCAGGACATGAAGCAGTGGATCCGCGACGAGCTGAACCGGGGCGAGGATGTGACGTTGGACTACGACACGCACATCGTGACCGTGACCGGCACATTCGACGTGGGCGGCAACACGTTCCTCAAGTTCCGCGACGACGAGAACCAGCGGACCAACGCGTTTGGCGACGCGGGCACGAAGATGGGGGGACTGAGCCAGGACGACAACGGGGACTGGCAGTTTCGGCCGGCGGGCTCCAACAGCTTCTTCAAAGTCCGGCTGGTGATGTCGAAATCGGTGTACCGGACTGTGGTCACCGTGAGCAACGTGGCGCCGAGCGTGAGTGCGGCGAACGACGGGCCGGTGGACGAAGGGCAGCCGGTGAACGTCACGATCACGGCCAGCGATCCCGCCGGGCCGCTCGACGATCCGCTGATCTACGAGTGGGATTGGGACAACGACGGGACCTACGATTTCTCCTCGACCAGCACCAATGTGGCGTCGCACGTCTACGCGGGCGGCGGCACGTACACGGTCGCCGTGCGGGTCACGGACCACGATGGGGGCTGGGCGACGGCCAGCACGGTGGTGAGCGTCAGGGCGATCAACGATCCGCCGCAGGTCGAGTTGCGGAACCCGGTCACGACGCTGCCGGAGGATGCCGATACGTCGGCCGGGATCCGCGTAGCCGACGTCGTGGTGATCGACGACGAGCTGGGGACCAACTTGGTGAGCATCGGCGGCGCGGACGGGGCGATGTTCGTGATCCAGGGCGGCCAGCTGCGGTTGCGGCCCGGCGCGGTGCTGGACTTCGAGACCAACCCGGAGCTGGAAGTCATCGTCACGGTCAACGACGAAACCGTGGGCGGCACGCCGGACGATACGGCGACCTTGACGATCACCGTCACCGACGCGAACGATCCGCCGCAGGTGGCGCTGACGGGGACCACCACGTGGCTGCCGGAATCCACCGGCACAACGGATCGGATCAAGGTGGCGGACATCGTGGTCACGGACCAGGACACACGTCCGGAGTACCTGCAGAACGTGGTCAGCCTGATGGGGCCCGACGCGGCGTGGTTCGAGATTGACGGCACGGAGCTGTACCTGAAGGCCGGCACGGCGCTGAATGCGGACGTTAACCCGGTCCTGGACGTGACGGTGGCGGTGGACGACGACTCGCTGCCCGGCAGTCCGGACGCGACGGCGGCGCTGGCGATCTCGATCTTGCGGGAGCGCGTTCCGTCGGAGTGGAAATTTGATTTCAACGCCGGCAACGGCGTTACGGAGCCGGGCTACGTGGGCGTGCCGGTCACCAAGCGGTACGCGGGCGGCGGGAGCGATTTTGGCTGGTCTCCAACCGCAGCGCCACTGGCCAGCTTTGACCGGTACGGGCCGGACTCGCTGCGGCGGGACGGCCACTACGGCTACGACGGCACGTTCCTGCTGGACGTGCCGGCCGCCGGGCCGTACGTGGTGACGGTGGTGATCGGCGACACGTCGCCGTTCTACCATGACCGGATCGAAATCTGGGCCGAAGGCGCGGTGCAGCTGACGGTCAATACGACGGCGGGCCAGTGGTCGATGCCCAGCTTCGTGGTCCCCGTCAACGACGGCACGTTGACCCTGCAGTTGCGGGACACGGGCGGGGTCGACCCGCACTATGTGATCAACGCCCTGCGGGTGCGGGCCCAGTCGCTGGTCCGGACGCTGACGGTGACGCCGCCCAGTCCCAGCGCGCCGCTGGACGCCGACGGCACGACGATCGACACCTACACGGTCAGCGGCGCGACGCCGAACACGCTGGCGACGGTGGCCTCGAGCCTGGGTGCGGTGACGGGCATGGATCATGACCCCACGATCCAAGGCGTGCAAGTGCCCACGGGCACGGGCTCGTTCACCTTCACGGTCAAGCGTCCGTCGGGCGTGGTTGCCAGTCCGTCGGACGCGAGGATTACGGTCCAGGAGGTGGAGGGCACGGGGCTGGGCGAGGCCGTGCAGCAGTTCCAGCCGATTGCCGATCCGGGGACGGTGCTGCGATACGATTTCAACGCCTCGGCGACGATGACGGCGCCGGGCTTTACGCACGTCGGCCCGCGAGACATTTACAGCGCGACCCGCGGCTACGGCTGGTCCACGCGCGTGGCGGCGGCGGACCGGGCCACGTCGGGGATGAGCCTGCTGAACCGGGACTTGCACACCGGCAGCAACGCGACGTTCAGCGTGAACGCCGAGCCCGGCCGGACGTACCACGTGCGGGTGTACCTGTCAAATCCGCTGGGGACGGGCGGCTACCGGTACACGTACGACAACTTCGACGTAATCGCCGGGGGACAGACGTTCCACGTGGACAACCTGGAGCCGGGCATCGTGACGGTCCACACGTTCGTGGTGACGATGGCCGCGGGGGACACGGTGTTGAACGTGCAGTTCGTGGACCGTGGCGGTCAGAACTTCAACTGGGTGGTGTCCGGGATGGACATCTGGACGACGATGGATCCGGGCCAGCAGGCGTTGCTGGCAGACGCGGCGGGGACGCCCGCGGCGACGGGCGCGGCGCTGAGCGCCGAGGCCTTGGCGCCGGTGGTGGCCGAGGCCTCCGCGTGGTGGTCGGCGACGGGGCTCACCGCGGCCCAGTCGGCGGCGTTGGCGCAAGTCCAGTTCCAGGTGGCGGACCTGGGCGGGGCATACCTGGGCCTGGCCGACACGGCGATGGGCGTGGTGCGGATCGACGACGACGCGGCGGGGTGGGGATGGTCCTTGGTCACTGGTCACTCGTCGCTGGTCACTGGTCACTGGTCATTGGTCACTGGTGATTCGTCACTTCACAACGGACAACGGACCAATGACAAGGGACAAATGGCCGATGATGGCTTTGACTTGCTGCACGTAGTGCTGCACGAGATCGGGCACGTGCTGGGGTACGGGCATTCGGCGGATGCCGATGATCTGATGGCCCCGGTGCTGGCGGCGTCGCCGCTTGCACCTTCCGTCTCCGTCCCGCACCCCGCATCCCGGATCCCGGATCTCGCATCCCGGATCTCGGATCCTTCCTCCCGTCTGGACGCGGTGCTGGCCGATTGGTCCGCGGGCGAATCGGTGCGGCTGGACAGCGATCATTCGGAGTTCACCCACCCTGTCTCCGGCGCGCGTCGGACTGAGGATGAAGACGAGTTGTGGGTCCCGCGCCGCTTGCGGACTTCGCCTTACGAGGAAGCGGTGGATGCGTTCTTGACGGACTGGGACGGAGAGCTGGAGTGATCCCACGGTGCATGGTCCCAAGACTTCTGCGGAGTTGATCTTGGACAAGTGCTTAGGACCTGTGCGCGAACATCTCCGCAGGACGGAGTTCATTTCAACGTCGGCCGGCATGAACGCTGACATCGGCGGGGGTATATTGAAACAGTAACGTGTCGGTTCCCGCCGTGGTTGAGGGTGGGCCCGATAGAGTCGCGTCCGACCAGTGGAGGTTCTCCAGTGACACAGACGACGATGAGCGCGTTCCCTTGTCCGTTCTCTCACTACGATGACCGTCTCTCCTGCGGCCCGGCAATTCGTACGCCAGCGAGCCGGTTACCATTGTGAGTACTGCCATGCCGGCGAACGTTGCTCGGCCTAAATGACGAACGGCATGAAGGCGTCGTTTTGGCCGTTCGGAAGCGCGATCTGGAAAACGGCTATCATCCGCCTGCGGAGGATGCGGTTCTTTCGCCGGAACATGGCTAACGCACTTCTGTCACTGCTGGCACCCGCGGTGATGTCAATCCGCGCGTTTTTCCGGCGGGGGCTGACAACTGCTCTTGATGCGATCTGCCCCAATGCCTAGCATCCGCCGCGCTTATCTTGAGAGCTTGTCTGGTTCCCAAGCGCGGTAGCGTTCGGGGGGAGGGAGTTCTGTCCTGTTCGTGGCTGGGCGAGTGAACACGGTGGTCCGACTTCGACAGCGGTTACAGCAACTGGGAACGTCCGTGGCCGTGCGTTACGGGGCGTTGGGCACGCTGCTGCTGCTAGCCCTCTGGGCTTGGATCAGCAGCGGCGCGGAAGGCGTTTCGTACCAAGCCTTTCCGTTGCGCCACAAGCAAGCGGCGGAGGTCGAGCCGCTGCTGGCGCCGCTGCTGCGGGGCCTCCAGCCGCCGCCGCACGTGATCGCCGACGCGCAGGACAACCAGATCTTGCTGCGCGGCTCGGAGCAAGCTCAACAAATCGTCCGGCAGTTCGTGGCCTCGGTCGACCGGCCAGCGGCCCGCTCACCGCTTCCCACTCCGGCCCGTCCGCCCTCGGCCGCGCCCATCGTCCAGGGCTATCCGGTTCCGCGGGGGCAGTTGGCCGAGGCAGCGGCGCGGCTCGAAGCCCAGCTGCGCGACCGTCCGGAGGCGCGTTTGACGACCGACCCGGACACGTCGCAAGTGATTGTGCTGGCGCCGCCGGAGTTGCAAGCGTTGGTGGCCGGCGAGTTGCGCCGCTGGGGCGTGGCGAGGTCAGTCCGGGCCGCCGGGAGTCCGGCGGTCTTGCCGGCGCGTCGCGCCGAGCGAGCGCTGCAGTTGACGCGGGTTCCGCTGGGCCGCATCGAAGTCCAGTTGCGTCAAATGCTGGGTTCCCGCCTGGAACCTCGTCCTGCCGGCCGGACCGACGGACCGGATTTCGTGTTGCTCAAAGGCGCGCGGCGCGTGGAGATGTCCTTCGAGCGAACCAAGAACATCGTACACCTGTCCGGCGACCCGCCGCTGGTCACTCAAGTCGCTCATCTGCTGACCGCGCTGGACGTGACCGAACCGGTCCCCGGCGTGACCCAGGAGGCAGTCCGCATCATTCCGCTGCAACGGGCGGACCCCGCCAAGGTACAACAAGCCGTGGACGCGTTTCGCGAAGAGCCGGCGGCCGCCCCGCGGACGAAGCCGGCGGCCAACGACACCAGCCGCCACGCGCCGCCGCGGTTGCCGGTCCGCCTGGCCCAGTTCGCGGAGCCTGTTGAGGCCGGCCAGCCACCCGGAGCGGGCGAGCCGGACGTGCGCCGCATTCCTACCACGGTTGAAGAAGGGGCCGAGCCGGCACGGCAGGAACAGCGGCTGCGCCAATTGGGAGACAACGTCGAAATCGAGACGCTGCCCGATTTGGACGTGATTATCTTGCGGGGCCGCGATCCGGACGTCGACGAAGTGGCGCGGATCATCGCCGAACTGGAACGGCTGAGCGCCGAGACGGTTCCGGAGGTCACCATCTACCGCCTCCGCTACGTCCACTGCCTGTCCCTGGTCCAGATCATCGACCTGGTGGCCCAAGACGCGATCGGCGGCCGGCAGGGAAAGATCCACATCACGCCTCTGGTCAAGCCGAATGCCGTGCTGCTGGTTGGGTGGGGCGAAGCGGTCGCGGCCATGAAGGAGCTGATCGCCAAGCTGGACATCCCGGTCCCGGCTCAATCGCAAATCCGCGTGTACCGCTTGCGCCATGCGGCCGCGACGACGGTCCAGCAGACGATCGCACAGGCGTTTCCGGCTCCGCAGGGGCTGGCGCCGCGCGTCGAAGTCACCGTCGACAACCGCACCAATTCGCTGATCGTCCGCGCCTCGCCCGGCGATCTGGCCGAGGTCGATCTGCTGATCGGCCGCATCGATCGCGACGCCAGCGCGGCGGTCAACCAGGCCCGGATTTTCAAGCTGAAAAACACGCTGGCCGCCGATCTGGCGACCACGCTGCAAAACGCCATCAGCGCCGCGGCGGGCGGCGGCGGCGACCAGGCCTCGGCCGTGCTGGAACTGCTGACCGCCGACGTGGCGGGCCAGCGGCTGATCCGGTCCGGCCTGCTGCAGGACGTCGTCGTCACCCCGGACCCGCACACCAACTCGCTGCTGGTCACGGGGCCGGCCGACAGCGTGGGGCTGGTGGCCGCCCTGATCGAGCAACTCGATACGCCCACGGCCGTGGCCCAGATCAAGGTCTTCAAGATCGTCAACGGCGACGCCAGCAGCCTGATCGAGATGCTCCGCATTCTGCTGCCTCCCGAGACCATGGTGGCGGGGCCGCAATTGGCGGGGGCCGAAGGCGAAACGAACCTGGTGCCGGTCCGCTTTTCGGTCGACGCGCGCACCAACAGCATCATCGCCACCGGCTCGCGGGACGACCTGGCCATTATCGAGGCGTTGCTGTTGCGGCTGGATGAAGAGGACGTCGAGCAGCGCGTGAACACGGTGTACCGCCTGAAAAACGCGCCGGCGCTGGACGTGGCGACGGCCATCAACGAGTTCCTCCGCAGCGAACGCGTGGTGCAGCAAGCCGCGCCGGGACTGGTCAGTCCCTTCGAGCAGATCGAGCGCGAGGTGATCGTGGTGCCCGAACAGATCAGCAACTCGCTGATCATCAGTGCCACGCCGCGGTTCTCGGAGGAGATCCAGAAGCTCGTGGAAGAGCTGGACAAGCAGCCGCTCCAGGTGCTGATCCAAGTGGTGATCGCGGAAATCGAACTCGACAATATGGACGAATTTGGGATCGAGTTGGGGCTGCAGGATTCGCTGCTGTTTGACCGGAGCCTACTGAGCGAACTCGTGAAGATCACCACGACGACGACTGAACAAAGCGGCGGGAACATCACCACGACGCAGTCGGACGAGATTGTCGCTGCCACGAACACGCCGGGCTTCGATTTCAACGGCAAGCCGTTGGGCAACGCGGGCAGCACGAAAGCATTCGCCCGGTCGAGCAACCTGGGCACCCAGGGCAGTTCGTATTTCAATATGGGACGCGTCAACAGCGAACTGGGCTACGGCGGCCTGGCGCTGTCGGCCTCCAGTGAAAGCGTCAGTCTGCTGATCCGCGCCTTGCAGCATTCGCGGCGGATGGAAGTGCTGGGGCGGCCGCAAGTGATGACCTTGGACAATCAACCGGCTTTTATCCAAGTCGGAGAGCGCGTCCCGCGGATCTCGGGTTCGCGGTTCGACGGGCGAGTGCAGACCAACGACATCGTCTACGAAAACACCGGCTTGATGCTCGGCGTCACGCCGCGGATCAGTCCCGACGGCATGGTGGTGATGGAAATCGACGCGGAAAAGTCTCGCGTGGGCGACGAGGCCAAGGGGATTCCCGTGTCCGTCGTCGAGGGCCGGGAGATCCGCTCGCCGCGGATCACCGTCACGATGGCCCAGACCACCGTCAGCGCCGGCGACAAAGAAACCATCGTCTTGGGCGGGCTGATTACCAAGGAAAACGAAGTGATCAAGCGCCGGGTGCCCTTCCTGTCGGACATCCCCGTCCTGGGACATCTGTTCCGCTACGACGGCGAGGAATCCCGCCGGACCGAACTGCTGATTTTCCTCACGCCGCACGTCGTCCGCTCGCCCGAGGACATGGAACGGATCAAGCAGACGGAAGCGGCGCGGATGAGTTGGTGCCTGGCCGACGTCCACGAAATCCACGGTCCGACCGGCTTGTACGAGGATGCGCACGGCGGGTGCGTGGTGGGCGGCGGCGAAGTGGTCTTCCCGGACACCAATCCGGAAGGCCGCCGGCCCGGCGAGTACTCGCCCACACCGGTGCCCGTCGATCAGTTGCCGCTGTCGCCGGGCATCCAGCAGTTGCCCGCGCCGGCCGGACCGCCGGCGGAAGCCCCGGCAGCGCTGCCGGATGCCGCGGGCGCTCCCTTGCCCTGAGGAGCCGCAACGAACGATGACGCCACCGAACACGACTTGCCGCCGCAGCCAAAGTAGGTTGGGACTCCGTCCCGACCCGGTCGGGACGGAGTCCCAACCCATGAAGAACGCCGGTCACGGATTCCGGGCGGCTCCCTTATTTCTCAGCGTATTGCTGACGCTTGCCGGCTGCGCCAAGCTGGAACTGGGCGAGAGCCTCGCGCTGTGGAAGTCCGAACCCAAACCGCAGACGCCGGAAAGCCTGGCTGCGGTCTGGACGGAAACCACGCTGCACCAACCCGGCAAGCCCGTCGTCCGCGGGTTCGGCGGAAGAATCCTGTTCCACGGCGGCAACCAGCAGCAAGCGGTCCCGGTCGAAGGCACCGTGATCGTCTACGCCTATGACAACGACCGCCCGCACCAGGACGATCCGGCGCCGGACAAAAAATATGTCTTTCCGGCTGCGAACCTGGCGGCGCATCAGAGCGAATCGAGCCTGGGTCCTTCCTACAGCTTCTGGCTGCCCTGGGACAATGCGGGCGGCCCGCAACGGCGGATCAGTCTGCTGGCGCGGTTCGAGGATAAAAGCGGCAAGATCGTCATGTCGCAAATGGCGCACGTGACACTGCCCGGACCCGTCGCACCGCCACAGGACAATTCCGGATTGGCGAAAGCCCCCCCGCAGTTGCCCGGCGCGACGGCGATGCCCGCCGCATCGTCCGGCATCCAACAGGCTTCCTACGAGGCGCCGGCAACGGGCCCAGGGCAGGCGGCGGAAGCGCGAAACTCCAAACCGCAGCAGTCCGTGACCATCGACGTCACGCCGGGGCAAGCCAACCGGCTGTTGGCGGCGTCGCGCAGCGAAGCGGGCAGGCGGCAACCCCCCTCGAGCCCGCCGCAGGCGGCTGCGGGCGCGGGACCGGTCAGTCTTGCGCCGGCGGCGGAGGCGGCGGCGGGGCCGGCAAACCGGCAGGCCGCACCGCCAACTGGTTCCGCACCGACGCAATCCCCGGCTCGAAACCCACCAGCAACTCGGCCAACTTACGATCCCGCGCGGAGGCAACCTCACCACGTAGAATCGCTTCGCCGCCTGCCACCGACACCTCGATCCGGCTGGTCCCAGTCCGAAGCAACGCCGTTTGCAGACGGCGCGTCAGCTGATCGCTGACCTCCATCGTCGCTTGCGGGGAAAAGTCGAAGTCAACTCTCAGCCGCGGGGCATTCATCGGCACTCGGGGCGTTCTCACGGCACCGGCGGTTTGATTCGCGTCCGGCGCCGCCTCGACCTGCAAGTCGTCGATGGCCGAGCGGATCTCTCCGGCATCCGCCCCGGCCTGCTCGCTGCCCACAAACCGCCGCGTCTCCGCCGTGCCGGCGCCGACGAAATCGGACGCCGCGCGGTTGCCGCGGATGAACCGCGCGCCCTCGCTCATCAGCGATGGCGTGCTCTCTCCAGGGGCTGATTTGGCTGCTGGCGTGTTCGTCGTCCGGCCGGTCGTGCGGGCTGCCGTCGTCCCCCTTGCTGTCGAAGGCGAATTCTGCCGCGACAACGACCGGCCCAAGGTCCGTTCTCCGAACAGCTGCGCCCGCGCACCGCCGGCAAGCAGGGACGACGCGGCAAGTGTCGCCGCCAGCAAAACGATTTTTCGTGTCATCAGTGCGTGTCCTGTCGAGGTTAACAAATATATCGTCTCTTCAGTATACACCGCGGTTAACTTCGGCGACAAGTTCCCAATTATCCGAGTTTACCAATCGTGTGAGTCAGGGTATCTTGGGAGAAGAGCGTAAATTTGCTTCCCGCCCAAGATTTTCACCATCCGACGTTTTCCCGATTTCTTTCGGAGGCATAGTGCCGTGGAACCTAAAAACCGGTTAGCGATTATCAGCCGTCGGTGGTTGCTCGTAACGTTGCTTACACTCGGCCCCGCTGCCGCAGCGTGGGGCCAAGCCGAAACTCCGCCAACCACGCCCGCGCCGACCGCTGAGGAACCCAAGCCCGCGGAACCAACTCCCGCGCCGGCTCCCGAAGCGCCCAAGCCGGCGGAACCAACTCCCGCGCCGGCTCCCGAAGCGCCCAAGCCCGCGGAACCAACTCCCGCACCGGCTCCCGAAGCGCCCAAGCTCGCGGAACCAACTCCCGCGCCGGCTCCCGAAGCGCCCAAGCCCGCGGAACCTACTCCCGCGCCGGCCGCTGAGGAACCCAAGCCGGCGGAACCAACTCCCGCACCGGCTACGGATGCACCCAAGCCCGCCGCCGAAGCGTCCGCGTCGGGCGCGGAGGCAGCGAAGCGTCGATTGCTGAGGCCGACCGTCAAATCCGACGATGAGTCCGCCAAGCTGCAGGCGGAGGCGCCGGAGAAGCGGTTGAAGTTCACCTTCCGCTACCAGCGCTGGTCGGATGTGTTGGAGTGGTTTGCGGAACAAGCCGACCTGTCGCTCGTCTTGGATGCCCCGCCGCCGGGGTCTTTCAACTACTCCGATAGCCGCGATTATTCGGTGTCGGAGGCGCTCGATCTGTTGAACAGCGTGCTGCTGACCAAGGGCTACACGCTCATCCGCCGCGAACGCATGCTGACTCTGATCGACTTGTCGGGCGAGTTTCCGGAAGGGTTGATTCCCAAAGTAACGCCGGAGGAAGTCGAGAAGCGGGGCAAGCACGAATTGGTGACGGTCGAATTTCCGCTGGGCCGCCGCGATCCGGCCGCTGTGACCGCCGCCGTGATGCCGCTGCTGGGGCGTTACCACAAACTGCTCGCCGTGGCCCCGACCAAGCAGCTGTTCGTGACCGACCGGGCGGGCGTCATGAGCAACGTCCAGAAGGTGATCGAATCCCTTCCTGAACCGAAGACGGAGCCTCCGCCGCCCGTGCCGCCCAAGCCCGAGCCCAAAGAGCTGAAAATCTATCCGATCGACAAGGCCGATCCGGAATCGCTGATGTCGATCCTGGAGAAGCTCGTCGCAGGGGCGCAACTGGTCTACGATCCGAATCTGAACCAATTGAACGCCAACGCGACGGCGGCGCAGCACACCATGATCCAGACGATCCTGGACCAGATTGGCTCGACGGCCGCCGCCGAGCGCGAGCGGCGCGTCGATGTGTACCGGCTGGACCCGCCGGCGCCGGAGGCGGGGGCGAAACTCGTCGAGGCGTTCAAAGCGATCGTTCCCAAGGCGACAATGTCGCTGCAGGAAGACGGGGCGGCGATGATCGTCTGGGCCTCGCCCGCGGAGCACCAGACGATCAAAACGGCATTGAGCAAACTGGGCGGGGGAATCGCCGGCGATTCCCTGACCTCGCCCCAGTTGGAACTGTACCCGCTGACGCGGGTGGATCCCACGAAACTGCTGGCCATGCTCGAAAAGCTGGTTCCCGACGCGAAGCTCGCCTACGACGCGCGGTCGCGGAGCCTGATCGCGCTGGCCAAGCCGTCCGACCAGCAGGCGATCCGGGCGACGCTGGAACAAGTCCAGGCGGGGGGCGGCGCTGCAGGAGCGGATCAGCCGCATTTCGAGACGTATGGAGTCCGCACCGCCGGAACCGACGCTGCCGGCGAGGCCCTGGTTGCTCAGGTCCAGCCGCTGGTATCGGAGGCGAAGATCACGTTCGACGCGCGCACCAGCCGCTTGGTCGTGTACGGCACGGCGGCAGAGCAGCAGTTGGTCAAATCGGCCTTGGAGAAACTGGGGATGGAGAAGGCCGCGGAGGACGGCCGAACCATGGAAGCGTATCCGTTGGACGGGGCCGATCTGACCGCCACCCAGACGCTCCTCCAGCAGTTGGTCCCGCTGGCCGAGTTCACACCGGACGCCACACAACAGCGGCTGTACGCGCTGGCCACGGCGGCCGATCACGAACGGCTCAAGAGCACGCTGGACAAACTGCGCCCGAACCCGGCCGATCCGCAGGCGCCGCAGCTGCGGTTCTATCCGTTCGAGTTGGAGCCGCCGGCCGACGTCCTCGACCTCCTCGCCAAGATCGCCCCGCAGGCGAAGATCACGGTCGACAAAGACAACACACGCCTGATGGTGGTGGCGCCGCCGACCAGCCAAACGGCCGTCGAGACCGCTTTCCAGCAGTTCCAGAAGGAAAAGCCGGCCAAGGGCAAACCGGAACTGGCGACCTACCCGCTGAAATCCGCCACGGCCACGGGACTGGTGGAGGGATTGCAGACGCGCTATCCCAAGGCGCAAATCGTGCTCGACGCGACGGCCAAGCGGCTGCTGGTCTGGGCCTCGCCGGAAGATCATGCGTTGCTGAAGGCCGAAATCGAGAAGCTGCAAGCCGAGCCGGCGGCCGAACAGCAGCCTCAGTTCGAGATCTACGAGATCCGCGCCGGCGCCGCCGCGTCCGCCGAGACCGCGGTAACGCAACTCCAGGCCGTGGTGCCGGAGGCCAAGATCACGGCCGATGCACGGACCAGCCGGCTGATCGTCTACGGCACGGCGCAAGAGCAGCAGCGGGTGAAGGCGGCGCTGGACAAGCTGGGGCTGGCCAAGGCGGCCGAGGACGACCGCACCATGGAAGCGTATCCCTTGGCCGGGGCCGATCCGACCGCCACGCAGACGATCCTCCAGCAATTGGTTCCGCTGGCCGAGTTCACGCCGGACGCCGCGCAGCAGCGGCTGGTCGTGGTGGCCACGGCAGCCGATCATGAACGAATCAAAGCCACGCTGGAAAAACTGCGGCCGAACCCGGCCGATCCGCAGGCGCCGCAGTTGCGCTTCTACCCGTTCGAGCAGCCGCCGCCGCCCGAAGTTCTCGAATTGCTCGGCAAGGTCGACCCGCAGGCGAAAATCACCGTCGACACGGACAACGAACGCTTGATGGTGCTGGCTCCGCCGAACAGTCAAACGGCGATCGAAACGGCCTTCCAACAGTTCCAGAAGGCCACGCCTGCCAAGGGCGAACCGGAACTGGCGACGTACACGATCACGTCGTCGGATCCGGCCAGTCTGTTGGAGTTGCTGAAGGCCCGCTATCCCAAGGCCCAACTCGTGCTCGACGCGCCGACCAAACGTCTGCTCGTCTGGGCGCCGCCCGAAGATCAAGCCGCGTTGGCGGCATCCATCAAGACGCTGGAAGCCGGGCCGGCCGCGGGCGAGCAGCCGCGGTTCGAATCCTATCCGCTGTACGGCTTCACGGACGCCACCGCCGCAGGCACACTGGTCACCTCGCTGCAGCCCTTGGTGCCCAACGCCCGCTTTACGATCGACGGCAAAGTCAAGAGCCTGATCGTCTGGGCGACGGACAAGGAGCACGAGATCGTCCGCCGCGCTCTGGACAGGCTTGGCCAAGGCCCGGCGCCGCAGAATACGCCGCAGTTGGAGGTACACCGGCTGGTCAAGGTCGATGCCGAAACCACGCTGGCGCTGCTGCAGAAACTGGCTCCTGACGCCCAGCTGACCCTGGACGCCAAGAGCAGCAACCTGATCGCCCTGGCCGTTCCCGCCGACCAGCAACTGATCCGCGCCACGCTGCAACA
>Ga0302242_1001991_pt1 | contig 13562 bp, 8 predicted proteins | sample AAG_UR_Lys_MG_FD_193510 | JGI IMG/M metagenome (GOLD analysis project Ga0302242, IMG submission 193510) | Enriched activated sludge microbial communities from anaerobic digester in WTTP, New Holstein, Wisconsin, United States - AAG_UR_Lys | ecosystem: Engineered > Bioreactor > Anaerobic >... | reverse complement strand
TCGCTGCCCCCCAGAAATGATGTAGAACTAAGGGCCGGACGACGTTGGGGGGCTTGGAAAGTCAAACTGCCGAAGCCGTTCGCAGTCGGTACTGACCACTGTCTGCAATGGAAAACCGGCCGCACAAAGCTCTCCCATTTAACGCAGCTGGCGCTGCTTGCCGCTCACCGGGCGTCCACCGCGAATCTCAGGGCACGGGTGGCATTTCAGTCCGTCGGAGGCGCGCGGGGTGCGCACCTCCTGGGTTGCGGCCCCAGGCCGAGCCGGGTTGCCGCATGCCGGATTGCATCCTCCCGGTGTTGACAAAAGGCCCAGAATCAGTAACGGTAACTTGCTGGAACGTTCCGCGATACGTATGATGATGGCGTGGAGCACGCGAATCGAGTAACTCCCATTCGCGGGTCGGCGCCGAGCGCCGAGACAGCCTTCATCGGTCGTCGCCCCGTACCGCACGACGTTTTCTTTCGTTTCATTTTTTCGTAAGGAGAGTCTGCATGAAAAACAGATCTCGAGGTTTCACGCTGGTGGAATTGTTGGTGGTGATCGCCATCATCGGTATTTTGGTCGCCTTGCTGCTGCCCGCCATCCAGGCGGCGCGGGAGGCCGCCCGGCGCACGCAGTGCGTCAACAATCTGAAGCAGTTGGGCGTTGCCATGCACAATTATCACGACACGCACAAGTGCTTGCCCTATGGGCATCGAACCGAGACAGCCCCACCACCCCTCACCGCCACGACCCATCGGCGGGACTGCTGGTATCACCGCATCCTGCCCTTCGTCGAACAAGGGGCGTACTCCGATGAGTACGAGGCCAACACGACGGACTATGTCTTTTACATCCCGGCTGCGATTCAGAGTGTCGTGGTCCCCGCGTTCACTTGCCCGTCGGATCCTTCCAGCCCTGCCCTCGGTGGCGGCGGCACGACCATCGGCTTCCAGGGAAACTACGCGGTGTGCGGGGGCGGCGGGTATCCCTATAACCCGACAACCATCGACGGCAATTTCTACAACACCCCGCGCGTCGAAAACGGTGGGATGTTCGGCACCAGCAACCCGGGTATTCCACGCACCCTTGGCGCCGCCCTAGACGGAACGGCCAACGTGCTGATGGCGAGCGAAGGCATCATCCGCGGCAAGACGGCCGCTGCGAGTTGGGGAGATTTGGGCGGCTACTGGGGAGGTGCCCCGCATGGTTCGTTTGCCTTCTCGTCGGCCGAATCGCCGAACACGACCATGCCCGACCGCGTCTACTCGTGCAAAAGCACGACATGGCCCAAGGCCCCCTGCGAGAACGGCAGTGCCGGCGGACTTGCCGGCCGCTATTGCTTCGCACGCAGCTACCACCCCGGCGGAGTCAATGTGGTGCTTTGCGACGGCGCCGTGCGGTTTGTCAGCGACAGCGTCGACACGCTGACCTTCCGGTATCTCGGAAACCGCGAAGACGGCAACGCGGTGGGCGCTTACTAAACCACTTCCACCTCTTGAGGAAAAAGCAGATGCGCACAAATCGTCTGACCACGTTTTTCGCACTCCTGGCCACCGGGATGATTTTCGGCTGTGGCTCCTCCGGGCTCGACACGCAACCCGTCAGCGGCAAGGTCACGTTCGACGGCCAACCCATCCAGGAGGGCCGGATAACGTTCCGCGGCTCGGGAAGCGATCCGCGGGCGTTTAGCGCGGAGATCAAGAACGGCGAGTACCAAATGGAGGCCGCTGTCGGCAAGGTACGCGTCGAGGTCATCGCTTCGCGCCCCGTGCCCGGCAAGTTCGACGAATCCAACCCCGGCGAAAAGGTGCCGGTGGGCGAGATGTACATTCCTGCCAAGTACAATTCGCAAAGCGAACTGACGGCCGACGTCACGAGCGGCAGTAACGTGTTAGACTTCGCCCTGACCGGCGGCGAAGCCGGACAAGCGGGCGGCGATGCCCCAGCCCCCTGACTCGTACGCTGGCAACGGCGAGCGGTGGGCGTGAGCCCGCCGGTTTTTTGCCGCGCTGGGCGTGAGTCCGCCTCATTTGACCTTGCTGGGCGTGGGCCCCGTGGTTGTACGGGATTGGCCTCAGAACGCCGCCGCACGGGAAACGGGTGGGCCCACGCCCACCGTTCGCCGGGACTGCCGGCTTCGAAGTTGCGCATCTTGCTCGATTTCGCCTCCTCCGACAATCAGGAGGCATGCGGGCATGAGCCGCTTCGCACAGCCAGTGTTGGGACGCCGCCAGTTCGTGCTGATTTCGACCACCTTGGACGACGTCATCCCCGAGGGGGCACGATGTGCGCATCCTCGATGAATTGTTGTCGGCGCAAGATTGGCCGGCATGGGAGGCGGAATGTCGCCCGGTCCGGGGGCAACCGCCCATTGCTCCGCGGGTCGTCGCCAGCGTGATCCTGTATGGCTTGACGCGGCGGATCCGTTCCAGCCGCGTCTTGGAATACATGACGGACGAGTGTTTGCCTCCAGCGAACACGAAGCATGTCCCCACGTCAGTCTAGCTCGGGCTGTCTGGTATCAGGCCGTCTTCCTGCGGCGGAGGATTTGAGACGGGGGCCGCCGCCGCCGCGACTCGCCGCTGCAGGCGGCGGTCGGCGAACCATTGGATCACGTAGTAGAAGACGGGCGTGAGGAAGATGCCGAACAGAGTGACGCCTAACATGCCGCTGAACACGGCGGTGCCCAGCGTCCGCCGCATCTCGGCGCCGGCCCCGCTGGAGATGACCAGCGGGAGCACGCCCAGGATGAAGGCGAAGGAGGTCATCATGATCGGCCGCAGGCGGAGCCGGCAGGCCTCCAGCGTCGCCTCGTATCGCGGCAGTCCCGCTTCGCGCTTGGCCTTGGCGAACTCCACGATCAGGATCGCGTTCTTGCTGGCCAGCCCCACCAGGACGACGAACCCGATTTGGGTGAAGATGTTGATGTCCATCCGGGCCAGGGCGACGCCGGCCACCGAGCACAGAATGCACATCGGCACGACGAGGATCACGGCCAGCGGCAGGGACCAGCTCTCATACTGCCCGGCCAGCACGAGAAACACCAGCAGCACGGCCCCGCTGAACACGAACAGCGTGGTGTTCCGGGCGATCAGCTGCAGGTAGGCGAGTTCGGTCCATTCAAAAGCCATGGTCGCGGGCAGCTGGCGTCGCGCCAGGGCCTCGACCGCCTCGATCGTCTCCCCGGTGCTCCGGCCGGGCGCCGCGGAGCCCTGGACGGCCGCGGCCGGATACATGTTGTAGCGGATCACGACGAACGGCCCGCCCCGGTCCTCGACCCTGGCCAGCGTGCCCAGCGGCACCATGTCCCCGCGGACGTTGCGGACGTACAGTCGCCGCACGTCCTCGATGCCCATGCGGTAGCGGGTATCGGCCTGGACGTTCACCTGCCAGGTGCGTCCAAAGAGGTTGATATCGTTGACATACGCCCCGCCCAATTGGACCTGCAGCGTGTCGAAGACCTCGTCCAAAGACACGCCCATCACCTTGCACTTGGTGCGGTCGACGTCGACGTACAGCTGCGGCGCATTGGCCCGAAAGGCCGTGAACAGACCGACCAGTTCCGGGGCCTCGTTGCCCGTGCGCACCAACTCGTCGGCCTGGGCCTGGAGGTCCGCCAGGCCGTTGTTGCCGCGGTCCTGGAGCATGACCTTGAAGCCGCCGCCGGTGCCCAGGCCGCGCATCGGGGGCGGCGCTAGCACGGCACAGTTGGCCGCCTGGATCTCCTGCACGAAGCGCCGCCGCAAGGTCGCCGCGATGGCATCGGCCGCCAACTCGGGCGACCGCCGCTCGTCGAACGGCTTCAGGATCACGAAGGCGTTCCCCATGTTCGAGCCGTTCACGCCCAAGGTATAGGACATGCCGCAGGTGCGGAACACGTGGGCCACGCCCGGCGTGTCGCGGAGGATCGAGTAGATTTTTCTCATCGTTTCATCGGTCCGCTCCAGCGACGCCGAGTCGGGCAACTGGACCGCCGTGAACAGGTAGCCCTGGTCTTGGGGTGGGATGAACCCCGCCGGCATCCGGCCAAAGCTCCAGCCGGTCAGGTAGACCAGCCCCGCGTACAGCACCAGCACCAGCAAGCTGACCCGCAGCGCCCGCCCGACCAGCCATGTGTAGCCGGTGATCGATGCCGCGAAGACCCGGTTGAACAGTCGGAAGAACCAGCCCAAGAAAAAGTTGACCGTGCGAGCCAGCAGATCCTGCTGGGCGTGCTTGGGCTTCAGCAGGATGGCGCACAGGGCCGGGCTGAGCGTCAGCGAGTTCATCGCCGACAGGAGCGTGGACACGGCGATCGTCAGGGCAAACTGACGGAAGAACCGCCCAGTAATGCCGGTGATGAACACGCAGGGGAGAAACACCGCCGCCAGCACCAGGCCGATGGCCACCAAGGCCCAGGAAACCTCGGCCATCGCCTTGTGAGCCGCGGGCCGCGGAGCCAGCCCGCGCTCGATGTGGTGCTCGGTGGCCTCCACTACCACGATCGCGTCGTCGACCACGATGCCGATGGCCAAGACCAAGCCGAAGAGCGAGAGGGTGTTGATGGAAAATCCCAGGGCCGCCATAGCGGCGAACGTGCCGATGATCGCCACCGGCACGGCGATCAACGGGATCAGCGCGGAACGCCAGTTCTGCAGAAACACCAGGACCACGAACGACACCAGGACCACGGCGTCCAGGAGCGTCTTGAAGACCTCGTCGATCGACTCGCGGATGTAGGGCGTGGTGTCGTAGTGGATGCAGTAGTCGACCCCTTCGGGAAATCGTTGCTTGAGTTCGGCCATCTTGGCCTTGACCGCATCCGCCGTGGTCAGGGCGTTGGCGCCCGGCAACTGGGCGATGGCCAGCCCGGCCGACGGGTACTCGTCGATGTAGGAGACGATGTTCTGGCTTCGGGCACCCAACTCGACGCGGCTGATGTCGCGCAGCCGCGTGATCCGTCCGCGGCCGTCGGTCTTGACGATGATGTCGGCGAATTGCTCCGGATCGGTGAGCCGCCCCAAGGTCGTCATCGTGAACTGGAAGCCGATCCCTCGGGCGGCCGGCGGCTGGCCGAGTTGACCGGCCGCCACCTGGACGTTCTGTTCCTCCAACGCCCGGACGACGTCCCCGACGGTCATCCGCCGCGAGGTGAGCCGGGCCGGATCCAGCCAGACCCGCATGCTGTAGTCCTGCTGGCCCAAGACCCGTGCGTCCCCCACGCCGTCGATCCGGGCCAGTTCATCGACCACCTGAACCGTCGCGTAGTTGCTCAGGTACAGCTGATCGTAACGCCGGTTCGGCGAAAACAGGTTGATGATCATGATGATGTCGGGGGCCCGCTTCTTCGTCACCACCCCGGTTTGCCTGACCACGTCGGGGAGCGAAGGGAGGGCGATCGCGACGCGGTTCTGCACGAGCACCTGGGCCATGTTCAAATTCGTGCCCACCTTGAACGTGACCGTCAGCGTGTAACTGCCGTCGTTGCTCGACTGGGACGACATGTAGAGCATGTCTTCCACGCCGTTCACCTGCTGCTCGATCGGCGCCGCCACGGTGTCCGCCAGCACTTGTGCGCTGGCCCCGGGATACGTGCAGGTGACCAGCACGGTCGGAGGCGTGACCTCGGGGTATTGCGCCACAGGCAGCGTGAACAAGGCCGCCAGTCCGATCAGCGTGATCATGATCGAGGGCACGGAGGCCAGGATCGGGCGCTCGATGAAGAACTGAGAAAACACGTCAGGACCTACCTCTTTTCCTTCGTGGGATCGCCCGACGCGCCGTTCTTTCCGTGCTCCTGCGAGGGCGGCGCTGCGGCCCGCTGCCCGGCCGTCTGCTGGGGGTTCGCTTTCTGCCCGGGACGCACCCGCTGCAACCCCGCCACGATCACCCACTCGTCGCCGCTCAGGCCCGACACGACTTCCCGCAAACCCTCGTGCAGCGATCCCAGCTTGACCTCGCGGTACTGCACCACTTGGTCCTTGTCGACGGTCAGGAGGAACTTCTGCCCCTGGTCGGTGCCGATCGCCTCCTCGCTGACCAGCAGCCCCTGGTGCGGCGGGCCGATGGGCAGCCGCGCCCGCACGAACATGCCCGGCGTCAGGTACCGTGCGTTGTGAAACCGCCCTCGAGCGCGGATCGTCCCCGTGTCCGGATCGATCTGGTTGTCGACGAACTCGAGTTGCCCTGTATGAGGAAAGCCTTCCTCGTCGGCCAGCCCGATTTCCACGGGGATGTTCAGCTCTTTGATGCGGCTCAAGACCGTATCATCGCCGACGCGCCAGCCGAGACGCTCGTAACGCAGCAGCGTCGGCTCCTCGATGTGGAAGTAGACATAGACCGGATCGACGGTCACCACCGTGGTCAGGACGGTCGATTCGGAGGAGCCGTTCTGGACGAGGTTCCCCTCGGTGACGCGCCGCCGGCTCACGCGGCCGTCGATCGGCGAGATGACGCGCGTGAATTCGAGATCCAGCTCAGCTTCGTCCAGCGAGGCTTCCGCGGTCTGGATCGCAGCCTGGCGGACTTTCAATTCGGCCACCGCGTTCTCATACTCATCCTCGCTGGCGGCTCCCGAAGGGCGGAGCCGTTCCGCGCGTTTCAAATCGGCCTCGGCCTTCTCCAGCATCGCGCGCGAATGCGCCAGTACCCCCGTAGCCCGATTCAGAGCCAGCTGGTAGGGCCGCGGATCGATCTCGAACAGCACGTCTCCCTGCTTGACCTGCTGGCCGTCTTCGAAGTTGATTTTCACGATATAGCCGGCGACTCGCGCGCGGACTTCCACTTCGCCCACGGCGTCCGCTTGCCCAGGGAACTCCACATAATCGACGATCAAACGCTGCTCGGGCTTGGCCACCGTCACCGCGGGGACTTGCGGCGGGAGGGCCGCCGACATCGGGCCGCCGCAACCCGTCCAAGCCGGGATCCCGAGCGCTAACAGAATTCCAATTCGTGTTGTCACTTGCTTCGACACCTGGAAAGACCGGACTGCAGGCAGGCTGTTTCTGGCGGGCTCACACGCGGGGAAAACCGCTCGCATCCGAGGGCTCTCCCGGACCGGCACCCACCACGGGTGACGCAGCCTCGTACGAGCATCCTCGATGCCAGCCTAATATCCTACCCAGCGTCACCGCCCGCCGCAACCATCAAAGACCCGGTGGTCACGGAATCGCTACTCCTGATCCATCGCCGAAACCGGCAGACCGTGCCCCGGCTTGTTGGCGTAGATCAGCCAGTAGGCGACGGGGATCACGAACAGGGTGAACAGCGTCGAGGCGAACAGGCCGAAGATCAGGGACCACGCCAAGCCGGAAAAGATGGGGTCGATGATGATCGGAACCGCGCCCAGCATGGCGGAACTGGCGGTCAACAGGATCGGACGCAATCGTACCACGCGGCTCTCCATGATCGCGTCAAACAACGTCCGGCCCTTGGCCAGCGAAAGGTGTATGAAGTCGACCAGGATAATCGCGTCGCGAGTCACGATGCCCGCCAAGGCGATCATGCCGATCATGCCCGTGGCCGTAAAGTACACGGGGTCGAGAAATCCGCCGACATCCTGGGCCGACAGGGAATTCAACAGCCAGAATCCGGGCATCACGCCCAGGACCGTCAGCGGGATGGCCAACATGACGACCACGGGAACGGCGAACGAGCCGGTTTGCGCCACCAGTAGAATGTAAATCGCGACCATCGCGGCGCCGAAGGCGAGGCCCAAGTCGCGGAACACGTCCAGCGTGATCTTCCATTCGCCTTCGCCGGCAAAGTCCACGACGAACCCGGCCGGCACGCCCCAGCGGATGCCGCTGCCGTTGGCCAGGAACGTCCGTCCCTCGACCGGTCGCGGCGGCGCTTCCGCGATCCAGCCGCTGCCGATGGGCTTGCCGTCGGCTGCGGACTGCCGGAACTGCGGGGACTTGTTCCGGCCTACCGTCGACGCATTACTTACTCGGTCGGCCAAGACGTCCACGACCACGTCGGCCGGCGGACGCCCGGCCGTCTCCGCAAAGACATAAGCCACGCGCTGCAGATTCTTGTGGTAGATCATCTGGTCGACGCGGCTCGTTTCCCACGTTCCCAACTCGGCCAACGGAACCAGTTGACCTGTCTCGCCTTTGACCTGGACCTTGGCCAAGTCGGCCGTACTGCTCCGCCGTCCGACGGGCAGCCGCAGTTCGATCTGCAGCGGATTGCGCTCCGTGCCGCTGCGAACCGCGCCGACCGGCTCGCCGGCCAGCACTGCCCGCAGCGTGCGAGCGATTTGGTCCGTGGACACGCCGTTCAGAGCCGCCTTTTCCTTGTCCGTGACGAACACCAGCTTCCGCTGCGGTGCTTCCCGAGAGTCGTCCACATCGACCACGCCCGGCTCCATTGCAAGCCGATTCCGCACGGTGTCGGCGGTGGCCAGCAGCTCTTCGTACTGATGGTCCAATTGCCCGTACACCTCGGCCACGATGCCGGCGATCACGGGCGGCCCCGGCGGGGTTTCCACCAGCTTCATGCGGGCCTGATGGCGATCCACGATCGCCTGCAGTTCATTACGCATCCGCAGCCCGATGGCGTGGCTTTGCAGCTGGCGGTTTTTCTTGCCCGCCAGGTTGATCCGAACCTCCGCCACGTGATCCCCTTGACGAAGGTAGTAGTGCCGCACCAGGCCGTTGAAGTCCATCGGCGAGGCGACGCCGGCGTAACTGGTATAGTCGCTGACTTCGGGCACGCCGGCCAGATACGCTTCGATCTCCCGCACCGCCGCGTCGGATCGTTCCAGGGTCGTGCCCTCGTCGAAATCCAGGACCAGCAGCAGTTCGTTCTTGTTGTCGAAAGGCAGCATCTTCAGCGGCACGCTGCGCACGGCGGCCAGCCCCATCGCGCCGACCGTCAACAGGGCAACCGCCAGGAGGAATCCCCACGCGACGATCCGCGAGTGCAGCAGCGGCGCCATCAGCGGGTAGAAGAACCGGTACAGGCGGGTCTGCCTTAACGCCTCCAGATCCTGCTCTTCATGGGCGGCATGCGCCGCGTGCTCGGCGGCCCCCGCGCCGTAGACGCGTTTCAGGACGTGATAGGCCATCCAGGGCGTGATCGTAAAGGCTACCAGCATCGACATCATCATCGTCACCGGCACGTTCAGGGCCATCGGCTGCATGTACGGGCCCATCATGCCGGTGATGAAGAACATCGGCAAAAAGCTGACGATCACCGCCAGAGTGGCCGTAATCAGCGGCGGACGAATCTCGGCGACGGCCCCCAGCACGATGCGGCGAGTCGCCTTCTTGCGCAGCACGAAGTGCCGGGTGATATTCTCTACGTCCACAATCGGGTCGTCGACCAACAGGCCCAGCGAAAGGATCAGCGCGAACAACGTGACGCGGTTGATGGTGAAGCCCAACATCAGGTTGACGACCAGCGTCAGTCCGAACACGACCGGAACCGCGACGGCCACGATCATCGCCTCGCGCCAGCCCAGGCCGAAGACCAGCAGCAGCACCACGATCAAGATGGCCACGACCAACCCCTCGACCAATTCGTTGACCTTTTCGTTGGCGGTCAGGCCATAGTTGCGGGTCACAACCAGTTTCATGTCGGCCGGGACAATTTTCTGCCGCAGTTCTTCCGCTTGGCGAAGCACGGCGTTGGCGACCCAGACGGCGTTGGAGCCTTTTTTCTTGGCGATGGCGATGGTGACGGCGGGAAGGGAGGTGGCGGCGCCCGCAACGGCAACGGACGCGCTCCCCGTTGGGTCGCGGTTAACCGAGGGGGCGAGGTGGGCACCGGCGGCGGCTTGGGGTTCGCCCAGGAGCGTGCCGGGGAAGTATTCGTGATGCGTGAATCCGCGGGCCGGTCCCCAGCCGTGGCGGACATAACTGGCGACTTCCCCCGGTCCGTCTTCCACGTCTGCTACGTCCTTCAGGAACACCGGGTGGCCGTCGAACACGCCGACGACCAGGTCGGTCAGCTGCCGGGCCGCATCGAACGGCTGGCCCGCCTCGACGCGGATCACCTGGTCCCCGCTGCGGAAGTCGCCGGAGGTCAGCCGCACGTTGGACGCCTGGATGGCCCGCTGCAACTCCAGCGGCGAAACATGATGCGCCGCCATCCGGTCGGGGTCCATCAGCACGTGCACCACCCGCGGGCGGCCGCCGACCACATAGGCCCGGGACACGTCCTGCACGCTGGCCAGGCGTTGCGTCACTTCCTCGGCCACTCGGCGCAGCGTCATATCGTCCGCCGCGGCGCTGGACAGCGTCAGCGTCACGACCGGCACGTCGTCAATCTCGACCGGCTTGACTACCCAACCGGTCACGCCGGGAGGGACGAGGTCTACATTCTCGTCCAGCTTCTTGTACAACTTGACCAGGCTCCGCTCGCGATCCTCGCCCACGTAGTAGCGGACCGTGATCACCGCCTGGTCGGCGCGGCTCATCGAGTACACGTACTCCACGCCGTCGATCTGGTAGAGCATCTTTTCCAGCGGCGTCGTCACCAACTGCTCGACTTCCTCGGCCGAGCGGCCGGGGAACTGGACGTACACGTCGGCCAAGGGCACGACGATTTGCGGGTCCTCTTCGCGCGGCGTCAAGCCCAGGGCGGCCAAACCGACGACCGTGGCCAGCAGGATCAGGATCAGCGCCAGATTGGACTCGAGAAAGGCCTTCACGATCTTGTTCGTGAAGTGCTGATCGTGAGCGAGAGAATTGCCGGTTTGTTCTGACATGGCTCGTTTCCTGGTGCGGCCGGTGGGTGTCGTTGCCGGTCAGATGATGTCAGGCCGCTGCCGACTCGGGTGAAGCCAGGACCTGCTCGCCCTCGCGCAATCCAGACAGGACCTCCACGTCACCGTCGAGCTTGCGTCCCGTGCGGACCGCCCGCCGGCTGAGCCGGTCGCCCTCTACGACGTCGACGAGTTCCAGTTGGCCAATGTGGCGGACGGCGGTCTGGGGGATCACCAGCACCTGCTCCTCGTCCAGTGGAATCAGAATGCGTCCAAACATCCCCGTGTAGATCCCCGTGGGACAGGGACCGGTGACTTTGACCTGGAAGGCGCGGCTGGCGGCCTGGGCTTCCGGCACGATTTCGCTGATCGTGCCGCTGCACTGCTTGTCCAGCCCCTGCACCAGCACGTCGATGTCCTGGCCCGTCTGCAGTTGCAGCGCCAGCGACTCGCGGACGCTGGCCACCAATTGCATTCGTTTCGGATCGAAGATGGTCACCAGAACCTGGCCGGGTCTGACGGTGTCGCCTGCGTCGACGTGTTTGTCGATCACCACACCGTCCATCGGCGCTCGGACGGTCGCCCAATCGAGCGTTGCCTGGATTTCCTTGACAGTCTCCTGCGCGCGGTGCCATTCCGCTTCGGCCTTCTTCATCGCAGCCACCGTGCGGTCGTATTCTTGCTGGCTGATTGCCCGGTCCTTGGCCAGCGGAGCGTGACGTTTTTCTTCGGCGGCGGTCTGCTCGTACTGGGCTGCGGCGGCTCGGACGGCCGCCTGAGCCCCCTGGAGTTTCGCCTGCAGATCGCCGTCGTCCAACCGCACCAACACGTCGTCCTTCTTCACCGCCTGGCCCGCCTTCAAGTTGACCTCGACCACGCGGGCCAGCAGTTTGGAGCCGACGCTGGTCTCGTGAACGGCCCGGATGCTGCCGACGGCCGATTCATACAGCGGCAGCTTGCGGACACGCACGGGAACGACCTCGCCGTTGACTCCCGCCGTCGACGTCGGAGAACCGGCGGGAGCGACGGGCACCTTTGGCTCGAATTTGCCCGCCAGCCACAGCATCAGCACCACCACGCCCGCGGCAAAGACCAGCATCCCAGCCAGTTGGCCGATCCCTCGCACCCAACGCACCAAAACATCATGTCGTAGCGTCATCACTCGCCCCCTTCGCTTGAAGACGATATCGAACCAGCGATCGAGCCCACTCGGCCGGTGTGTTCTTCGGATTCCGCAACCGGAACGACGTCCTTCCGATCGCGACGCCCAGGTCTTGACCAGTTTCGGCGGCGATCTGCGGGGCCTGTTGCCGGCACACCTCGATCGCGGCAACCGGCCCCGAAGCCCCCAGGACCTCCGCGAGCTTGTTTAATAGGCGGCCGGACATCGCGTCGCGAGCAGCCAAGGCAACCTGCTGCTGCTCCAACTGGGCGTCCGTCAACACGGCCGCCTCATCCGTCGCGGCGGTAGTCCCGCCACGACTAGCCTCTGGAGGACGGCATCCTGCTGTCCACGCGAAAGCGACGATCAGCACCAAACTGCAACTTCGTGTCATGATCTACCTCTTGGCAGAAGCTCGGCTCTGTAGAAAAGCCGGACTTCTGTGTTCAGCGGCGCTGTTCTGCTTTCAGCGGCGGTTGCCGAAACAATCACGGGGAGGCCTGGTCGGATTTGGACGAAACCTTGGGAATCTGCCCCTGGCCGCCTTTCGACTCTTCCTGTCCAGCGGCCGAACTCGGCCGACAAGCAGGACTCATTCACGTCGACACACCGAAGCGCGGCAGAATCCACGCCTGGAGAGCAAACCACGCCACGATGAAACCGACGGCGAAAAGGATTTCCATATTCGAGGATCCTTGCTTTTCTGTTGTCATGATTTCTTGGCACCCTGATTGAGCGGTGGCGGCGCCTCAGTATCTCTTGACGAAACCGTCGACGACTTGGGCGTGAGCCTGAGTCAACTTGGCGACGTACGCGTCCTTCGAGGTCTCGACGACCTTCACGCCTTTCTTCGTCTTTTCGGCCTTCATCTCGATCTGCCGAGCGTGCCGGAACAACTCGACGAACAGCGGGTCGCGCACGTGAATCGGCCGGACCTTCACCACGCGACGGTGCAAAACCGACATCATTCATCTCCCTTTTGGCAAAAAGGCGCTATGATCTCGCGAAACTTCAGGTGACCCTCTCGCGAAGCGAGAGGGCTACGATCTGTCGGCGTTATGCGAACAGACCCGCCACAGCCGAACAGGTTACACCAAGCACCGCTTATTGGACAAGCGCCGAAGTCAGACTCAGTAGTGCAGCAACGGGCTCACGTTGCTGGGGACGACCACGCTGTCGCCTTCGTCCAGCCCCGCTTCCACGTATCCGTAGCGATTCCGGAACAGGTCGTCGCCGAGTGCCTCGTTGCGAGGGCTCTGCAGGAATTCAACGTGCAGGTCTTCGAACAACACGTTTTGGCCGCGCCCGCCGTGATTGCCGCTCTGACGCCCCGCCAGATGAAGACTGGGCGCGTCCGCCAGCAAGGCGAAGTACGGGCGCACGCGATTGCGCGGCGTCACATACCCCTGCCGGCCGATGTTACCCAAGGTGTAGCCGTAGCTGCCGCCAAGGTTGCGCTGCAGCCTGCGTAACTGGATGCCGCCCGCCTGGTCCAATTCAGACAGACTGGGAATACGAAACTCGGCGTTCTGCGCCGCGAGTTCCGATCCAGGACACACGACGAATCGAGGAGTCTCCAGATATTGACTTTCCAGCAGGATCGGAGCGTAGATCCCCGCGACCGCTCGATTGCCGCTGATGGGAATCACGGGAAAGAAGCCGTCGTGCTGCTCGCTGTACCGCGCCAATGCGATCCCTAGCTGGCGAAGGTTCTCCTGACAGTGC
>Ga0302242_1001990_pt1 | contig 13565 bp, 8 predicted proteins | sample AAG_UR_Lys_MG_FD_193510 | JGI IMG/M metagenome (GOLD analysis project Ga0302242, IMG submission 193510) | Enriched activated sludge microbial communities from anaerobic digester in WTTP, New Holstein, Wisconsin, United States - AAG_UR_Lys | ecosystem: Engineered > Bioreactor > Anaerobic >... | reverse complement strand
AGGAAAAACATGAACTTTCAAACGACGAAGGAACAGGAATTCGTAAGAAAAATGGTACGCGAATTTGCTACGACAGAAGTCGAGCCTCTTGCGGCGGACATTGACAGAGAGCATCGTTTTCCCACTGAGACAGTGGAGAAAATGGCTCGTTACGGACTTCTTGGCATTCCGTTTCCCAAAGAATACGGCGGAGCTGGTGCGGACCACGTTTCGTATGCCATCACAGTGGAAGAATTGGCCAGAGTGTGTGCGTCTACTGCAGTCATTTGTTCAGCGCATACATCCCTTTGTTGCTGGCCGATTTTTAATTTTGGCACGGAAGAACAGAAGCAAAAGTATTTACGTCCTCTTTTGACCGGAAAAGTCCTGGGTGCATATGGCCTGACGGAGCCCAATGCGGGTACCGATGCCGGCGGACAGCAGACCAGGGCGGTAGATATGGGGGACCATTGGGTTCTCAATGGAAGTAAAGTATTCATAACCAATGGCGGTTACGCCGAAACTTTTGTGGTTCTTGCTATGACCGACAAAGTGAAAAAAACCAGAGGCGGTATTACGGCCTTTATTGTTGAAAAAGGCTTTGAAGGGTTTTCTATCGGAAAAACAGAAGATAAAATGGGCATCTGCGGTTCCTCGACAACGGAGCTGATTTTCCAGAATTGTATCGTACCAAAAGAAAATGTTCTTGGACAAGTAGGCGAGGGATTCAAGCTGGCCATGGCGACTCTTGACGGAGGCCGTATTGGCATCGCTTCCCAGGCTTTGGGAATCGCCCAGGGCGCTTACGACGTCACGGTGGAATATATGAAGAGCAGAAAGCAGTTCGGAAAGAATCTGTCCCAGTTTCAGGCACTTCAATTTGAAATCGCAAATATGAGAACGCAGATCGAAGCCGCAAGATTGCTGGTTTACAATGCTGCAAATATGAAGGACAGACATGTAAAATACGGTCCCCAGTCTGCAATGGCAAAGCTCTTTGCGGCAGAGACCGCCATGTATGTCACTACAAAAGCCGTCCAACTCCATGGTGGATATGGATACACCAAGGATTACCCTGTTGAGCGAATGATGCGTGATGCAAAGATCACTGAGATCTATGAAGGCACTTCCGAAGTGCAGAGAATGGTTATTGCAGCAGATGTCTTCAGGAAATAGGGGAAAAGGAGGAATAAGAGATGGCATTGAAAATAATTGTCTGCGCAAAGCAGGTGCCGGATACAAACGAAGTTAAGATCGATCCGGTAAAGAACACTTTGATCCGTGAAGGCGTGCCCAGCATTCTCAATCACGATGATGCAAACGCCATGGAAGAGGCGCTGAAAATCAAAGATCAGTATCCGGATACCCACATTACGGTGATCACCATGGGCCCACCGCAGGCCAAGGATCTGCTCATCGAATGCATGGCTATGGGAGCAGATGAGGGGATCCTTATCTCTGACAGAGCCCTTGGCGGTTCCGACACCTGGGCAACTTCCAATGCTCTGGCTGCTGCAGTGAAAAAAATCGGGGCCTATGATCTGATTTTTGCAGGCCGTCAGGCTATTGACGGAGATACCGCGCAGGTAGGCCCGCAGCTTGCTGAAAAATTGGGGATCCCCCAGGTCACCTATGTAAAGGAATTCTCTCTCAACGGAAGAGAGGTCACAGTAAAGCGTGCGCTGGAGGATGGATATGAATTGATCAAGCTGCAGCTTCCCTGCATGCTTACTGCCATTAAAGAATTGAACACTCCCCGCTATATGACCATTCAGGGCATCTATGATGCCGTGAGACATGACATTCCCACCTGGGGTGCCAAAGAGCTTGATATCGATCTCAACACAGTAGGGTTGGAAGCATCGCCCACCAATGTATTCCGTTCCTTTACTCCTGCAGCAAAGGGCAAGGGGATTATGTTGGAATTCGATACCGTTGAGGAAGCCGCAAAAGCTCTGCTTGACCACTTGCTGGAAAAGCACGTAATCTCGTAGGAGGAGGATCATAATGGCAATTCAGATTATTAACGATAAATGCAAAGGCTGCAAACTCTGTTTGAAAGCCTGCCCCTTTGAAGCCATCGATATGGTGGACAAGCTGGCTGTTATCAACGAAAAATGTACCGCTTGCGCCGCCTGTATTCCTGCGTGTCCTTTCAATGCTATCGAAAAGACACCGGACAAGGAAGGCCCTGTGGATCTCTCCGCTTACAAAGATGTATGGGTCTTTACCGAGCAGAGAGCCGGAAAACTGATGAATGTAGCTCTTGAGCTCTTGGGAGAGGCGAACAAGCTGGCAAAGGAAATTGGTGACAGCAAGGTTTGCGCCGTTTTGATCGGCCACAACACAGATCACCTTGTGCCGGAGCTTTATGCTTACGGAGCTCAGGTGGTCTATCAGATCGATGATCCAATGTTGGCGAATTTTACCACTGACGGTTATACCAAGGTCCTGACCGATGCCGTAGAGGAATACAAACCCGAGATCGTTATATTCGGAGCTACCCACATCGGTAGAGACCTGGCGCCCAGAGTGGCGGCAAGACTGGATACCGGTCTGACGGCAGACTGCACCCGTTTGGATGTGAACACAGGCAATTACATCAATTACCTGAACAAATACACCACACTGGACACCTCCGGCATGGATCCCAATTCTCCGGACAAAAACCTGAAACAGACTCGTCCTGCTTTTGGCGGCAACATCATGGCTACCATCATCTGCCCCAAGAGAAGACCCCAGATGTCCACTGTGAGACCTGGCGTTATGAGCAAGCTGGAAAAGGATCCTTCCAAAACCGGCGAGCTGGTAAAAGTAAAGTACTCTTTGCAGCCCTCGGACATCCGTACCCAGGTTCTTGAGGTGGTCAAGGCGGCGAAGGAAATCGTTTCCCTGACAGACGCAGAGATCATCTGCTCCGGCGGACGTGGTCTGGGTGATCCTTCCGGATTCAATCTGATCAAGCAGTTTGCGGATAAAGTCGGCGGTGTAGTGGGTTCCTCCAGAGCGGCGGTGGATGCCGGCTGGATCGATCATTCCCATCAGGTGGGACAGACCGGAACCACAGTTAAGCCCAAGATCTATTTTGCCTGTGGTATCTCTGGAGCCATCCAGCATTTGGCAGGGATGCAGACCTCTGATATCATTGTTGCTATCAACAAAGATCCCGATGCGCCTATCTTCGAAGTGGCCGACTACGGTATAGTAGGGGACCTCTACAAAGTCATTCCCGCTATCATTGAACAGTGGGATGCGCTGTGTGCAGCAGGAATGCTGACAAAGAAGGGCGAGTAAAGGCGTTTTCCTGAAATAAAAGAACAAAAAACCGGCGGGCAGGTACCGCCGGTTTTTCTTGGTTTCTTATTCGTTTCTTTTTTTAGTTGAGCCAGTCCGGCTTGGTGGAGTTTGTGTTCGTATCTGAGGGTGTCGTGCTCTCTCCACTGCCTGCGGGAGTGCTGGTCTCGTCTCTTTCATCGGCAGGAGTCTCCGCAGGGACATATTCCTTCAGCGTGGTTCCCGGAGCGATGGGATATATTTTCGGGTCCGGATTATGCTCATTGCAGTAATATTTCGGTGCCTCATATTTCATATCTCCGGCGGAATAGCTGCCATAAGTCCCTGAGGTGCCGGAGGGGCGCCGGACAAATACCTTTGAAACCGCATTCGGGCAGTCGGGGGTGGCCAGATATCCGCTGTCGGGACATATTTTGAGAGAAACATGGACATCGTCGATTTCTGTGGGAACGGTTCCAGGCGCAAAGTATTCTGTACGTACTGTGCTTCCTCGGGGATCCAACGCAGAGAGATCAGAAGGACGCTTTCCACTTTTTGTGTCGATGGAAGCGGTGAGCACTTCAGAAGATTTGGGGAAGGAAGCGCTGGGGTAGCCCTGATGCACCTGTTTCATCACCTTGCTCCAAAGCCGGGCCGCTGCTACACTTCCGGTGGAAAGTTCCAGATTGATGTCATTTCCGATCCAAAGGGACGCTGAATAGTAGGGGGTCATTCCTACAAACCAGGCATCATAATTATCTGTGGTGGTACCGGTTTTTCCGGCGACAGGTTGAGATCCGATGGCGGCAGAGCCTGCAATGCCGTCGGTGACTGTAGTCCGCAGAATGTCCGTCATAATGAAGGCTACTGCTTTATCAAAGACCCGGGCTTGCTTGGGCTTCTTTTCCAGGAGAACTTCTCCTTCCTTGCTGGTAACTTCTGTGTAGGCGATGGGCTCAGTATAGATTCCCTGGTTGCCAAAGGTTCCATATCCCGCAGCCATCTGAAGAGGAGAGATGCCATCTGTCATTCCTCCCAGGGCCAGGGCTGCCGCATTCATGTCGTTCGTTTCTCCTGATGTAACAACGGAGGTGATCCCCAATTTTTCCAGATAGGAAACAGAAGTTTTGGTCCCCACGCTGGCAAAAACCTTTACGGAGGCAACGTTGATGGACTGCTCCACGCATTGGCGCAGAGTGCAAAGGCCTTTGTATCCGGAGTACCAGTTTTTGGGCCAAAGCTTACCGTTGACTACATAGGGAGCATCATCGATAATGGATGCTGCCGTCCAGATTTTGGTGTCGGCATCCCCGCCGGAATTTTTTGCCGCATCCGCTGAGGTCTGGAGAGCCGGGCCGTAGACGGCCAAAGGTTTGATGGAGGAACCGGGTTGACGGGTCCCGGTGGCCCTGTTGAAGAGAAGCTTTCCGTTGATGCTTCGCCCTCCTACCATGGCCTTGATGCCTCCGGTTTTATAGTCCATGATGACCATGGCAGACTGGGGTTGGATGATCCTTTCCTGGAGCTGATAATGGAAGCTGTCAAAAACCAGGCCGCCGTCGGTAAGGGGGATTTCTTTCTTTTTGTCTTTGAAAAATTCTCCGCTGAGGACCAGGTTGCCCTCATCGTCTTTTGACTTATATTGAGAGGGAATCAGGAGGTAGGCCCCGGGTGTTTTGTAGAAAATCCCGTCTTCGATCTGATACATAGCTTTCATTTCTACGCTGTAATCTGTCTCCCCTTGGACTTCCGTCTCATAAAAGTGAAGACGCTTTCCTTTGAATAAAGTCATGGAGCCGTCTTTGTTCATTTTGTATTCTTTGGGAGAAAGGACAAAACAATCGCTTTCATCGATCATATTCGCTTTGTTGTAGAGAAGAATGTTACCGGCGGCATTCAGGGCATTGCCTGCATCGTCTTTCCGAAGGCCTACGACCTTTGGGAAGTTATCGTTTTTCTTGAATTCGCTCTCGGCTATTTTCTGGATATCCAAATCCATGGTAGTCTGGATCCGAAGTCCGCCGTTATAAAGCATATAACGGGCATCTTCCTCGTCGATATCATATTCCGCCATAAGATCCTGGGTCACGGACTCCACCACATAATCGGCAAAGTAAGAGGAAATATCGGATGCCGCACTGATGTTGGGTTTAATGGCATCTCGGATGTCTTCCGCAATCGCGGTATCATATTCTTCCTGTGTGATATAATTCTGCTCCTTCATGAATTTTAGGATCATCTGCTGACGTTCCTGGAAGTCGTCCTGATACCAGATGCTGTAAACATCACCGCGGTAGACAAAATCCAGGGAATCGGGATCTTCAATATCAGCGTTGTCCATGCGACGGATGGGAGAGTAGCGGGTAGGGCTTTTGGGAATGCTGGCAAGGACGGCGCATTCCGCCAGGGTCAGATCTTTGGCATCTTTTGAAAAGTATGTCTGGGCAGCAGCCTGAATGCCATTGGCACCGCTTCCCAGATAGATGGTATTCATGTAGGCTTCGACGATCTGCTCTTTGGAAAGTTGGTGTTCCAGCTGCACTGCGTAATAGGCTTCCTTTACCTTACGTTCCATGGATCGAATGCTTTTGCTGTCCCCGAGATAAAGATTTCGGGCCAGCTGTTGGGTAATGGTGCTGGTTCCCCGAATGGAATCTCCCGAAGTAAGACCGCCCCAGATGGCGCCAAAAATACGGACTACATTGAACCCGTTGTGGTCCCAGAAGGTTTTATCTTCCACTGCTACAAAGGCATCCACCAGATCCTTTGGGACTTCGGTGTAATCAAGGTTTGTGCGAAGCCCCACCCCGCTGGCGAAGAGGCTTTCGATCTCTTTTCCTGAATCATCATAGAGCACCGAATTTTCCGAGAGCATGGAGTACAGATTGTCCGCATCGATATCCGGTGTGGTGGCAATAATGACGGAGGCCCAGATGGCGATCCCCGCAAATAAGATCCCTCCACCGCAAAGGAGGGTAAACAGAAAACGCTTGCGATTCAAGCGGTATTTTTTTCGCTTTCCTTTTCCTTTTTTGCGCTCGGATTTACCGGTACTGTCTACATTCATAACTATCCTGTTCTCCTCAAGACTCTTTTCGCTGAAGTCCCTTGGCTCGTGGCTGCTCTCTCGTTTGTTTTTGCTTTCATAAAGTCGCTCAAGACGACCGCTTTGCCGGGGTGCATCGAAAAAAAACGGGTCTTCCTTTTGGGGAGGAAGGGGTTCTTCCCCAGCCGTATGATTGCTTTTTTCAAAACCCTGGCTTATTCTATCGAACTGGTCAAGAAAATCCTGCAGCTCTTTACTTTTGTCGCGATGAATTTCGTCACTCAACTGCAACACCTGCTTTCTTTTTTTCAGCTTCTTTTGCCAATATATTATAACATAGCCCTTTTTGATTGGACAGTAAAATGGGGGTTTTTGTTCCTTTTGGGTCAGAGAAAAACTATAATTTGACAAATTATATAAAAAATGAGATTCTATTAACGAAAGAATATTGCATTTGGAGAGAAAAATATGTTGAGAAGACCTGCCCTGCCGGCATTGGCCTTATTGTCGCTGGGAATACTTTTGGGAAATTATGCCCCGCCTGTTCTTTGCGGGTCCTTGTTATCGGGGCTGGGCTTGCTCTGCGTTCTCTTTCAGAAAAAGAGATTGCTGTTGCTGTGCGCAGCAGTTCTTGCGGTGACGCTTGCTTTCGGAGCTTTAGCGTCGTATCGTACGCCGCTGGAACAGCAGGTGGGAAAAGAAGTGACGGTTTTCGGTCAGGTGGCCAGCGTGCAGCAGCGCAAAAACAGCACAGATCTGATATTGGATTGCTGTCTTTTTACCAGAGGGGGAGTGGAAGGAAAAACAGGAGAGAAGGTGTTGCTTTCGCTGAAAAAAACCGGCGAAGGTCTGCAAACTGCTTTGGCGGGGAAGCGCATCAAAGCTTCGGGATATGTGCAAAAGCCTGAAGGTGCAAGGAATCCCGGGGCCTTTGATCAGAAACGATACCTTCGGACCTTGGGGATTCGGGTCAGTCTTTCCTGCCAGGACGGTGCGTTGGTGATCATAGGAGAGGGCAACAGGCTTACAAGTCTGTTGGCAGTGGGGAAAGAAACTTTTGCCCGAAAGCTTTCGGAAACAATGAGTGAGACCTCCAGGGGATTGCTGCTGGGGATGCTTTTCGGAGAAAAAAGCCTTCTTGAAGAGGATCTTCAGGAAGCTTTTCGTCGGAACGGAACTGCTCATATCCTCGCAGTGTCCGGCATCCATGTGGGCGTTATCTATCTTTGCATCCGAAAACTATTTCGGGGACGAAGATCTGTCTGCATCTCAGTTTTTTGCGGGGGACTTCTTTTTCTTTATGCTGCCATGGCGTCCTTTTCACCTTCTGTGATGCGGGCGCTTATCATGATCCTGCTGCACATGGCAGCAGAGCATTTGCACCGGCGTTACGATATGGCTTCGGCGGCAGCTGTTTCGGCTATTCTTTTGCTGTTGCTTAACCCATATTCCCTTTTCCGTGCGGGCTTCCAGCTTTCCTACCTGGCCATCTTCACCATTTCCTTTTTGTTCCCGCTGGCAGAGTCCTTAAGGAAGCGTTTGGACATTTCACCAGGCAATAAACTTCTGGACCACATCGTCAAGTTACTGACTCCTGCCTTCGCCATGCAGGCAGGAATGATGGCGGCGACGGTGTATTTGTTTCAATATGTGTCTCTGGTGGCATTTTTCATGAATATTCCTGTCATCGCTTTGTCCGGTGTGATCATTCCCATGGGTATGCTGCTTCTTTTGCTGAGCTTTGGGGGAGGTCTGCTGTTCGATTTTGCAGCATGTGGAACGGACTGGCTTCTTCGTCTTCTGGCTTTTATGAACCGTCTTACCGCAAGTGCGGATTTTGCTTCGGTACAAGCGGCAGCTCCTTCTGTCGGGATCCTCGTTTTCTTTTATGGGCTGCTGTTTTTTCTCAGCTCCGAAATGTTCTGGGATTGGTTCCGAAGGAGAAAGGTAAAAAAGTGCCTTCTGGTTTTTGCCATCCTTATTTGTCTGGCCCCGGGTGCTTTTTTTCTTACCGGAGAATATCGGACAAGGGGAGATATCGTTTTCCTGGATGTGGGGCAGGGGGACTGCATCCACATTCGTACTCCTGAGGGAAAAAATTTTCTCATTGACGGTGGAGGAAGCTTTGGATATGATGTGGGGCAAAAAATTCTTCGCCCTTATCTCCTGAAAAACGGGATTTCTAAAATCGATGCGGCATTCGTTACCCATTTGCATCAGGATCACTATGAGGGGATCGCCAGCCTTTGCAGGAATTATCCTGTGAAAAAACTGGCTCTCTATGAGGGGTATTCTCTTCGGGAAAAGGAAATCATGGAGGATACCGGTCTGAAACCGGAACAGCTTGTATATTTGAAGAAAGGGGACCGCCTTTTTCCGGAAAAAGACGTAGACATCACTGTTCTCTATCCGGAAGAGAACAGTGCGGAGGCTTACAGGGCAATGGGGGAGGAAGATGAAAATGCCATGACCCTGGTGTTGAAGGTCCGCTATGAGGGAGTATCGGTGTTGCTGACGGGAGATCTTGGATTCCCCGGGGAGGAAGAAATTTGCAGGCAGTACCGGGACAGTTCTTCTGAAAATGTCCATGCGGATATCCTGAAAGTGGGGCATCATGGCTCCCGTTATTCCACGGGAGACGATTTTTTGAAAATCGTAAACCCTTCCATTGCCGTTATCCAGGTGGGCAACCGTAATAATTTCGGACATCCCAACAGTGAGGTCATTGAAAAATTGGCGAAAAAAGATATAATAGTAAGAAGAACGGATCGCTGCGGCGCAGTTCTCCTGAATATTCGGGGAAAGCATATAAAAATGAATACTATGCTGTAATGGCGGAAAAGAGAAAATACATTGGCATACGGTGAAAGCAGAGGCAAAAAAGAAGAGCATGCCTATAAAGTAATTGAAAAAAAAATCAAGGAGGGCACATTGAAAAGCCCCCTTTTTCTGTTTGGCCCGGAGGCTTACCTGATACAATGGGCAGTTTCTGCCTGTGTTGAGAAATACGTTTCTCCCGGAGTCAGGGATCTTGATTTTTCAAAAATAGAGGGAGGAAATCTCACTCTTGCTGCTCTCGTCGAGCAGTGTGAAACCCTCCCCATGCTTTCTGAGAGAAGGGTGATCATTGTGCCGGATTTTCCCGTTCTTGCGGGGAACAAGGCAAAAGGTTTTTCGGAGCAGGATGAAGAAGAACTGATCGCCTATATAAAAGATGCGGCCCCAAGCAGTCTGTTGATCTTTACAGGGGATGCGGCAGACAAAAGACGAAAGATGTACAAGGCCATTGCCTCTGCGGGAGGCTGCTATGAGTTTTCTTCGTTGGACGAAAAATTGCTCAAGGGGTTTATTGAAAAACGTCTCAAACGGAGCGGCAAGACAGCGAAACCGGGGCTGATCAGTCGATGGATCGCTTTGTCGGGTTATTTTGACAAAGAATCGGATTACACCCTGTATAATTTGGAAAATGATATTCGTAAGGTCATCGCCTACAGCGGAGGCGATGAAATTTTGTGGGAAGACATCACCGAAACCACATCCGGCAATGCCGATACCTATGTGTTTTCCATGATGGATGCCCTTTCTGAAAACAGGAAGGGGGATGCCCTGCGCCTTCTTCATAATCTTCTTCTTTCCGGAGAAAAGGAGTACAAACTGTTGGCGCTTATCTGCTCTCAACTGGAAGTGCTTCTTATGACCAAAGAGTTAAAAGAAGAGGGGATGCCTGTAGACCGGATGAAAGAACAGATCAATGTTCACGAATTTCGAATACGTAGAGCACTGCCCCTGGCTGACAGATACTCTGTCCACCAACTGCGCAGTACCCTGTCTAGGGCGTATGAGATTGACCGCACCATCAAAACGGGGGCGCTGGATGCCCGGATGGCCCTGGAGCTTCTGATTGCAGCCGTTTAAGGGGCTGCAAAATCTTCAGTTGATCTTTTCGGTTGGTATGCCTGGAGGGCGAGATGAGAAAACAGACAAAAGCCGATATTATGCTTCTGGTTGTGGTCCTGTTCTGGGGGATATCCTACCTTTTGATCGATGTCAGCCTTACAGAATTGGAAACCTTCAACCTGAATGCTTTTCGCTTCTTGATGGCATTTTTTATTGCGGCCATTGCCGGCGCCGCTCACCTGAAGAATGTGAACACGCTTACCCTTCGCTATGCGGCCCTTTTGGGCTTTGTTCTGATGCTTGTATATATGGGTGCCACCTATGGCGTGATGTATACAAGTCTTTCTAATGCAGGTTTTCTCTGCGCCCTTACCGTTGTGCTAACTCCCATTCTTTGTTTTATCATCAAAAAGGAAAAACCCCAAAAAAAGCTGGCGGTATCCGTCCTCCTGTCTTTTGTCGGTATCGCCCTTCTTTCTCTAAACAGCCAATTCCGGCCGGCGTTGGGGGACATTTTTTGTTTCGGCTGCGCTCTGGCATATTCCTTTCATCTTCTGATTATTGAGAAGGCGGTGCGCTGCGAAAAGGTGGATGCGTTTCAGCTGGGAGTGTTTCAGCTGGGCTTTGCAGGCTTTTACCAGCTTATCGTTTCTTTTCTGATAGAAACTCCACATTTGCCTCAGAGTCCTAAGGTTTGGGCAGCGGCCCTGGTCCTTGCTGTTTTTTGTACGGGGTTGGCATTTATTGTTCAGACCCTTGCCCAGCAATATACCAGTGCTACTCATGTGGGGGTTATTTTTTCTCTGGAACCTGTTTTTGCGGCCGTGGCGGCCTTTTTCTTTGCGGGAGAAGTTTTGAGCCCCCGGGCTTACGTCGGGGCGGCTATGTTGCTGATGGGGCTTTTCGTCATGGAAGTGCGCATTCCTAAAAAACATCAAATTCATTGATTTTTCATCAAAAAACTGGGTACAAAACTTAAGTATGGGATTTTTTACATTGGCTTGCCCGGATGTATTTGGGCGGGCTCCATTGGAGGAAAAGATATGACTTGTAAAAAAGACGGCTGCGGCTGTAACGCCCCGGACTTTGCGGAGCTTTCTCCTGTCTTGGAAAAGTACGCAGGGATTCCCGGGAGTTTGATCACTATCCTGCAAAAGACCCAGGATATCTACGGCTATTTGTCTATGGATGTTATCCATTTTATTTCTGAAAAGACCGGGATCAAACCCGCAAAAATTTATGGCGTGGCCACTTTTTACACGCAGTTCCGCTTGAAGCCCATCGGGAAAAACCTGATCATGCTTTGCAAGGGGACGGCTTGCCATGTGAATGGGGCGGATGCCATTGAAGAGGCGGTGATGGAGGAACTTTCCATAAAAGACGGAGAGACCACGGAGGATGGGTTGTTTACTCTGAATAATGTGGCTTGCCTGGGCTGCTGCAGTCTGGCGCCGGTGATGATGATAAAAAGCGCTGATGGAGATGAGACCTTTGGAAACCTCACCAAGGAATCTGTAAAACTTGCATTGCGTGAGATAAAGAAGAGAGGATCGGAGGTGAACCGATGAGAATACTGGTAGGACAGGGGAGCTGCGGCATTGCCACCGGTGCGAAAAAAACTGCGGCGGAGTTCGAACAGCAAATCGCAACATTGGGATTGAAGGGCCATGTGGTGGACAAGACGGGCTGTGTAGGAGTTTGCTTTCTGGAACCAATTGTGGACGTGTATGGTGATGACGGGATCCTTTCGGCCAGATATGTTCGCATCCAGCCGGAAAAGGTAACAGATATTGTCCAAAAACACCTTATCGGGGGCGAACCGGTGGAAAGTTACTTGATTTCTCCGGAAGACGATGCTTTTTTGAAAAAACAAGTGAAAATCGTTCTGCGCAACTGCGGGATCATCAATCCTGAGCATATTGAAGAATACATCGCTGCCGGCGGTTATGAGGCCACCAGGAAAGTGTTGACTGCCATGACTCCGGAGGAAGTCATCGAAGAGGTCAAAGTGTCAGGTCTTCGCGGACGGGGTGGAGCCGGTTTTCCCACCTGGTTCAAGTGGGATGCGGCGAGAAAAAACGAATCCGACATAAAATATATGTGTTGCAACGCAGATGAGGGAGATCCTGGAGCCTTTATGGACCGCAGCGTTTTGGAGGGAGATCCCCACGCTGTTTTGGAAGGAATGATCATCGGCGGGTATGCTATAGGTGCTGCAGAAGGAGTGATCTATGTCCGGGCTGAGTACCCTCTGGCCATTGCCAGACTGGAGATCGCCATGAAGCAGGCCAGAGAGAAAAACTTTTTGGGCAAAAATATCATGGGGAGCGGCTTTGATTTTGATATTCGCATCAAAGCCGGAGCGGGAGCCTTTGTTTGCGGTGAAGAAACAGCCCTGATCGCATCCCTGGAGGGGGAACGGGGAATGCCCCGGCTCAAACCTCCTTTTCCTGCGCAAAAAGGGTTCTGGCAAAAGCCCACCAATATCAACAATGTGGAGACCTTTGCCAATGTGCCCTGGATCATAGTGAACGGAGGAGAAGCTTTTGCCGCTTATGGCACGGAAAAAAGCAAGGGCACAAAAGTCTTTGCCCTGGCCGGAAAAATCAAAAAAGGCGGCTTGGTAGAAGTACCTATGGGGCTGCCTTTGCGGGATGTGATTTTTGAAATCGGCGGCGGCATGAAAAACGACCGGAAATTCAAAGCTGTCCAAATGGGCGGACCCTCAGGGGGCTGCATTCCTGAAGAACTGGGCGATACCCCTGTGGATTATGAATCCATCACCAAAACCGGGGCTATCGTGGGCTCTGGCGGAATGATCGTCATGGATGAGACCACCTGTATGGTGGATATGGCCCGGTACTTTCTTGATTTTACCCGGAAGGAATCCTGCGGCAAGTGTACTTACTGCCGTGTAGGAACAAAAAGAATGCTGGAGATCCTGGAACGGATCACCCGGGGAGAAGGAAAAGACGGCGATATCGAGTTGCTCACAGAGCTGGCGGAAAAGGTGAAGGACGGCTCCATGTGCGGCCTTGGTCAGACGGCACCAAATCCCGTTCTCACAACCATACGTTATTTTCGCAATGAATACGAAGATCACATTTACCGAAAAAAATGCACGGCCCATTCCTGCAAGGCGCTTCTGACGTTTACCATCACGGATGCCTGTGTGGGCTGCACTCTTTGTGCGAAGAAGTGTCCGGTAGGGGCGATTTCCGGAAAAATCAAAGAGAGACATCTCATTGACCAGAGCAAGTGCATTAAATGCGGAAAATGCGAAGAAGTCTGTAAGTTCAGTGCGATATTGAGAGACTGAGGAGGGGTGGGAATATGGAGTACATCACGATAACCATTGACGGAAAAGAAT
>Ga0302242_1001989_pt1 | contig 13578 bp, 13 predicted proteins | sample AAG_UR_Lys_MG_FD_193510 | JGI IMG/M metagenome (GOLD analysis project Ga0302242, IMG submission 193510) | Enriched activated sludge microbial communities from anaerobic digester in WTTP, New Holstein, Wisconsin, United States - AAG_UR_Lys | ecosystem: Engineered > Bioreactor > Anaerobic >... | reverse complement strand
CTGGAAGTTGCCTTTTCCATCTCCGTACAGAATCCACGCCGTACACTTCTCCTTGGGTCCGGGCGTGTGCATTTCCGCGCAGAAGATGTCCAGATTCCCGTCTGCGTTGATGTCCGCTGCGGCCAGCGTGTGCCCGGAGAGCACGTCGCGGTCGAGCAGGGAGCGACGTTTCCAGGCCTTTGGATCCGTCGGCTCCCCGTGGCACTCGATGAACCACAGCGGCCCGTCGCCGTCGCCCGGCCCCAGGACAATTTGTGCCACCTTGCCCGGCTGGAAATGCCCGGCAACGATGCGCCCCGGATGATCGGCGATCTGGATCGGCTGGAAATCGCTTCCGCCCCGGTGCTTGAACCAGTAGATCCCGGCCAGGAGATCCACCCGGCCGTCGCCATCCACATCGAACGCCGCCATGCCCTCCTGCTTGATGGCTGTCTTGACTTTCGACGTGTCGAGAATCTCGGTCAGCGGCCAGGGGCCGGCGCTGCGCGGGTGGTCGGGAATCTGTGCCATGAACAGCTTCCGCGCGCCTTGGTTCCAGAACATCAGCTGCGGCCGGCCCGTGCCCTGGAAATCGGCGACCAGATGGTCGTGGTGCGCCCTGCCGCCTCCCTGCTTGATGATCCGTTGCTTCCACGGAATCTGCGGATCGAACTTCGGCGCGGGGTTTTCGTACCACCACAGCTCGTCGCTGCTGGCGTCGCCGCCGATGATCAAATCCAAATCACCGTCGCCGTCCACGTCGTGCGGCCAGCCGCCGGCGTCGGGACGCTGTTTGGTGTCGTCGATGACATACTTGTGCCAGCCGGTTTTCGTGTGCCGCAGCCAGATGATGGCCGGCGCTTGGGTCCGTTCGGCAATCACGATGTCCGCCGCGCCGTCCCGGTCGATGTCGAACACCACGCAGGCGGTCTGCTGCTTGCCGCCATTGGGCTCCGGCAGATCGCCGTTGGTGCTGGAGAGATGTTTCCAACTCGGCAGCGGCACGCCGGCCGCCTGGGCCACCGCCGGAAACAGGCTCGTTGCCGGCAACGCAGCCAAGCACAGACCGATCAGCAAAGAGACGTCACGATAGGGATGGCAAATCATGCTTCGATTCTCCTAATCGACACTAGCGTTTCATGGTACTGCGATCAAGAACTCAAGACAACGATCGGCCACGGACTGGCCGCGGCCAACTGTCTGGCTTCCGCCTCCGAAGGCACGAACAGCAGCGCGGCGTCCGCCGGCAAGTCGCCGAGTTCCACGTCGCCCACGTGGCGCCATTCCTGCTCGACGGTCCAGTCGATCCGCTTGCCGCCGGCGGTGCGCGATGCGTCCATCTGAAAGAACGGGCGATCGGCGGCCGGCAGGGCGTCCCACAACGAATCGTCGCCGTATTGAACGGGACGCGCGCCGCGACGCTGCAGCCAGTCGCGACGGATGCAGATCCCGTACGGCTCGAAGTCCCAGCGGCCCAGGTGCGAGCGGTAGGTTCGCAGCCGGTGGATCTGGCTCAAGGGAACGGCCGTCAGGCTGACCACCGGCGTTTCGCCGCGGACGAACTCGCCGCTGGCGATCAAGCGCCCGCTGCGCACGATCCGCCACAAGGCCGCCAACGCGGAGTGATCCGCCCCGGCGCGGTCCAGGATCAAGTCGTCCAGGAACTGGTCCTCGTCTTCGTCCGGCCAGGGCCCCAGTCGCCGCCGCGTGCAGTGCGTCAAGCAAGCCCAGTCGTCCGCCGGCGGGCAGGGGACGATCGGCGCCGGCGTGCCGGGAGTCATGTCGCCTTGCGTCCAGGGAGCAGGCTGACTGTGATCTTGTTCCCCGGCGGCGTTGATCACGTACCAACCCACGCCGCCCGCATCCAATAACTCGCCCGCCAGGTCGCGCGGGACGAGTTCCGGGCCCAAGGCCAGGAAGACGCTGGCCGCCGGAACGCCCGGCCATCGCAAGCGGGCCCGCAGCAGGCGCATCAAATTCCCCTTCGGCCTGACGTACAACGCGATGCTCCGGTCACTCAAGGCCAGGATCGCCCGGTCCGGCACCGGCAGATCGGCCAGTTGGTCGCCTGCGGCAGACGGCCCGTCGACTGCCAACGGTGGCGAGAGCAAGACGCGCAGGGGCGAAGTGTCGAAGCCGCAACGGAGACCCGAAGCGCCAGCGAGAGAGTGCCCGCACATCCCTCCCGCCGGCGGCTCAGGTTTCGCTTGTCCATCGCCGGGGATCGAGGCCCGCACGCGCCGTCCCCAGTCCTTCCAGGAACCGGCTTCGTCGCGATCCACCTCGATGGTCAGCACGGGCAGACCGAACAATCGGCCGCATCGCTGGACGAAACGCTGCGCTGCCGTTTGGCCCGCTGTCACCACCAAATCGCGCCGAGGGTCAAGCCGCGTGCAGGCGGTCCGCAAGACGCCGAACCAGGCTTGGTGGGCTTCGAGTTCTTGCCCCAAGCGCGAACTGACGAGCCCCACGCGGCGGCCGCCGGGCACGCCCTGGGGCCACCACGCGAGCCGGTTTCCCAGCCAGGCAGTCGCTCGCTCGGCGCCGGCGCCCGGCACGCCCGATGTCAGCCGAGCGCCGAACTCCTGCGCCCGCCGGAACGCCGCCGCCGTCGCCATCACCGCCTGCGGAGGCTGCCCCGGAGAGGATTCGATCAACGCGTTCCAGGCGCTGCCGATCTCCGGCAGCAGATCCCCGCCCGGCACGAGCGGCGGCGGTCTCCGGCACAGGTTGCCGGCCGCCGGCCACAACCCGGCCGCGATCAGGGCCTCCCCAAGCGACGCGCCCGACATGCTCACGTGCTCCAGTTCAAGACGACCTTGGCACATTGGCCGCTGTTCATGACCCGGAACCCCTGCTCGAATTCCGTGAACGGGAAGCGGTGTGTGATCACGGGCCGGATGTCCAAGCCGCTTTGGATCATGACGGTCATCTTGTACCACGTTTCGTACATCTCGCGGCCGTAGATTCCCTTGATCGTCAACATGTTGAAGATCACCGTGTTCCAGTCGATCGCCATCTCGCCGGGCGGAATCCCCAGCATGGCGATTTTGCCGCCGTGACACATGTTGGCCAGCAACTCGCGGAAAGCGGCCGAATGGCCGGACATCTCCAGGCCGACATCAAAGCCTTCGACCATGCCCAGCTGTTTCTGGGCGTCGGCCAGTCGTTGCGTCCGCGCGTCGATCGCCAGCGTCGCGCCCATCTTCCTGGCGAGTTCCAGCCGGTAGGGATTCACATCCGTGACGACGACGTACCGGCAGCCGGCCTGGCGGACGACCGCGATCGCCATCAAGCCAATCGGTCCCGCGCCGGTGATCAGCACGTCCTCGCCCAGCACCGGAAACGAGAGCGCAGTGTGGACGGCGTTGCCGAAGGGATCGAAAATCGCCGCCACATCGTGCTCGACGCACTCGTGCAGCGGCCAGACGTTGGTCATGGGCAAGGAGAGGTACTCGGCAAACGCGCCCGGCCGGTTCACGCCGATGCCCTTGGTATGGGCGCACAAGTGCCGGCGTCCGGCCAGGCAATTGCGGCAACGGCCGCACACCACGTGTCCTTCCCCGCTGACGATGTTGCCGCGAAAGAAGTCGGTGACGTTCGAGCCCACGTCGACGATCTCGCCCACGAATTCGTGTCCCACGACCAGCGGCACGGGAATCGTCTTCTGCGCCCAGGCGTCCCAGTTGTAGATGTGCAAGTCGGTGCCGCAAATGCCCGTCCGGTACACTTTGATCAACACGTCGTTGATCCCGATCTTCGGCTCCGGCACATCCTCCAGCCACAACCCCCGCTCGGACTTGCTCTTGACCAGTGCTTTCATCGCTCGACTCCTCCCTCTCTGCCACTCAGGCCGACCCGGATTTCCATGAACATCGGCGTTCAGGACGCCGTCGTCAAGCGGTCTGAATGGGTCATTCAGTTGGAGAACCTCGTTCGCCGGGTTGCTGGGCAACACGGCGACGGAGACAATAGAGTGAGGCCGACTGCCGCGTTGGGACGCCGGCCAGATTCCGCTTGAGGAGGACGCGTCATGCCTTGTCCGTTTCCCGGGATGGATCCGTTCCTTGAAATGCCGCCGTTTTGGGGCGATTTCGCACCGACGCTGCTTGCCGAAATCCGAAACGCTTTGTTGCCGAGGCTGCTTCCGCGCTACGATGTGCGCATCGAAGAGTGCCTCGTTGTGACCCAGGAGGATGTGCGTCTCCATCGGGTACTGCCCGACGTGACAATCAGTACGACCGAACACTGGCGGCCTGAGGCGAAAGGCGCAGTGGCCGTGGCCGAACCGACTACGGTCGAACTGGACTATCCGGAGATCGAACCCCACACGCAACGGCATCTGCGGCTCATTCACCGACCTACGGGATTCACGACGAGGTTCGCGACAAGGCTGTGGGCCGGCGCCTGGCGTCCACGGTTACTACCGTGCGGCAGCCGAATTCGGCTCCGGCAACTGGGCGCCGACCTCCTCGCGCCACGCGGCGAGTCGTCGCTGCAGCGTCCGAGCTTTTTCCGCTTGTTTCTCCGCCAGGTTTTCGCTCTCCGCGAGATCGTTTCGCAGGTTGAACAGTTCCGCTCGTCCGTCCTCGAAGTACTCCAGCAGTTTCCAGTCGCCATCAAGTCATGGTTGTGCCTCGCCCACGAATGGCCTGAAGGTTGGTCATCACGGTCGCGTCCGGCATTGAGGGGGACCGCATCCACTTGCGCACCTTCCGGTCCGCCTGCGAGGCGATGAGCAACGTCAGGAAGACCGGGATCGTCAGCGCCGCCCTGGCCAACACGCGCCAGTGCAGGACCCGCAGCAACTTGAACACCACGCCGGCCACGTGCAGTGGGCTGTGGAACCGCAAGTCAATCCGCTTGCGCAGGTTCGCGATATGCTGGGATGAGTATTCGTCGCTGTAGACGAAGCCGTCGGCGTCAATGTGGTAGCCCGGTGTCCGTTCGATCAATTCGCCCAGGCCGGAATGCGGCTCGTGGCGCAATCGGGAGACGTGGATCAGATCCGCGCCGATCGAACGGGCGAACGTCGCGGTCGAGAGCATCTGCTCCTCCGTCTCGCCGATATTGCCCACGATGAAATACGCGTTGATGATCATCTTGGACTTGCGGAGCACCTCGAACCGCTGGCGGACCAGTTCGGTATTGAAACCCTTGCCCATCGACTTGAGGGTTGCGTCCTGCGTCGACTCGACTCCGATCAACATGGCGAGGAACCCGGCCTGCTCCATTTTGCGGATGATATCTGGGCGTTTGGCAATCTCCAGTCGGGCGTTGACGATATAGTGCTTGCGAATCCCCTTCGCGATCAGCAGATCGCAGAGTTCGGCGACCCGGTCCGGCTGGTGCGTGAACACGTCGTCAACGAAAAAAATCAGCTCGGCGTCGATTTGTTCGATTTCAGAGACGATCGACTCAACGGAACGCGGCGTCCAGCACCGCTTCACGCCCCACGGGTTAACCGCAAAACTGCAGAACTTACAATTGAACGGACATCCCCGCGACCCGGCGACTTTGTCGATCGTGATCCCCGTGTTCACGCCCTTGCTGGTCAGGTAGTACGGCCGCCGGCGCAAATCGCGAGCGGGCATCAGATTGTCGTCCAGCGGCTCATTGTCTCGCGGCGGATTGTGCAGCAGTCGGCCGTCGTTCCCGTGGTACTGCAGCCCCGCGACACTCGACCACGCACGCCCCTCGGCGATCTCGACAATCGCCCGCTCTCCATCGCCGCAGACCACGGCGTCCACGTTCGGGCACGCCTCCAGCCAGTAACGCGGATTCTCCGTCGCGACCCGCCCGCCTAAAATGGTCAATACCCCCGGCGGCAACGCGTTAATATCATCGCGGATCAGCTCGAGGTCGGTCCTCCAGTTGATGGAATAGCAGACCAGGTCGGTATCCGGCCTGAGGAACGGCTGCGTGCTGGGCGTGCGTTCATGCCGAAAGTTGACCAGGTCCATTCGTTCGGCGTACGGGCGCAGCGCGGCGGCGATGTACTCCAGGCCCAACGGTGGGAAGGCCGTCCTCGAACTACGCGTCCGTCGATAGGGAAACACGCACAGGACGTGGCGATACATACTCTGATCTCGAATTCATCGCGCAGAGACGTGGCTGCAAAAAGACGCGAAGGGACGACCACCACCAGGACGCGGGCGGGACGCAATTGTCGTTATTTGGCCAAACCGAAACAAGCCCAATTTATAACGGATCGGGGAGGTAGCGATCGTTGCCCCCCGGACAACGCATCTCCGGTCTGCTTTCGGCGTGAGTCTTGTGGTTGTCGCCGGTCAGCGGGAAGGCCGCTGGCGCCATGCGAAGGTCACGCCGGCAATGGTTTCGATGAATCCACCGCCCAAGGCCAGCGCCGGAGTCGAGAAACCGGCATGCACGCGCCCAGCGAGCACCTGCTGGAGGATGGCCAGCGAGGTTTTCACGGTGAGCGCATAGCCGTTTGGTGTTTCCAGGGTGGCTTCGGCGGTCCGACCCGCCTCGTCCGTCGCGCGTCCCCAAAACTCGGTGCGGCCGCGGGTCAGTTCCGCCTCGCTGGGCCCGCGGATTCGCCGGTCAATCCAACGCTGTCCCAGGGACTGCACGGCGCCGATGCCCGCCAGCGGGGCCAGAAAGCGGAAACGGCGCAGTAAACTCAGTTGCCGGGCTGGGACGGCGGCGTAAACCTCGATGTTCGGAATCCCCGTCGTATGAAACGCCGAGGCGACGTCGCCCCAGGGGATCGTCATGGCCCGCCGTGGTCCACGGGGGAAGGGGATTTCCTGGATCTTCCACGCCGCCGGCACGCGCACGATCCGGCCGTCTTGGCGAACGCGGCCGCCGCGGCCGATGTTCTCCCAAATCGTGGCCGCCGTGCCGTGGCTGACGGACGACGTGCCACCGAAAGCCAATTCCAGTCGGACGGCTTGAGGCAGGGCTTCGGACAACCGGGCCGCCAGGCAATCACTGGGCACCACGTCCATCCCTACCGCGGGGAGGATCGCGATTGCTGAGGCCAGCGCCCGATCGTGCCGGCCCTTGGCCGACTCGATCACCTCGATCTCGCCGGTGATGTCCAAGTAATGGACGCCGGCGGCCAGACACGCTTCCATCATCGGCTCGGCCGTCGCACTGAAGGGGCCGGCACAGTGCAAGACGGCAGCCGTCCCCTCCAAGGCGGCAGCGATCTTCGCCCCGTTGTCGAGGCCGAAAACGCGCCAATCGCACCGGAGTTCTGCCGCCAGCGGCTCGATCTTGGCCGCGTCGCGGCCCGCCAGCACGGGTTGCAACCCGCGTGCGGTGGCCTCGCGCGCGATCAGCCGCCCCGTATAGCCGCTGGCGCCGTACAGCACCCATTTCTGCGCAGGATCGTTTGCCAACTCGAATCTGCCTCCAGATGGACGAGCTTCGGGGGTTGCTGTTGTTTCGTCAAGCAGCGGATAGAATACCATGCCGTCAAGGGCTCGCCACCCGCAGTTGACACCGGACCGAAAATGGCTTCTGTTGACAAGTAGTAATTCGTATCGCGCAATCCGAATCCCGTACCCCGTACCCCGAATCCCGCATCCCGCATCCCGTATCCCGCAACCCGCACTCACCTTGGAGGTTCCCTTGCCATGAGACATCGCATCGCTGTCGCCTTACTGTTGGGCATCGCCACTTCTTGCCTCGGCTCAACCGCTTCACGGGCTGCCGGCGCCGATCAGGCGTCATCGGCTCCCGCCAAGAAGAAGATCGTCTTCCTGCCCGGCCGGCAGAGCCACGGGTGGAGCGCGCATGCTTACCCGGCCGAGTGCAAACTGCTGGCCGACATCATCAACAAGAACGTGCCCGGTGCGCAGGCCGTGGTGGTCGAAGGCGGCTGGCCGAAGGACCTGTCGGTGCTGGACGGCGCCGCCGCGATTGTGATCGCCTGCGACGGCAACAGCCTGCTGGGTCCGGAGGACAACTACAAGGCGCTGGACTCGATCGCCAAGCGCGGTGTGGGTATCGCCTATATCCACTACGCGCTCGATCCCGGCACCCAGTATGGGAAATACCTGCTGGACTGGCTCGGCGGGTACTACGAGCAGCATTGGTCGGTCAATCCGTCGTGGAAGGCCGAATTCAAGCAACTGCCCGATCATCCCATCACGCGCGGCGTGCGGCCGTTCGCGATCCACGACGAATGGTACTACCACATGCGGTTTCGCGAGGGCATGCAAGGCGTGGCGCCCATCCTGAGCGCCGTGCCGCCGGAGCGGACTCGCCAGGGGCGCGACGGACCGCACAGCGGCAACCCGACCGTGCGGTCCCGCGCCGGGATGGCCGAGCACGTGGCGTGGGCCTACGAACGTTCGGACGGCGGCCGCGGCTTCGGCTTCACCGGCGGACACGACCACTGGAATTACGCCCACGACGGATTCCGCCAGGTCTTGCTGAACGCGATTTGCTGGGTTGCCAAGATCGATGTTCCGGCCGGGGGCGTGCCGTCCCCGCGTCCCACGGCCGCAGAGATGGAAGCCAACCTGGGCGGCAATCCGCCGGGCGGTTGGACCAGCGAACAGACGCAGAGAATTATCGACGAGATCAACAAGTAGTTCAAGGAACAGAATCCCCACGGATGGCATGGCGATACCACGGATGAAGACCAAGACTCTTTTCTTGTCCGTGGTAAGGCAACAGCACATCATGGGCCAGGTCCGTCGCGGCGATTTTCAGATCCATCGCGCCGATGCGCACGCGCTGTCTTCGTAGCCGCTTGAAGTGCGCAGCGGCTGCGCCGTCAAATGGAACGATGTCCCAACGAGCAAAACTTCACCCCAGCGGCAGCTTCACGACGCGGCCGCCGTCGGCGGTCGAGCGGTCGATGGCCAGGCACAATTCATGGGTGCGGTAGGCGTCGGCCACGTTGCAGTGCGACTCGCGGTCTTGCAGGATGCAGTCCACGAAGTGGTTGATCTCGGCATCGAAGGGGTGATGATGCACGTCGCCCGAATCGGGCATGATCGTGGGCATCGTGGCCCAACTCTTTTGGCCTGGGAACAGTTTCTTGGACCAGATCCGGTTGTCCCGCAGCGAGCCTTGCGTGCCGATGATGTCGATGTTGAAGGCGTAGGGGATGTCGGCGTCCAGCAGGCACGACGATTTGGCAATCGTGCCGTCGTCCAACTTCATCGTGGCCACGACGTTGGCGTCGTATTCGTACAAGCCCTTTTTGTTGTTCGACATGGCCGATACCTCGACGACTTCGCGGCCGGACAGGAATCGCAGGGCGTCCAGTCCATGGCAGCCGGCCAGCAGTGTGGCGCTGCCGCCTGTCTGGATGGTGTGCGCCCATTCCCAGCCGCTGTACCATGTGCCGATGCCGTGCCAGTAATCCACCTCGATGTACAGCAGTTCGCCGATCGCGCCGGCGGCCAGCAACGACCGCAGCGATTCCAGCAGCGGGTTCCAGCGGAGCACGAAGCTGACGATGCTCTTAACGCCCGCTTTCGCGACGGCGTCCCGCAGCGCCCGGTTCTCGTCCATCGTAATGGCCATCGGCTTCTCGACCAGGAGATGCTTGCCGGCCCGGGCCGCCGCGATGCCCTGCGGCGTATGTACCTGGTTCGGACCGCTCACGTTGACGATGTCCACACGCGGGTCGGCCAGCACTTCGTCAAAGTTGTCCCGCGCGGGGCAGTCGAGTCCGTGCTTGTCGATCAGCCGCTGGGCGCTCTCCCGGCGGCGGCTGCTGACAGAAACGATCTGCACGTGCGGATTGCGCAGCCAGCTGGCCGCGTGCGCATCGGCCACGTCGCCGGCGCCGTGAATGGCCACCCCCAGTTTCTTGTCCATCGCGATCTCCTTGCCAAGCGGTGTTCCGGAACTGCGGTCTTGCAATTGGCCAATTATCTTAACAGTTTCGCGGCGTCAAGTCAGGAATGCTGGCGTTCTTCACGCAACGGGCCAAGATCCAGGAATTGCTGACTCCATTGCGGGACCGCGATCCGGCCAACACGCCGGTCGCGATTGTCTGCGACGTGAGCTATCCCGGCGAGAAGGTGATCCGAGGCCAATTGGGCACCTTTGCCGACGTGGCGGCGAAGAAGAAGCTGCCGCTACTGTGCCTGTTGTACGCCGGTGATGGTCTGGGCGCCGGTGAGCGGTGAGCGGTGAGCGGTGACCGGTGATCGGTGATCGGTGATTGAGTATTTGCTGGAGGGCGGCGGTGGTCTGGACGCCGTGACGAATGCGGGATAGGCTGGCGTCTGGCGCGATCGACAGCACGAATCCATTATCACCGATTACCGATTGCCGATTGCCGTTCACCGATCTGGGAGATGACATCGCATGACTCGGAAAATACCCATTTTGTCGCGCAGGCTTTCGGCGTGGAAGTGCCTGCTGGCTCTGACGGTCGCCCCGGCGGCATCGTTGGCCGTCGCGGCGGACAGGCCTGTGCTTCGCCTGGCCACGACGATCAGCGTCGTGGACTCCGGCTTGGCCGCAAGCATCTTGCCGGATTTCGAGCGTCAGAACGCTTGCCGCGTGGATGTGATCGCGGCCGGCACTGGCCAGGCCTTGGCGATCGCCGGGCGCGGCGACGTTGATGTGGTGATCGTCCACGCGCGGAAGCAGGAAGAGGCGTTCCTGGCGGCCGGCCATGCCAAGCAACGCTTCGAGTTCATGTACAACGACTTCGTCCTGGTGGGGCCGCCGGAGGATCCGGCGCGAGCCGGCGGGGGCCAGTCGGCTGCGGATGCGTTCCGAGCGATCGCCGCCGCCCGCGCGACGTTCTTCAGCCGCGGCGACAAGAGCGGAACCCACTCCAAGGAACTCGCGATTTGGGCGGCCGCCGGGCTGGCGCCGAACAAGGACGCCGGATGGTACCAGTCGCTGGGCCAAGGGACCGGCGAAGTGTTGCGGGCTGCGAACGAGAAAGGGGCATATACGCTCACCGATCGCGGCACCTGGCTGGCGACTCGGGCCAAGCTGACCCATCTTCGGATTGTCTTTGGGGGCGAGCATCCGCGGGCCAACAAGGACCGGGAATTGATCAACCGCTATGCCGTGATCCCCGTCGATCCCGCGGCTCACCCCGGTGTCAACGCGGCGCTGGCCGAGCGGTTCGCGGCCTGGTTGCGGTCGCCGGAGATCCAGAAGAGCATTGCACAGTTCGGCGTCAGCCGGTTCGATCAGCCGTTGTTCTACCCGTCCGCCCGTTGACCGGCGCTGCACGGCTCAGAGAGCCATGCTACAGATCGTCACCGCCTCGGAGCGTGCGGGCTACTTTGTTGGGAAAACACGCGATGGACGAAATCGTCCGCGGGCTGGTGCGCGCCGCGAATTTGATCTGCACCGCTGATCCGGCGGTCCTGGAGATCGTCTGGCTGTCCTTGTTTGTAAGCGGGCTGGCGTTGGCGATCAGCACGGTGATCGGCGTGCCTGCCGGCGCCGCGCTGGGCCTGTGGTCGCGGATTCGGGTTCGCGGCCTGATCACGGTGCTGCTGTACACCGGCATGGGCCTGCCACCGGTCGTCGTCGGCCTGGCGGTGTATCTGCTGTTGTCCCGCAGCGGACCGCTCGGTTTTTTGGGCTGGCTGTTCACGCCCAGCGCGATGGTCCTCGCCCAGTTCGTCATCGCGCTGCCGGTCGTCGCGGGCCTGACGATGATCGCCGTGCAAAGCGTCGAGCCGGGGGTACGGCTTCAGGTGCGGGCCCTCGGTGCCACGCGCTGGCAGGAGTTGGTGGCGGTGCTGCGCGAGGCGCGGGTCGGCGTGATGGCCTCGGTCGTGGCGGCCTTCGGGTCGATCATCTCCGAGGTGGGTGCCGTGATGCTCGCCGGCGGCAACATCGAAGGCCGCACGCGCGTGCTGACGACCGCCATCGTGCTGGGCACGCGGATGGGTGAATTCGACTTGGCGCTGGCCTTGGGCATCATTTTGCTGTTGTTGGCCTTCCTCGCCAACGCGGTCCTGTTCTGGCTCCAGCAGCGTGCCGAGGGCTGACCGAGATGGACGCACTCTTGTACCTCCTGGATGGTCTCCGGAAATCCTACGGCGGCCCTGCTGTGCTCGATCTGGACCATCTGGAAGTCCAAGCTGGCGAAGTGCTGGCCTTGGTGGGTCCCAGCGGGGCCGGCAAGTCGACGCTGCTGCGGCTGCTGAACTTTCTGGAGCCGCCCACGGCGGGGAGCATCGTTTACCACGGCCGCACCTTTCGCGACCATCGCGTGCCGATCGCCGTCCGCCGCGAGATCACGACCGTGTTCCAGCGACCTGCCTTGCTGCGAGGCAGCGTCCGCCGCAACGTCGCCTACGGACTGCGGCTGCGAGGTCAACGGGACGATCGACGGGTGGAGCAGATGTTGGCGCAAGTGGGGCTAGGCGACCGTGCGAAAGCCCATGCCCAACGGTTATCGGGCGGCGAGATGCAGCGCGTAGCACTGGCGCGAGCGCTGGTCGTCGAGCCCACCGTATTGCTGTTGGACGAGCCGACCGCCAATTTGGATCCCTACAACGTGGGTCTGATCGAAGATATCGTGCGCCGGCAGAACCGCGAGCAGGGCACGACGGTGGTTCTGGTCACACACAACGTGTTCCAAGCCCGGCGACTGGCCACGCGGGTCGGGCTGATGCTGTCCGGCCGGTTGATCGAAATCGGACCGGCGCCGCAGTTCTTTGAGTCGCCCTCCGATCCCCGTACGGCCGCCTTCGTGCGAGGCGAAATGGTCTATTGAAGAGTGGCAGGTGGCCGTAATCAAAGTTGACCTCTCGCTCCGCGAGAGGCCGGCCGATCATCTCGCGGAGCGAGATGGCTACGATAAGACTATAGCTGCCGATCGTTTCCCCGCCCGCCACGTCGCGTTGTCCACGCTTCTAATTCGGCCGTTCACCGGCGACCAGCTCTTGCTCCCACTGGTCCATCAGCGGCCATTCGGCGGCGCAGGTGCCGAAGTCGGCCATGTGCTGATAGTGCTGCAGGCGGGCGATGACGGCCTCCAGCAGCCGGTCGTCCTTGCGGAAGTATGGGCCGTGACCGGGCAGCAGCCATTGCACGTCGCTCGCGCGGATTCGTTCCAGCGACTGGACAAAGGCCGGCAGGTCGCTGCCATGATGCGCGTCGATCGCGCCCACGCAGCCGTCCCGGTACACGTTGTCGCCGCTGAACAGCAAGTCGCCCAGGCGAAAGCAAAGTTGGCAGTTGGTGTGTCCCGGCGTCTGCCACACCTCCAATTCCAGACCGCCTCCGATGCTGTGACTATCTGTAGCATGGCTCGCTGAGCCGTGTCATTTTGCTCGAAATCCCGCGAAGACCAGCACGGCTCGGAGAACCATGCTACGGGAAATCGCCGAGCGTCCTTTGGCTACGATGCCCGTCGCGTTTCCTTGGCGAAGATCTGGCAAACGCCTTCGTGGTCAAAAAGCGTTGGAACGCCGCCGGCCGCGACAAACACCGCCACGCCATCCCGAAGGACCAGGGCATCGGGATGGTCGACCTGGAAGCGGTCACCGCTGACCAACTCCACCGTGAAAGGGCGAAAGGGGGCTCGCCGCTGAAAAGCCCGCAGCGTCCGCTCGAAGTTCATGGGGGTCATGGGTACGGTCTGCCTAGGTTCGTCGATTGCGGGAGATCCGCGGCTCG
>Ga0302242_1001978_pt1 | contig 13642 bp, 12 predicted proteins | sample AAG_UR_Lys_MG_FD_193510 | JGI IMG/M metagenome (GOLD analysis project Ga0302242, IMG submission 193510) | Enriched activated sludge microbial communities from anaerobic digester in WTTP, New Holstein, Wisconsin, United States - AAG_UR_Lys | ecosystem: Engineered > Bioreactor > Anaerobic >... | reverse complement strand
TCCAAAGGCCTGCCTTGAACCCGATACTGCCGCCTGCAACGCCCAACGGCACGGCGCCAACTCCCGCGCCAAGACTTCCGACAGCTGCGCCTGCACCCGCGCCGACAACAGTGGTTAACGTGACAAATGCAAGCGATACCAGCAAGGCGGGAATAATGGCCTTTACCGCGTCATAGACGGCCATGCCTGTTTCCTGCATCACATAACGCGGAACCTTACGTTGAGCAAACCACAAGGCGCTTTTTACATTACTGATACGCTCCGACGTCTTCATCATTCTCTTCATGAAAATGATCCTTCCGGGAAGCCACAATAGTATTTAAAACCCTGACGCTACAAAAAAATAAATAATAGGTGAATAATATTTTGAACGCCTCACTCTTAGGAGACTTTATTAATTTTGTCAAATGTTTTTTGGGAGGATCGGGGGGTACGGAGCTATGCAATTCGACCAGAAATGCACCAGAATTTTTCGCGAAATCCATTACACGATTTTATGCCGCTATTTTTATGCGCCCTTGAATCCTTCAAGGGCGTGCCATGCCTCAACATCCATATTCAGCAAAACAAAATGTCAAGAATAAAGATTCGACCCCAGAATCACCCCAGAATCAATCCATACACATGTCTATTTGCACTCTCGAAGGTATCGTCGCTTTAAACTTTAAAAGTGCTTCCATTGCTGATGAGGTGTTTCCATATGGAGTAATATAGAAGGATACCTCACCTGATGCAGCAGTAATCTTTTGCGTTTTTAATACAGCAATTTTACGCCAGTTATCCGGTATTTCTTCAAACCACGTGTCATAGATCATCACCAATTCTATCTTCTTTTTTGAAATCATATTTGACATTTCTGATTTACCGAACTTTCCAGCACTTTTTAGCTGACGTACTTCCTCGGAACCAAGCCCATATAAATCTAATACATATTCATCATTCATGTAACTCACCAAGCCGATGTCATTAACAGCAACCGGTCGTTGATAAAAATCGGCTACAAATCTGTGCATTTGAAATTGCTGTTCAAAAATTCCCCGGCATGCTTTTGGTGTGATAACTGTCGCGTAAACATATGGCGCTGAAACTGCTAATAAACACAATAATATCGATATGTGTGCTAATCTTTTTTCGGATACCCATCTCTTTTTTAACATTTCCCGGCATAGATACAATAGGGTAAAAATCGCCATGGTTAATATATACACCTCGTAGCGGAAAAACCAACCATATTGCCCCATAAAAATATGTCCAATAATTGCTCCAGTGACCGAAAAAACCAATATTTTGTATTGTTGACGGTTAGTCTTTCTTTCAGCATATAAGTAGCTGATCCAAATCAAACCAAGAGTAACTGTTATAATTAACCCGGCACGCTGAGAGAGTGAGTATTTAAAGTTACGAATAACCGATTCAATTAGGAATGTATCGCTATAGCCAAGAGCGCTGGTTACTATCTCCGATTTCATCAGAACGGAACTTGGTAAAATAGGTAGTCCAAGAGTTTTCATAAAAAACTCATGAATCAATATTAAAGTCAATAGGACAATTAAGCTGATGGCGGCCATCCTGTAAGGTTTAATAAAGAAAAAAATAATTATTAATGCGCAAGAGAATGCAAGTCCTTCAAAACGTATGAGTGGCATCAAGATAATTGAAGCATAAAACCACCATCGTGTTCCGTTCTGCAAGAGACCGGCTATTCCATGCAATGTTATAATCACAAACAAGACATGCCAAATGTGTTCCATGCCAGTCATGGGAAGAGCGATAGAGTTTGTTATAAATATTATCACCAATCCCCAACTGACTAGTAATACGGAATTTACAACTGAGATTTTAATATCTAAGGGAAGAATATACAGTTCAAAAAAGCGTGAGGTGAGGAATACAACACATAAAGCGGCTAAAAGGTTTAGAACAATTGGACCGAGTGCACCTAATCCAATTAACTCTGTAATAGATAGCATTAGCGGATAAAGTATCGATGATGAAGGAGACGAAAACTCGTGAAGATTAATTCCGTAGCCGCCTCTTATAATGTTTTCTGCTACTGCTAAGTGGATGTATGGATCGTCTAATGAATAAACCAGATGGCCGTCGCAAATTAAAATGGACGTAGTTATTACAATCAGCGTCAATGAAAACCACAGGGTGGTAGTAATGTAAGAGAAATAATATTCTTTTAACTTCATACCTTAGTATAAGTTCAAATATTTTACTCTATATTGAGTATTAACATGATGGCAAATAAGGATGAAATTGCCCGGCAGCGTCATACTCCATAAATCAATATAGCAAATGATAAGATCCACCCTATAATAGACATTTGGATGAAAATGTCCTTTAGGAGAATCTCTGTGGGCCTGCCGCTATTCTCTTCCAGCATGGTGATCTGCAGATAGCGCATAACGCCCATGAGAACGAAAATAGATGTGATATAGAGCTTGTCAGTTTTGAATTTGGCCGTGATCTCCGGTGAAACGGTGTACATTAGGTAAGCTACCACAACCACTGCTGCCATGACCATCATGGAGGCATCAATAAAGCGCAGATTATAACCATTAATGGATTTACGGAGCATGTTATTCGTTTCTATAAAGATAATAACATCATCTCGACGTTTTCCAAGCGCAATAAACAATGCCAGCAGGAAAGTCATGATCACTATCCACATGTAAATGGGAACCCCTCCCACCGCGCCACCCACGAAAATGCGGATGACAAAACAAATAGCGATGATCATGATATCCAGGATAGGAATATGTTTAAGCTTCACGCTATATGCTAAATTCAGGATAATATAGAGCAGACACAAGTAAAACATTTGCAGTGAAAGGATATAGGCTATGGATAGCCCAAGCGCGAGAAGGCATACCATCAGCCCAATTGCTGATCCCTTGGTTATCCTTCCCGCCGGGAGGGGTCGGTATTTCTTTTTGGGATGATGTCTGTCCTCCTCAATATCGCATAGATCGTTTAAGATATATACGGCGCTTGCCAATAAGCAGAACCCAAGAAAGGCAAGAAATACCTTGAATAATCGTTCTGGTTCTTGCATCTGCTGGGCAAAAAACAGGGGAAGGAAGATAAAGAGATTCTTCGAGTATTGGGGGATACGCAGAAGGGCAATGTAGTCTTTTATTGGCACAAGATAATCCTTTTCAAAAACATCGGTAATAAACAATTTCTACCAGCTTGATCATTTCACGGTCTCCCCTGCTGTTGCCTTTGGGGTCCTTAATGGATGTGCCACTCATATTTCTCAAAGGCTTTTCGCTTGATCTGTCGAGGAATTTTGGAAAGACCGAACCTATGACATGCGGCATCAAAGTCGCTTATTTCCATCCCTTTGAAAAAATATGAAAAGATGAACTGCCTGGCCTTGTGATTTGGAACCTTGTGGAAAACATACTTCATCATCATTCCCAAGTTTGACCATAAACTTTTCAGGCAGGCTGAGAAGCCATATTGAAAGATGAAGAACATTAAAAAGTATCAGATCTTGTCAGTGTGCCATCGAAATCAAAGGCGGCTATTGTCTTGCGCATGATTAAAAAAATATCTTGGCAAATTTTAGGATACCTTGTTTCCATGGTACGCGATGCGATATCCCAGATTGTCCCTTTATTTTATCAATGTTTTCAAGATACCACTTGAAATTGCGAATGAGTGCATCCTGATTGGAGAATTTAGACTTGTACCCAAGAATCTTTTCTGCTTTTTCTATAGAGACGAAGGAATCTTTAGATGCCGTCTCATAAACCCATTCATACAGGGGTGATAGTTTCAGGGTTTCCAGAAATCTGAGGGCGAGTATTACAGGTACCGCAGGAAAAGGGACTATTTTCTTTCCATATCCTGCAGCATCGAGGACGGCTTGATAGTCCTCTCCCATCGTTTTGAATTCCTTGGCACCGATATTGAAGGTATCATTTACCCTTTCTTTTGCCAATGTCATACAGAGGTAGATTGCCTCGCAAAGATCCTCAACATCAAGGAGCTGATAACGATTTTTCCCGCTGCCTATCATAGGAAAACCATGGCCGTCTTTTGCCCAATCGTAAAATAGGGCAAATACACCCAGTCTTTCCGGCCCAATAAATGATTTTGGGCGTAGAATGGGAACACACATCCCCTTGCTGCGATATTCAATACAGACATCCTCCGCCATGATCTTGGCCTTACCGTATGGCCCAACACCACAGAGTTTGTCATCCTCATAAAGTGGATGATGGTCGGGAATTCCATACACAGCCGTAGATGAGATGTGAATAAATCTCTCTACGTGACACTGGTGCGCAGCTTCTAAAAGGATGCTTGTTCCGTTAACATCCGTTGTAATAATTTCATCCTCTTTATAGAGCGGCAGGGCGGCAGCGGTATGGATAACCTGATTCACGCCATTCATTACATCAAAGACCTTTTTTTTATCCCGAATGTCACCTTTTACAAATGTGATTTGAGATTCGACGTCCGGATAGTCGAAATCCATGATATCAAGGACAACGATGTCACGATAATTCTTTTGCAAGAGATAGCGGACGAGATTAATACCGAGGAATCCGGAACCACCGGTGATGAGAATTTTCATGTTTTTTACCTACGATGTAAATAAAAAATCCACTGTGAAATCACTTACCATAATCTATGGAAGAAAAACATTTATTTCTGATTGAAATCAATCATTTTCTTAAAGGTTGAGATTTGTTGCTTACAGGAAGAAGTTAATACAAGCCTTGACATAAACTGACAGGTCAAATTCTGGGAAACAATTTCTATTATATCTGTTATTAACACGGATAACTTCTTCCGCCTCTTCAAGGGAACATTCCGGTGGCAATGGCTCAAGTATCGGATCAAAAGAACGATGCCGTCTTATCCTCTTCGTGAAAATGATCCTTCCGGGAAGCCCCAATAGCATTTAAAACCCTGACGCTGCAAAGAATAGGAGAATAATATTTTGAACGACCCACTCTAAGGACGCTTCATTCATTTTGTAAAATGTTTTTGGGGGGGGGCGGGGGTACGGAGCTATGGAATTCGACCCGAAATTCACCGGAATATTTCGCGAAATTCATTACACGATTTTATGCCGCTATTTTTATGCATATATTCACGAAAGCGAACATGACTCCGGTAGCCAATATTGGGGTACGAGCAGCGCGGGTACAAACAGGGGTACCTTGAATCCTTCAAGGGCGCGTCATGCCTCAACATCCATATTCAGCAAAACGAAATGTCAAGAATAAAGATTCGACCCCAGATCCCCCAGAATAAAGATTCGACCCCAGATCCCCCAGATCCCCCCCACCTACGATGAAATTATCGGGACTGTGGAGTTTGAAGAGAAACAATTCGCCCGGTGCAAGTGCACGAAACTGCTGCTTTCCAGATGGTTGCCAGAAATTCACCTCGTCGAGCTGCGGGAGACTGCTAAGCAGCTCAAACCAATCTCTGTCAGTAATTCCGACAAAAGCTTTCATCTCATCTTATCATCCAACGGCTGCATAACCGGCTGGCCATGGAGCAAAACGGAATTGCCAGTCCGAGGTGATGCGGTTGTCAGGCGACATCAAGCTCAATTCACGATCTCGAAGTTGAGAATCCTAAACTCGACCTTTGTTCGTGGACTCATTGACCCCCTCGGTGTCGTTAATTTCTGGACGCTGCCATCAACGTGGCCATGCACTCGCTTGGCCAGACCCGCAGGAATTATTTCATTATAGCGAACAACATCGAAATCTATCGGGATACCCTGCGCATCATAGAAAATCACATGACAATAGATGTTTTTAATGTTATCGCGGAGTTGATTACGAAGCGACATACTATAATAGCCGGTTTCACGGCCGATTTCATCGTCAATATTATACCACGTTAGCTGCCCCCCGACGACGCCTTTCGAGCTTTGCCCACCCAAGTCCGCAAAAATTGATCGTTGAGCTTTTACCGATTTCGCTTGTGCCAATGGTTTGAGAGTCCCGGACCGACCAAGCAAGTTATTCAGATAGATTGAAGGGATAGCGAAGTTTAAGTTCTGGCCTCCTCTGAAGGTAGCTACGGAAACACCGATTACTTCGCCCTTGCCATTGAGCACCGGGCCGCCGCTACTACCCGGCGAGATCGGAGCGGTGATCTGGAGGAGTTTGTCAGTGCCTACCTCACGGATGCTGCTAACAATGCCTTGAGAAAACGTTCCTTCCAACCCCTGAGGATTACCAACAGCGTAAACGGTTTCCCCGACCTGAACGGATTCACTATTGCCAAGGGCAAGTGCTCTCGCATGAGCACCAGAAATTTTGAGAACCACGAGATCCCGTTCAGAATCGACGGCAGTAATGCCTTCGATATCAAATTTTGTTTTTTGCCCGATTATTTTTGCATACCCTCTCGCAGCACCCTTGACAACATGGAGGTTGCTGGCAACCTCACCGTCACGAACGAAAAAGCCGCTACCAAGGGAGAGAGGCTGGCCGTTGGCGTCTTCCATTACGAGGAGGACTGTTGAGTCGAATGCCTTCTTCGCAATTTCCTGAGCGGTTTGGGCAAAGATTATGGAGGGAAGGATAACCAGAAAGATAACGCTCAAAACGAGTGTAAGGGCTTTACGTGTTGCGGGTATCAATATAGTAAATCCAGAATATTTTGCCATTGTTCAACCTCCTTGAGGGCGCGAAGCATAAGTTCGGCCCGTTTTAAATAATCGAATGCCAAAGGTTTCAGAATGGGCTTAGTGCCATGAACATCACTCATATTGTATCATAACGTTTGGATTACATAAACCCCCTGATTAAGAGCTGTAAGTAGCAAATGAATTGTCCGGTTTGTAGCACATAAACTGTCCGGTTTATAAATTGCCTTTTTGGAGGTGATAAATGAATCGGACGGAGATGCTACAGGAGATTCTAAAGATGCGATTTGAAGAGATGTATTGGGGGTGGCAGGAAGGTCGTTTTAGTCAGGAAGATGCGGCAAGAGTATTGGGAGTATGTTCACGTACATTTCGGCGTCAGATATGCCGATATGAGGAGAACGGTTTGGAAGGTTTAAGCGATAAGCGATTGACTCAGGCCTCTCATCGGAGAGCCCCGGTTGATGAGGTAATCCGACTTACCAATGAGTATCGAAGCCGTTATCCGGGATGGAACGTGAAGCATTTTTATTCCTGGTATTTAAGGGATGGAGGTAAACGTAGTTATACCTGGGTTAAGAACACCCTTCAGAGTCATGGTGCTGTCAAGAAGCAAAAGAAAAAAGGTGTTCATCGTCTAAAAAGAGATCGCAGCCCGTTACCTGGTATGATGATCCATCAAGACGGGAGCACGCATGAATGGGTTCCGGGGAAGAAGTGGGATTTAATAGTGACGATGGATGATGCAACCAATGAGCATTACAGTGCCTTTTTCGTTTATGAAGAAGGTACGACCAGCAGTTTTCAGGGAGTCCGTGACGTTATCCTCAAGAAGGGGTTGTTCAGCAGCATCTATACTGATCGCGGCAGTCATTACTGGTTTACTCCGGAAGAAGGGGGCAAAGTGAGCAAGACTCACCTGACACAGTTTGGCCGTGCCATGCAGCAATTGGGGATCACTATGATCCCTGCCTATTCTCCGGAAGCCAGAGGACGAAGTGAAAGAATGTTCCGTACTCATCAGGACAGGCTGGTCAAGGAACTGGCCCTGCACAATATCACCATGATGGAAGAGGCCAATCTTTACGTTGAAAAGACCTATTTGCCGGCTTTTAACAGGGAATTTAAGCAAAAACCCCTGGAGTCAGGATCCGCTTTTGTCCCTTGGGTTGGTACCCACATAGAGGATATCCTCTGTGAACATTATGAGCGTACTGTCACGCCGGATAACTGCGTCAGTTTTCAAGGGCTGACACTCCAGATACCGCCGGATCGGTATCGTTGTCATTATGTTCGGGCAAAGGTTAATGTTCATCTCTACACGGACAAATCTCTGGCGATCTTCCATGGCCCGCGTAAACTGGCAGAGTATGATCGAAATGGACAATTAAAGAAAAAGAAGAAGAACAAGGCAGCGTAGGTCCGCCGCGGCCAAAACTGAAAGAAAGGGGCTTCGGGCTACGCCCTTCGCCCCTTTCTTTAAACATCGTTAAAAGCGGACAAATCATGTGCTACAAAATAGGACTTTTCTATTTGCTACTAACACCCCCTGATTAAGAGCGATTTGCCTCAAATAAAATGTTACCGAAAGGTGTTACGAAAAGTATACTTTGACTCATAAATCAATGTTACCGAGGAACGATTCGGAAACGGGGGTATATTTATGAGTCCCCAAGCCAGGCAAGAGTGTTTTAAGGTTGTTTATAAGCGGTATAAGGTAGCCAGCCGTAAAAAAAAGACGGTTATCATCAATGAATATTGCGTTGTTTAAAAATTATCAGGCTTCAGGTAACATCTTTTGCGAGGCAACGTTCTAAATACTCACTCTTGCTTCGGTAACATTTATTAATGTGGCAACAGGGATTCGTAAAAATAAAATGGGTGCAACCACCTCTGATGCTATGGTAATAAATAAGCGATTCGAAGTGGCATAGTAATAGCGGACACCTTGAAAAGGATGATATAGAGACTAACAAATTTGAGGTGAGCTATGACAACACAAAGGAAGAGTTATTCGAGGCAGTTTAAAATTGATGCAGTAAGACTGGTTACTGATGAGGGCTACATGATTTCAGAAGCAGCCCGTAATCTAGGGATTCATCCGAATTTATTAGGAAAATGGAAAAGTCAGTTAGCGACACAGCAGGGCGATGCCTTTCCTGGCAAAGGCCATATGACCTCGGAGAAAGAAGAGCTCCATCGGCTTCGGAAAGAAAATCAACGTCTTCGTATGGAGCGTGAAATATTAAAAAAAGCCGCGGCCTTCTTTGCGAAAGAGTCCATGTAATCTATGACTTTATCCGGCAGCAACAGAAGGCCTATCCCATCGCCGTTTTATGCTCTGTGATGGACGTGAGCCGGAGTGCTTATTATCAATATATAAAAGCAGGTTCTGTGATGAAAATTGATAAGGATTTTGTATTGTTATCAGAGGTTCGGCATATTCATAAATACACCAGGGGGTCCTATGGTGCTCGTAGAATAGCAGAGCGACTTCAGGCTAAGGGCTACCCTGTGGGTCGGTATCGTGCGGGCAGTTTGATGAAGAAAGCCGGCTTGTCTGCCACGCAAAGCAAAAAGTTCAAAGTCACAACTAACAGCAAACACAAGCTGCCTGTGGCGCCTAACCTTCTGAATCGGAACTTCGATGTGGACCGACCAAATACCATTTGGTGCAGCGACATTACTTATCTGTGGACCATGGAAGGCTGGTTATACTTGGCGGTGATTATTGATCTGTTCTCACGTAAAGTTGTCGGCTGGGCGATAAGTAACCACATGAAAGCGTCGTTGGTCATGGAGGCGCTTTCGATGGCTTACTTGCGACGTAAACCGCCCAGGGGCTTGATTCACCACTCGGATCGGGGCAGCCAATACGCCTGTTATGATTATCAGAAGCTTTTGTCTGGCTATGGTATGATTTGCAGCATGAGCCGCAAGGGCGATTGCTGGGATAATGCAGTTTGTGAAAGTTTTTTTCACAGCTTGAAAACCGAGTGGACTTCCGGGCTGCTTTATCGGCGCCGGTCTGATGCTAGAGATGATGTGATTCGTTACATCGAGATGTTTTACAACAGCCACCGCTTGCATTCGTATTTGGGATACAAAAATCCCAATGAGTTTGAAAAGAGCTTTTTGTCGGAAAAGGCAGCTTAAAACAGTGTCCGTTTTTACTTGACCAGATCAATTAGGAGCGCACCCATGGAAGATTTAGATTCAATACAAAGAGGGCATTTATATTTATTTGGTGTATTTGCTGTAATAGTCTTACTTCAAATATCATATAATATTATAGACGAAGTACCACTTACCCTTGCTTTAATTAGAATGTCAGCGTTGTTTGTTTTGTTCTATTATATAGAAAAAGGTTTTTCTTGGTCAAAATGGTTGTTATCGGTTTACTTATTTATTGTTGGTATAGCTGGTTTTATAATCGGTTTAGTTTTGATTGCCAATAAGGATGCCCTTCAAGGCAATTTGTTATATGGAATTACTGCGGCATTAAGTGGAATCGTATATATTTCATCCTTAATCGTTATTCATCTGAACGCTGATATAAAATTGCTTCTCGCATATCATAAGAAGAGTCGCTTGAAGGAGATTATTAAAAATCATATAGCCAATATTATCTTTGTTATCGGCGTCGCTACTATTATCTGCGTGGAGGTTGAACTGCTTCCTCACGCATTTGCTAGGGTTATTGAGCTGAAAAATATAACAAAAAAGATATTTGGTTTGATATTTTTGCTTCCTGTTAAAATCCCATTTTATGCTATTCCCGGTTTGGTATTAATGTTAATTAGCAAATTAATTCATAGTGAAAAGAAAACAGTTATCTCTTTTAGAGAATACATTTCACCAAGAAAAATACTTGCGCCATGCAAAAGCGGGCCAGCGCTTATACCCGAACCCAAAATACAGCAGCTACGTGTGCTGATAGGTACGCATGAGCTTGATGATCCCCTCACGGAGATTATCTCTTATTACGTCACGGAAGTAATCAAGTGCAAATATGATTTAAAGGTTTTCCGAACCGCTTATGCTGAAGAAATATTGGAGATTGCTAAAAACGATGAGATTGATCTTTTTATCCTTATGATAAATAACATTATCGGTTATTGTGCCTGGGTGGAAGATCGCGGAGCAAAACCACCGCAGCTGGTCGAGCTGATCAAAACAGTATGTGGAAAACCTGTGATAGCCCTAGCCGGCTGGATGGAACACCCCAATGTAGAGCAAGCGTCACGCGATGCTGATTTCTTTTTCCAGACGCCCTTCAGGGGAGAACCGTTCATGGAAGCGGTCGAAAAGAGCCTTCGGATGTTGCCCGGCTTTGCTAATGTTTCGTCGAAAGAGGCCTCAAAAAGAGGCATGCATATCGACATAGATTAACGATTTACATCGGCGAAATAAAGATTTGGATTGAAGGGTTTGTCCGGGGGGATAAATAACAATGCCGTTTACAAAGTTTATAATAAACAACTAGATAAAATTCTTTATCCCGTTATGTTTGTTCATATGGGCTATATTTATGCCGAAGGCAGGTGGCTACACATTTATATCTATATATATGGCTCTTCAAGCCTACCTTCTTGTTCTTGATTCAGAGAAACCAAACCCTGATCCACTTAAGTGGACCGCGAAGTGGCATAGTAATAGCGGACACCTTGAAAAGGATGATATAGAGACTAACAAATTTGAGGTGAGCTATGACAACACAAAGGAAGAGTTATTCGAGGCAGTTTAAAATTGATGCAGTAAGACTGGTTACTGATGAGGGCTACATGATTTCAGAAGCAGCCCGTAATCTAGGGATTCATCCGAATTTATTAGGAAAATGGAAAAGTCAGTTAGCGACACAGCAGGGCGATGCCTTTCCTGGCAAAGGCCATATGACCTCGGAGAAAGAAGAGCTCCATCGGCTTCGGAAAGAAAATCAACGTCTTCGTATGGAGCGTGAAATATTAAAAAAAGCCGCGGCCTTCTTTGCGAAAGAGTCCATGTAATCTATGACTTTATCCGGCAGCAACAGAAGGCCTATCCCATCGCCGTTTTATGCTCTGTGATGGACGTGAGCCGGAGTGCTTATTATCAATATATAAAAGCAGGTTCTGTGATGAAAATTGATAAGGATTTTGTATTGTTATCAGAGGTTCGGCATATTCATAAATACACCAGGGGGTCCTATGGTGCTCGTAGAATAGCAGAGCGACTTCAGGCTAAGGGCTACCCTGTGGGTCGGTATCGTGCGGGCAGTTTGATGAAGAAAGCCGGCTTGTCTGCCACGCAAAGCAAAAAGTTCAAAGTCACAACTAACAGCAAACACAAGCTGCCTGTGGCGCCTAACCTTCTGAATCGGAACTTTGAGGTGGTCTTGCCTCTTTGGACAGTTAACAGGGCTTTATAAGTGTAAAGGTGCTCCGGGTTAGTGTTCATGCCACAGCCTGTTTCTGTGCCAGTGACTCGAAGTAAACCATACCTGGTGTCTTTCTGTCAAAGTTTTGATGCCACCTTTTTTCATTGTAAAATTTGAAGTACTCACAAAGCCCTCTTCTGGCTTCCTCCATAGAAGAATAAGCCTTGAGATAAACATCTTCGTACTTCACACTCTTCCAAAGCCGCTCAATAAAAACGTTGTCCATCCAGCGGCCCTTGATAACGTATAATATTTTTCGCACATTTGAGAAGTAGCCCTCAATCTGGTAAAGGATTTGTTGTTCAAAGGCAAAAACAATACCATCAGGAGGGCTACATATGTACAATAGCAAATCGTTGAAGGAAAACAAAGAGGTAAAAGCGGGTCAGATTATTCGGATCGAACAGGAGCAGTTAACCCGGCATCTGGATAAAGTGGTTCGAGGTACCGTGGAAGAGACGCTAAACGCCTTATTGGACGCGGAAGCGGACCGACTGTGCCAGGCAAGCCGTTATGAACGGACAGAGAAACGGCAAGACACTCGGGCCGGTCATTACAAGCGTAATCTGGACACCAAAGTCGGACCGGTTCAGTTACAGATACCCAAATTGAGGACTCTTACATTCGAGACGGCCATCATTGAGCGTTATAAACGCCGGGAAAGTTCGGTAGAAGAAGCCTTGATCGAGATGTACCTGGCAGGGGTGTCGGTGCGACGGGTAGAAGATATAACCGAGGCGCTATGGGGGACACGTGTCAGCCCCGGAACGGTTTCCAACCTCAACAAGAAGGTTTATGAGCGGATAGAAAAGTGGCTTAATGCCCCGATTGAAGGAGAATATCCTTACATTTATTTAGATGGGATTTGGCTGAAGCGTTGCTGGGCAGGAGAAGTGAAGAATGTAAGCGTTCTCGTGGCCATCGGCGTGGATCTAGACGGTTACCGTCATGTTTTGGGCGTCCAGGAAGGGTCCAAGGAGGATAAAGAGAGTTGGACAGGATTTTTACGGCATTTGAAAAAACGCGGGCTTAAAGGCGTAAAGCTTTTTGTCAGTGATAAATGTTTGGGGCTGGTGGAATCCCTGGCCGATTTTTATCCGCAGGCGAAATGGCAGCGGTGTGTCGTCCATTTTTATCGCAATGTATTTACCGCCGTTCCGAAAGGAAGAGTCAAAGAAGTCGCGGCGATGCTCAAGGCGATTCATGCCCAGGAGGATCGACAGGCAGCCGAGGAGAAGATAACATCCGTCGTGAAGAAGCTCAAAGGCATGAAGCTAGCCAATGCCGCAAAGATCGTAGAAGAAGGAGCGAAAGAGACGTTGAGTTACTATCACTTTCCGAGCCAGCACTGGCGCTCGATACGAACGAATAATCCTCTGGAAAGACTGATGAGAGAAATCAGACGCAGGACGCGGGTTGTTGGAGCTTTTCCTGATGGACGATCTGCTTTAATGCTGGTCGCCGCCCGACTCCGGCACGTATCTGCCACAAGGTGGGGGACAAGACGATATTTGAATATGGCGAGACTGACAGAAAACATCGAGGGGATGGCATAAGCGCCAAACGCTCCGGGAGCTCTGACGGCTCGCAGA
>Ga0302242_1001970_pt1 | contig 13694 bp, 13 predicted proteins | sample AAG_UR_Lys_MG_FD_193510 | JGI IMG/M metagenome (GOLD analysis project Ga0302242, IMG submission 193510) | Enriched activated sludge microbial communities from anaerobic digester in WTTP, New Holstein, Wisconsin, United States - AAG_UR_Lys | ecosystem: Engineered > Bioreactor > Anaerobic >... | reverse complement strand
GTCCGCGCGCGTTTAAGGAATCGGCCACCGTCCAGGATATCGCCTATACGATGGATACGTCGTTCGTGCACGACGGAGAGATCTTCATCGTCTTTCGGGGCGGCGGATCGAACATGACGCCGGGTGGACCGCAGACGTTGTGGGTTTCCGGCGACAACGGGGAGTCTTTCCGTCAACGCGGCGTGCTGCCCTTCGACCACGCCACTTATTACTGGGCCGCCGGCGCGCTCGACCACGGCGAAATCATTGTCTACACCTACAACGCCCATCTGAAGAAAGAGGACCCAGCGGCTGAACAGAACATTCCCTACACGATCAGCCGGGATGGTGGACGGACCTGGTCGGATGTCCGGACCACACGCTTTGCCAAAGGGATCCGCAATATGCAGCTCGCCGGAAAGCTGGGCCAGTGGTACTTCATGCAAGGGCGAAGCGGCAGCAACCGGCGGGAATTGGTCGGCGACGATCCCGGTCCGGACAATTTCGTGCTTTACTCGTCGCGTGACGGCATTCAATGGGACGAGGGGGTTGTTCTGATGAGCAGATTGCAGACTCCGGGCGGGGGCGACTGCTATTCCGCCAACGAGATCATCGGCAAGTACAATCCCGCGACACCCCAACGGTTGCTGATCCATTCGGACGTCAGCTATTCGGGTGCAAACACGAACATGCACCAGTGGTGGGTGACAACGGCCCCGTGGATGCCCGGACCCCGGGTCGGCCCCACAGAGGGCAAGGACGCAAACGGATCGCATCTTCGCGCTCGGACAAATCGCTGATGAGACATCCAGCTAATCGCTGCTCGCCGGCAAGACCGCCGTTGTACTGGCCGCGCTGCGGGCGGAGGGCGACGACCCAATCTATTCACGTTGCCGGACTACGTCGGGCCGCCGTGGGCGGTGTGGCACGGCTCACTTTGTCAGCCGTGCCTGCAGTGCGGACGAAGGCTGGTTTCGTACGGCGTCCTACCGCAGGTGAAAGTGTCCTCAAGGTGTTCCACGTGCGCGAGGGTCGTCATCCGATCGATGCGCCCATCGTTCTCCCACCGCCGCAGGCAACTCAGGAACTCGACGGCCACCTGCCACAGGAGCGCGGTTTCCCTTTCTTCCTCGCTCAGACGCTCCAACAACTCGGTCGCTTTGGCCTGTTTCGCTGGTTCATGTTCATCCACGAAGTAGACCAGCACGTTGGTGTCAATGGCGTTCATGCAGTTCGTCCCGTGTGTAGCGGCGTCCGCCGGAGTTGATCGGCTGGTTCTGCCGAAGTTGCCGCCATGCTTGCAGGCCGGCTGCAAATCGGACCCGCCATTCGTCCAAAGGCTCGACCTCCACTCGCACTCGACTGTGGTCCGGCAGATCGACTTGCTGGTCGAGCTGTAGCGCTCCACCCACAACCGTTCCCGTGGTTTCCGTCTTCATTGTCCGGTCTCCCGATATCCTCCTGCCGACGCATCAATTCATTATAGCGTACAGTCCGCGCCACACGCGACGCGGGATGCGAGCGTTTTCTTCCAGCATTCAGCAACAGAAGAGAACAGACAGATCACGAAAAGAGGTCAGGACTCTTTTTTGGGTTTTCCGCGTGGTCGGCGTGTGCTTTCCAGGTTCAACCGTCTGGCGCTGCTGCTCGCCCACGCCTCGTCTCCGAAGGGACAACTACGCCGGATGCAATCCCGCAAGGCTTTCAACTCGGCCTCGGTCTGCGGCTCGTTGACCCAGGTCAGCCAGCGCCGCGGCAACGTCGTCTCGGCCGGCTGGGTCAGCCATCGCGGCCAACCGGAGGATCTTTGGCCACGCGCCCAGGCCGAACCCCAACGCCACATTTCCGCACGCTCGACCAATCCCGCACGCACCGGATTCCGCTCCACGTAGCGGAGGACCGTGAGCAGATGCTCGTCCGACTGCACGGGAAAAGACTTGAATCGCCCCTGGTACAAATGCCCGGTGCCTCCGGTCTGGTAGTGCGCATGCCAACGCATCGTATGGGTCACCGTCAGCCGCCGAAAGAACCCACTGACTTGCTCGTCCGAGTCGGGACGCGCCACGAAGTGCCAATGATTCGGCATCGCGACCATCGCGAAGATCGGCAGGGGGATTTCCTCCCAGACGCCCTCCAAGACCCGGAGAAAGGCGTCGTAGTCTTCGGGCTTTTCAAACAGCGTCAACCTCGCGACGCCGCGATTCAGGACGTGGAACACTTCTCCCGGTGGGCAAAATATCCTTTCGGCTACACGTTCCCTTCGAGTTTCAAACGGTACATGCGGGCGAAGGCCTTGATTCGCCGGGCGTCGCCGCGGCCACCGCTGAACAGGACGGGATGCGGGCCGGCGTAGATGTCGCAGACGTCCTGGACGCCGTCGATCTCCGCCAGCACGCGCGTGGCGCAGCCTCCCGTGGGCGGCGACGCGGGCGATTCGATCACCTTGCCGGTCCAGCACGAGATCGTGTCCTTGCCCGACAGGTACTTGGCCACCAGGATCGGCTCGCCGGGTGTCCACTGGACGTCCAGCGCCGGCGTCTTGGGAAGCTGGTGGAAAAACGGCCGCACGGCAAACGGCTGGCTGGAGCCCTGCGGACCGTGCAGCTTCAAGGCGCAGGTGCAGTGCGCCCCGAAATAGCGGTTTTCGCTGGTGTCGAACTCGGGGTTGTGCTGGAAGCCTGCGCGGTCGAGCAGCCACCGGCCCAACATCATGGTCAGGGTTGCGTCGAGATGGTTTTCGCAGCCGCTCGGCAGCAGCTCGCCGTTGTTGATGGCGAAGCTGATGCAGGGCTTGCGGTGCTTCAGCATCAGACACTCAATCGTAATCGCATCGGCTCCATAGCGCTCGATGATCTGGCGTACGGCCCGGTGGGCCCGAAATGCCTCGGTAAGATACTCGTCCGTCACGTCCGTCACGCGCGTCGCCCGCTGCTTGAACTCCATCGCTTGCTGCCGCAATGCCTCGTCAACCGTGATGGAGTCGAACAGGTCGTTTAATTCGGCGGCCGGGATGCCGACGATCTCGACGGCGAGCGCTTTCTCCAGGTCTTGCACGACCGACTCGACCCTGCCGGAGACCCGCAGCAACCGGCTCTGGGCCAGCATCTTTTTGGCCTGCACCGCGCGCAGACCTCGCTCGATCTCGTCAAAGTTCTCGATCGAGTGGATGTAGTACAGTCCTTCCGCCTTGCGGAGCGATTCCGGCGGCAGTTGGTGGTTCGAGCCGACCGAGTGGTACACGATGGCCGTGGGGGCCGATTCGGTGGCCATCTGGAAGGCCCATTTGGACAGAGTGTTCCAGAAATTGACGATCAGCACGGCGTCGGGCGTTGATTGTTTCGCGTGCGCAATGAACTCGTCGACCTTGGCCTGCTGGTAGATCGCGCGTGGCGTGAATTCCACTTCGATACCCAGCGTCTTGGCCATGTCCCGGATCTTGGCGGTGAATTTCTGCTCCTGCGCCTCCGGCTGGAACTGGTTGCCGGGCCAGGTGAACCATTGGTGCGGCGCCCAGGAGTCCTCCATTTGGCCTGCATTGACCACGTCGGCCGGCGGGTACAGAAAAGCCACCAGCACGCGGGCGGCCTCCTTGGCTCGCGGCGGCATGGCCGGTTCGGCAGCCGTGGCCCAGGATGCTCCAGCCGCGGACAACAGCGCAGCCGCGCCAAACGCGCCGCCCACCGCCAGGAACTCACGTCGGTCACATCCGTCAACAATACATGCTTTACACATCGGTCTTCTCCCCGAAGCAAAGTTGCAATCAAGGTCCCTACTTGCCACGAAAGAGTATACACAACTTCTTGGGCCGCGTCAGGAAGCCGATATAAACGATGCTTTATATCCAAATCTCGTTTTTGCCAATGAGAGGGCTGCATTCCGTCCGCACGCCGAAAGCATGTTGTGAACCACCAGCTGATGCGGTTATCGCCGCAGTGACGCTCGAATTCTCAGACCTTTCGGTCCTGATGAGTGCGGCGCGGGAGATTTGTGGACTGTACAAGGACCAGCAGACAACTCCGTGTTGAGGATGGAAATCAAAACTTGGAAGACATGCCTTGAGAAGAGGGCCTTGCGATGAAATCGGGTTTGCACTTAGGCCGATGGTTCGGCATTGATGTGATCGTTCACTGGACGTTTCTGCTGCTGATCGGACTGCTGGTTGTCGCCCAGTTGTTGAGTGGCGCAGCTTGGTCAGCGGTGGCCGGCAGCACGACGCTGCTGCTGGCCGTGTTTCTCGCGGGAAGGTGGTTGTCGTGAGTGCTTTGAGCCCACTCGCAACGAGATGAGGAGGTCGATCTGGGTTTCATACCCAACCTACTTCACCGCCGGCCCCGCAGTCCGGGCAACATCTCTCTTGGCGATCGTCTCTTCGGTCAGGCGGGCCAGGTACTTCATCATGCTGTCGGGGCCGCTGAAGCCGATGACCGTTTCGTCGGTGTCCATCTGCTGCCGCAGCACTCGCCCCGCGTCGACGTCGAACTTGATGTCGCCGCGTTTGATCCGCTGGATAAGTTGAGATTGCACGGCGGGATCGTCGACCGGTGTGAGGACCTCCGTCCTCGCCTCGATCGTCGCCACGCCCGTCTGGACCTTCTTCAGCTCATACACGTGACGCGTCTTGATGCGTTTGACGGTGCCTGCGGGCAGCCGGATCGGCAGTTCGGCTTCCGTCGACCAACTCTCGCCGATCTTGACCGCGTGAGACGGCAAGAGGACGGTCAACTCGCCAATGCCCGGATTGAACTGCGGCCGGGCGTGCTCGCGGCGGAGGATCTCGCCATTGGGCTTGATGGTGATCGTGGCCATCGGCACGCCCACGGACTCGGCCACGTGCTGGTATCCCGGCGGCGGCTCCTTGTCCTTGGTGCTGTCGTAGCGGACTTCCGGCTGGCCGGAAAGCTGCTGCCACATGCTGGCGTCTTCCACGGTGTACGTGAACGTGATATTGCCCTGCGGATCGACGGCACTGATTCTCCAAACTTTGGTCGAGACGCTGCGTGTCTTGGCGGTTTCCGCCACGCCGCGGATCTTGGTCTCGACCGTCGTCAGGTGGGTCACGTCACAACGGAAGACCTCGCCCGGCGTGAACTTGTAGCGCAGCTGGTACGTGGTCTCGCCGGCTTCGGCCCCCGCAGCCGGTTTGGGCGAATCCGCGCTCGCCGCGGCGTCCTCGCCCGTCAGGGGATCCGTTGCGAGAACAAAGGTGGCCAATACCCAGAGTCCCATCGCGATTTTCATGAGTGTGCCTCCTTGCTGCCAAAGAAGTTCGTTTCAGTGGCTGCGGACGTCGCCGCTCCAGCCGAGTTTTTCCCGCAGCGTGCGGTAGTAATCACGCTCCGGAATCTCGATCATCTTGAACGTCGCTTCCGCCCGCTGGACGCGCACGCGGTCCGCGACAGTCAGGCGGCACAACGGCACGCCGTCCAGGACAACCGTCGTGGTGTCGTGCGGTTGGTTCACGACCATTTCGTAGACCCGATCCGCGGTGTCGACCACGGGACGCATCGTCAGCGTGTGCGGGCTGATCGGCGAGATCACAAACGCTTGCAGGTTCTTCCGCAGGATCGGCCCGCCGGCGGACAGGCTGTGCGCCGTCGAACCCACAGGCGTGCTGATGATCAAGCCGTCGCAACTATAAGTGGTTACCAGATCTGAGTCAACGTAGAGTTCGATGGACAGCATCGAATAGGGCGGACCGCCGAGAATCGCGACTTCGTTCAGTCCCAGCTGACCGACCAGCGTTTGCCCGTGGCGAACGACCGAGCACTGCAACATCAAATGGTCCAAGACAGTGCATCGCCCGGCGCAGACTCCCGGTAGGCAGTGCAGGAACTCGTCGGGTGATACATTCGCCAGAAAGCCCAGTCGCCCCAGGTTTACACCCAAAACCGGGATTTGTTTGGCTCCCATTTGCTTCGCCGCACGCAGGATCGAACCATCGCCGCCAAAAACGATCGCCAGATCGGCATCGACGGATGTGAGATCGGCCCGAAAAAGAAAGTCCGTCAGGAGGATGTCGGCGTGTTGCTCGATGAACGGCCGCAGGTTTTCGGCCTCGCTGAGCACGCGAGGCCTTTCCCCGCTTCCCAACAGCACCACCCGCGGGCGCGGTCGCCCCTCCAGAATCCACGACGGGCAAGTTGTCAGGCGGCTGGTCATAGGAGCCTCTTCGTAGGTTGGGACCACACGGTATCACACGGTACGAAATCACGGCGAGACGCAAGCGGGCTGGTTCGCTGTCTCCCGGCCCGAGTCCGCTCGTACGCCCGGCATCTCCGCCTTGCCGGTCAATGCCAAGCAAGCCTGCGCGATACCCTCGGCATCCAACCCCATCTCCGCCAGCAATTCCCAGCGTTCGCCGTGTTCGATGAAGCGGTCGGGCAGTCCCAGGCGGAGGAACCGTCGGACGTCCCAGCCTGCATCGATCGCGGTCTCCAAAACCGCGCTCCCGTAACCACCGGCCAGACAGCCTTCCTCGACCGTCACGACGAAGGAACACTCGTGCGCCGCCCGTTCGATCACGGCTGCATCCAGCGGCTTGACGAACCGCGCGTTGACCACGCCCACGTTCAGTCCGTGTTCCTGCAGCCGCCGTGCGGCTCGCAGGCATTCACTCAACAAGGCTCCGCAGCACAGGATCGCGCCGTCCCGGCCCCAGCTGACGATTTCCGCTTTGCCCAACTCGACCGGCGCCCGTTGGCCCGGCAGCGTCTCCGCGGCCGCTTTGGGATAGCGAATCGAGCAGGGGGCATCATGACGGAGGGCCAAGTCGAGCATGGCCTGCAAGTCGTGCGCGTCGCCGGGCGCCATCACCACCGGGTTCGGAAAGACTCGCATATACGCCAGATCAAACGCACCGTGATGGGTCGGTCCGTCCGGCCCGACCAGTCCCGCGCGGTCCAGCATGAACACCACCGGCAGGTTCTGCAGTGCCACTTCCTGGAAGACCTGGTCAAAGCTGCGTTGCAGGAACGTACTGTAGATGTCGACAATCGGCCGCATTCCGGCCTTGGCTTGCCCCGCCGCGAAGGCCACGGCGTGCGACTCGCAAATTCCCACGTCGAAAAAGCGGTCGGGAAACTCTTCGCGGATCGGCTCCAGCTTGTTGCCCTGGCACATGGCCGCCGTCAACACGGTCACCCGCGGGTCTCGCAACATCTGCTCGCGGATCGCATCGCGGGCGAAATCGGTGTAGGTTGGGCCGCGTTTCCTAGCAGCCTCCGGTTGCCCCGAAACGTCTTTCAAGGCTGGGGGAGTGTGGAAGTAGACCGGGTCCTGGGCGGCCGGTTGATAGCCGTGGCCCTTCTCGGTCACGACGTGCAGCAGGATCGGGCCTCCGAGGTTTTGGACCATGGTCAAGTACTTGCGGAGCAGGCTCAAGTCGTGTCCGTCGACCGGCCCCAAGTAGCGAAAGCCCAAATCCTCAAAGAGCATCCCGCCGTGCAGTCCGGCCTTGACAGCTTCTTTCATCTGGGCCAAGAATCGTTCCGTCGGATCGCCGAACAACGGCACGCGATTCAGGACCTTGACGATTTCCGACTTCAATCCCGTGTAGAAGGGATTGGTCCGCAGCCGGTCCAGGTACACCGCCATCCCACCCACCCGCGGGCAGATCGACATCTTGTTGTCGTTCAAGATCACCAGCAGGTCTTTCTTCAGTCCGCCGGCATGGTTCATGGCCTCGAACACGATCCCTGAAGAAAACGCGCCGTCCCCGATCACCGCCACGACGCGGCGGTCGGTCCGGCCCAACAGGTCATCGCCCGTCTTCAGACCCAGCGCCGTCGAAAGGCTGCAGCCCGCGTGCCCGGTCATCAGCAGATCGTAGGGACTCTCCGCCGGGTTGGGATACCCCATCAACCCGCCTCGCGTCCGAATCGTAGGAAACTCGGCATAGCGGCCCGTGACCAGCTTGTGCGGATAAACTTGATGGCCCGTGTCCCAGATCAAGCGGTCCTTGCTGAAGTCAAAGACGCTGTGCAGCGCCAGGCACAGTTCAACCACGCCCAGGTTGGAGGCGAAATGGGCGCTCCGCTCTGCCACCAGGTTGCACAACACTTCACGGACTTCCGCCGCCAGTTCAGTCAACTCGCGGACGGACATGGCTTGAAGTGCCTGCGGCTGGTCGATTTGGGACAACAAACGGTGCATATCGGATCAGCGGTTCCTTTCCAACACGTAACTGGCGAGCGACTGTAAGCACCGGGCCTGCACACCGAAAACGTGCAATTCCTGCTGGGCTTCGCGGATCAGTGTCTCCGCCCGACGCCCACTTTCCTCGATCCCCAGCAGAGCCGGGAAGGTCAACTTGTTCTGTTTCCGGTCTTTGCCGACGCTCTTGCCGAGCGAAGCCGCATCGTCCTTAATATCTAGTAAGTCATCTACGATCTGAAATGCCAAGCCCAATTTTCGGCCAAATGCATCGAGAGCCGAAATTTTCGGGGATTCCGTTTGAGCCATCCGCCCGCCCAGACGCAACGAAACCTGGAACATGGCCCCTGTCTTGCGGCGGTGGATGCGCTCCATCTGCACCAAATCACTCGCCAAGCCGGGCGCTAGCAGGTCGTCCACCTGGCCTCCCACCAGCGCGGAAGCCCCCGCCGCACGCGCCAACTCCAGACAGCAAGCCGCCGCCACGTCCACAGGCTGAACTTCGCCCCCGAGCACCTCGAATGCTTGTGCTAGCAGGGCATCACCGGCCAGAATCGCATTCGCCTCGCCGAATTTCACGTGGCAACTCGGCCGCCCCCGCCGCCAATCGTCGTTGTCCATCGCCGGCAGGTCGTCGTGGATCAGCGAGTACGTATGAACCATTTCTACGGCGCAGGCGGCGGGCATCGCGCTGCCTCTCGGGCAACCGCACGCCTCCGCGGACATTAACACCAGCAGCGGTCGCAGCCGCTTGCCCGGCGCCAGCAAGCTGTGCCGTATCGCCTCGCGCAGAATCGCCGGGCAATCCGCGCCGTATTGGGAGTAACGATCCAGCGCCGCGTCGACCTCGGGGCGAACCGCCGCGGCGTACTCCAGAAAGAGGTGGGATGCAAGTTCCATCATACACTCTAAAACCGTCCGCCTAGAGGCTCCGATTCGTCGGCCGCCGGCGAACTCCGATTCGTCGATCGCGACCGGCGCTGGCTGCGCGAGGCGGCCTTTTCGTCCAGCGTCATTTCCCGCTCGTCAAACGGCTCCGTCACCGGCTTGCCTTCGGCGTCTACCCCCGCCAGCAATTCGATCTTGCGCTCGGCCGACTGCAACTCGCGGTAACACTGCTTCAACTGCTTGACACCTTCCTCGTAACACTGCAGCGATTCACTCAATCCCAGCTTGCCTTCCTCCAACTGGCGGACGGACCGCTCGAGTTCTGCCAGCGACTCCTCAAAAGTCGGCGCCGGCTCGTCATTTCTGGGCGCTGCGGAGTTTTGTTTCGCCACGGCTTACGCTCCTGAGAGTAATTCAGCAAGGTCTCTGCACCCCTCTTAAGATAACGGAGTCTGCAGCTTTCGCAAAGGTGACCCGGGTCAACGTCAACCCTGCCTTCTGCAGTCTTTCATTTTTCTGTCACCCCATCTTTCTGTCAGCTCTCCTCCGTCTTTTCCTAAGGACTCGCGAGCAGCCGAATTCCAATCGCCAGCCCCAGCAATGCCAGCGCGGCGACATCCCGCCGCGTCAGGCGATCACCCGCCCCCTGCAGTCGCAGGAAATTCAGCACGGCCCCCGTCGGGCAGCCAAAGCGACAGTAGGCCATGGGCACCAGCAGAGAAAACGCCAGCCCTCCGATCGCGATCGTCACCGTCGCCCAGCCGGCAACCCGCCACACGTATGCGTCGAACGGCTCGATCGCCGCCAGATTGTACGGCAGGTGACACAGGGCGACGATCACAACCCAAACAAGCAGGCCCAGCGGCACCGGCGACAGCGCGCGCGACAGCCAACGCGGCAGCCCCGACTTGGGTCTGAACCTCCGTGGCACCAGCTTCCGGACCAGCTGCTGAATCGCCCCGTGCGGGCACAGGTGGTGGCAATACACTTGCCGATGCGTGGCCAGGGGTACCAGGAAAGCCGCCGCCGCCAGCAGCACCAGTCCCGGCGCGAACCGCCAGGCCACCCCGTTCTGGGCCCAGCCGACCAACAGCGACTGGGATACCATGTCGCCGTTAACAAACCCGATATAGACGATCAGCAGCAGCTGAAATGCGACTCGCACCAAGGGGCGGCCACGCAAGCCGGTGAACGCCAGCAACAGGCCGCCGAACACGACCGCCGCCGTTCCCATGTCTCGCGGCGAGATTTCCCACCGGCGCGGCTCGACCGCAGGCTTCGCGTCGCGCACGGCTTGGGCCGTCCGCACCAGCGCCTGCGCCATCGCCATGCTGGTCATCGTTGCGCCCGAAACGCCCTCGATCCCAGCCGCGTCCAGGTCCAACGCGGCGAGTTCATCGAGGTCCCTGCCGTTGAATCGGGTCAAGAAACGCTTGTCATCGTTGATCCATTCCAGGTACTCGACCGTGTCATAGCTGCGGCGCATGGCGATCCCCAGCACACGCTGCTGAGCGTCCATGACGAACAACGTATCGGTCGGCCCTTGGAAGCCGATCAGGTCGTCGGCTGCCGGCGATGTGCGGCCGGCGAACCCGATCAGTTGCCCGGCGCCATCTTCGATACGCAACAGGCCGGGCCGTTGATCCCAGGCCGCCAGGTGCGCGGCCCGCGGCAGAAGTGCTTTCACTTCCTGCACCGTCACGGGATCGGGAAAACGGTACGAGTGCGGCAGACCGCCCAGGCGGCGGGCGATGCCCTCGACAATCGCCATACTGGTCAAGGTCGCCCCCGACACGCCGTCCACATCACGCTCTCCGGCGGCTTCTTGCCACGACCGCCCGTTGAACGACGCCAGGAATCGGCGATCCGCCAGCACGGCCTGCAAGTGATCCGCCGTGTCGCCGCTACGCAGGATTTCCAAACCGACAATCCGGTCCTGCACATCGAAAGCGATCAGCGTGTTGGTCGGCCCGGAATAGCCGACGATTGCATCGCTGTGGGGGGACGTCTGCACCACGTAGCCCAAAGCCCAGCCGTTCGAGTCCAACACGGTCTGGCCGCCGCGCTCTGGGTTCCATTGGCTGAGGGCCGCTGCAGCGGGAAAAAAACGCTTAACCTGATCCACGGAGACCGCCGCCAGCCGGCTCCCCTGCAGCCGCGCATCGTGCCGCGCGTGCTGGTCCCGGACCATCCAAACGACGGCCGCAAACAGCGCCCAGCGGAACAGGTGCAGGACCCACGCCCGGAGCCGGGCGGAGCGAGGCGAGCGAGTTTCGAATCGGATCATGCAACACTTAACGCGGGCTCACGCCCGCAACCAAAGTAGGCTGAGACTCCGTCCCTGGCCGGCCGGGACGGAGTCCCAACCTACGAAGATGCGAGCCCCGTGTACGCGTTCGGGCTGTCGGATTCATCAAAGGCACCAGTCCCCACGGATGGCATGGCGATACCACGGATGAAAGACCAACTCTCTTTCTCATCCGTGGTATCGCCGTGGCATCCGTGGGCAGGCTTTGCCATCTCCGGGAGTTCCATCGTATAATGCCGCCGACACTCGACGATTCTGCATTCGTTTCAACCTTGATGTCCTCCCGCAACCCTCCCGAATCAACCGGCCCAGATATCCGCCGAGCCAGGCTCGAAGCCCGCATTCGTCGCCAATACGAGACGGTGTGCGAAGCGTATCATTTCGATGGCCTGACTGTCCAGCTGACTCGCGTGGCAGAACCAGACGAAATGCTCGAACGCATGGAACCCGGCGTGGCTTCCGGCGCGGCGGCGGTTCCCCGCTGGCAGCCGTACTGGGCGGAACTGTGGGGTTGTTCGCTGGCCGTGTGCGATATCTTATACGATCGTGAGGACTGGCCGTTCCTGGAGACGTTCTGGCGAGCCCACCTCGCTCTGGGCGGCCGGGTGCTGCTGGGCGAGGGCGGTCGCAGCACGGGCGGCGAGTTTCCCGCTTGGCTCGACGGCCGGGGCTGGCGGCTCGACCGCACCGAGGCCGAGACGGCTCGACACCCGCGGCCATTCCGATTGTTTCAGTTGTGCTTGGACCTGCCATGTCACCATCCGCGGACATCAAGCCGTTGACGATCTGCATCCTCTCCGGGTCCACTGGCCGGACGTGCGACGAAGTGGTGAAGGCCGCCTTGGCCCAGTTTGGGGAACCGGCCGTCCGCATCGTCCGCCGCAGGAACCTGCGCAACGAAGCCGAGGTCGTTCGCGAGGTAGCCTACGCCGCCGACGCCGGCGCCGTCATCTGCCACAGCCTGGTCGTACCGCAACTCCGGGACACCCTGGTTCGGGAGGCGACCAGGCTGCGCGTTCCCGCGATCGACGTCCTGGGACCGTTGCTGGCCATGCTGCAGGACTGCCTTGGCCAGGCGCCGCGAGGCTTGCCGGGCTTGGCCTTCCAGATGCAGCGGGAACGCCTGAAGCGGATCGACGCCGTCGACTTCACTCTGGCCCACGACGACGGCTGCGGCTTGGCCGATTTGGACCAGGCCGGCGTCGTGCTCGCCGGCGCTTCGCGCGTCGCCAAGAGCGTCACGTGTTTCTACCTGGCCTATGAAGGCATTTGTGCGGCCAACGTGCCCCTGTTTGCCGGGGTCGAGCCGCCGCCGGAATTGCTGGCCGTCGACCGAAACAAGGTCATCGGCTTGACGATGAACGCCAATCGGCTGCAGAGCCTTCGTCAGGCGCGGATCAAGACGTTGGGCGACGGCTCGTTCGACAAGTACGGCAGCCTGCACGAGATCGAAGCCGAGTTGCGGGAACTCGAACGTACGATGGCCCGCTGCGGCTGGCGGCGGATCGACGTGTCTTACATGAGCGTCGAAGAGGTCGCCAAAGAGATCATTTCGCTGATCCAAACGTAGCGGGAGGCTTTCACCATCCGCGCTTCATCATTGCTCTTCCTCGGTCTCAAGACGCATCTTGAGATAGATCTCCGAAAAGGGCAGCCGGCAGTCGAGTCGGGATGCGTCTTTCTTGCCGATTTTCTTTGCTCTGCAGAGGGCGCCTCAGGTTTGTCGATGGCGACGGGCGTGGTATCATGCCAGCAGAGGCCAAACGCGACGCGCGGCAGAGCGGGCCGAGCCGGGCGAGGAGCAATTCGCATGACGGCAGTCATTCACGTCAGACAAGTCAATTATCCGGAATCGGACGGCAAGCCCATGGGTGAAACGGACGACCATCGCCAGGGAATGGTCCGACACACCGAGGTGTTGGGGGACTTCTATCAGGGTCAGAACGTCTACGTTTCGGGCAATCTGTTGGTGTACTACGTGCCAGGGAATCCGCGCAAGTGCGTTGTACCGGACGCTTTCGTCGCTAAGGGGATTTCGCCGCGGGCGCGGCGCGTGTACAAGATTTGGCTGGAGGGCAAGGCGCCGGACGTGGTGATCGAAACGACCTCGCGCAAGACGCGGCGCAAGGATACGGTCCAGAAGCCGGAACTGTACGCGCACTTGGGCGTGAAGGAGTACTGTTCGAGAAATCGCTGTCGCCCTGTCAAAGTAGCCATCACACTCCGTGTGATGATCGTCAAGAGACACTGGACAGCTATTTCTCGAACGCTGCCAACTCTGCGTCGCCTCAACCTCCCATGTCCAAGACCCCAGGCCTTTGCGGGCGAAAAACCGGCGGAGAATTATCGTTGTTGCGATAAACGCGCA